>Ga0307372_10006795_pt1 | contig 16578 bp, 19 predicted proteins | sample OX1MG_FD_202533 | JGI IMG/M metagenome (GOLD analysis project Ga0307372, IMG submission 202533) | Soil microbial communities from Risofladan, Vaasa, Finland - OX-1 | ecosystem: Environmental > Terrestrial > Soil > Coastal area > Acid sulfate soil | place: Finland: Risofladan, Vaasa | collected... | reverse complement strand
GCGAGCCCCTTCAAGAGTGCGGACAGTTTTGACTGGATTTCGATCACCTTCCTGGCCGTGTCCAGCTCCCGCTCGACGCGGGTCAGATCCTTGCGTAGCCGGGCCACCTCGCGGTCGCGGGGATCGGTCTCCGGCCGACCTCGTTTCTGGGCCAGGCCGGCCAAGGCGCCCTGATCGCGCTGCTTACGCCACTCGCTGATCAGAGAGGAGTAGAGGCCCTCGCGCCGAAGCAGGGCGCCCTTGTCCGCCTTGCCCAGGCCTTCGTACTCGCGCAGGATCCGCTGCTTGTAGGGCGCACTGAAGCGGCGCTGGCGCGCCCGCTCGGGCACCTCCGGGTCGGGTCCCAGCGGGGGACGCGCTGGCTCCGCGGATCGCACCGCTGTGAGCATAGTTGCCATCTCCGATTGTCTCCTTGCCGCCCTCTCGACTCATCAATTACGGCCGGGCGAGTGTCTCGCACAAGGTTGACACGGAGGGCAGCCGCGAAGCGGATCTCGGCGACCTCGCATTCCTGCTTGGCCTCTCTGCAGAGCAGATCGCCTCTGAGCAGTGGCTTGTTGAGCTCAGGAGGTCGGAGAGGGCTTGGCTACGGAGCGTGGCCGAGCCATTGTTGGCATCCGAAGCCGCCTGGTCCACTACCCAACGGCCGGATCGCGCTCAACGTCTGTTGAGGCTGGTCGTCGCGTGAGCGCATCCGAGCAACCTATTCAGCAGCGCCGGAATAGCGCCAGCACCGGCCGGCGCGCGACTAGCATTTCGACCCGATGAGCGAAGGCAACGCCACGCTCAAGGAGGCGTTTCGGCACCACGCCTGGGCGACGCGCGAACTCCTGGCGTTCTGTGCCCAGCTTCGGCCCGAGCAGCTATCGCAGCCGCGACCAGTGCCTCTGGCCGGGGTCCACGGGAGCATCCTGGAGACGTTCGACCACATCGTCTGCTCGGACGGCGGCTACCTCGGTGCCCTGACCGGCCAACGTCCCAACTGGGCGCACGAGCGCGGCCTGAGCTCCGACCTCGGCGAGCTGGCTCCGCTCGTAGACGAGGCGGAAGCGTTGTGGATGGGCTTCCTGTCCCTTCCCGACGACGCCGTGCGCAAGGTGCTCCTCGATGACGGAACGTACGAGACGCATGCGGCAATCGTGACCGCCCAGGCGCTGCATCACGGCAGCGTCCACCGCGAGCAGATCTGCGCCATCCTCAGGGCGTTGGGACTGGACGCGCCGGAGTTGCAGCCGTGGGACTTCGCCGACACAGCCGGGCGCTCGCGCTGGATAAAGCCCGAGTAGCGGCTGGGTTCGTGCGCGGCCAACGAACTGGCTGCGCCACGAACCCACAGGTGCCCGGTTAGCGGTGCCGCGAGGTCGATTCGCCCGGGTCGACCCCGATGGTGGTCGTCGCGGATCTTCTCGATGATCCGGATCCTCGGGTGGTCAGGGCTGCAGAGGCGGTCCTTTGATGCCATACCTGCGAGTTCGAGTGCCGGACCTCGGCTACCACGATCTCTGGCCAGATCTCAGGCGCATGGGCGAGGAGTTCATCCCAAGGTGGGTAGCTGACCGCGATTTACAGCAACGACAGCGTCGGATCGGAGCCGGCGCCCTCAACACGATTATCAGAGGGCGACTCTCAACGGGCGGGTTCATTTACTGCTCGCAGATGAAGCCGAGCTCCTCTTGGAGGGCACATATGCGCGCCCGGATCAAGTCAAGAACCTCCGGATCCGCTGGCAATGTGGCGAGGCGCTCGAGAAGGAGCTCCGGTTTGACTACCCCCGCACGTAGCGCGGCCTGGAGATAGCCCAAATCTTTCGTGCGCGCCGCAGCTGCCTTCGCCAGGACAAGGTCGTGAGGCTCCAAGCACCAGCCGGTGGCCCCCCGAGTGCCGGGAGTCCGAAAGGGCACCAGTCGCTCCTGCCAACTCTGCGGTGCAGTCAGCAGCTCGGGGTCGACCGCATGGCCGTAGTAGCCGAACGTCTCGTTGAAGAGAGTGGCCTCGCCGATGGCTCCGTCGATGAGGTCGGCGCGCTCAGGATGGTTCTTCGGGAAGAGATCTGCCTCAGCTGAGTGCAATAGCTCCTTCGGCGGGTTGGGTGTCGAACCCAATATCGCCTGGCTTCCGATGACAATCAGCTCATCGTCGCCGGTGACGTCAGCCGCAGCCCTGATTAGGTGCTCTAGCTGCGTCTTGTCGATGGTCGCGACTCCGGGGTCATCCTGATCACAGTCGCAATCTCAGACGGGGTCAGTGCTCCCGCGAAGGGAGTGTTTTGGCGAAGTTCCCTAGCCTGTTCATCCTCTGCGACCAGGACTCTTGCCACCTCTCGGACCGGACGGCCAAGGACCTCCTGCCAGGCAAGCGCGTATTCGGTCGAGCCGGCGAATGGCGACCGGCCTGACAACCAGCCTTCCACCCGGTCACGCGCTCGGACAAGCAGCTCTGGATCCGAACTGAGGCGATGTGCAATCAGCCTGTGGTAGCCGAGGCTCCGCGCGTCAGCCTGTGAGTGAGGATTGCCTCGCCTCCCCGGGGGCCGCACTTTGACGGAGACGTCGATCTCGACACCTAGTTTCCCCAGAAGCCCCTGGAGACGCTCAAGCGACGGCGAGACAGCGCCTGACTCATACCGGGCAATGACCGATTGAGGCACGCCGGTCGCTGCAGCCATCTGGCGTTGGGTGACTCTCCGCAGCCGCCGTGCCGCCTTCAGGACGTCGGAGCTATGCATTGGGGCACGATAGCAGATCTGCTATCGCCCTGAGTTGCCGCTGCGCAATCGCGGCGGCGGCGAGTTGATTTAATGGGGGTCCATGACTTGGTGGGACGCGTACATCGCCGCGTGGAACTCGCACGATCCGGAGTCGCTCGCCAATTGCTATCTCCCTGAAGGCATCCATATTGGTGCCAGCGGTGTGAAGCGCGAGGGCCGAGCTGCGCTCATCGACTACGCCCGCGGCTTCGCGGAGCGATTCTCAAGTGATCACCATGCTGTGACCATCAGCTTCGTCGAGGATGGTGAGCGGTTTGCTTCGGAGTGGGAGTGGCGCGGTACTTTCGACGGTGACAATCCCCGCTGGGGCCCAGCAAATGGAAGAGCCTGGGATATCCGAGGCGCGTCATTGGGCACACTAGAGGACGGCCGGATCCGCGAGATTCGCGACTATTGGGATACACATAGGTTCTACGCCCAGATAGAGTTCGTCCCGCGGTAGGCGGAATGAACGCTGTTTGAGCGCCGCTGGCCAGCTCGCCGGCCAGCTCCAGACCCCTCCGGCAACTCAGCCGGAGGGGTCTTTTGCATTCGCCGAGACGATGGCCAGTCAGCTAGTCCGCCACACGTCTGAACCGGCTTTTCAGGACCGTCAGGAGCGCCAAGCGGATTCGCTCAAGTCGACTCCCCGAAGGTCGGCGCGGAGGTCTTCGATGAACATGTTGAGATCCCTGACCAGGATCCGCCGGGATCGGCCGATGTGGACCGAGCGGATGGTCCCTCGCTTGAGATGCTGGTAGAGGTGCGAGCGGGCGATCGAAAGGCGGCGGGCGGCTTCCGGAACGGTGACCAGCAATTCCTCACTCATGGGTGTTCCTCCTTTGGCTGACGGGTTGACGGCGGACGAGCGTCTCTGACGAGCCTGTGTAGTAATCCGGTGTACCGCGCCCCCGGAGGAGCTCCTGGGCGAGGACCGAGGCGTCGAGGCCGATCAGATCGGCCAGGTAGTCGGCTTCCGAGCTCCTCAGGAAACGAAGCGCGGTGGTAGCCCGGGTGGATCCCTGCCGGTAGGCGTCGCGCACCGTCGTCCGAAAGAGGGCGACGATCAGCGCGCGGCAGATCTCCTGCAGCTCCACCCGGCGGAGCTTGTCCAGGTAGACATCGGCCGGGTCGCGGGTGTCCTCCAGGGTTTGCTGGCTAAGCATCGTTTGCCTCCTTCTGAGATTTGGGCTTGAGAAAGTCGAGGCGGTCCGGCAGCCGCTGCCGGCCCCGATCGAGAAGCTGGCCGGCGGGGCCCTTGAGCCGCTGGCCGGCTCGGGATGCCATCTGGGCGCCGGCGACCGCCCAGCCGCGGGCGAGCGGGGCCGAGGCCTGCTGGCCGAAGTGGATGCCCTGCAGCAGCACCAGTGGAGCCAGAGCCGCGATGCCGAGGGTGGCGAGGCCGATCACCATGCCGCTCGAGGCGGCACCGCCGGCACCGTCGACCAGGCCGCGGACGATGATCGAGTAGCCGACGTAGACCGCGGTCGCGATCACGAACTTGGAGAGCAGGAGCCCCACCAGGAACTGCGCCATGTGGCCGGCGGCGGCCGCCAGCCGGGGCCAGATCCACATCGTCGCCACCATGGGGACGAAGACGGCGGTGACAAGGATCATCGCCGCCCGCAGCACCAGCTCGACGTAGACGAAGAGGGCCAGGAGCACGGTCAGGATGGCCGTGACCACCAGGCCGACCACGCTGCCGAGCGCCGGCGTGGAGAGCGCACCCTCGCTGTAGATGCGTGTGATCACGTCCTGGAGATGTGCGTTCTGGCCGAGGAAGTCGGGAGTCCAGGCGGTGGCCAGGAGCGCGGCGTAGGACTCGAGATAGCCGATGACGGATAACCCGACGAAGGCCGCGAAGCAGGCGACGAGGGTCCGCGGAATGGTCGAGAAGCCGGCGCCATGGGATCCGCCGAGCTGGTACTCGGCAATCGCCATCGAGGCGAAGAAGGCGACCAGCAGCAGCCCGATCGCCAGCATCCGGTCGTAGGCCGGCGCCAGCTGGTTGAAATCGGGCTCGGTCGACTGGCCGAGCGCGCCGAGCAGCGCGAGGACGGCGGACTGGGCCGCCTCGACGCAGCTGCGGGCGAGGGCCAGCTCCAGGGTCTGGACGTAGGCCTGGAGGCCCCAGGGGTCGGACGTCACGACCGGAAGAGCCCGGTCATGTAGTTGGCGCCGATGACGGTGGCGTAGAGGAGCGCGCCGGAGGACGCCGCCACCAGCAGGCTCGACTTGGCGCGCGAGACCAGCGAGTGGGCGCCGACCAGGGAGCCGGCCACCCAGAGCGTGAGCGAGAGCCCGATCCCTACCGCGCTGACCAGCAACAGGATTCCGGCGGCGTTGTCGGCCAGGCGCTGGAGCCCGTTGAGGAGGCTCGGCGGGAGGCCGGTGAAGTCGGGTCGGACGACGATGTCGAGCAGGGTTCCGATGGGCGCGTTGAACATGGGTATCCCCTCCTGAGGTGAATTCGAGCTGACGGCGGCGGGAGCTGCGGTCTAGCGCGACCGCCAGGGTTCGACCGCTGAGCGCCAGGCCCGGACCTGGTCCCAGCGGCGGGAGCGAAGCCGCGCCGGCGGCGAGTTGGCGTAGACGAGCACGCTCTCGGTGCTGCGCCTCAGATCGTCGGGGGAGGCCAGGGGTCGCGAGCTCCTGGCTTCGCTGGAGGCCGAGCCATGGTCGGACCAGCTTCGGTTGCGGAAGTGGATCGTCTCGTCGCCGATTGCGCGGCTGAACTGCTCCAGGGTCTTGGGGTCGCCCTGACCGGGGAGGAGCAGGCGGGCCCGGCAGTTGTTCCAGATCGTCCGCGCCCGCTCCTGGCCGTAGCCGGCCTCGATCTGGGCCAGATCGTGGAAGCAGAGCAGCGACTGGATCCCCTGCCCGGGGCCGGTTGAGACGTAGGAGTCGAGGCGAGGGATGCGGGCGAAGTTGGCCACCTCGTCGAGGGCCAGGAGCAGCCGAGGCGCCAGGACTCCGCCGAGGGCGCGGGCGCGGGTCGTCGCGCGGCGAAGGAGTGAGCCGATGAGGGAGGAGAACAGGGGGCGGCAGCGCTCGGCGTCCTCGGCGGGTGCGACGAGGTAGAGGGTCCCGCCCTCGGCCAGCAGCCGGTCGAGGTCCAGCGCCGGCCTGGATTCGGTCGGGGTGGTCGCGGCCGCCACCCGCTCGTCCAGCCAGAGCGAGAGCGAGGAGCGGGCGGTGGAGATGATCGAGCCCGCCTCCCGCTCGGGGGTGGTGCCGATCCCCTTCAGGATCTCCCGTGCCGGCGCGCCGGCGCTGACGCTCAGCCCCAGATAGCCACCGGGAGCGGTCTCGTTGAGGCGGCGGAGGACGGAGCGGATGTCGCCGCCCAGAGCGCGCTCGAAGAGGAAGAGCCCGGTCAGCAGTGTCGCCGCGGACAGGTACCAGTGGGCGGACGGCGAGTCCTTGCCGACCGCGGTGAAGTGATCGGCGAGCTCGCTGGCGGCGCCGGCGGTCTCGGCCTCTGCGACCGGGTTCCAGCTGACGACGTCGACGCCGAGCTCCGTCGCCCACTCAGCCTCCGGGTCGAGGGGGGCGAAGACGTGGACGGCGCCCAGCCGCTGGCGGTGGCCGGCGGTGAGCCGGACCAGCTCATCCTTGGTCGAGGTGGCGACGCAGGCGCCGCGCCACTCGAGCAGCGTCGGCACCACCAGGGTCGAGGTCTTGCCGGAGCGCTGGACACCGAACGCCAGCACGTTGTCCTCGGCCGGCGCCCGCAGCAGCCGGCGGCCCAGCCAGCCGAGCACGATCCCGGGGGTTCGATCGCGGCTGAGGATATTGAGATCGGCTCCCCTGGCCCAGCGGCTGCGCCCGTGGGTCTGGCCGCGCCCGAAAAGCTCGGGCGACATCATCAGGTACGCCGCCCCGCCGATGGCGGCGACCAGGAGCGGAGCGAGTTGGAGCAACTCCGCCTTCATCGCACCGCCTCCAGCTCGCGGTCCAGCTGGCGCTGAGCGGCCAGCCGGTTGGCCTGGGTGAGGTAGTGCCTGGCGACGCGGCCTGCGAAGCGGCCCAGCTCGAGGATCTGGCTCGGCCGGTGAAGGCGCAGGCGAGTCCGGCTCCGCTGCCGATCCAGGTCGCGAAGCAACTGCTCTCGGTCGGTCGCTCGCTCGCCGCGCTGGCGGGAGATCTCGAGCGCGATCGCTGCCTTCATCCGCTCCAGCCGGCGCTTGGTGATCACCAGCGTCCGGTAGCGGCCCGGCTCGACCTCTCGCCTCGCCGCGAGAACGACGTGGGTGTGGGGGTGAGCTGTGTTGCGGTGCTCGGCGCCGATCCAGGGCGGGAGCTTGGCCCCGGAGTCGCGCTCCAGCTGCGCCATCGCCTCGCGGGTCACCAGGCGCAGGTCGAGGCCTCGGGCATCCTCGGGCGAGAGCACCATCCGATAGACGGCGCGGTGGGGACGGCGGGCGCTGTCGGGCGACCTCTCCAGCCCGGCGATCGAGCGGGCGACGTAGTTGCCCAGCGCCAGCCGCTCGCCGTCGCCGGCCTGGCCGTGCTCGGTGAAGAGCCGTCCCTGTGGCGTGGCGGCGTCGCGCCAGGCCACGTAGCGGAGCAGCCCGCCCACCTCGCGCGCGCGCTCGCGATCCTCATGATGGTCGCGGTACTGGACATAGCGGAGGAAGCCGCCGACTGCCCGCCGGATGCCGCCCTTCGCGGTGCTGGGGGTGTACTTGAGGCTCAGGATCGAGCGGTGGGATCGCATCACGCCTCGCCCTCCAGCTCCATGCGGCGCTGTGCAGCGAGGACTGCCTCGGGCAGGAGCCGCTGCGCGGTCCCCGGGCCCCCGGGCACGAAGGACTCGATGAGCGCGATCACCTGCTCGATCGCGACCAAAAGGTGGAGGTTGAGCTCGGTATCCACCCGGGTCGATGGGCTGGCCGGCGGAGGCTGCCGCCGCTGGGCGGCAGCCTCCCGGATCAGCCTTCGGACGGCCGGCGCGACCGGGATCCCGAGCTCGGCAGCGAGCGCACGGGCGGCCTCGATCTCGCCCGCGGACAGCCGCAGGTGCATAAAGGTCAGCGGTTCGGTCAGCGCCATCGTCGAGCCCTGCGGACGCGTTCCCGCCGGAGGCGGCGCGCTGCCGGAGTCTCGCCGGCCTCACCGTCGAGCGATTCACCGATGAGGCTCTCGAGGACGGCGGCCTGGAGCGTCCCGAGGCGGGAGGCCACCCTCCGGATGGTCTCGGCTCGGCGATCGCGACGGACGCCGGTGCGCGGATCGAGGCGGAGCTTGGTCACGGCTGCACCCCCTTGCGGAGGAAGGCGCAGAGCAGCTGCCCGTCCCAGGTGGGGGAGGCGCCGTCGCGGATGATGGCCGTGTAGCCACCGACCTGGAGCGTGCACACCACAGCTCCCGTGTTGGGTGTGCCCCGGTAGCCACCGGTCACACCGATCAGGCGGTCGCACGCACGGCCGGCACCGACCCCGGTGAACTCCACGCTGGCGGCCGTGCCCATGTAGCCGACAGAGCAGTCGGGCCAGAGGTTGGACATGATCGGCTCACTGACCGCGGCGACCGGGACAGCCAGGGCCAGGCTCATCCAGATGCTCATCGGCCAGCGTGCCGATCGCCTCTGGGCCCCCAGCCAGAGCAGGCCATTCTTCACTTCTGAGCCCAGTTTTTGGGCGTGTTCGACCGCGGATTCGAAGGTGTTCATTTCGTCTCCTCTTCTTAGATGGGTTGGATCAGGTACCCGAGCGCCATTGCGCGAGAGAGGTCACGCTGTCGTTGCTCAGCGCCTGCAGCCGGCCGTCCGCAAGCGCCTGGTAGACGTTGAATCCGCCACTGGTGATGAAGGTGACGAGCGCCGTCCGTCCGTCGGGGCTCACCCACAGGCCGAGAGGCCGCCCGGGGCCCGTCGCGGGATTGACGGTGGTCGTGCTTCCAGAGCAGGTCATGTTGAGGGTCGTGCCGGTATAGGTCAGCGAGAACGCGTTACCGGCCGGCCAGCCGCTGAAGCGCGCCAGCAGGGCCGGGCTCGCCGGACGAAGGCCGGTCGGCTGGTCGCGGGACGCGCTGAAGCTGTGGACGGTGGCGCTGGCGTCGGTGCCCCAGCTGAGGTAGATCGCATCCGACAACCAGAACAGGGCGTCGTAGATGTGGACCGCTCGCCAGGGCGTCCCGGGAGACTCGGCGCCGTCGTAGAAGGGGATGCCGCTGCCGGCAACGTCGAATTCCTGGGCGGCGCTGACCGGCTGGGCGAGCGAGCCCGTGATCACGTGCTGGGCCGTCTCGGTGCCGTTGGTGATGACCGGATAGCTGGCCACTAAGGACCGGCTGTCGGGAGAGAAGCTGAAGAAGGTCACCGTCCGGCCGAGGTCCCAGTTCACAGCTCCGGTGGCCAGGTCGACGATCCGGACGTCCCCGAAGTAGGTGCTGTTGTTGCTGACCTTATAGGCGATGGACCCGCCGTCGGGTGCCCACCAGAAGTCGTCCACCGGGCCCCCGGCGTCGAGCCGCTGTGCCGGCGCGCCGACCCCGGATCGATAGAGCAGCGCTCCATTGGAGAGATATGCGTAGCCGCCGGTCGGGCCCGGCGGGCAGGCGCTGACAAAGGGCGTGGGCGTGGGCTGCGCACCTGGTGAGGCCGGGATCGCCTCGGCGACCGTCTGGTTCGCGGTGGGGCCACGCCCTGCGATCCGGGGTGCCGGGACATCGCTGATCGCGATGCTTCCGAAGATCAGCAGGAGAAGCGTCGCAGTCGCAGCCTTGATGCGCCATCCAGGCCCTTCCGGTGCCCGGCTGGCCGTCGGCCGGAACTCCAGCCGGCGGAGCAGCTCGGCCTTGGCTTTGACCAGGTCAACCGGCGGGAAGAGCGGAGCCAGGCTGAAGGTGCGGGCCAGACGGAACTCCTCGACTGTCCTCTGGCAGTAGTGGCAGCCGGGCACGTGTGCATCGACCGAGCTCCTCTCCTCGGTGGACGCCATCCCAAAAACGGTCCTGAGCAGTGGCAGGGTCAACTGGCGGCATTCGGCCGGCTGGTCGCGCCGCTGGGCGAGGACCTCGCCAATGCCCTTCCAGAAGCGCTCCCTGCCTCGCTTGAGCAGCTTCTGGACGCTGTCCTCGCTCGACCCCAGCCGCTCGCCGATCTCGCGCTCGCTCAGGCCGGCCATGTGGAGTTGGAATGCCGCCCGCTGCGGCGCGCTCATCCACTTACTGGCATCCCGCACCAGCCTCGCCGCCGCCAGCCGGTTCACTGCGTCCTCGGTCGGGGCCGCCACGGCCTCAACGTCAACCTGCCGTCCGAGAGCTGCCCGGAGACGCACTACTCGCCGGGTCGCCAGGTTCGACGCGACTCCCAGAAGGTAGGCGCCGGGGTCCGTAATGTCCTTGCCCGCGAGCAACTGGTGGTGGATGGTCACGAAGGCGTCTTGACGGACCACCTCCGCCTCATCCGAGCGGCGAAGGATGAATCGCGCCGCCTCGAGCACCGCCTCGGCGTGCTCGTCGTAGAGGCGGCCGACCTCACTGGAAACCTCGCTTGGGGTTCTGGTGCCTACGACTGCCATCAGGCTGCCCTCCTTGTGGCCTATTGGTGGCCTTTAGTCAAGTAGGTGCAGCGAGGAGGCCAGAATCCGCCCCTTCTCTCTCAGGGGGTGCCGCTGCGATCGATCATGGAGCTGCTCGGCCACTCCACGATCACCCTGACGGCGAACACCTACACCCACCTCCTGCCGGCGATGAGGCGCGAGACGGCCGACGCCTGAGATCGCCTGTCGATTGGTGGGTCGCCGCCAGGGAGGGCGGACGGACAACCTCCCGGGCGGACCGAGCGGTCCGGTTCCGCCGAATAGTCCTCTGGCATGAGGTCCGGCCCTGACCGCCCTGCCCGAGGGAGGCCCCCCATCGGCACAAGGTTGAAGCGAATCGGGCTGCTGACAATCGGCCGGGCGAGCCTTTTTATTCTCGTGTTGGTAGTCGTCGTCCCTCTCGTCTTGGCGGCGGCATTTCCTGGCACTGACCGCCTGACCGGCTTGAACTACGGGACGTTGTTTCGGCCGTTCGTCCATCGGTAGCGCGTTCTGGCAGCTAGCCCCGCGGACCAATGAGGCGTGGTGGCTTAGCGCCGGGCCGCGGAGCTCCGCCTACCCTCTGCTCCGACGGATCGCTTTAGCCATGGACTGGTGCCTTGAGGGTGTCCAGATTCCGTCGGCGAGCTGCTCGATCAACCCCTGCACCGGTCCGCCCCACAAGGCGTCGGCTGGAGATAAGCTCGGCTTCGGCGCTGCCCTTCTCGGCAGCCGAAGGAGTGTGCTCGTGGAAGAGATCACGTATGTGTCGAAGGTCAGAATCGTCCGCGAGCGCGGACCGATCCGGCAGGCAACCCTGCCGGCGGAGCCGAGCCCGGTCATTTTTGGCACGCACGACGAGGTTCGCGAACACTACGGAACGGCCGCCGGCCAGTACCCCGACCACGCGACGACGCTTGACTACGTCGTCGCCGCTGCCGCTGGTTGACTCACGGGGACCCTGGGTGGCGCGCTGGAGGCGCGCGGGATCGACGCCAGCGACGGAAAGCTCACCTGTGACGCGGAAGGCGACGTCGAGCTCGAAGACAAGGTGCTGGTGATCAAGCGGATTCGTGTTGGGTACCGGCTGGCGGGGTGCCCGGCTGACAAACGGGAGGCTGCGGAGCGGGCCCACGGCTTCCATGCCGCGCGGTGCCCCGTGGCCAAGAGCATCGGCGGCTCGATTGAGATCACCACCCGGCTCGAATTCATCGATTAGCGTCACAGCTCACGATCGTGAGCAATAGCGTTGTCAAGGCAATTTGCACACGATCGTGAGCTTCCTGGTCTGATCATGTGATATGCTCACGATCGTGAGCATAAAGGCGCGAGTTCTATCCGGTAGCGAATTGGGGGAGGCAATACGGAAGGCCCGCAAGGAGCAGGGGCTGACCCAGATCGAGCTGGCTCAGCATGCTCGACTCTCTCGAGGCGTCATCCAGAAGATAGAGACGGGCCGCGGCGATTTGAACCTGGCCACGGTCCTGCGGCTCCTGCAGATCCTCTCCCTGGACCTGACGGTGGCTTCGCGCGGCGCGAGCAGCCCGGGGTTGTTCAGACAGGAAGGTCCGGGTGGCTGACCAGCTCCAAGTCGTCCACGGGGATTGGGTCGTAGGGCACCTCCGACGCAAGGACGACGGGACCCTCGAGTTCGCCTACAGCGCGGACGCGGTGGAGCAATCGGAGGGCCAGCCGCTCCTCAGCGTGTCGCTACCGGTCCGGACCGAGCCCTTTTCACAGGTGCAATTGCTGCCGGTCTTCCAGGGCCTCTTGCCTGAGGAGAATGTCCTGACTCAGATCGCTCGGCGCCTCCAACTCTCGCCGCTCGACGTCTTCGGACTTCTCCGCGAGATCGGCCGGGACTGCGCCGGAGCCTTCTCGATCGTTCCGGAGGCCTATGACCTAGTGGCCGCGGGCGAGGAGGGGGTTGACTGGTTCTCCGAGCAAGACCTTGAGGACAGGGTCCGGGATCTGTCGGTGCGTCCACTCGGGGTCGAGCCAGACCGAGACATCCGGATCAGCCTGGCGGGGGCACAGGACAAGATGGCCGTCGTCTACGACGGAGCCAGAATCGGTCTACCTCGCGGGACGACTCCCTCCACTCACATTCTCAAGCCCGCCTCGAAGGTGCTCAAAAACGAGCGGCGCGGCACCTTGGCCTTCCCGGGGCTGGTGGCCAACGAAGCCTTCTGCATGAAGCTGGCCGATCTGGCGGGCATCAGCGCTGCGGCGGTCGAGGTTATCTCGATCGCAAAAGAACCTGCCTTGCTGATCACACGATTCGACAGGGAGACAGCCGAGCCCGGCCGCGTCCGCCGCCTTCACCAGGAGGACTTCGGCCAGGCGCTTGGCGTGCCGACGCTCAAGAAGTACGAAGCCCAGGGCGGGCCGGGCAACACAGATTTCGTCCGTCTGATCGGAACCTACTCCGCCCGCGCGATCGAGGATCTCCAAGGGTTCGTGGACCGGCTGGCATTCAACTACGCGATCGGGAACGCGGACGGACACGCCAAGAACTTCTCCCTGCTCTTCGGCCGGGACGGCATTCGCCTGGCGCCCGCTTACGACCTGTTGTCGACCCACGTCTACGACCAGCTCAGCCACGACACGGCGACCCAGGTCGGCGGTGTCTACGACAGTCGAGCGATCCAACCCATCCACTGGCAGAAGGAGCTGGAGTGCCTCGACTTAGACCGCGAGCTCTATGCGGCGAGGTTGGTCGCGCTGGCCGACCGCGTTGAGGGGAGCCTGGAGGAAGCTCGTGGCTGGATCGCAAACCGCGGCTTGGCTGACAGACGGATCGACGAGATCGGCCAGCTCTTATTGAGGCGCGCCAAGGTGCTGCGTGGGATACGCCGACTACCCAAACGCGTCCTCGGCAGGACTAAGCCTCAGAACGAACTCCGCTGAGCCGCGGTGCCGGCTTCCGAGATTATGAGGGACGGCGACCATTGTTTCCGAAACCCTTGTGAGTTAACAAGGTTTATGACAACATCGTGGTCTAACCCCCAATCGCTTTGCCGCCTCAGCCAGAAGGTTTCGACCGGCAACTCCCGTTCGACCACCATCTGCAATCAACTCGTGCTCGACAACGATCTGTTCGCGCGGCTGCGCCGACGACCGGCCGGCCGGCCGGTATCGGCACGCAACGCGTGGGCACTGCTCGCGATCATCAGCGGAGAGAGGCCGACCTTCGTGGACCGAACCAAGCTCTCTCGGCTCCGCAGCCTCGCCCGCGACAAGCAGCAGGTGCTGAACTCCTTGAGATACTCCCAGCCCAGGTCGCGTGTCTTTCGCTACGACTTCTTTCCGGCCCCGCTGTCGCAACTGCCGGATTTGCTGCCGCTCAGGACTGGTCTGGCTGCCGAGCTGGCGGAACTGCATCTGGAGAGAAGCGGGACCCTGCTTGACGCCTACGTCTCTCAGGACACCCTGAACCACATTGAGCGCCGTTTTCACCCGGCTTTGAACGAGGCACGCCCCAATGTCCAGCTCCGTGTGCCCTCCGACCCCTGGGTGCTGACGCATGGGGTTTCGCCGCAGGTGGCGGCTGCCGATCTTCTCGAAGATCCCGATCCTCGGGTGGTTCAGGCGGCGGAGGCGCTCATTTTTGGTTGATCCTGATCGCCTTCATGGCCGGGATCTTGCACGTGCTCGTTTCCGCGTTGCAGCACGTCGGTGTGAATGCCTATGAAGGGCCTGAGTGGTACGTGCCGCTCCAACTGGTCGTCGGCCTAATCCAGTTTGTGATCGCTCTGGCGATGCTGGCGGGCTACCGCAAGGCGGGAGTCTGGGGGGCATTCTGAATGCGGAGGGCTCGGCAGCCGAAGCCCGAAGGAGTCGATTGCTTTTAAGCGACCGATCGCAGATGGGGTCATATGGCTCCGCTTGGGTCCCGAGGAGCGCCGTCAGGTCGCCCACATCGACCTAAGACGGGCAATTCGCGAGCCGCGGGGGGCCGATGCATCCCCCTTAGGTGGAAGGCGATGTCTTGGGATCCGGCGCCGAGCTAGCCCGCGGTACTCGTCAGCGCCGATCATCGGCACCGATGTTCCTCTTTACGAGGTGATCCCGTAGACTTCCCGGATTAACTTGAACCACCATTCTCAGGCCCCCGGGCAACCAGGTCGAGTCATCCGTATTTGGCTTGCTGCCGCACTGGCCGCTTTGTGCTCGAGTGCGATGCTGGTCGGCCTCCTCTCCCAATCTGTCGAGGTCCAAGCGGCAACGCCGGCATGGACTGCTTACGTGGCCAATGCAGGCTCCAACAGCGTCACCCCGATCAACGTGGCCACCAACACTCCCGGGACCGCGATCACGGTGGGGACCCAGCCCTATGCAATCGCGATCACACCGAACGGAACCACTGCGTACGTGGCCAACTTCGCGTCCGACGACGTCACCCCGATCAACCTCGCCACCAACACTCCCGGGACCGCGATCACGGTTGGGACCTATCCCTTTGCAATCGCGATCACGCCTAACGGAACCACTGGCTACGTGGTCAACTCCAATTCCGGCAACGTCACCCCGATCACGCTCGCCACCAACACCCCGGGGACCGCGATCACGGTGGGGACCCAGCCCTATGCAATCGCGATCACACCGAACGGAACCACCGCCTACGTGGCCAATGCCGGCTCCGGCACGGTGACCCCGATTACCCTCGCCACCAACACCCCGGGGACCGCGATCACGGTTGGAACCAATCCCGAGGCAATCGCGATCACGCCCAACGGAACCACCGCCTACGTGGCCAACTTCGGGTCCAACAACGTCACCCCGATCAACCTCGCCACCAACACTCCCGGGACCGCGATCACGGTTGGGACCGGTCCCCTTGGAATCGCGATTACACCGAACGGAACCACCGCCTACGTGACCAACCACGGGTCCAACAACGTCACCCCGATCAACCTCTCCACCAACACCCCCGGAACCGCGATCTCGGTGGGGACCCCTCCCTTTGCAATCGCGATCGCACCTGACGGCAGCTCCGCCTACGTGACCATCCTTGGTTCCAACAACGTCATACCGATCAACCTCGCCACCCACACGGCCGGGACCGCGATCATCGTGGGAGCCAATCCCAGTAGAATCGCGATCACGCCTGACCAAGCTCCGGTGGCGGCGCTCTCGGTGACTGCTGCAGCAGCGGGCTCTGCTTCTAGCTTCGACGCCTCCGCATCAACGGTGACATTCGGAGCCATCACCAACTACGCCTGGAACTTTGGTGATGCCTCAACCGCCGCCACCTCAACACCCACCACCACCCACACCTACACGGCCGCTGGCAATTACACCGCCTCAGTCACCGAGACCGATTCTGCCGGCACCTCGACCACCCAGGTCTTCACCGGTCAGACGATGTCATTGAACGGTGGTCCCAGCGCCAGCATCTCCAAGCCTCTGGTGGTCCCCTTGGCGACGACCACCCCGACCACGACCTCACTCAGCGCCTCTCCGACCTCGATCACACAGGGCCAGAGCGTGACCCTGACTGCGACGGTGAGCCCGTCGAGCGCGACCGGGACGGTCAACTTCGAAGTCGGAGGAGTCTCGATCAGCGGCTGCTCCACACAGCCGCTGAGCTCGGGCACCAGCACCTGCGTGACCAGTTCGCTGGCAGTGGGAAGTGACAGCGTCACCGCCGTCTACAGTGGCGGCCCGGCCGATGCGAGCAGCACCTCCAGCCCTGTGGTCGTGACCGTCAGTGCGGGCCTGCCGGCCGCCTCGGGGCCGCCTCTGTCGCGGCCACTGCCGCTGCTTCCACTGGGCCTGCTGATCCTCGGCTTATCGGTCGCTCTCGGTACGGCAATGCTCCGCAGGAGAAGTGCTGGCTAAGGGCGGCTGTCGACTTACTTTGCCGGATCCTCTCAGGCGGCCACCGATTTCCTACTTCTTGACCTGGCCGATCCCAGTTAATCGGTCGGTCGCTGCACTCTGACCCCTAGTCAACATGGAGGGACCGGCGCAAGTCGCGAGATCGTAGGTTGCGTGGGCGCCGTCGAGGCGCGTTGTCCACGTAGAGCTACAAGCGACTGGAGGCCGGTCCCATGAACGAGGTTACTACCCGCTATCTCGGTTTGGACGTGCACAAGGAGACGATTGCGGTGGCGCTCGCCGACCCTGATCAGGCGCCAGTGCTGTACGGCACCATCGCCAACGATCCTGGGGGGCGGTCCGCAAATTGGTCCGGCAGCTCGGCATTGGCAGGCAGATGAAGGTCGCCTACGAGGCCGGTCCGACCGGCTACTGCCTGCATCGGCAGCTGACCGAGCTCGGTATCGAATGCCAGGTGGTGGC
>Ga0307372_10006793_pt1 | contig 16579 bp, 12 predicted proteins | sample OX1MG_FD_202533 | JGI IMG/M metagenome (GOLD analysis project Ga0307372, IMG submission 202533) | Soil microbial communities from Risofladan, Vaasa, Finland - OX-1 | ecosystem: Environmental > Terrestrial > Soil > Coastal area > Acid sulfate soil | place: Finland: Risofladan, Vaasa | collected... | reverse complement strand
TGACGGACTCGACCTTTGACGGGTTCCTTCTTCTCATATCGGCACGGTAAGTCCGGACCCGTCCGATCGGCATCGGGCTACGGGCTTAATCGGAGTCGACCCCCAGGGCGATTGTGGCCTCATCCTCCAGGACGATCCTTGTGGCCTGTGTCACAGGGAACGGGCTGGCTAGCCTGCCGGCATGGCCCAGGTGCACCTTTCCGAAGTCCTGGGCCAGTCGATACTGGCGGCCGACGGGCAACGGGTCGGAAAGCTCTCCGATGTGATCGTGGCCCTTCCGGATGGGGGCAACTATCCCCTCGTCACCGGGCTGGTGGCCAAGGTCGGAGGTCGCCAGCTCTACGTAAGTATCGGGATGGTGGCCACCCTCTCCGGGGAGATCCGCCTGGCCACCGCCCGCATAGACGTGCGACCGTTCGAACGGCGCGACGGGGAGGTGCTGTTGCGCTCCGACGTCCTGGGCCACCGCCTGATCGACGTTCCCCGCGGCCGACTGGTGAGGGCCTATGACCTGGAGCTCGAAGACCTGGCCGGCGCCTGGCAGCTCGCCCGGGTCGACACGCGCGGCCGACGCCGATTCTCCCGGCTCTTCTCGAGAGGGCAGGCGACCCGCACGGGGGAAGCCCGGGACTGGTCGGAGTTCGAGGCCCTGATCGGCCACGCCGGCAGTGCCGGGGCCCGAAATCCGCTGACCCGTCTCCGTCGGCTCCGTCCGGCACAGATAGCCGACCTGATCGAGGATGCCGACCGGCAGGAGACCGAGGAGATCCTCTCGGCCGTCCATGCCGACGTCGAACTCGAGGCCGACGTCTTCGAGGAGATGGACGCCGATCGCCAGGTCGAGGTGCTGAAGGACCGGGCCGATGTCGAGATTGCCGAGATGCTGACCCACATGCGTTCCGACGATGGCGCCGACCTCATAGCCGACCTGCCCCAGCACCGCCGCCTGACCGTGCTCAGCCTCCTTCCTGCCTCTCACCAGGCCAAGGTGCGCAGCCTGCTCGGATTCAATCCGGCCACGGCAGGGGGCCTCATGAACCCCGATTTCCTGGCCCTGGCGGGCGGTACCACGGTGGCGGAGGCGCTACAGGACATCCATCACGCTGACTCTCAGATCCCCCAGGAGGTTCTGGCCGCGGTCTACGTCAGCGAATCCGGAAGACTCAAGGGCTCCATAACCCTGCAGGCCCTGCTCAAGGCCGACCCGACCGCCCTCTTGGCCGACCTGGCCGAGCCGGAGCCGGTGCATGTGCATCCGGAGGCCGACCTCACCGAGGTGGCCATCCGGATGGCCGACTACAACCTGACGACCATGCCGGTCATCGACGATGACGGAAACCTCCTCGGGGTCGTGACCGTCGACGACGTTCTCGAGGTGACCATCCCCGAAGACTGGCGCAGACGCGAAGAGGGCGCCGCCACCTCCGATCGTCCCAAACCTGATGCCCAGGATCCGCGACTGAGAGCAGAAGAACGGGCATGAGTGAGTCAACCAACGCCGGTGGCCCTCTTCGAGGGCACACCGGCGGTCAGCCCCACGCGCCCGCTCAGCTAGAGCGGCCGTCGGCGATGCGTGCCCCGGCAGTGCTGGACAGCGCCCATGTGGGGGACATCGAAGGGGCCCTCGGCCGCATCCGCATGGGCGATACCACCGACCGGCGCAGCCGGCGCCAGCGTCTACTGACCCTGCTGGCCATCATCGGTCCGGGCCTCATCGTCATGGTAGGAGACAACGATGCCGGCGGTGTCGCCACCTATGCCCAGGCGGGCCAGAACTACGGCACCAGCCTGCTCTGGGTTCTTCTGCTCCTCATACCGGTCCTGATCGTCAATCAGGAGATGGTTGTGCGCCTCGGCACCGTGACCGGGGTCGGCCACGCCCGACTGATCAACGAGCGCTTCGGACGCTTCTGGGGCACCTTCAGCGTGGGTGACCTTTTCATCCTCAACTTCCTCACCATCGTCACTGAGTTCATCGGCGTCGCCCTGGCTGCGGACTACTTCGGGGTCAGCCACTACGTAGCCGTGCCGCTGGCAGCGGTACTGCTGGTAGCCATCACGGCCAGCGGGAGCTTCCGCCGCTTCGAGACCGCCATGCTGGCCTTCATAGCCATCAGCCTGGTGCTGTATCCCCTGGCCCTTCTGTCCCACCCGCAGTGGAGCCGGATAGCTCACGACTTCATCGTCCCCGGCATCAAGGGAGGAATCAGCTCCGGCGGCGTGCTGCTGATCATCGCCATCGTCGGCACCACGGTGGCTCCATGGCAGCTGTTCTTTCAGCAGTCCAACGTCATCGACAAGCGCATAACGCCCCGGTTCATCAACTATGAACGGGCCGATACGGCCCTGGGCTCGGTGGTGGTAGTGGTCGGTGCCGCTGCCCTCATGATCGCGGCTGACTACGCCTTTCGCCATAGTCCCTTACATGGGCAGTTCACCGACGCGCTAGGCGTGGCCCGAGGGCTGGCCCACATGGGCCACGCCCTGGGAGTCCTCTTCGCCATCGCTCTTCTGGACGCGGCCATCGTCGGGGCCGTAGCGGTGACCCTGGCCACCTCTTACGCCTTCGGGGACGTGTTCAACATGCGCCATTCCCTCCACCGGAGCTTCCGGGATGCGAAGAAGTTCTATGGCAGCTATACAGCCATGGTCGTGGTGGCCGGGGTCATCGTCCTCATCCCCGGAGCGCCGCTGGGGCTGATCACCACCGGTGTCCAGGCCTTGGCCGGATTGCTGCTGCCCAGTGCCAGCGTCTTCCTCCTCCTGCTGTGTAACGACCCCGAAGTACTCGGCCCCTGGGTCAACAAGCCGTGGCTGAATGTTCTGGCCAGCCTGATCATCGCCATTCTGCTGGTGCTTTCCGGGGTCCTCATGGCCACCACCCTGTTTCCCAGCTTGAACGTGACCAGCCTGTTCCTCGAGCTCTCTGGCGCCATGATCGTGCTCAGCCTGGGTGGGCTGGCCTACGTGCGCATCCGTTCCGGGAGCGAGCTCCCGGTACCTCCGCCCCCCATGAACCGGGAGGACAAGATGTCCTGGCGGATGCCCGAGCTGACCCTTCTTCAGCCGGTGCGCTGGTCCCCCGGGCTCCGCCTGGGGATGAGCTCACTGCGGGCCTATCTGGTCATCAGCGCCGTCCTCCTGGTGGTCAAGGCGGTAAGGCTGGGCCACTGACCCTTCGCTTCCCACTTCAGGGGCAGCCGGTGCCGAGCCTGTCCGGTTCCGCCCTCGCTCAGACCTCTTCGGGGACCATGTCGATGGCCCCGCAAGGACACTCCTGGGCACACAGGCCGCAGCCCTTGCAGTAGTCATAATCGAACCGGTATCGCTGTCCGTTCCCCAATTTGACTACGGCGTTGTCCGGACAGACCCCGAAACAGTTGTCGCACTCGAAGCAATTCCCGCAGGAGAGGCAGCGGCGGGCCTCGTAGAGGGCGTTGGTCTCGCTCAGTCCGCCCACGACCTCGTCAAAGGTGGAGGCTCGGCGAGCCGGAAACAGCTCGGGCTGCACGGTGCGGGAGGCGTCGGAGTAGTACCAGGGGTTGATGCGCTCGAAGGCGGCCAGCGGGTGCCGACCGTGGGACGGTGCGATGGGCTCGCCCCACAGCCACGCGTCGATGGCCCGGGCGGCGGCTTTTCCGCCCCCGATGGCGGAAGTGACCGTGCGCTCGCCTTCGACCATGTCGCCGCCGGCGAATACACCCGGATAGCCGATCGACCGGTCCGGACCGACCTTCACCACGCCGCCATCCACCGTGACGCCGGTGAGCCCCTCGACCAAGCTGAGGTCGGAGGACTGACCGATGGCCAAGACGACGGCATCGGCTCCGAGCTCCTCGAAGTCCCCGGTCGGCTGCGGGAGGCCGGAACTGTCCAACACCATCCGCTCGACCTGCACAGCGCCGTCATCGGCCCGGGTGATGGTCGATAACCACCGCATGGACACACCTTCGGCCTGCGCCTCTTCGATCTCGACGTCCTGGGCGGGCATCCGATCACGGGTGCGCCGATAGACCACAACGGCATCGGTAGCGCCGAGGCGGCGGGCTGTTCGTGCGGCATCCATAGCTGTGTTCCCGCCGCCGTAGACGACTACTCGCCGACCGAGGACCGGAGGCTCTCCCGTCTCGGTGGATGACAGGAGCGACAGCGCGTCGATGATGCGAGCCGAGTCCCCCGCTGGCACATAGGCGTTACGGGCCAGGCCGGCCCCCACCCCCAGGAAGGCGGCGTCGCATCCTTCTTCGGTCATGGTTGCCTGCAGGTCCTCAACCGGCCGGTTCAGGTGGAGCTCCACCCCCGTGGCCAGGATGCGCTCGACTTCGGCGTCGAGAACGTCACGCGGCAGCCGGTAGCGCGGGATGCCGTAGCGCATCATCCCACCTGGTGCGTCCGCCGTCTCCTGGATAACCACGCTGTGGCCGGCCCGGCGCAAGTGGTAGGCGGCCGACAGACTCGCCGGCCCCGAACCAACCACCAGGACCCGTCGGTCGGTGTCGATGGGGCCCGGGTCGAAGCTCCATCCCTTGGCGATCGCCTGGTCACCGAGGAACCGCTCGACCGCATTGATGCCCACCTCTTCATCCAGCTTCCCCCGATTGCACGCCGTTCGGCATGGGTGGTAGCAGACCCGACCCATTGTCGCCGGCATGGGGTTCTCCTGCGCCAGTAGCCGCCACGCCCTCTCGTATTCCCCCTCCTCGGCTGCGTACAGCCAACCCTGCACGTTCTCTCCGGCCGGGCACGCGTCGTTGCAGGGGGGAAGCCGGTCGACATAGATGGGACGCTCCACCCGCCAGGAGCCCGTCTTGTTGCCGAGGCTGGACCCGGCCGCCAGGGTGATGGCGAAGGGGGTCTCCATCAGCCCTCCAACCCGTAGCGGGCGATGTTGCGGTTGGCGTCGGCCTGGATGGCAGTCACCAGATCGGGGCGTGAAGTCATCCCCGCCTCATCGAAGAGATGCCGATACCGAGTCTGGAGTCGCAGGTAGTCCTCAACCGGAGTCAGGTGACGGATCGGCGTGGTCGCAACCACATCTCCGGACTCGGCCTCGAACAGCGGGAACAGCCCGCTCTCCACCGCCAGCCGGGCCACGCGGATGGTGTCGGAGGGCTCGGAGCCCCATCCGAGGGGGCACGGTACGAGCACGTGCAGGTAGCGAGCGCCCCTGAACTCCATAGCCCGGGTCACCTTGGCTTCAAGGTCACGCAGGTCGGCGACCGTGGCAGTGGCAACGTAAGGCACGCCATGGGCCATGGCGATTGCAGGGACGTTCTTCCCCTGGCCCAGCGGGTTACCGGGCGAGGGGCCGATGGCCTCGGTCGTGGCGGTGCGGGCGGCGGGAGGGGTGGCTCCAGACCGCTGCACCCCGGTGTTCATGTAGGCCTGATTGTCATAGCAGACGAAGAGCACGTCGTCGTTGCGTTCGAACATGCCGGACAGGCAGCCCATTCCGATATCGACGGTCCCGCCATCCCCGGCCTGGGCCAGAACCCGCACGTCGGTCCGGCCCGACACCTTCAGAGCGGCGGCCACGCCGGAAGCTACGGCCGGGGCGTTGCCGAACAGCGAGTGTAGCCAGGCAACCTGCCACGACGTCTCTGGAAACGGAGAGCTGAATACCTCGAGACAGCCGGTGGCATTGACCGCCACGAGCTTCCCGCCCGTGGCGGCCATAGCCGCATCCATCACGTAGCGGGCACCGAGTGCCTCCCCGCAACCTCGACAGGCGCGGTGCCCGGACGTAAGCGAGTTCGCCCGGTCCGGATCGGACTGGACGCTGCGCTGATCGGACCCAAGCAGACGGTTGCCGACCGCGAAGCTTCCGACTTGATAGAACTTCACGCGGGTCGCGGGCATCAGTTGGTCCTCATCAGTCGGCGCAGCACATTCTCGGCCACCGGACCCGAGCGGCGGTTGGCGGACATGCGGGCCAGTTCGGCGTCCACCAGCGAGCGGTCGAGGTCGAGGAACGTCAAAGGCGCCAGCGTTCCGGCCTCGGCCTCCACCAGCATCCGCTCGAGGGATGCCTCGGTGATTGGGCGGCCCCCCAATCCGGCTACGACGGTGGTTACCGGAACGGGATGGGCGGTAAGGGCCATGGCCACGTCGGTGGCCAAGACCCCGCCGAACCCTATCGAGAGCGCTTTCTCCACCACAACAGCCGACCGGGCCCCCTGCAGTGCATCCCGCACCGCAGCCGCGGGGAATGGCCGGAAAGTCGTGATGCCCAGCGAGCCAACCGACATGCCCTGGAGGCGCAACTCGTCCACCACCTCGGCGATGGTCCCGAGCACGGAGCCCATGGCAACGACGATGATCTCGGCATCGTCGGTCCGATATGGCTGAACCAGGCCGGCACCCGTCCGGCCGAAGGCGGCGGCAAACTCCCGGCCTATCTCCGGCACGAGGTCCAGGGCCTGCAGCGCCCGCGCATGCAACAGGTAGCGAACCTCCTCGAAGGCCTCAGGGCCCACCATCGCACCGATCGAAACCGGCTCGGCGGGATCCAGCACCTGGCGGGGCTTGTACGGCGGCAGGAAGGCATCGACCTCAGCCTGGGTTGGGACGTCGATCTCCTCCACTGCGTGGGTGAGCACGAACCCGTCCATGCACACCATGACCGGCAACGAAAGCTCCTCAGCCAAGCGGAAGGCCTGGACGTGCAGGTCGGCCGCCTCCTGGTTGGTCGAGGCGAACAACTGGATCCAGCCGGCGTCACGCACGGCCATTGCGTCCGAGTGATCGTTCCAGATATTGATCGGCGCCCCGATCGCCCGGTTCGCCAGGGTCATCACAATCGGTAGACCTAGCCCGGCCGCGTTGTACACCGCTTCGATCATGAACAGGAGCCCCTGACTGGCCGTGGCGGTGTAGGCGCGAACGCCGGTGGCAGAGGCGCCGATGGCGACCGACATCGCCGCGAACTCGGATTCGACGTTGATGAACTCGCAGTCGGGCAGCTGGCCGGACTTCACCTTGGCCCCGATGGCCTCGACGATGTGGGTCTGAGGAGTGATCGGATAGGCACACACCACGCCCGGTCGGCAGGCCGCCACCGCGTCGGCGACGGCCCGCGACCCCTCAACCTGTGACAGCACCGAACCCCACCTCCCTCACCAGGGTGGCTACCAGCTCGTAGCCGGCGCCGGCCGCCGCCGCGTTGCCCTCAGCCACGGTGCCGGAGAAACGCTGGCGCACGGCGGATTCCACCGCGTCCAACGACACCTCTCCGGTGAGGGCCGCCAGCCCCCCGAGCAATGCCGCCGAGGGCAGCGGGCGGCCCAGGTGGGTGCGAGCCAGCTCACTGGCCGGCATGGTCAGCGCCCGCCGGGGAACCTCGTCCATGTTGACCTCGGCGATGCCGCGGCTCGAGTTGATGAGCAGATAGGCCTCGGGGGATAGTCCCGCCAGCAGGTCGACCCTATTGATCAGGGTCACGTCTCCGACGACTACGGCGTCGGGCGCGTCGATGGGAGCCCGGGTACGGATGGTCGAGTCTGAGATCCGGCAGAAGGCCACTACCGGCGCCCCGGTCCGCTCGGACCCGAAAGACGGGAATGCCTGGGCGTGCCGTCCGTCCAGGAAGGCCGCCACCGACAGTAACTCGGCCGCCGTCACCACCCCTTGACCGCCGCGACCGTGGAATCGCACCTGGAACATTGGCTACGGAGACTCCTTCTCGTCTGGACCCAATCCGACCGTATCGACCGAGATGCCGGACCACCCAGGGCTGAAAGTCCCGATCTGTACAGGCCCTTCGGCCCGAGCATGAGGCGCCCGATGGTGGCGCCGGCCAGATACGGGAACCCTCGCCTGATCCGTGAGCTGGCCGATCCGCCGTGACGGAGAAATTTGTCCAGCCGAGCGGCCCCTCGGAGCCGGCTCACGGACTGCCCGCTCTATGCCGGGGTGAGGATACGCTTGCACGGATGGACGACATCCGGATTTATCACAACCCCGCGTGCAGGCACTCGCGAGGTGCCCTAGAGATCCTCGAGGATCGGGCCACTGGCGTCGAGGTGGTGCTGTACCTAGAGACGCCACCGTCGAACATCGAGCTCGAGCAATTGATCGACTGGTTGGAGGAGCCCCCGGCCGATCTTGTTCGCAAAGACAAGCGCTTCGCAGAACTTGGCCTGGTCGAGTCCGACTATCAGACTCCTGAGCAAGTCGTGGCCCTGCTGATTAAGCATCCTGAGCTCATGCAGCGCCCCATCATCGTCAAGGGCAATCGAGCTGTGCTGGGGCGACCCTCAGAAAGAGTGCTTCCTCTGCTCGAGGGTTGAACCCAGGGCGGCTATCCCGACGTCCCAAGCCCCATGTCTCCCGGCTCGGCCGGGTCGAATGACCCTAAGCCACGGCCACAGAAGGACTCGGATCAATTCCGAAGGTCTAGCCGGTGGCGTTAGTTGATGTGCACTCCGGACATGGCCCGGCTGATGATGAGGCGCTGGATCTCGGAGGTGCCTTCGAAGATGGTGTAGATCTTCGAGTCGCGGTGCCAGCGCTCGACCGGATTCTCCCGGACGTAGCCGTAGCCGCCGAGGATCTGGATGGCCTGCTCGGTCACCCACACCGCCGTTTCCCCGGCAAAAAGCTTCGACATCGAGCCCTCGCCCGAGGTGAATTTCTGGCCAGTGCCGGCCATCCAAGCCGCCCGGTACACAAGGAGGCGGGCGGCGTCGGTATGCATCTTCATGTCGGCCAGCTTGAAGGCGATGGCCTGGTTCTCGATGATGGCCCGTCCGAACTGCTTGCGCTCCTTGGCGTAGTCCAGGGCGTACTCGTGGGCGGCCCGGGCGATCCCGACGGCCTGAGCTCCGACGATGGGCCGGGATGCTTCGAAGGTGGACATGGCTGCCTGCGCCGAGGAGGACTTGCCCTCCTTGGCCCGGGCGATGCGCGCATCCAGCTTCTCCTTGCCACCCAGCAGGCAGTGGCCGGGGATCCGTACATCGTCGAGGACGACTTCGCCGGTATGGGAGGCACGTATCCCCATCTTCTTGAACTTCTGCCCGAGGGACAGTCCCTTGGTCTTGGGAGGCACGATGAAGCTGGCCTGGCCCCGGGAGCCGAGGCCGGGCTCGACCGATGCCACCACCACATGGATGTCGGCTATGCCGCCGTTGGTTATCCAGGTCTTGGTGCCGTTGAGGACCCACTCGTCTTTGGCCTCGTCGTACACAGCCCGGGTTCGGAGCGAGGAAACGTCGGAGCCGGCGTCGGCCTCCGACACGCAGAAGGCGGCCAGCTTGATGTCATCGGGCGTCCCGAAGCACTGCGGCGCCCACTCAGCCACCTGCTCGGGAGTTCCGTTACCGAAGATGCCCGCCACACCGAGGGTCGAGCCGAAGATGGCCAGGGCGATTCCGGCGTCGCCCCAGGACATCTCCTCGTTGACGATGCACATCATGAGCCCGGTCGGGTCACCGACGAAGGCCTGGGCCACGAAGTCGAAGGAGTAGATGCCGACCTTGGCCGCCTCCTGGATGATCGGCCAAGGGGTCTCCTCCCGCTCGTCCCACTCATGGGCGGCCGGGCGGACCACGTTCTCGGCGAAGTCGTGGACCCATTTCTGGATCTGGAGCTGGTCCTCGTTGAGGGAGAGGGAGAAGTCGGGCACGGTCGCACCTCGTTGTAGGGAAGCTGGTAGTTACCAAACGGTAACCGGACCGGGGGTGCGTCCGCCACCACCGCCGCCCGGCGTCCGGTGGGTCGGCGATAAGGAATATTTGCCCCCGGCCTCCTCATTTCGACCTGAACGTGGGAGAATTGGCTGTCACGAATGGTGGCCGAGGCCGCCCGAGGGAGGAATCCTTCCCGGTGTGACGAACCTAACCTTGGGGGAAGGTTTCCTGGGGAAGGAGGCGGCAGAGCATGGCCCAGAAGGTGTCGGAAAGCCAGGGTGGCGGGGACCTCGACCTGGCCCGTACCGCCACCGCACGAGACGGCTCCGCCTTCGATGGGCTCTATCGGGTACACACCGATGCCGCCTGGCGGGCGGCGGAGCGGCCCCTGATGGGCGTCAGCGTCGGCCTACTCGGGCTGGGCATCATCGCCCTCGGCATCCTCGGCCATCCCAACGGCGGGCTGGCCGGGGCAACCCCTCACCAGCTGGCCGGGCCGCCGATCGGCTCCCGGCCGGTCATCCTGGCCGAGAACCAGGCGGCCGCCCAGCCGGCGGCGCCGGCCCTGCCTCTGGCCCTGGCCGGCCTGCCGACCGCGATCACGACCGGCACACCTGGCCAGACCACCGGCCCGGGGGGGAACTCCGGTCTCGGGGGCTCTCCCACGCCGGGTGCTCCGGGCGGAGGCTCCTCACCGGCCCCGGGCACCGTCCCCCCTGTGGCGCCGACCCTGCAGCTGTCCAGCCAGATCGACCTGGCGCCGGCGCCCGCCTTGGTCAGACTCGGAGCCGGTCAGGGCACCGGATCATCGACCGGGGCGGCGGCCACCACCCCGGCCACCAGCCAGTCGGCTGGGAGCCCTCCGCCCTCCAACCCACCTTCGTCGTCCTCGACCCCATCGGCCTCGGTCAGTTCCACGGCTCCGGGCACCGGCACCACCTCGACCACCGTGCCGGCGGCCCAGGGCAGTTCCGCCGAGGTTTCAGGCACGGGCAACATCTCCATCCGCCTTCCCTAGCTGTAGCGGCCCTCCCACGACGGCTTCCGCCCCCGGCCCGGGGTGAGTCCCGCCGGCGGCCCGGCCGGTAGTCAGTCCCGCCGGCGGCGCACCCGGCTGCCCTCCGGCCCGGTTTCGACCAGCCATCCTTGGGCGGTCAATTCGGCCCGGATGGCGTCGGCGGCGGGGAAGTCCCTCCGGGCCCGGGCCGAGTCCAGGCCGGCTGCCAGATCGATTATCTCAGCGGGCACGCCCCCGCCCGAGCCCGACCCTTGGGGGAAAAGGCCGAGGGCTCCGGTCATGTCCGCCACCGCCGAGGCCAGGGCCTCGGCCTCGTCCGACCGACCGGCGTCAGCGGCGACGTTGGCCTGCCTGAGGGTGTCGGACACCATCGCCATGGCCCGCGGGGTGTCCAGGTCGTCGTCCATGGCGGACCGAAACAAGTCCAAGGCGGGGGCGTCGGCCCCGTCTGCCGGCTCGCGGACGGCCTGACCCCTCGTTGTCGGTCCAACCCTGTCGAAGGCAGCCGGAAAGCGGCCGGCAAAGACATCCAGGCGCTCCAGGGTGGAACTGGCCCGGGCGATGGTGTCGGGCGTGACCTCCACCGGAGACCGATAGTGGGCCTGCAGCACCAGCATGCGGTAGGCCCGGCTGTCCTCCCGGGCCAAAAGGTCGGTGAGGGAGATGAAGTTGCCGAGGGACTTGGACATCTTCTCCCCGGCCACCTCTACAAAGGCGTGGTGCATCCAGTGGTGGGCGAAGTCCCGCCCCAGGGCCACGGCCTGGGCCCGTTCGTTCTCATGATGGGGGAACTTGAGATCCAGCCCCCCGGTGTGAAGGTCGAAACCCTCCCCGAGGAGGTCCAGGGACATGACCACGCACTCGGTGTGCCAGCCGGGCCGGCCCGGGCCCCACGGTGAGGGCCACGCCGGCTCCCCGGGAGCGGACAACTTCCAGAGGGCGAAGTCCTCGGGAGAACGCTTGGCCTGGTCGGCTTCGATCCGGGCCCCGGCTCGAAGGGACTCCAGGGACTGCTGGGCCAGCAGGCCGTAATCGGGGACCGATGACACGGCGAAATAGACCCCGGCTCCCAGTTCATAAGCCGCCCCCCGCCCGATCAACTCGGCCACCAGGTCGACCATCCCGGCCACGTATTCGGTGGCCCGGGGGGAGTGATGGGGGCGCAGCGTTCCCAGAGCGTCAGCGGCCTCCCACCACCGCTCCTCGTAGCGCACGGCCAACTCGCTCGGGCTCTGGCCGGTGTCCTTGGCCCGGTTGATGATGTTGTCATCTATGTCGGTGACATTGGAGACGTGGCTGACCTGGATGCCGGTCCACTCCAGGTACCGGCGCAGCACGTCGTAGACCAGCAGTAGCCGTCCGTGGCCCACGTGGGGGTCGTCATAGACGGTCGGACCGCAGACATACATCGACAGCCGGCCCGATTCCAAGCCGGGCAGGGCGCTGATCCGGCCCAAAGCAGTGTCGTGCAGGCGCAGCACCCAGGTACCGTAATGCTCCCATGCCGCCCACCGTTCCGGATAAACCCACCCTCGACGGGCTGGAGGACAAGTGGACCGACGCCTGGGAGCGGGCGGGCACCTACCGGTTCGACCGGACCCGCACCCGGGAAGAGATCTTCTCGGTCGACACCCCTCCTCCCACGGTCAGCGGGACTCTGCACGTGGGCAGTGCCTGGGCCTACACCCAGGCCGACACCCTGATCCGCTACCAGCGGATGAAGGGCCGGGAGGTCTACTACCCGATGGGTTGGGACGACAACGGCGTGCCGACAGAGCGGCGGGTCCAGAACCACTTCGGGGTCCGCTGTGACCCATCACTCCCGTATGACCCAGGCTTCCGAGCTCCGGACAAGGCCCCGGAGCCGCCGATTTCTATATCCCGGCCCAACTTCGTCGAGCTGTGCGAACTGCTCACGGCCGAGGATGAGAAGGCCTTCGAGGCGGTCTGGCGCCGCCTGTCGCTGTCGGTGGACTGGAGCCTCACCTACACCACCATGGACGAGCGCTCCCGGCGGGCTTCCCAGCGGGCGTTCCTGCGCAACCTGGCCCGGGGCGAGGCCTACAGCAGCGAAGCGCCGACGCTGTGGGACATCGACTTTCACACCGCCGTAGCCCAGGCCGAGCTGGAGGACCGGGACGTGGCCGGCGCCTACCACCGCTTGCGCTTCGCCCGGGTCGGCGCGAGCGACGGCGCCGGAGCCGGCTCCGGGGAGTCGGCCGATGGCGCCACCGCCTATATCGAGATCGAGACGACCCGGCCCGAGCTGCTGCCGGCCTGCGTGGCCCTGGTCGCGCATCCCGATGACGCCCGCTACCAGGCGCTGTTCGGCACCGAAGTGCTCACGCCTCTCTTCCGGAGCCGCATCCCGGTGGTGGCCCACCGTCTGGCTGAGCCGGACAAGGGCTCGGGTATCGCCATGATCTGCACCTTCGGTGATGTCACCGACGTGATCTGGTGGCGCGAATTGCGCCTCCCGGTCAAGGGGATCGTGGGCCGGGACGGGCGCCTGCTGCCCGTCGACTGGTCCGAGGACGCCTGGGGTGCGGGGGACCCGGCCGTCGCCCAGTCCGCCTACGACGAGTTGGCTGGACGCACGGTGCGACAGGCCCAGCGCCGCATCGTGGAGATGCTGGGCGAGTCTGGTGATCTCCTCGGTGAGCCCAAGGCCATCACCCACCCGGTCAAGTTCTACGAAAAAGGCGATCGACCCCTGGAGATCGTCACCAGCCGGCAGTGGTACATCCGCAACGGCTCCCAGGACGACCAGCTCCGCCAGAACCTGTTGGCCCGGGGCCGGGAGCTGAATTGGCATCCGGAGTTCATGCGGGTCCGCTTCGAGGACTGGGTCCAGGGTCTCAACAGCGACTGGCTGGCCAGTCGCCAGCGCTTCTTCGGAGTCGCCTTTCCCATCTGGTATCCGGTGGGAGTTGACGGCACCGTCGACCATGACCACCCCATCACCGCCGAGGAGTCGGACCTCCCGGTGGATCCGACCACGGACGTGCCCCGTGGCTTCCGTGCCGATCAGCGCGATCATCCCGGGGGCTTCACCGCCGAGGTCGACATCATGGACACCTGGGCGACCTCCTCGTGCACGCCGTTCATCGCCTCCTACTGGGAGGACGATCCCGACCTCTTCGCCCGGGTCTTCCCCATGGACCTGCGCCCCCAGGGCCACGACATCATCCGCACCTGGCTGTTCGCCACCCTGTTGCGCTCCGAGTTCGAGACCGGAGGCCTGCCGTGGTCGGATGCCTCGGTCAACGGCTTCATCTACGACCCCGACCGGAAGAAGATGTCCAAGTCCAAGGGCAACGCCGTCACGCCCATGGCCCTGCTGGAAGAGTTCGGCACCGACGGCTTCCGCTACTGGGCCACCAGTGTGCGACCCGGGATGGACGCCGCCTTCGACACCGGGCAGATGAAGGTGGGGCGGCGCCTGGCCATAAAGGTCCTCAACGCCTCCAAGTTCGTCCTCATGCGGCTCGGTGAATCCGAGGCGGTCGATGCCTCGGCCATCACCCATCCCGTCGACCTCTCCCTGCGGGCCGGGTTGGCCCGGGTGGTCGAACAGGCCACCGCCGCCTTCGAGGACTTCGATTTCGCCCGGGCTCTGGAGCGCACCGAGGCCTTCTTCTGGACCTTCTGCGATGACTACGTCGAGTTGGTCAAGGCCCGGGCCTACGGCTCGGGCGACGCGGCCGGCACGGCATCGGCCCAGGCCACCCTGGCCACCGCCCTGTCGGTCCTGGTCCGGCTCCTGGCTCCGTTCCTCCCGTTCGTCACCGAGGAGGTGTGGTCCTGGTGGCAGACGGGATCGGTCCACCGGGCCGCCTGGCCGACCGTGGCCGAGTTGGGGACGGCTGGGGCATCCGCGTCCGGCGCCGGCCCGGATGATGACGTGCTCGGTGTGGTCAGCGAAGTGCTCGCCCAGGTGCGCAAGGCTAAGAGCGAGGCCAGTCGGTCCATGCGAGCTTCAGTGGACCGCCTGGTGGTCCGTGACTCGGCCGAAAGACTGGCCCTGATCCGCCTGGGAGCGGACGACCTGCGCGAGGCCGGATCAGTGGTCGACCTGGAACTGATCGAGGGCGAGGCCAACGTCACGGTCGAACTGGCGACCGACCCTGGCTGAGCGGGTCGGAAGAGCCGTCGGCTGCGTCGGCTGCGGCGTCGGGCTGAGGCACTGACGCCGGTCTCCTCGGCCGTGACCCCTTCAACTGGGTCGTTCTAAACCCACCGTCGCCGTGGACGACGCCGACGATGACAGATGCGACACAACCACACCCCCGACTTTTGTTACGAAAGTGTTGTTAAACGAACGCAGATTCTCCACTACACGACAAAGTTCAAGATTTTCGGGTGAGTCTTCAACTTTCATCTCTCAGTCCGCCCCGGTCTCGATGGCGGCCAGTCGGGCCAGCTGGCGTTCGTCCACTGGGGTGACGACGGCGCCTTCGGACCAGTCCCCCAGCACCCGGACCCTCTGGCCGCCGTCGGCCTGGTCGCGCCAGAGGAGGAGGGCGACGTAGGCGCAGACGTGGGCGTCGATTTCGTCCTCCACCGCCTCCAGCTCGAAATGTCGGGTGGCCCGAGCCACCGCGCCGACCAGTGCCGGCCATCGGGGGTTGGCGGTCACGTCAAAGGGCTGGGTCCCGTCAGCCAATGACTCCAGTAGGCGAACGACCTGGCCCAGGCCAAGACGGCGCGTTTCGACGCTGCGGCCCCGGCCGGCCTTGTAGACGGGCCGTTCAGCCAGACCAAAGGTGGCCACCAGCGCAGAGTGGGGATAGACCTCGACGGCCAGGCCCGGCCTGGGCCCATCCGGACCGATTCCCGCCACCCGGCTTGGAACCGGCACGGTGCGCAGACCCAGGGACCGGGCCAGGAATAGCGCCCGGCCCCCGTCGGCAAAAGAGGGCATTGAGCGGTTGGACGAGTGGGCTCCGGCCTTCTGGGCCCCGAAGGCGCGTGACAGCAGCGTCTCGCACCGGCGCCGGCCGGTGAGGTTGTCCACGATCAAAGGGGCGTCGAAGCCGACCACCCGGAGCGCCGGCGCCTCCACCTGCATCCAGGCCAGGATCTCTGAGTCAGTGAGGACCGCGGTCGACGCCGTTACCCGGCCGTCCAGGGCGACGGCGCACAGGCCGGTGCGGGCCCTCCGGCCCCAGGCCAGGTCGACGCCGACGCAGTTCAAGACGCCCGGCGACCCAACACCTCACCGTGCACCACGACGAAGTAGCCGTCCTCCGCTTCCGCCCACCGCCTCCACGCCCCGGCCATGGCGGCCAGCTCCGAGGCTTCGCACAGTCCGTAGCTCACCGCCTGGGTGGCGAAGTCCGACTTCTCCACCCGTTCGGCCCAAAGGCCTCCCCACCACTGCCGGGACTCAGGCTCGGCAAAGGTCCACGTCGAGGACGAGGCCCGCACCTCCACGAAGCCGGCCTTCTGCACCCAGCCGAGCAGATACCGCCCGGCGTCGGCCTGGGCCCGGTTGCGAGCACAGACCTGGTGGTATACGTGCAGCCACCGGTCGAGGACGGGGTCGGCTGGAGCCCAGGCGAAGGCCCCGTAATCGGAGTCCCGAACGGCCAGCAGACCGCCGGGGCGCAGGGCCTGGCCCATGGCTCGCAGGGCGTTCACCGGATCGGAGAGATGCTGGAGGACCTGGTGGGCATGGATCACGTCGAAGGCGGTGAGGTCGGGTTCGAGGTCGTACACGTCGGCCACCCTGAAGGCCACATTGTCCACACCGGCTTCCGCCCCGGCCGCGTGGTCCCGGGCCTGGGCGACCACCGCCGCCGAGGCGTCGATCCCCACCACCCGGCCGGGACTAACCAGGCGGGCCAGGTCGAGGGTGATGGTGCCGGGCCCGCAGCCCACGTCGAGCAGCGCCAGCCCCGGCCGGAGCGAGTCGAGCAGGTACCCGGCA
>Ga0307372_10006791_pt1 | contig 16582 bp, 14 predicted proteins | sample OX1MG_FD_202533 | JGI IMG/M metagenome (GOLD analysis project Ga0307372, IMG submission 202533) | Soil microbial communities from Risofladan, Vaasa, Finland - OX-1 | ecosystem: Environmental > Terrestrial > Soil > Coastal area > Acid sulfate soil | place: Finland: Risofladan, Vaasa | collected... | reverse complement strand
CGACGACCTCATGCGCCTCGGCGACCGGACCATCGAGGCGCGGCAAGCCGCCGTGGCGCAGCACGAGGAACCATCGTGAGCGCCGGCGGCCGGATCACGTCCACGCGGGCGGGCCTGCTCGGCGCGCGCCGCCGCCTGGCGCTCGTGGCCAAGGGCGCGTCGCTCACCCGGCGCAAGCGTGAAGCGCTGGTGGCCGAACTGTTCAAGCTCGCCCGCCCCGCGGCGGACGTGCGTCAGCAGCTGGCCGACAGCGCCAACGCGGCCGCGGAGTCGCTCTCCGCCGCCCTGGCCATCCACGGCATCTCCGGATTGTCGGCCATGTCGTGGCCGCCGGGCGATCCGCGCGTGGAGGTGCGGCCGGCGCGGGTGTGGGGGCTGGCGGTGAGCGACGTGATCGAACGTCCGGTCCTGCAGCGCACGCTCGACGCCCGTGGACTGGCGCCGGGGGATGTCGGGGTGGCGGTGGAGGAGGCGGCGCGCCGCTACGAGATCTTCGCCGAACTGCTCATCGACGCCGCCCCGCGAGAGCAGCGCGTGCGTCGGTTGGGCGACGCCGTGGCGACCACGTCGCGGCGACTTCGCACGCTGGAGCAGCGGGTGGCGCCCACGCTGGAGTCACAGATAACCGCCGTGCGCCGCGATCTCGAAGAACGGGAGCGCGAGGAACGACTCAGGCTCCAGCGGTTGCTCGGGAAGCGGCGTCGACGGTAACTCCGGCCAGGAGGTAATCCAGCACGTCGCCCGCGCTGTATCGCGTGCGGCCGCGCAGAAAGGGCGCCATGCCCACGAGGTCGTCTCCGCTGGTGAGCAGGGGCAATTCGTCGTCCCACCGGGGGCGGACCTGCGCGTGGCCGATGTTGGCCAGCAACGCGTTGCACAGGCAGCGCCGGCCGTGGGTCTCGTCGGCGGTGCCGCCCTTGGCCACGTATGCATCGACCGGTTCGGCGGGACACCGGTAGCCGATGCCGCCGGTGTCCGTGCGGTAGGCGACCCGCAGATACCCGAGGTCGCATACGCGTTCGCGGTCGGGCGTCTGGTACGTTCCGCCATCCAGTTCCACCAGCTTGAAGGGGTAGCCGGTGGGCGACGCGCGCGGATCGGTGCGCACACGAACGTCGCCGCGATTCACGCCCGCCAGCACTTCCTCCTTGAGCCCGGGGACGACGCCCGATTCATCTGCGAACGCAAATAACGTTCCCACCTGGATGCCGGCCGCGCCCGCATCGAGCGCGGCGCGCAGTCCCTCGGGCGAGCCCGTGCCGCCGGCCAGCCAGAACGGAAGCCCGAGCTCGCGAATCTTGGCGAGATCCACCGCGTCGCGCTCGCCGTACAGCGGCTCCCCGGACGCCGACAGGCGCATTTCGCCACGGGGCGGCGCGTTGTGCCCACCTGCCGTGGGCCCTTCGATCACGAACCCGTCCACCCGCCCATTGGCCTTGCGGGCCAGCGTCGTGGCCAGCGAGTTGGCCGATACGATGGGATAGAACTTGGGGCGTTTGAGCGTCACCCGCATCGCGCCGTGCTCGCCGGGATCGAAGGTCAGGTACTCGGCATCACCCCCGCCTTCCACGTCCATCCGGATCACGGCCGGCTGATGCAGGGCCATCGCGTCGAGCGCCCCGGGGATCTCGCGCGGAATACCGGCCCCCATGAGCACCACGTCCACGCCGGCCAGCATCGCGCCGTACAGCGTGGCCAGGTTGGGTAACTGCACCTTGGTGAGCACGTTGATGCCAACGGGATTCTGGTGCCCTTCCTTGGCCAGCCACACTTCCACGAAACTCGCCAGCACGGTGAGCTGCTGCCTTGCGGCGCTCACCACCTGCTTGTACGTGGGGAGCGCCTTGTAGGGTGTGCCGGGTGCGCGTCCCTCGGGGTGGAAGTAGCGCGTGAGCGCGGCTTCGGCCACGGGCGGACAGGGAAACTGCGCCATGGCGCGGCGGAGGTGCCCGCCGTGGTCGCCATCCTGGAGGCGCCGCACGAAGATGGTATCGATCACGGTGCCCGAGACGACGCCGAGCTGTCCGCGGAGCGACACCGCGCGAGCGAGCATCCAGTTGGAAACGCCCGCGCCCATGCCGCCCTGAATGATGATCGGGTCTGAGGGCGGGGACGTGAATTCGGTGATGGTCATATCTATGGAAGCTATCGCGTCCCGCGCGGAGTAGGGGAAGTCCCGGCAAGTCGCCGGGGTCAGGGAAATCCCGTACGGGATGGGGGAAACTGCCGAATGCGGCGATTGGCCTGCACCGACAGGTTGGGCCTAGGTCGCGCCTGCGGTGTGCGATCGCGACATCATAGCCCCTCACCGGACCCCCTCCCGATGATGCTTCCCGAAGGTGCAGCGGACGCCCGCTCCGGCGGCGTCGCGCGCGCGCCGTCCACGACCCGCGGTGCATCCGTCGCTCTGGACTCCTTCTCGTACGACGACGACATCGTTCGCAAGTTCATGGTCGCCACCTTCGTGTGGGGGCTGGTCGGCATGCTGGTGGGGCTCGTCATCGCCGTCCAGCTCGTCATGCCGTCGCTGGACGTCGCGCCCTGGTTCTCCTTCGGGCGTCTACGTCCACTGCATACCAACGCCGTCATCTTCGCGTTCGCCGGCAATGCGTTCTTCACGGGTGCGTACTACTCCACGCAGCGCCTGTGCAAGACGCGGATGTTCTCCGACTTCATGGGGCGCTTCCACTTCTGGGGGTGGCAGGCGATCATCGTCGCGGCCGCGATCACGCTGCCGATGGGGTTCACGCAGGCCAAGGAGTATGCCGAACTCGAATGGCCCATCGACATCGCGATCGCCGTGGTGTGGGTGGTGTTCGCCGTCAATTTCTTCGGCACACTCAAGAAGCGCCGCGAGCGGCATCTGTACGTGGCGCTCTGGTTCTACATCGCCAGCATCATCACCGTCGCCATCCTGCACATCTTCAACAACCTCTCGGTGCCGGCCGGATGGTTCAAGAGCTACTCGATCTACGCCGGCGTGCAGGACGCATTCATGCAGTGGTGGTACGGCCACAACGCCGTGGCCTTCTTCCTCACCACGCCATTCCTCGGGCTGATGTACTACTTCCTGCCCAAGGCCGCCGAGCGCCCGATCTACTCATACAAGCTGTCGATTCTTCACTTCTGGTCGCTGGTCTTCATCTACATCTGGGCCGGCCCCCACCATCTCCACTACACCGCGCTTCCCGAGTGGGCATCCACGCTCGGCATGGCGTTCTCGGTCATGCTGTGGATGCCGTCCTGGGGCGGCATGATCAACGGCCTGCTCACGCTGCGCGGCGCATGGAACAAGGTCGTGGAAGATCCGGTGCTCAAGTTCTTCGTAGTCGCCGTGACGGCGTATGGCATGTCGACGTTCGAAGGGCCGATGCTCTCGGTGAAGAGCGTCAACGCGCTCGCGCATTACAGCGACTGGGTGATCGCCCACGTCCACACGGGCACGCTGGGGTGGAACGGTTTCATGACGTTCGGGATGATCTACTGGCTGCTGCCACGGCTGTTCCAGACCAAGCTCTACAGCAAGAAGCTGGCCGAATGGCACTTCTGGATCGGGAGCTTCGGCATCCTCCTGTACGTCGTGGCGATCTACAGCGCCGGGGTCACCGAAGGCCTGATGTGGCGGGCGTTCGACCAGACCGGGCGCCTCGCGTATCCGGATTGGATCGAGACCGTCGTCCGGGTCATTCCGATGTGGTGGATGCGTGCCATCGGCGGCGGCTTCTACATGGTCGGCATGTTCATGTTCGGCTGGAACATCCTCATGACGTGGCGCAACCGGCCCGCCGTGTACGACGTGCCGGTGATCCAGGCAGCGCCGCTCGCCCCGGAGCGCGTGCGCGAGACGCCGAACGCCGCACCGCAGGGCGCCTGGGCGCGATTCACGCGCCTCGACTGGCACCGCGTGTGGGAGGGCCGCTGGCTGCTGTTCACCGTGATGGTGATCGTCGCCGTGGCCGTGGCCTCGCTGTTCGAGATCATTCCCACCTTCCTGATCCGCGAGAACGTGCCGACGATCTCGTCGGTCAAACCGTATACGCCGCTCGAACTGGCGGGCCGCGACCTCTACGTTCGCGAAGGGTGCTTCAACTGCCACTCGCAGATGATCCGGCCCTTCCGCTGGGAGACCGAACGGTTCGGCGAGTACTCGAAGCCCGGCGAATTCGTGTACGACCATCCGTTCCTGTGGGGATCGCGGCGCATCGGGCCCGACCTGGCGCGCGAGGGCGGAAAGTATCCCGACCTCTGGCACGTGCGCCACATGCAGGACCCGCGGTCGATCACGCCCAAATCGATCATGCCGCCATACGGATTCCTGCTCACCGACGACCTCGACTTCGCGTCGATCCAGCGCAAGGTCGACGCCATGGCCATGCTCGGCGTGCCCTACGGGAGCGCCGTGATCGCGGGGAATGCGCCGAGGATGGCGAAGGCGCAGGCGGCGCTGATCGCCGATACGATCGCGCAGCAGGGCGGCCCGGCCAACCTGCAAGGCAAGGAGATCGTCGCCCTCGTGGCCTATCTGCAGCGGCTGGGCTGGGACGCCACGCACGTCTCGGCGCCACCGGTCGCGACCGCCGTCGAGGCAGCGCCGGCGGCGGCCGTCGGAAAGACGGCCGGGGGCGGCACTCCATGAAGTCGTTGTCCGACGTCGTGGCCGGTGCCGGTCTGCACATCTACGCCGACATCGCCCTCATCATCTTCCTCGCCGTGTTCCTCGCGATTCTCGCCCGTGTGCTGTTGGCCAAGCGCTCCACCTGGGAGCACGAGGCCCATCTGCCGCTCGAGGACGGCGTGGCGCGGTTCACCTCCAATACGCCCCTCGACCGGTCAACCGACCATGCCGACCAGTAATCGCGATCAGGACCGCCTGCTCGAACACAATTATGACGGCATCCAGGAATACGACAACCCGATGCCGCGGTGGTGGGTCTGGATCTTCTGGGCCACGATCGTTTTCGCGATCGTGTACGGACTCGATCCGTGGCACGTGCTGCGCGGGCCGGGCCGGATTGCCGACTACAACGCGTCGGTGGCCGCAGCGGTCAAGCGCTTCCCGCCGCCCTCGACGGCGGGCGATGCCACCACCCTTGCCGCGCTGGGCAAGAATCCGCAGGCGCTCACCGCCGGCAAAGAAGTGTTCGTCACGAATTGCGCCCCGTGCCACCGCCCCGACGGCGGCGGGGTCATCGGCCCGAATCTCACCGACGACTACTGGCTCCACGGCGGAACCGTGGTGGACGTCCATCGGACCATCACCAACGGCGTGCTCGACAAGGGCATGCCGAACTGGGGCAAGATCCTCAAGCCGGAGCAGATCAACGACGTCGCCGTATACGTGTACTACGCACTCCACGGCACCAACCCACCCAATCCCAAGCCGCCACAAGGCGTGAAGGTCGCTCGCCCGGAATGACCGCCCCGCCTGCCGCCACCGACCGCGTCCTTCCGACGCTCAACGTCGACGGATCTCGCCGCTGGATCCGACCCAGGCCCTCGCCCGGCAAGTTCTGGCGCCGGCGGCGCGCGGTGGCGTACGGGCTCATGTTCGTGTTCTTCATCCTCCCGTATCTGCGGATGAGCGGGAAGCCCGTCGTGCTGCTCGACCTTCCCGACCGGCAATTCACCTTGTTCGGCACGACCTTCCTGCCCACCGACACGCTGCTCCTCATGCTGCTGATGGCCAGCATCCTCATCGGGATCTTTCTGATGACTGCGCTGGCTGGCCGGGTCTGGTGCGGGTGGAGCTGCCCGCAGACGGTGTACATGGAGTTCCTGTTCCGTCCCATCGAGCGGCTGTTCGAGGGAGGCCGCAGCGGGGCCCTGCAGCTCGATCGCCAGGGCGTGCGCGGCCAGCTGCGCGCCCGGCGGATGGCCAAGCACGGCGTCTACCTGCTGCTGTCGCTATTTCTCGCCCACACGTTCCTGGCCTACTTCGTGGGGATCGATCGCCTCGTGATGTGGGTGCAGCGCTCGCCCGTCGATCACCCGACCTCGTTTGCCATCATGGCGCTCACGACGTTCGGCATCATGACCGACTTCAGCTGGTTTCGCGAGCAGACCTGCCTCGTCGCCTGCCCCTACGGCCGGTTCCAGTCGGTGCTCCTCGACCGGCAATCGCTGATCGTGGCCTACGACCGCAAGCGCGGCGAGCCGCGGGCCCGCGGCAAGGACCGCACTGGCGCCGGCGACTGCATCGATTGCGGCGCTTGCGTGCTCACCTGCCCCACGGGCATCGACATCCGTGACGGGCTGCAGATGGAGTGCATCCACTGCACCCAGTGCGCGGACGCGTGCGACGACATCATGGCCCGCGTCGGCAAACCGCTCGGTCTCATTCGCTATTCGTCCCAAGCCGCCCTCGAGGGCGCCGAGGTGCGCAAGCTGCGCCCGCGCGTCGTGCTCTACCCGATGGCGCTCGCCGTCACCTTTGGAGGATTCCTGTTCGCCCTGGGAACCAAATCCTCCGCCGACGTAACCGTGCTGCGCGGCATGGGCGAGCCCTTCGTGATCGAAGCCGACGGACGCGTGGCCAACCAACTGCGCGTCAAGATCACCAATCGCTCGAACCAGGATCACGTGTACCAGGTGAACATCGCAGGCGTGAACGACGGATCGGTGATCGCGCCGGACGATCCCATGGCCGTGGCTGCCGGTGAGACCGACGAGATGGCGCTGTTCGTGCTGCTCCCGGCCACGGCGTTTCACGACGGGCGGCGCAACATATCCGTCCACGTCACCGACGGCGCGGGATTCAGTGGCGACGTGCCGTACCGTCTCGTGGGTCCCGAGCACGGCGACCACGATGACCAGGGCGACGCCGAGCGCGGCGCGGGAGGGGATAGCAGATGAAGCGCGGAGCTGGGTGGCCCATTGCCGTGGCCGCGATCCTCGCCGCCACGGTAGGCCTCAACGGGTGGATGTACCGCGTGGCCAACGACGATCCCTCGTTCGCCATCGAGCCCAACTACTATCAGAAGGCGGTGGACTGGGACAGCACGATGGCGCAGGAGCGCCAGAATCTCGCGCTCGGCTGGCACCTGTCGCCCGAACTCGCCGCCTACACCCCGCGCGGCGGGGCATTGCTCCAGATCACGCTGCGCGACGCGTCGGGCGTCGAGATCCGCGACGCGACGGTGAAGGTCGCGGCGTTCTTCAACGCGCGCGCCAACGACGTCATCGACACCACGCTGACGCGGGATTTCGCCGGCTACAACGTGCGTCTCCCCGTCACGCATGGCGGGGTGTGGGAGTTGCAGTTCGACGTGACGCGGGGCAGCCAGCGATTCACCGCGACGTCGCGCGTCGAGGCCGTGGCGGCGGGAAACGGGACGTGACCCTGCTCTTGGGCGTCCTCGTCGCCAGCCTGGTGGGCAGCATCCACTGCGCGGCGATGTGCGGCGGTTTCGTGTGCGTGTACGCCGGCGCCTCGACCCCACGCGGGCTTGCCAACCTTCCCGCCCACGTCGCGTACAACGGCGGCCGCCTCGTGTCGTACGTAGTGCTGGGAATCGTGGCCGGTGCGATCGGCGCTCGCGTCGACGACCTGGGCCGGTTCGCCGGGATGAGCCGAGGGGCCGCCATCCTGGCGGGCACGCTGATGGTGGCTTGGGCACTAGGCATCATGGCCGCGTCGCTTGGCATGCGGGTGCCGGGCACGCTGGCGCCGGAGTGGGCGAAGCGCCGGCTTGGCGCCGCACTCGTCGCCATGCGCGACCGTCCACCGGTAGCCCGCGCCGCCGTCACCGGGCTATTGACGACGCTCCTGCCCTGCGGCTGGCTGTACACGTTCGTCGTCACCGCCGGCGGAACCGGCAGTGGGCTTGGCGGCGCCGGCGTGATGCTCGCGTTCTGGCTGGGCACCGTGCCGGTGCTGCTCGGGCTCGGGCTGGGGGCTCAGCGGCTGCTAGGGCCCGTGGCTCGGCGGCTCCCGCTGGCGAGTGCGGCGTTGGTGTTGGTGCTCGGGCTTCTCTCGATTGCCGGACGCGTCCATCCGCCCGCCATGAACATGCGCATGCACGCCGGCGCTCCGACCGCCGCGGCTGCGCCCCAAGCGACGGCGATGGACTCGAGCCATGCAGGCCACTGAACGCGCCGCGCTGGCGCCCCCGGCGGGCGCCCGCGCCGAAGCGCCGTCGGAGGTGACCTGCACGCACTGCGGGCTCCCGGTACCGAGCGGGCTCGTCGAGCCCGGAGCGCCGCACCAGTTCTGCTGCACGGGCTGCCAAGCGGCGTACGAGATCCTCCACGAGCACGGGCTGGATCAGTACTACCGGCTGGGCGCGCCGCGGGGCGCGTCGGTCAGCCCCACGGGCCGCGCCTACGAGGAGTTCGACCACGAGGCATTCCAGAAATTATATATCCGGCCGCTGCCGGGCGGGCGGGCCCAGGTCGACCTCTACCTGGAGGGCGTACACTGCGCGTCGTGCGTGTGGCTCGTGGAGCGCGTCCCGCTCCTCCTGCCGGGCGTGGCCCGCGCCGAGCTGGAGATCCGGCGCTCGCTGGCCCGCGTGGAGTGGGACCCCGCCACCGTACCCCTCTCGCGGGTGGCCCGTATGCTCGACTCGCTGGGGTACCCGCCCCACCCGTTCCGCGGCGTGCAGCGCGAGGCCATACGGCGGCGCGAGGACCGCGCCATGCTCGTGCGCATCGGGGTTGCGGGCGCCATCGCCGGCAACATCATGCTCGCTGCCTTTGCGCTCTACGCGGGTTGGGGCGGGAGGATGGAGCACCAATGGCAGCTGTTCTTCCGCTGGTTGAGTCTGCTGCTCGTCACGCCAGCCCTGTTCTGGCCCGGCCGGATCTTCTTTTCCGGCGCGTGGTCGGCGCTCCGCACGCGCACGCTCCACATGGACGTACCCGTGGCCCTTGGCCTTGCCGTGGGCTATACGCAAGGCGCGATCAACACGATCCGCGACAGCGGACCGATCTACTTTGACGGCTTGGCGCTGCTGATCTTCCTGCTCCTCGTGGGCCGCTATCTGCAGCAGCGCGGCCAGCGGGCGGCGGCCGACGGCGCCGAACTCCTCTACTCGCTCACCCCCTCCTCCGCGCGCGTCATCGAGCCCGGCGGCGCGACGCGCATGGTGCCGGCCGAGGCGCTGTTGCCGGACATGGAATTCGAAGTGCGGCCCGGCGAGACGCTGGCCGCCGACGGCGTGATCACCGCTGGCCGGTCGCAGCTGGACACGGCGCTGCTCACCGGCGAGTCGCGCCCCGTGTCGGCGGGAGTGGGGGCCGGCGTGTTCGCCGGGACCGTGAATCTGTCGTCGCCCATCCTCGTGCGCGTGGAGCGGGCCGGTGAATCGAGCCGCGTCGCCCGACTGCTGCAGCAGGTGGAGGAGAGCGGCCGCCGCCGCGCACCGGTAGTGCAGACGGCGAATCGCATGGCGGCCTGGTTCGTGGCCGTCGTGCTCGCGCTCGCTGCCATCACATTCGTGATCTGGGAACTGCGCGATCCGTCGCGGGCCGTGGACAACGCCATTGCCCTGCTCATCGTGACCTGCCCGTGCGCGTTGGCGCTGTCCACGCCGCTGGCGGTGTCGGTCGCGATTGGCCGTGCGGCGCGGGCCGGAATCTTCATCAAAGGGGGAGACGCGCTGGAGACGCTGGCGCGTCCCGGACGGCTGCTGCTCGACAAGACGGGCACGGTGACGGCGGGTCAGACGGCGCTCGTGCATTGGGAGGGGCCCGACTGGGTGAAGCCGCTGGTGCTGGCGCTCGAGGCCGAGTCCACGCACCCGATCGCCGCGGGGTTCCGCACCGCTTGGCCGGGCGTGGCGGCCCCGCCCGCAGGCAGAACGGTCCACGCCCTGGGGGGCGGCATTTCGGGGTGGGTTCAGGGCCGGAGCGTCGTGGTGGGCGCGCCGGCGTTCGTGCGTGCTCGGGCCGACGGCGAATCTCCGGCGGTCACTCTGCCCTCCGATCTCACGCCGGTGCTCGTCGCCGTGGACGGGACGATCGTCGCCGCCGCGGGTCTGGGCGACCCGGTGCGCCCCGACGCCGCGAGGTCCATTGCCGCGCTCAGGTCGCGTGGATGGGACGTGGCGCTCCTGTCGGGCGACGCACCGATGGTGGTGGCGTCGGTGGGTCGCGCCCTGGGGCTCGCGGATGAGGCGTGCACCGGCGGCGCGGCGCCGGAGGACAAGTTGCGTGTCGTCGAGGCGGCGCGGCGCGACACTCGGCGGGCCGTGGTGATGGTGGGCGACGGGGTGAACGATGCGGGCGCGATCGCCGCCGCATCGGTGGGGGTGGGCGTGCACGGCGGCGCGGAGGCGTGCCTCGCGACCGCCGACGTCTATCTGACACGGCCGGGGCTGGCGCCGCTGGTCGAACTGGTGCGAGGAGCCGAGCGGACGATGCGGGTGATTCGCCGCAATCTGGCGTTCTCCCTACTGTACAACATCGTGGGTGCGGGGCTCGCCATGGCCGGCGTGCTCGATCCGCTGATCGCGGCGCTGATGATGCCGGCCAGTTCGCTGACCGTGGTGATGAGCTCGTGGCGCGCCCGCACGTTTGAAGGAGGCGGAGCGTGAGCGTCATCTATATCGTGGTGCCATTGGCGCTGCTCGTCGTCGGCGCGGCCGTTGCGGCATTCGTGTGGGCCACCAATCGCGGGCAGTTCGACGATCTCGATACGCCCGCAGTGCGCATGCTCCATGATGACGAACAGCGTCGCCCCCCAACCGGCCCCTGAAGGCGGCGTCCCCCCACGGGGCGGCGCCGCGGCTCCCGAACCGCGTCTGATCTACGTGGACGCGCTGCGTGTGGCGGCGCTGGCCGGCGTGTTTGTCGTGCATGTGTGCGAGGTGTTCAATCCGGCCGACGAGTGGCACATCACGAATGCGGTGCGCGCGCCGTGGGCGGGCGCCCTGGCGGCGCTCATGGCGCCCTGGATCATGCCGCTGTTCTTCGTGCTGTCCGGCGCCGCCACCTGGTACTCGCTGCGCACGCGGGGGAGCGGCGTATTCATCAGGGAACGCGTCAACCGGCTGCTCCTGCCGCTCGTGGTCGGCACGCTGCTCTTCGTGCCCCCCCAGGTGTACCTGGAGCGGCGACTGCGCGGCCAGTTCAGTGGGTCGTTCGTGCAGTTCATTCCGCACTTCTTCCAGGGCATCTACCCGCAGGGCAACCTGTCGTGGCACCACCTGTGGTTCCTGGCACATCTGTTCGCATACTCCGTGATCGCGCTTCCGCTCTTCCGGTACTGGCAGACCGCCGCGGGTGAACTCAAGATGCAGCGACTCGCGCGCCTGAGCGGCAGCAGCATCGGACTGCTGGCGCTCGCCCTGCCACTGGTCCTCGAGCGCGAACTGCTCTGGGGCTTGTTCCCGGAGCGCCACATGCTGAGCACGGATTGGGCCAACCACGCGCTGCTGCTGGTGGCGTTCGTGTACGGCTTCGTGCTCGCCGGCGCGCCGACGCTGGGCGCGGCCATCGACCGGTACTGGAAGGGTCTCGCGGCCGCGGGGGCCGCGCTCTCGTGTCTGCTCGCCGCCCTCGTCTGGGCGGGGGCCCTGCCCTCACGACTGCCGCCCCCGTATTCGCCGAGCTATCTCGTGTTCTGGACGCTGTACGCCGTCGACGCGTGGGCCTGCATGGTGGCCGTGCTGGGGGCGGGCCGCCGGTGGCTGCGCGTGGAGAATCGGGCGATCGCCGTGGGGCGCGCAAACGGGTTCGCCTGGTACGTGGTGCACCAGCCGGTGATCGTCGCGCTGGCGTACGTGATCGTGCAGTGGCCCGCACGGGTCGGAGTGGGAGTGAAGTTCACGGTCCTGTTCGCGAGCTCGCTGGCCGGAACGCTGGCTTTGGCGCAGCTCCTTCGCCACGTGCCCGGCCTGGCGCGGATACTGGGCTACCGCGCCCGCGCGTGAACGGTCGGCGGAGGAACTCGAGCATCGCGATGCGCGGCGACAGTGGCGCCGGACGCCCGGATGGCGTCGGGCGGATTCCCCGCGGCGCCTAGAGCCGGCCCGACAGAGAGTCAGGATTTACCCGACAGACCTCTACCGGGTGGGGGGTAGGTTGAGGCGCGGGTCCCCTGGGAGCCGTCGAGCCAGGAGCGAGCACGGCCCCGACGGCGCGTGGGACGCCGAGGAGCTTGGCGCTTACGACTTCATTCCGGATCGCATCGATGAGATCTCGCATGGGAGGAGCGGTGTGACCGTGACGTCCCCGACGACGGAGCCCGAAGCCGGCGATGCGCCCTGGGAGCCGGGCTTCAGCGAATATCTATTGGGCGGCATTGTCGTGCTGATGGTGGTCGGGCTCGCCCTGGCCGCATTCCTCTATCTCCTGCCACCAGAACGTCTTCAGCTTGCGGAGTTGCAGCCCGCGTTCGTCGTGGCGCCCGAGGCGCAGCTCCCGGTCGGCGCCAGCCGCGTCGTGGACTGGGGGCAGCAGGTCATCCTGGTCGTGCGGACCGGGGAAAAGACCTACGCGGGGCTGCAGGGCACGTCGCCCACCGACGGCTGCATCCTGGACTGGGACCCGACCTCGCTGCGGGTCCTCTCTCCATGCACCTACATCGTGTACGATCTGCAGGGCAACGTGGTGCGGGGCCTGACCACGGTGCCGCTCCAGCGGTATCCCGTGTTCGTCCGCGACGGCATCGTCTACGTGGGGAGGCCATAGGATGCTGGGGCGTGCATGGGAGGCAACCGTGGCGTGGGGGAAACGCTTCTGGGACGATCTGAAGGCAAGCACGGACGCCAGCCTGCTCGCCATCCTGCGGTTCGTGGGCCTGCTGTACGGGCGCATCGATACGCGTCTGCCCATCGACCAGGCGTTCCGCAAGTCGCTGCGCCACCGGTTGTCGCGCCACGCCGGATGGAGGCACGCCTTCGGCGGCATCACGTACCTGCTGTTCATGGTGCTGGTCGTGACCGGCGTGCTGCTCTCCTTCTACTACCGGCCGTCGGCGGAGGAAGCGTACCAGAGCATCCAAAACATCGTATCGGGCGTCACGCTGGGCTGGCTCATGCGGGATGTGCACGTCTGGGCCGCCAACCTGATCGTGCTCGCGGCGCTGGTCCACATGGGCCGCGTATTCTTCGGTGCGGCCTACAAGCCGCCGCGGGAGACGAACTGGCTCGTCGGACTGCTCCTGTTGTTCGTCATCTTCGCGTTCGGCGCCACCGGCTACCTGCTTCCGTGGGATCAGTGGGCCTACTGGACGGTGACGCAGGGTCTGGCCATCCTCGGCCACGTGCCGCTGTTCGGCGGTGCCCTCGTCGAGATCCTTCGGGGCGACCCGCTCGTCTCGGGCGCTACGCTGAGCCGGTTCTTCGCGATTCACGTCATCGTGTTGCCGTGGCTCGCGCTCGCGCTGCTGATGCTGCATTTCACTCTGGTGCGAAAGCACGGCGTCGCGCCGCCGGCCGAGGCGGCGACCGAGGACCTCGGCCCAAGCGATGAATCCGGCGTCCCGTTCTTCCCGAACCATTTTCTGCGTTCGCTGATCGTGGGTGTGCTGGTCCTGTCGCTCGTGATCACGGCGGCGGCCCTGTACCCGCGCGATGTGGCGGCGCCGGCGAACCCGGCACAGCCGCCGGCGTCGCTGCGCTCGACCTGGATCGTGGCCGACGTGTCCCGCGCCCTGATCTACTACCTGGGCGGGTGGGGCTTCGCGGCGTACCTGCTCCTCGGCGCCGTGATGGTGCTGCTGCCGCTGTTCGACCGATCGCCGGAGCGCCGTCTGAGACAACGCCCGATCGTGGCCAGCCTGGGGGTGGTCTTCTTTCTCGCGTTCGCCGTGGCCTGGGCCGCCGGATGGCACCTGCGGTCCGTGCCGGTCCTGGCATCCGGCGAGTTGACGCCGATCGAGCAGCCCCTGGCGATGCCGGGGCCCGCGCTGCCACGCGTCGCGCCCGTGCAGCCGGCCGCGCAACCCACGGGCACTTCGAGCCCCAGAGGTCCGCAATGAGAGGCGCCGCATTCAGGAGCCTGATGGGAGTCGCCGTCCTCGCCACCCTGCTCCTGGGCCCGCGAGCGTCGCAGGCGCAGGGGACCGTGGTGAGCGCGGACACGGCCAACGGCTGTCTCGCCTGCCACGCAGGACAGCGCGAGGCCGCGACGATGGGCGTTCACTCCCAGCACGGGGTTCGTTGCGTCGACTGCCACGGTGGAAACGCCGACGCGCGCACGCTGCCGGGCGGCCACCAGGGTCACTTCATCGGCTCGCCGAACAAGGTGCAGACCGCCGAGCTGTGCGGCTCGTGCCATTCGGACCCCAATCGGATGAGGGAGTACGGTCTGCCCACGGGACAGCTCGCGCAGTTCCGGACGAGCCGCCACGGCCAGCTGTTGTTCGGCCAGAACAACGCGGATGCACCCACGTGCACGGATTGCCACGGGACCCACATCATCTACCCGCCGTACGACGCCCGCAGCCAGGTGTACCCGACCAACATTCCGGGCACCTGCGCGCACTGCCATTCGGACGAGAAGCTCATGGCGAAGTACCACCTGCGCACGGACCAGTTCGAACAGTTTCGCAGCAGTGCGCACGGGGTGGCCCTGTTCCAGCACCAGAACTTCGCAGCTCCGACGTGCATCTCCTGCCATGGCGCGCACTCCGCCCTTCCGCCGACGGGAACGCAGGTGGCGAGCGTCTGTGGGCAGTGTCACGCGCTGGTGGACCAGGCGTTCGAGCAGAGCCCACACGGCGCGGCGTCCCGGGTCGGCAAGCTGCGCGGCTGCCTGGCGTGCCACACGAACCACGGCACGGAGGGCGTGCCCATCGACAAGATCGGCGCGACGTGCGACAAGTGCCACGCATCGGACGCGCGGCTCCATCAGATGGGCGTGGACCTCCAGCACAGCGTGGTCCAGGCGAGTCTGGACATGGAGTCCGCGCGGCAGGCGGTCGATGCGCTGTCTCTCGCAGGCCGTCAGGTTGGCTATTACCGGTTCCGGTATCAGTCGGCCTTGACGTATTACCTGCAGATCGCGCAGGCCCAGCACAGTCTCGATTTCGCGAAGGTCGACGATCTCGCCCGGCGGGTGCGCTCGGTGTCCGTGGACCTGAACAACGCCGCGAATACGAGCCGTGAGCAGCGCTGGGAGCACAAGCTCCTGTTGCTTCCGGTGTGGTTCCTGTCGCTCTCGGCCGTGGTGCTGGCGTGGCTGGCGCTGAGGGCTCTGCGCAGAACCGGCGACGACGACCACCGGCAAGGCTAGGGGCATGTCACCTGCGGTACGCCGGCGCATCTCGCGGATAGGCCGGATCCTCATTCCGGTCGGGATCCTCACGATCATCCTGATCACCGTGGGGACCGTGACCTTCGTCCAGGTCTCCAGCCAGCCCTGGTTCTGTGGCAGTTGCCACATCATGCAGCCGTATTACAAGTCGTGGACCACCTCGACGCATCGCAACGTTCCCTGCATCAAGTGCCACATCGCGCCGGGGATCAAGGCCGAGGCGATGACCAAGATCCAGGCTGCGAACATGGTGGTGAAGGACTTCACCGGCGCCACCACCACGCGGCCGTGGGCGGAGATCGAGGACGCGTCGTGCCTGCGCTCGGGCTGCCACTCCGACCGGCTGATCCAGGGCCGCGTCGACTTCAAGGGGGTGCGTTTCGACCATACCACGCACCTGGGCGAAGTGCGGAATGGCATGCAGCTGCACTGCACGAGTTGCCATTCCCAGATCGTGCAGGGTACGCACATCGCGGTCACGGAAGGCACGTGCTTCCTCTGTCACTTCAAGGATCGTCCGGCAGGCAAGCCGCTGGGCGGCTGCATCGGATGTCATCCGTCGCCGCCCACGGTCACGTCGCCCGAAGGCTACGTGATCGACCACGCGCAGTACGTCAAGGACAGGATCGACTGTCTGTCCTGCCACAACCAGGTGACGCACGGTACGGGCGCCGCGGATGAGGCGCGGTGCGTCAGCTGCCACAACGAGCCCGCGCTGCTTGCGCAGTTCAACAACCCCACCATGTTGCATCAGGTGCACGTCTCGCAGCACAACATTGCGTGCATCCAGTGTCACACCTCGCTCGACCACAAAGTCATGGCCCTCACCACCAACGTGGAGCTCGACTGCAAGAGCTGCCACGCCGGGGTCCACAAGGCCGAGCAACGTCTCTACGCCGGCATCGGCGGCCACGGGGTGCAGCCGACTCCGAGCGCCATGTACACGGCGCGAGTGGCCTGCGTGGCCTGCCACAACGCCGCGTCGAAGCTGCCGGGCCATGACACGGTCAACGTCGCCAACCAGGCCGCGTGCCTCTCGTGTCACGGCATCAAGTACGCCAACGTGCTGCCCGCCTGGCAGACGCAGATGGAGCGGAAGGTGCAGCTGGTCGGGCCGATCGTGGACGCCGCGCAGACGGCCGCCTCTGCCATGCCGCTGCGCCGCCGCGCGCTGGCCGACAGCCTGCTGGGCATGGCCAGCGAGAACGTGGAGTTCGTGCGCGCCGGCAAGGGCGCCCACAACATCGTCTACGCCGACCAGCTGCTGCGGGCATCCTTGAGTCTGGTGCGGCAGGCCGTGAAGGATGGCGGCCTGCCGTACCGCGTGCCGAGCCTGGACCTGGGCCCGCCGGTGAGCGAGAACCAATGCCTGCAGTGCCAC
>Ga0307372_10006790_pt1 | contig 16586 bp, 16 predicted proteins | sample OX1MG_FD_202533 | JGI IMG/M metagenome (GOLD analysis project Ga0307372, IMG submission 202533) | Soil microbial communities from Risofladan, Vaasa, Finland - OX-1 | ecosystem: Environmental > Terrestrial > Soil > Coastal area > Acid sulfate soil | place: Finland: Risofladan, Vaasa | collected... | reverse complement strand
ACCCGGCGCGGTCGGCGGCGCACCGCGCGGGTAGGCATACGGCGGTCGGTCACCCGGCCACGACTGTCCCTGAGACGACGCTGTGCGCCGTCGCTAAGAGCGATCCGAAATTCGAACAGGCAGCGCCGTCGCTGCCGCGCTCAGCGATCTCTGTCGCCGCGCCCGCCACCGCCGCCACCACCACCGCCGCTTCGCGCCTGGGCTTCGTTGACGCGAATTGCGCGGCCCTTGATGTCGCGGCCGTTCAGCTTCTTGATCGCGGCTTCAGCGGAATCGTCGCCGTCCATCTCGACGAAGCCAAAACCGCGTGAGCGATTGGTGGCGCGATCCATGATGACCTGAGCACTGTCGACCTTGCCAGCCTCGGCAAAAGCCTCCTGCAAGTCCTGATCGGTCACAGTCCACGCGAGGTTACCGACATACAATCTACGGCCCATTAGGCTCTCCCCACAATTCTCCAAATGCGTCGCCTCTGCGGACTTCCGCATCTCCCGGCCATCAAGCCGAATTGCTCTAGCTCTACATCGACTATCGCTTTGAGACTTGCTGCGAGCATCTGGATCGCACTTCGGGTTTCTTATAGCACTGTTGTCAAAATAAGCCTAGGGTAAAAACTACCCAGAAAAGGAAGCGACGTTACCTCCAAGGCTACTAACAGCACCCCCTTTTTGGGCACCGGAATCGGCTCTTTCGCCCCCCAAAGAGGACCGTATCGAGATGCTAAGTAAGATTCCCGTAAGGGATAGTTAATCGTTTATTTATGAGCTATTGAGGCTCATTTCTGGTTAGTGTACTTTACCTGCGCAGTCAGCTTCTGAAGGAGTTAGCTCGTGCCCCGAAAAAAGAATCCGGTACGCCTGACTTCCGGCCTGCGCCGGATGCAGAGCCAGGCGCGTACGCTGTTGGCCAGCCTACGCGAAGAGATCCGCGACAAGGAGGCCCATCTCAAACGCCTTAAGGAACATCAATCCGGCCTCGGCCGACTCGCCGGCGGCGGCGAGAAGAGCGGCGGCCGCGTCAACTGGCGCAGCGTGCTGGAGCAACTCCCCAAGCAGTTCAGCGCCGCTGACGTGCGCGCCGTTCGCGGCCTCAAGAGCAAGCGGCCGGCCGAAATTTTCGCGGCTATCACTCGCTGGATCGAAGCTGGATTGGCACAGCGCAAATCCCGCGGTGCATACGAAAAATCCTGACCGCTCGGCCTCGGCACAGTATCAAGCGTCGGTCGCGATGAACGCCAGCAACTGTTTCAACCGCAAGTAGTTTTCTTCGGTGCCGGTAAAAACTATCGAATGGCGCGCGGACAGCGTGCGCATGATCGATCAGCGGCTGCTGCCGGGTCGTGAAGTGATTCGCATCTGCCGCGACTATCGCGCGGTGGCGGCGGCGATCCGCACTATGGTCATTCGTGGCGCCCCCGCTATCGGGGTGGCGGCCGCGATGGGCGTCGCATTGGGTATTCGCGGCTGTGCCGGCGCGCGCGCCAAGGCCCGCTTTGAAACGGTCGCGCGGACCCTCAAGGCGACCCGGCCCACCGCGGTCAATTTAGCCTGGGCGGTCGAGCGGATGGGCCGCGTGCTGGCGGAAAATCTTCAGCTTGCGGCGCCGGCACTGTACGCCCGGATGCGGGCCGAGGCGCTGGCGATCTACCACGAAGATCTGGCCGCCAACCGCGCCCTGGGCAGCTACGGGGCCAAGCTTTTGAGCGGCAATCCATTGACCATCCTGACCCATTGCAATGCCGGGGCACTGGCGACGGCCGGCTACGGCACCGCGCTGGGCGTGGTCCGCGCGGCGCGCGAGGCGGGCAAACGGGTCAGCGTGATCGCCGATGAAACCCGCCCCTTCCTGCAGGGCTCGCGGCTGACGGCGTGGGAGCTGCACAAGGATCGGATCCCGGTGACCGTGATCGCCGACAACATGGCGGCCAGCGTGCTGCGCGCCGGCGGGGTGAGCTGTGTGATCGTCGGCACCGATCGCACCGCGGCCAACGGCGACGTGGCCAACAAGATCGGGACCTATCCGCTGGCGGTGATGGCGCGCCGCCACGGCGTGCCGTTTTACGTCGCCGCGCCGCTCTCGTCGATCGACCTCGGATGCCGCAGCGGCGAGGATATTCCGATCGAGCAGCGCAGCGGGCTGGAGCTGACCGAGTTCGCCGGCCGGCAGATCGCACCGCGCGGCGTCAGCACTTTCAATCCCGCTTTCGACGTCACGCCCGCCGAGCTGGTCACCGCCATCATCACCGAGCGTGGCGTGGCGCGGCCGCCCTACAGACGCTCGCTCGCCGCCTTGAAGCGCGGCGCCGAAAAAGATCACCGCCGATAGGAGTCGACGAGCTGGGCGAGGCCGTCGCCCAGCAGATTGAAGCCGAGCACCGCCAGTCCGATCGCGACGCCGGGCGCGGTCGTCAGATGCGGCGCGACCAGCAGGAAGGCGCGCCCCGAATCGAGCATGTTGCCCCAGCTCGGTGCGGGCGGCAGCACCCCGAGACCGAGAAACGACAGCGCCGCCTCGGCGATGATAATTCCGCCGACGCCGAAGCTCGCCTGCACCATCACCGGCCCGCTCAGCGCGGGCAGCAGATGGCGGAACAAGATGCGGGCGGGGTGAGCACCCAGCGCGCGGGCCGCCTGCGCAAAGTCGCGCTCGCGCAGCGTCAGCAGCTCGCCGCGGACCAGCCGCGCATAGCCGGTCCAGCCCATCGCCGCCAGCGCGATTATCAGGTCGACCAGTCCCGGTCCCAGGATCGCAGCCAGCGTTATCGCCAGCAGAAAACCCGGGAAAGCGAGCACGATATCGACCGCCCGCATCACGATTTCATCGACGCGTCCGCCGGCCATCGCGGCAAAGCCGCCGATCAGGCTGCCGGCGATAAGCGAGAGCGCGATCACGACGGTCGAGACGCCGAGCGAAATGCGCGCGCCCCACAGAATCCGGGCCAGGATGTCGCGGCCGAGTGCGTCGCATCCGAGCCAGTGATCGCGGCTCGGCGCGGCCAGCGCATGTGCGAGATCGATCGCCTCGGGATTCGAGCCGACCAGCATCGGGCCGAACACGGCGCTCAGCACCAGCGCGGCGACCAGCGACGCACCGAGTAGCAGCGAGACGTTGGAGGCGCGGCGCTTCATTCCATCCGTATCCTGGGGTCGATCAAGCCGTAGGCCAGATCGGTCAGCAGGTTGACGACCACGTAGGTGAGCGCGAAGGTCAGCACGCAGCCCTCGACCAGCGGGTAATCGCGCGCGCTGATCGCGCCGATCATCAGCCGCCCGAGTCCGGGCCATGAAAAGATCATCTCGATAACGATGGTGCCGGTAAGGAGCGCGCCGAATTGCAGGCCGAGCAGCGTCACCATCGGGGTGAGCGCGTTGCGCAGCCCATGGCGAAGCAGCGCGGCGCGCCGGCTGAGTCCCTTGCTGGCGGCGGTGCGCATGTAATCGGCGGCGGCGACCGAGACCAGGCTCTGCCGCAGCATGCGGGCCAGAATCGCGGCCAGCGCCGTGCCCAGCGTCAGCGCCGGCAGGATCAGATGGGCCAGGCCGCCGCGCCCGGTGAGCGGGAGCCATCGCAAGTCCAGCGAGAAGACGATCATCAGCAGCGGCCCGAGATAGATGTGCGGCACCGACACGCCAAGAATCGCGAAGCCCATCGCGCCCAGATCGATCGGACGGCCCGGATTCGCGCCCGCCGCCAGGCCCAGCGGCAAGGCCATCAGGATCGCGACCAGCAGTCCGGCCAGCGCCAGTTCGAGGGTGGCGGGGAAGCGCTCGGCTATCAGGCGGGCGACCGGTTCATGAGTCGAGATCGAGCGGCCGAGATCGCCGTGCGCGAGCCCATAGAGAAACGCGCCGTATTGATCCAACAGCGGCCGATCGAGGCCGAGTTGATGGCGCAGGCCGACGATATCGGCCGGCGAAGCGTTCTCGCCGAGCATCGCCACCACCGGGTCGCCGGGGATCAGGTGGATCAGCGCGAAGGTCAGCGTCGCGACGCCCAGCGCGACCGGCAGCAGACTGGCGAGACGGCGTGCGAGGTAGCGTTTCACCGTCAACGCTCCGCCAGCGGCCGCGGCCCGCGCCGGAGATCGGCGAGCGAGCGCAGGCTGCCGTTGGGATACGGTTGGAAGCCCTCGAGCCCGCGTTGCATCACCACCACGTTGTCCTGCCACCAGAGCGAGAGGTACGGCAGGTCGTCCGCGGCAAGCTGCTGCACCTTTCGATAGATCGCGCGGCGCGCGGCAGGGTCGAGGGTTGTGTCGCCAGCCTCGACCAGGCGATCCATCGCGGGGTTCGAGTAGTCACCGCGATTAAGCCCGTGCGGCGGCGTCATCTTCGAGTCGAACACCATCTGATATTGATGCGGATCGGTGATCCCGACCCACTGCAGCGACATCAGGTCGAAGTCGCTGCGCTGGATATCGCCATAGAAGGTTCCGAACTCGTTGACCCGCACGGTCAGCCGGATACCGACGCGCCGCAGCATCGCCTGAAACACCTCGGCCAGGCGCGCGCCCTCGGGCGTGGTCTTGTAGACGAACGCGAGCCCGCGCCAGCCGTCGGCGCGGCGCGGATAACCGGCCGCATCGAGCAGCGCATCGGCCTTGGCCGGATCGTACGAGTAGCGCATCACGTCGCCGGTGTAGTACGGATTCTCCGGCGACAACATCCCGCTGGCGAGGCGCGCGGTGCGATGGCGCATCTGGTCGACGATCGCGCGCCGATCGAGCGCGTAGGCAATCGCGCGGCGCACGCGCAGGTCGCGGAGATGCGGGTCGCGGAAATTGAAGGCGATATACTGGTAGGCGGTGCCGGGAAAGCGCTCGATCGTCAGCCCCGGCTGGCGGCCGAGATAACCGAGCAGGTCGGGCTCGATATTGTTCTCGGCGAGATCGCAGATGCCCTCGGCCAGCTCGAGCGCCCGCACGGTCGGGTCGGGTACGATCTTGAAAACGATACCGCGCGGGCTCCCGGCTGCGGCGGGCCGATAGGGATTGCGCCGCAGCACCACCTGCTCATCGCGCGTGAAGGCCGCGACCGCAAACGGCCCCGAGCCGGGCGGCGCGCCGAGCGTGCCGCGGACGGTGACCGGGGTGCCGTCGGGCACGATGCCGAGCATCGCCATCTCGAGCGCGGGCGCGTAGGGGCGGCGGGTACGCATCACCACGGTCGCATCGTCGGGGGCCGCGATCGCGGCCAGCTCGCTGAACATCGCGCCGCGCGGCGAGAGCGAGCCCGGCGCAAGCAGCGATTCGTAGCTGTACTTGACGTCGCGCGCGACCAGCCGGCGGCCGTCGGAGAAGCGCAGGCCGGGCCGCAGATGGAACACCAGCTCGGTCGGCGTCGGCCGCTCGATCGAGGCGGCGAGATCGCCGACCAGGCGCTGATGCGGGTCGAGGCGCACCAGCGAGTCGAACAGCAGCTCATCGATGCGGCTCGACATCGCGTCGGTGCCGAAGCGCGGATCGAGCGAGAGCGGCGAGGTTTCGATATCGACCTGGAGATAGCCGGGCGGCAGCGTAGCGGCCGGATGGCATCCAGCGGCGCCGCACAGCAGCGCCAGCATCATCAGCCCGGTCATCAGCGAGCGCAGGCAGGCGAGACGGACCGGGGCGGGCCTTCGGGTGGCTTCACACATCCGCGACGCGGGATAATAACAGAAGCACGGTCGCAGCGCTGAAGGATTTCGCAGGAGGCGGACATGGGCTCGCCGTTTCGCGCCAAAATTCTGCTTCGTCAGGGCGATATCACGGAGTCGCGGGTTGACGCGATCGTGAACGCCGCCAACAACGATCTGATGCTGGGCGCGGGAGTCGCCGGCGCCATCCGGCGCAAGGGCGGCCCCACCATCCAGCAGGAATGCGACCGCATCGGCAGCATCGCGCTCGGCGAGGCAGCTATCACCGGCGGTGGGCGGCTCGCGGCGCGCCACGTGATCCACGCCGCCAGCATGAGCCTGGGACAGGCCACCAGTGAAGAGAACCTGCGCGCCGCGACCGAGAACTCGCTGCGACGCGCCGAGGAGCAGCGGCTCGAATCGATCGCCTTCCCGGCCATCGGCACCGGCGTGGCCGGATTTCCGGTGGCACGATGCGCGGAGGTGATGCTGGCCGCGATTCGCGATCATCTGAACGGGCCGAGCTCGCTCAAGCGCGTCGAGATGGTGCTGTTCGATCGCGCGACGCTGGAGGAGTTCGAGCGCGTGCTGGCGCGGATGAAGGATCCGCCGGACTGCTAATGGCCGGCCGGACCGCCGGACGTTTTTCGTTTGCTGAGAAAGATGAACCACGGCGCCATCAGCAGCATGGCGAAGGCGAGCAGCCGGTAGACATCGTTGAACGCCAGCATCGCCGCCTGCGTCTGGATCATCCTGTAGAGCTCGCCGAATCCGCTATGTTGACGGGTTGCGATCCCGGGCAGGAAGTGGAAGCTGGGGGCGCCGGGCGTGCGCGGCCCGCGCTGGCTCATTTTCCAGGCCTCGAAGATCGAAAAATGCTCGACCAGGCGCGACTGATGGATCTGCTCGTGATTCACCAGCACGTCGGTCGCGGCCGACAGGCTGATCGAGGCGCCGACGTTGCGCACCATGTTGTACATGCTGGCCGCAAAGCCCATCCGCTCGCGCCCGACGCAGGACAGCGCCGTCGATGACATAATCGGAAAGACTACGCCCATCCCGAAGCCCTGGATGGCGCTGACCCAGGCGACGCCCCACGAATCGACCTGCAAGTCCCAGCCGGTGGCGCAATAGAAGCCGAGCGCGATGACCAGGAAGCCCAGCCCCAGGAACGGCCGGGTATCGTAATTCTTGCGGCCGAGCTGGCCGATTATCAGCATCCCGCCGAGCGTGCCGATAGCCCGCGGCACCATCAGCAACCCCGCCTTCCAGGCCGTGTAACCCATCAGCTCCTGGAGAAAGAGCGGGGTGATCAGATTGATGATATAGAGCGCGCCGATATTGACGGTGCCGAGCACCACCATGATCAGGAAGTCGCGGATGGCGAGCATCCTGAGGTCGATGATCGGTTCGGGGAAGCGCAACTCGCGCAGCGTCATCAGGGCCAGCGCCGCGATCGAGGCGATGCTCAGGTAGCGCACCCACAACGCCGCGAACCATTCGGAGCGCTGGCCACGATCGACCACCACTTCGAGCAGGCCGATGCCGACCACCAGCAGCACGATTCCGGGCCAGTCGACGCGGCCGCCGGTTCGCTTCTGGCGCAGATAGGGCGGATCGTGCAGGAAGGCCGAGGCCATGATCAGCGCGACGATCCCGACCGGGACGTTGATATAGAAATTCCAGCGCCAGTTAAGGTTGTCGGTAATCCAGCCGCCGAGCGTGGGACCGGCGATCGGCGCGAGCTGCAGCCCGATGCCCCACACCGCCATCGCCATCTGCTGCTCATTGGGCGGAAAGGTTTCCATCAGGATGGCCTGCGACGACGGGATCATGGCGGCGCCGGCGAGCCCCTGCAGCAATCGGAAGATCACCAGCTGGTCGAGCGATTGCGCCGCCCCGCACATCACCGAGGCGATCACGAACCCGGTCATCGAGGCCAGGAAGTAGCGTTTGCGGCCGAAGCGCGACGAAATCCAGCCGGTCATCGGGATCATGATGCCGGCGGCGACCAGGTAGCTGGTCAGCACCCACGCGATCTGATCGACGCTGGCCGAGAAGGTGCCCTGCATATGCGGCAGCGAGACGTTGACGATCGAACTGTCGAGGATCTCGAGCGTCGCGCCGAGCATCACCGCGATCGCGATCAGCCATTTATGGGCGGGCTCGATCGCCGCAGCGGGACGCGGAGGCTCGAGACGCTGCGCGGTGGTCTGGCTATCGGGCATCGGGCGGGAATCCGGGCGCGCACGGAGATGGTCGTAGTGGTTGCGAGACCGCAGTCATCAAAACAGCGTTTCCCATCGGTTTTCGGGACCGTTCATCAGAGAATAGACTAGCGGCTGGACGGCAACCACCGTGCTGTGGTTTGCTTATGTCTGTTCGATGCGTCGCACTTCAGCACGGGGGTCGCGGAGCCGGTCAGTCTATGTCCACGTTCGACCACAATGGATCCGACAGCAACGCCTCGACATCCCCTGCCTACGACCAGCCCGGCAATCCGCACGACGGCGCTCACGCCACGATTGCGGAGAGTCGTGCCCGGCAGAGCCTGCTGAATTCGCCGCATCCGTATCCGGGCCGGCTCATCGCGGTGGAGGGGATCGACGGTTCGGGCAAGTCGACGCAATTGCAGCTGGTCGCGCGATGGCTGCGGGCGCGCGGCTATCCGGTCTATTTCACCGAATGGAACTCCTCGCGCCTGGTGCGCAACGCGATGCGCCGCGGCAAGCGCAAGAATCTTCTCACCCCCACCACCTTCAGCCTGCTGCATGCGGTCGACTTCGCCGATCGTTTTACCTATCAAATTCTGCCGCCGCTCAAGGGCGGGATGATCGTGCTCGCGGATCGCTATGTCTACACCGCCTTCGCCCGCGACGTCGCGCGCGGCGTCCATCCGGGCTGGGTTCGATCGGTCTACAATTTCGCGCCGCGGCCCGACCTGACGCTGTACTTCCGCGTCCCGATCGAGGTTTCGCTCGAACGGCTGCTTTCCGGCCGCGCCAAGCTCAAGTATCACGAGGCCGGGATGGATGTCGGGTTGTCGACCGAGCCGGTGGAGAGTTTCCGCCTGTTCCAGAGCCGGGTGCTGGAGATTTACGATCAGCTCGCCGGCGAATACGGATTCAAGACCGTCGACGCGACCGGCGAAATCCCGGCGCAGCAGCGCGTGTTCCGCAGGATGGTGCAGGAGGTGCTGCGCGAATACGCGCGTCCTCCGGTCTGTGGCGCTCATGAACAATCATCCGGGAAATAACGGCAAGCGCTGGTACGGGCACGGGCTGCCCTACCTCGAGGAACGTCCGCTGCCCGGCCACCTGATCGTCGTCGAGGGGACCGACGGGGTCGGACGCTCGACCCAGATCGAGTTGCTGCGGCCGTGGCTGGAGCTCGAGGGTTTCGCCGTCAGCAATACCGGATGGACGCGCTCACCGCTGCTCTCGGCGACCATCAACGAGGCCAAGGCCGGTCATCAGCTCACCGTCACGACTTTCAGCCTGCTGTATGCGGCCGATTTCGCCGATCGCCTTGAGCACGAGATCCTGCCGGCGTTGCAGGCCGGCTTTATCGTCATCGCCGACCGTTACATGTACACCGCTTTCGCGCGCAACACCGTGATGGGCGCGGATCCGGCATGGTCGCGCGAACTGTTCCAGATGGCGCTGATTCCGGACCTGGTCTTCTATCTCGATATCGACGTCGAGACGCTGGTGCCGCGCGTGGTGCAGGGCAAAGGGATGGACTATTGGGAGTCCGGGATGCACCTGGCGCTCGGCAGCGACATCTTCGAGTCGTTCCAGCGCTATCAGCGGCAGATTATCGACGAGTACAAGCGGCTGGCCGACGAGTTCGGGTTTATCAGTATCGACGCGCGCGGCTCGATCGACGAGATCCAGTCGGAACTGAGGCGTCACATCCTGAGCTACGTCAGCATGGCGCGCAACGGCCGCGCCCGAATCGACGACAGCCTCGACTAGCGACGGCGTGGCGCGCGGTCATCGGCGCGCTTCACTCCCACAGGCGGCGAATCGCCACCGTCTCACGCTTGAGCAGCTTGAACGGCAGGCCGGCCTCGGTCGGCTCGACGGTGAACCAGACCTGGTCGGCGCTCCACACCTTGCCCGGATACATCGTACCCAGCAGCCCCGTGTAAACCGGCTGCGATCCGGCCTGCGACTTGGGGCCGGAGCACGGATAGCGAACCGACTCGCCCTCGATCGCGGCCATCGTGCCGGTCGCCGCCTGGCAGATTGATCCGTCCGCCAGCTCGATAAGCCAGGGTTGCGCCGATTTATCGCTCGACGGGGCGGGAGCCGGCAGCGGTTCGGTAAGCTTAAGCAGGAAGCCGTGATCGCCCTTGGCGGGGTCCGCGCCGCAGACCACCTGCCGGGGCTGGCCGCTGACCTCGAAACAAGGGTCGTAGATGAAATTCTCGCGCATGCATCGCCATGCGCCCGGCCGGCTCACGGCGATCGAGTCGGTCCAGCAGCGGCCGCCCTCCTCGACGTCGGCAGGCACCGCCGGCTTGAAGACGATCACCTGGGTTTGCAGCGGCGCGATGGTCGAGGTCGCCGGCGTCGCCGCCGTCTGCGGTCGGCATCCCGAGACGCCGACGGTGAGCATCGCCACGGCCGCGGCCGCGATCCATAAGGCTGGCGATCTCATATCGATATCATCCCTGATTCGTATGCCTCTTGCGATCGCCAGAGTCGCCCTGCCCTCGCCGGCGCGCAACAAGTCGGACCGCAGCAGCGCAGATGGTTCAGGGCTGCGAGGTGTCGAACCAGCGCGTGCCGAAGGCGCGCCAGCCGGTTGCGCCGGCCACGATGGCGGCGGCGAGCAGCCAGTCTTGCGGCTTGATCGGGCGCATCTGCAGCACCTCGGCGAGCATCGGCACGGTCATGCAAATCGGCACACTGGCGGCGACCATCGCCAGCACCGCCCAGAAACGGAGCGCGCGCGGCATCCGCACCCGCCACCAGGGTTCGCTCCCGGCCAGCTCGGCCCACACCATCGCGAGACTCCCGCCGATCACCACCGCCATCGCGACCCCACGCGCGTACGGACCGCCGCCGGAAAGCCGCGTGGCGTAAATCGCCAACGCTCCGGCGGCAAGCAGCGCGCCGGACAGGATCGAGCGCAGCGCAGCGCCGGTTGCGATCAGCGGAGCAGCGGGATCGCGCGGTGGCGCGTCCATCAGCGATTCCGAACCGGGGTCGGATTCGAGGGCGACGGCTGAGACCGGATGCACGATCATCTCGAGCCACACCAACTGCACCAACATCAGCAGGATCGGCAGCCCCAGCAGCGGCGCGAGCACCGCCAGGCTTATCACCATCACCTTGAAACCGATCAAATAGCGAAAGGCGCGCTGCAGATTCGCGAACACGCGCCGGCCCTCGCGAACCGTAGCGCTGAGCGCGCCGAGATCGTCGTCGAGCAGCACCAGCGAGGCGGCGCCCCGCGCGACCTCGGTCCCGCGCCGGCCCATCGCGATGCCGATACTGGCGCGGCTGAGCGCCGGCGCATCGTTGATCCCGTCGCCCGTCATCGCGACGATTTCGCCGGCCCGCACCAGCGCGTCGACGATCGCGTACTTGTCCTCGGGCCGCACCCGGGCGAAGATCGCGGCCTTCGCCGCGGCGCGCGCCAGCTCGTCGGGCGCCAGCCGTGCGAGATCCTCGCCGATCAGGATCAGTTCATCGTCGTGCGCTATCCCGGCGGCCTCGGCGATCGCGTGGGCAGTCAGGGGATGGTCGCCGGTGATGAGCTTGATGCGGATACCGGCGCGGGCGCATTCGGCCACCATCTGCCGCGCCTCGGGCCGTATCGGATCGACGAAGCCGAGTAGTCCGTAGAGCAGCAGCCCGCGCTCGTCGTGCTCGCGATCGCCATTGAATCCGTCCGCCCCCGCGCCGCTCCCAAAGCGGCCGGCGACCGCCAGCACCCGCATGCCGCGATTCGCCAGCTCCGCGTTGGCGGTCTCGATCCGTTGACGCTCGCCGTCTTCGAGCGCGCAGTGCGCGAGGATTCCCTCCAGCGCCCCCTTGGCGACGATTCGCGCCTGTGCGCCGTGGCTGGCGCCCGCGGATTTCGCCATCCAGACGTGCGACATGTGTTTGCCGGCCATTTCGAACGGGTAGTCGATCGCGAGCCGCCACTGCTCATGTATCGCCTCGACATCCACGCCATGCTCTCGACAGTGGGCGAGGATCGCCTGTTCGAGCGGATCGGCCGCGCGCAGCTCGCAGGCGAGCGCGGCCGCCTCGAGCAGTTCCTGTTCGCTTACCGAATCGCCGATGGGGCGGTGATGGTCGAGTTGGTAGCGGCCATGGGTGAGCGTGCCGGTCTTGTCGAGGCAGATCACGGTGGTCGAACCGAGCGTTTCGATCGCCGCCAGGCGCCGCACCAGCACCCCGCGGCCTGCCAGTCGCCAGGCGCCCAGGGTGAGGAAGAGCGTGAAGACCAGCGGGAACTCCTCGGGCACCGCCGAGATCGCGACCGTGATCGCGTAAAGGAACGACTGTGCCGGCGACGCTCCGCCGCCGAGCCAGCGGAGCAGAAAGATCGCGCCGGCCACCAGCGCCGCGACCATCAGCAGGGCGCGCGCGACCCGCGCGATCTTGCGCTCCAGCGGCGCCGCCTCGAGCGGCGCCTCGGCCACCAGCCGCGCGATTTCGCCGTAACGCGTACGCATCCCGGTGGCGACGATTTCGCCGTAGCCATGACCGCTGAGCGCGGTCGATCCGGCCAACAGCAGGTGGCGGTCGTCGTGCGCGTCGCCGGCCGGACCGGCATAGGCTTGCTTGTCGCGGGGTTCGGCTTCGCCGCTCAGCAGCGATTCGTCGATCGCCAGGTTCGCCGCCCATCGCACCACCCCGTCGGCATGAATCACGTCACCTTCGCCGATCACGATGAAGTCGCCGGGGACCAGCGCCTCGGTCATGACCTCGACCTCGCGGCCGTCGCGGATTACCCGCGTGCGCGGTTTCACGGCGCCCGCCAAGGCGCTTAGCGCGCGGCTCGAGCGCGCCTCCATCATCACGTCGACTGCGAATACCGCCAGCGCGGCGACGCCGAGAATCGTCGCGTCGCGCCGTTCCCCGAGGAGCAGGTAGATAGCGGCGGCGACCAGCAGCATGGTCGCCATCGGATCGAGCAGCGTGCCGAGCAGCGCGCGGAGGCGCCCGAAGCGGACGCGGGGAACCATCGAATTCAGCCCGAAACGGGCCAGCCGCGCCCGCGCCTCAGCGCTCGAAAGGCCTTCTGCCACGGGCGGCTGCTCGATGGTCGTCATCGTGTTCCGCGTACACTAACTGGTGGGCGGACGTCCAGATGGTCCCGGATAGACCCTGCCTCTTTGTGCTGCACGGAACTTTTGCGGGCCGGCGCGAGCTTACTCCGCGGTCATCGAGCGCCCGAAAAATCCGGCTTGGACGACGTCAGACAAATCGTCAGCCGGCTGGAGGCGCTTTGCCCTTCCAGGTCAGCGAGCCCTCGCCGAACAGGAGCACGAAGCCGCCGGAATCGCTGCTGGCGGTTGCGCTGCCACCGCCGATCGAGGCGGCGAATTTCCTGGTTCCGCCGGTGATAATGAAATTGCCGTTGAACTCAGCGGGCGAAAAGCCATCGATCGGGCCGCACAGCAGGCCGACCTGGGCGAAATCCAGTTGACCCTTGCGCCGGGTCGTCATGGTTCCCGTACCCGCCGCCAGATAGCAGATGTTCCCGGCGCTGACGATGCCGCCGTTGGCGGTGCTCCAACTGAAGCTTGATGAGACCGCTGCCTGGCGGCCGATAGCGCTGCCATTGGCGATGCCGGTGAAGGTCGAGGTGCAATTACCCCCCTCGTCGCAGGCGACGCTCGATGGGCCGGAGCCGATGAAAGAGAACAGAAACAAGGTTTGCCCCGGGATCGGCGAGGGACCCACTGCCTGAGCGCGCGCCGCCGCCGATCCAACCAGGACGCCGAGCGCCAGCGCCGCAAGCACGCTGATGGCTGCTTTCGAGAAAGTCATTTTCCAGATCGCTATGCTGCGCCGCCGCCAGCCCTATCACCTGGCGGAGGAAAATCTCCTGGCCGTCAGTAGTCCATCGAAACGGACGATGCCGGCCGGACCGTTGGTAACCGTTGCGCCCGGCTTTTGATGATCCACGGGAACGCTACCGACCATGAAATTGTTTTGCGTGAAGTTTCCGGAGCCGACGGAGTTGGCAAAGCGCCCGGTTCCACCGCTCACGACATAAGTCGCATTGAGGCTGCTGGGGATGAAGGTCTCGCTATTTCCGCACAGCAGGCCGTTGAACAGGTAATTAATCTGGTCGCCGCGCCGGGTGACGATCGACCCGGTGCCAGTCGCCACGAAGCAGCTCTGGCCGGCGCTGGCAATTTCGGAACTGAGGCTCCAGGTCATGCTGTCGGTAAAGGTCGCGCCTTTGCGGATCACGTTACCGTTGACCAGTGCCTCGAGACTCGAACTGCAAGTGCCTGCCTGCGAATCGCAACTGCTGGTCAGGGCGCCCGAACCAAGGAGGCCGAACTCGAATAATGGTCGTCCGTTTCCGCCCGGGACTCCCCCCAGACCGGCGTAAGCCGACGTCGCCATCAGCAACGCCAGTCCGGCCGATGCGACAGCGAAAAAGATCAGCGCTTGCTTCACACGAGGCATAATTAACCGTTATACGCTTAGGTACCCCTTGCAGAATTTCGCTTTAGCAATCCCTTGAACTTTATGGCGCGAACTTAAGCTGGGTCAAGCCTGATATTGCGGCGAATTGTTAACGGCTTGGCGATTTCGTCAGGGGCAGGGAAATGCCCCGCGGCGGCGCTGCTCATCCCGCCAGCGGCAGCCGCACGCCCATCGTGATAAGCGCCCCGCTCGCGACGCCCATCAGAGCCTCGCCTGCGATCAACCCGGCGGCGAACAAGAGCCCGCTGCCGCGTGGCGCACCCGCTTCGCGGCTCGGCAGGAGGGTGGCCAGCGCGCCGGCCAGGATCGTGATCGCCAGGCCAAACGGCAGGTAGAGTCCCAGCGCGACCGGCATCACCGGCGTGCGGAACGTACGCCCGCTCTGCTCCAGCCATCGATCGAGGACCGCCAGAACGATCGCGAGAGCGGCGCCGATTCCGATCATCGTCCACGGCAGGTTGCCGCCGAACACCCCGCGCGTCACGCCGGCCATCAGGAAAGCCTGCGGGGCGGGCAGCGCGCCGGGTCCGGCGTTCCCGACGCCGGCAATTCCGTAAGCATTGATCAGCAGCTTCAGCACCGGCGCCATCACGAACGAGGAGGCGACCGCGCCGAGCATCACGCCGATCTCCAAAGCTCGCGGCGTCGCGCCGACGTGGTAGCCGGTCGCGAGGTCGTGCAACGAGTCGCCGGCCATCGCGGAGGCGGTACAGACCACGGCCCCGGTCATGATCGCAAGCCGCGCCCCCGCGGCCGCATCCAGGCCCGCGAACTTCAGCAGCATCGCCACGCCCAGCAACACGATCACGGTCACTCCGGAGACCGGATTGTTCGAGGCCCCGACCAGCCCGGTCAGGTAGCCGGCGATCGCGGCGCCGAAAAACGCCAGCATCACCAGCACTATCGCCAGCACGGCGCTGAGCCAGATACGGCCGGACAACAGCCAGGCGATTGCGAACATGGCCGGGACGCAGAGCGCGACGGCCGCCATCACCGTTGGAGTCGAGATGTCGGTATCCTCGCGCGTGGTGGCGATCGCGTGCTGACCGCCGCGAATCAGCCGCAAGCTTTCGCGGGCCGCATGGGCGACGCGCGCGCGCAGCCGCCAAATCGTGGTCAGTCCGCCGACCAGCATCGCACCCACGCCCAGGTAACGCGTCTGACCGCTCCAGAGCGCGTACGCGGCGGCCTCGGCGGAGAGCTTGCGCAAGTCCGGATGCAGCGAGCTGGCGAGCGGAATTATCAGCAGATTGCCGAGCACGCCGCCGGCGAAGACCAGCATCGCGATGCGGATTCCGACGATATAGCCGACGCCGAGCAGCGCGCCCGAAAGATTAACGGTGATGGAGAAGGCGCCGCCTGCGATCCAGCGCGCCCCGGCGATCGAGCGTGGAACGAATCCGCCGATCTCCTGTGCCGCCTTGGCCGCCGCCGCAATTGCACCGCCCCACACCAGCGGCATCGCGCGACCGACAACCTCTCCGGCGCGCAACACCTCGGCGCATGCGACACCCTCCGGAAACGGCAGCCGCTCCTCCTGGATATAGGCGCGGCGCAGAAAGACGATCAGCCAACTGCCCATGATGCCGCCGGCCAGGCACAGCAGCGTGACGTGCCAGTAGGAGAGCGCGCCACGATAACCAAGGATCACGAGCGCGGGAAAGGTGAAGATCGCGCCGGCAGCGACCGCTTCGCCCGCCGAAGCGATGGTCTGGACCAGGTTGTTCTCGAGCACCGTCGCGCCGCCCAGTGCGCGCAGCACCGCCATCGAGATGACCGCAGCGGGGATACTGGCCGAGACCGTCATCCCGGCGAACAGTCCCAGGTAGGCATTGGCGGCGCCGAGGATCAGCGCCAGCAGCAGGCCGAGCACGATCGCGCGCGGCGTGGTTTCGATGACCTGCGCCGCCGCGTCTGCGGCGTTCATGCGGTCGCCGCGGCTCGCCTCAGCACTCACGCCCGATGGTAGGGAATCCGTCTAATCCGCGCCGTTGGACTGGTAGGACGAAAGCGGGACATGCGGCTCGCCGGCCGCGTCCCAGCCGACGATCCCGTCCTTCATCTCGGCGAGGTCGGTGTAGCCAGCCTTGGCTGCCCGCCGGGCAGCCGCATCGGAAGCCATTCAATGCAGGTTGGTACAATAGAAGACCAGCCTCGCGTTCCTGTCCGCCGGCAGCGTGGCCGCGACGTTGTACGCGTCGGACGAGCTCAGCAGCTTGGCGCCGGGGATGATCCCGTACTGGGAGCGCACGTCCGCCAGGTTGGCGTCGTAGATAATCACGT
>Ga0307372_10006788_pt1 | contig 16589 bp, 13 predicted proteins | sample OX1MG_FD_202533 | JGI IMG/M metagenome (GOLD analysis project Ga0307372, IMG submission 202533) | Soil microbial communities from Risofladan, Vaasa, Finland - OX-1 | ecosystem: Environmental > Terrestrial > Soil > Coastal area > Acid sulfate soil | place: Finland: Risofladan, Vaasa | collected... | reverse complement strand
GCGTTCCTGTCCGCCGGCAGCGTGGCCGCGACGTTGTACGCGTCGGACGAGCTCAGCAGCTTGGCGCCGGGGATGATCCCGTACTGGGAGCGCACGTCCGCCAGGTTGGCGTCGTAGATAATCACGTGAGCATCGGGGTCGTGCATCAAGGCGACCAGCTCGGCGACATGGATCTTCTTGATGTTGTTCTGATCCGTGTGATTGCCGAGCAGCGTGTCGAGGCTGAAGGCGTGCGCCGGGGCGGCCGGCGCGACCGCCAACGCGGCGCACAGGGCGATCGCAAAAGTCGTAGCCAGCTTAAGCCGCATACGTCAGAGACCCCATCGACGAGCTGCCGATATCAACGAATGGCGCACGCGATTCTACGCGCGGCGGCGCACCCGAAGCGTGTCGTTTTCAGACGAGACCTCGTAAACCTCGGCGTTGACGCCGGGAAAATTGAGGCAGCGGCCGCTATCGAAGCGGAAGATGTAGCCGTGATGGGGGCACTTGAGCATCTCACCCATCACCTTGCCACCCTCGAGGTCGGCTTCCTGATGGGGGCAGATACGCTGGATTCCGCATAGCTTGGCGCCGACGCGAAAAATCAGGATTTCCTCGCCACCCGCTTCGACGCCCAGCGGGTACTGAGCGGTCTGCGGGTTGACGCCCTCGACCACGATCCAGTCCGAATCAGCCATCGTCGCGGGACGCCCTTCCCGATCTCAGGCGGCGGCCTGCGCATGGCCGTTGGCGACCGTCGCCAGGCGTTCGATCATGAAGGGTCGCGGCTGGCGCACAATCACCACCCCGGCCTGATAGGTAAACGGCGAGTCAAACAGACAGGCCATCAGCGCCAGCAGGGCGTCCTTGAGCGGGATGCCCATCATGCGCTGGACGGCATGGAAGCGCTGATGGACCTCCATCGCTTTCTTCATATCGACGAAGACGGTGTTGAACTCCTTGGCTTCCCATCTCACGTCATCGATCGCGCGGCCGAGCGCGCCGAGGAACTCCTTCTGCGCGCCGCTCAGATGGGCGGCCGCTTCGGGCACGTGGTCGGTCGCGATCTCCATGCTCCAGTTGTCGAACTCCTGCGCGATCTCCATGTCGATCGCGTGGCGGCGGCCGTCCTTGAATACCATCACCGGCATGAAGCGCTGGTTGTGCTGGCGCTTGTTGCCCTGGGTATCGCCGAACTCGAATTCGCCGTCTTCGACCTTCAGGACGGTAACGTCGGCGGCCCGTCCGACGTGCAGCGTGCCGTGCCGATCCTCCAACCCTATCGAACGGGCGGCGTTGATCGTGACGCGCTCGATAATCTCCTCCGGCGTCAGCCCCAGCTTCAGGAACATCGACATCACATTGGCCAGCGAATAGCACGGCCCGGTGACGTTGACCTGCTGGAGGTCGGAACTGATGATGTGCGGGACGATGCCTTGCGGCAGCGCCTTCTCGGCGGTGACAAAGCTGAAGTTGTAAGCACCGTAGCCGATATCGAACAATACTCCGCGCTTCTCGGCGGCGTAGACTTCGGGCCGCACGCGATCGTTTTCATCCAGGATACTGCCCGGATTGGAGTGGTAGATATGCGTCACCATGTCGCCCTTTTCCGCCATGTTGAAGGCGGTCGGCGTGGTGGTGGTTTTGTAGGTCTTCATGAAATCGCCGATATGGATGTAGAGCGGCAGGCCGAGGATATCGGCCATCCCTTTGCCGAGCTTCACCACTCCGGCGCCGTAATTCGAGAAGGCCCCGACCTTGAGGTAGCGGATGTCGTCGCGATTGGCCTCGACCAGGTCGATCCACTCGCAAATCGGGAGGTCCATCAGCGCGCGGACGTCGCCGTCGACCACCTCCAGACCGGTGATTCCCGGCGGACTGATATAGGTCCCGCAGTAAAGGTTCGTGACCGTCAGGTCGCGGGTCAGCGCCTTATATTCAGGATAGGTCGCGCCCCCCGGGCCGCCCGGCTCGACGAAGGTGGTGACGCCCTGAGTTATTCCGACGCGGTCAGGCCACGCGAAACCCAGGATGCCGTAGACGTGGACGTGAATATCGACCAGCCCCGGCGTGACGATCGTCCCGGCGACATCGACTACCTCGGCGCCGGTCGTATCGAGATCCTTGCCGACCGCAGCGATTTTCCCATCCTTGATAGCGACGTCGTTGACGCCATTGATGGACTGCGCGCAATCGATCACGCGTCCGCCCTTGAGCACAGTGTCGAATCCCTGAGCCATGAGGAAGCACCTCCTGTGCGACGGCCAGCCTTTATTTATTCGCGATCGCCGGCCGCTGCGAAGAGCCGGACCGGGTCCGCGATGCGAACCGGATGATATCACGGAGCGGCAAGCCCTGAAAAATCCCCCGGGGCACGCCTGTCCGGGGCTCAACCGCCCTCGGCGGTGACCGCGGCCTCCGACAGATCACGCTTGGGTATCACCAGGCCGGCCGGTCCCAGCAGCAGCAGGATCGCGCCAATCGCCACCGGCATAAGGGAGATTGCGGGGATTCCGGTCCGGTCCCAGGCGATACCGCCCAACAGCGGCATCACGAACGCGAGTCCATAGCCGATCGTGAACATGCCCGCGGTCATCCGATGGATATCGTCGGGCGTCTTCGCCAGCAGCGGGGGAAACACCCAGTTGACGACGAACGCGATCGACGAGGCGAAACCGATCAATGCCGCGCCCGCCATCCGGCACCATGGCCACGGCGTGAAGAACATCGCCAATCCGAGCAGGGTGCCGAGCGCCCCCGCCTGAACCGCGCGCGGCCGACCGACGAACAACGCCGGAAACAGCCCGACCGCCAGCGAGGCCGGGATCTGACCGGCGTTGAGCCAGCCGAGCGCCGGCGCGATTTGATGCGAGGCGTGCAGCGCGTGGAGATAGTCGGGGATAAAGGCGTTCGCTCCGAAGTAGGCGATCGAGGTGCCGGCCTGCGTCAGACCCAGACGCCAGGTTACCGGGTCACGAAAATCGGGGAACCAGCCGGGACGATCGCCGACCGCTCGACGGCCCAGCGCCGGCGTGATGCGCCACAGCATAATCGCCGTCGCGAGCGGGATGATGCCCCACAGCACCAGCCCGCCGCGCCATCCACCGACCATCGGCACCACCACCAGCGTGGTAAGCGCCGCACCGATCACTTCGCCCATCAGCAGTCCGTTGGTGTAGATCGCGGTCGCCAGTCCGACCCGCCCGGGCATCCAATGGTAGACCAGCGAGGGCAGCGCGGGCTGCGTGATCGCGATTCCCGCGCCCATCAGGAAGGTCATCGCGAACAGCATCGGAATCGACGGGCCGATGCCGCGCAGCATTGAGCTCACGCCGATCAGCGCCACGCCAAAGATGATCGCGCGGCGCGCGTCGAAGCGCGCAATCAGCATCGAGCCGAGCGTGGCGGCGCTCGCCAGCATCAACACCGGCAGGCCGGTAAGCGCGGCGACGCCGGCCTCGCTGAGTCCCAGGTCGCGATGAATCAGCGGCAGGATCGGCGGAATCGCGAGCACCGTGATGCGCAGGTCGAACCCCGCCAGCCACAGCATCGTGAGCCTGAGCCAGGGGAATTCCGCGAGAGTATGGTCGTCGGCGTCGCGCAATGCCGCGCAAGGATAGCGCAAAAGCCGCCGCGCAGTAATTGCTCCGGCTCAGGCCGGTTTGCGCGCGGGCGCTTCCTGGAGCGCGCCGAGCAGCCGGTCGGAGTCGGTAATCCAGCCGAACAAGCGCTCGATGATCAGCAGCGAGGCTTCGTGATTGCTGCGCGCGGTGTCGAAGCCGACCGGCTCGGCCGTGCAATCCTCGACCACCAGGCATCGATAGTCGCGGAACATCGCATCGCGCACGGTCGATTCGACGCACACGCTGGTGGTGCATCCGGTCACGATCAGGTTGGTGGCGCCGAACGTCTTGAGGGTGGTCTCCAGGTTGGTCTGGAAGAAGGCGCTGTAGCGATGCTTGGGCACCACCACGTCGCCCTCCTGCGGCGTCAGCTCCTTCAGAAAGTCGGTGTTCCAGGTATTCTGCACCAGCACCCGGCCGGGGCGGCCGTCGGGCGCGGTGAAGGTGCGGCCGAGCTGCATGCGCTGATGCTTGAGCCAGTGCGGCGCTTGCGGGCCGCCGGTATCGGAGAGGTCAGGCCGATGCTCCATCTTGATGAAGATTACTTTCATCCCGTTCTTGCGCGCCGCGTCGCAGACCCGCGCGGTCGGGGCGACCGCCTGCTGGATCATGGTGATGTCGATTCCGGCGCGGTCGAACATCCCGCCCTTCGAGCCGAAGTCGTTCTGCATATCGATCACGATGACGCAGGTACGCGAGAGATCGATCGTCAGCGGCTCGGGCCGCGCGGGAACCGTCACCAGCTTGATGTTGTCGGCCATGGCAGTTGTCTCCTGCTCGAAACTCCTTCGTGAGTAACCCGGCTTCGATGCGACTGCAAACCGCGCTGCCGCTTTCCGGGTTGTGGATTTCCGGCGCAATAGTTAAAACTGCCTCGACATCGGAATCTGGAGGAGCACAGGGTGAAGATACGCGCGGGCGCCGGCCAATTCGCCGGCAGCAGGAACTGGGAAGACAACCTCGCGGCGGTCGGCCGCTTGACGCAGACCGCGGCCGACAACGGCGTGCAGATGATCGGGTTTCACGAACTCGCGAGCACCATCTACCCGCCGTTCTCGAAAGACCCCGCGCTATTCAAGCTCGCCGAGCCGGACAACGGCGCCTCAGTAACCGCCGCGCGTGAGATCGCGCGCCGCAACAAGGTGCTGATGGTCTTTCCGTTCTACGAAAATGAAGACGGCCGCTACTACAACAGCGCGGTTGTGATCGCACCCGACGGCGAAGTGCTGATGAAGTACCGCAAGAGCCACGTGCCGGATTCGATAGGCCTGCTGCCCGGCGCTACCGAGCGCGACCTGTTCGGACCGGGCGATCAGGGCTTTCCGACTGTCCAGACCCCGTTCGGCGTGCGCCTGGGCGTGATCATCTGCTACGACCGCAATATGCCCGAGTCGGCGCGATGCAGTGCGCTCAACGGCGCCGAGATCCTGTACGTGCCGGTCACCACTATCTCGCGCTTGCGGCCATGGTGGGAGCTGCTGCTGCGGGCCCGTGCGGTCGAGAACATGATGTTCGTATGCGCGCCAAGCCGGGTCGGGATCGACAAGGGCGGCGCGCCCGGCGCGGTCTATATCGGCGAGAGCCTGATCGTCGATCCCACCGGCGAAATCATCGCTCACGCCGGCGCCGAGGCCGAAGAGCTGGTGTGGGCCGACCTCGACCTCGATCTGATGCGCAAGCAGCGCGAGACCTGGGGCTTCTTCAAGGAGCGACGGCCCGAGCTGTACACGCCGATCACGCGCGGCAACGCTTAGCTGCCGGCCTGCGCGCGGCTGCGCCCCCTCATTCGCTCCAGCGCTCGATTTGATCGTACAGCGGCGCTACGTCCGCCGCCGCGACCTCGACGTCGAGCACGGTGGCGCATCCGGGACAGAAGTATTCGCGCAGATGGAAGGTCGCGTTGTCGAAACGCAGCGGACCCGCTGAGGACAACGGCGCGATTCGCTGCACGGCCTGGTCCTTCCAGTTCTCATCGAGACGCGCGAGCTGATGGCCGCACCAGGTGCACTGCACCATGCGATGGCCGTTGCTCGGCAGCGCCTGTAGATATTCCGCGATTCGAAACGGCGTGTGCGCGATCTCCTGGCGCTCGATTACGCTCGGCGCCAGCTTGTGTCCGACGCGCTGTTCGCGCAGCTTGAGCCGCCACTGGCGGGTAGCCTCGGCATCGACGCCCGCGCCGTCGCGCGTCATGATCACGCCATAAATCTGGCGCGCGGGCTGCGCCGAGATCAGCCCCAGGCGCAGGTCTCCGAGCACCAGCGCGGGGTCGCGCTCGAGCGGGTCGCCGTAGCCGCCGCCGCCATCCTGCCGGATATATAGAGCGTCGTTGGCGTTAACCTCGATCGATTTCGCCAGCGCCTCCTCGACCGTGCCGCGCATCGCGTCGAGGTTCGGCGGCAGCTCGCCGATATTCGCGTCCCTGAACACCACGCTGTCGGCCGAGCAGCTCGGGTAGCCGCCGAAGATGCCGTGCCCGGCGAGATAATGCTTGCCCTTGCCGGGTGTGAGCGCGGCCTGAAAGCTGTCCTTCTGGCCGGTGCGCGGAATCAAGGCAAACTCATGAGTCGGACCGCCGCGAAATTTCCCCGGCCCGCCGGAGTCGGGCACGATGCGCCGGTAGAGGAACAGCTTGGGAAACGCCTGCTCCTCGAACTCGACGTTGGGCAGCTTTTGCGCCGGGTTCACGATATGACCGCCCGAGGCCGCTCCGTCGCGGAACGAGCGCGCCCCCTCGCCCATCCCGAAACAATCGCCGCCCAAAAGCCCCACGCTCTCGCCGAAGCGATCGACCCCATAGGTGGTATGCACCACCAGCGAGCCGACCCAGCATCCGACCGACCGTCCCTTATATTTCTCCGAAGCGCCCGCGATTTTCGATAGCACGTGGGCCGACATGTTGTTGACGCTGTGCACGCAGCCGATGGTGGCGATGCAGACCGGCGCCGGCCGCTGGCAATTCAGCAGGCTGCCGGACTCGGCAATCACCTCGAGGCAGCGCACGATGCCCTCGTTCCAGGTCAGGTCCCAGGCCAGGATCGGGAACAGCGGCGCAACGCTGGCGCCCTTGGTCGCCCAGTAGCAGCAGTTGATCGGATAGGGCGCCTGCGCGTCGCTGCCGGTGAAATCGTAGGTCAGGGTGTCGCCGCGCTTGATCGCCGCCATCTCGATCTTGTAGTTGCGATCCGGCAGGTCGAGGTACTGGCGCTCGTGCCAGGTGCCGTCGGGCAGTTCGGCCAGCCGCTCCCGCAACCGCTTTTCCGACTGCTCGATCAGCACCGCACCGACCGCGTCGACCGTCTCGACGCTGTAGTCGTCGTAGAGTTTATTCATGCGCTGCTTGGCGACGTGGTCGGCCGCGATCTGCGAGCGCAAATCGAGCCCCGTCATCCCCGGATCGCGCACCATGTTGAGGAAGGTCTCGAGCACGTCCTTGCGGACCTTGCCGCGCTCGATCAGCTTGAGGCCCTTGGTGCTGAAACCCTCCTGGAAACATTCCTTGGCGTTGGGACAGAAACCGCCGAAATCGATTCCGCCGATATCGGTCACGTGTACGTAATTGACTACCCAACTGACTAGTTTACCATGATAGAAAATCGGCGAGATCATGAAGATGTCAGGGGTATGCATCGCCACCGTGTAGGCGTCGTTCACCATGAAGACGTCGTCTTCGAAGATGCCCGGATCTTCGGAGAAGCTCGCGAGAATATGCTTCACCGCCTGGGTCGCGGGAATGATGTGATGCAGAAAACCCATTCCGCACAGCAGCACCGTGCCGTCCGCCCGATACAGCGCCACCAGCAGGTCGTGGCCCTCGGCCGTGACCGCCGTCCCCGAGACTTTGCCCAGCGTGATCACCGCCTCATCGATAACCCGGAACAGCTTGTGCCGGATAATTTCGAAGGTGAAAGGATCGACCGTCGCGTCCATCGCGGCTCTCCCTTTAGACGAATACGTGCAGGTTCTTGTACGGATCGCACCAAGCGCGCTGGCCCGGATTCACCACCACCGTCGTGATCGGGGTCCACACCACCGCCGGTCCGGGGACCTCGTTGCCGGGCGCGAGCTTCTCGAAGTCGTAGCAGTTGGCCTGCGTGACGCCGCGCAACTCGCCGAAGTAGACCTCGCGCGCCTCGACCAGCGCCGCACCCGGATCGGAGCCGCGCTCCGCTTCCGCCTTGAGCTCCGGCTTGCGCAGCAAACCCACGCCACGCAGCCTGAAATTGACCATCTCGATGCCGGCTTCCTTGTATCCCGAGCCGGCCCCGAAGCGTTCTTCGTAGAGCTTCTCGAAGCTCGCGATGACCTCCGCCAGCGCCTGCTCGCCGAGCGCGTCCGCCCCGGCCACCGGAGTCGTCACCACGTGCACCTGGCGGCGGAAACGTAAATCGACCGCCCGATTGAGCACGATATCGCGCGTGTCGAAGCCCTCCGACTGGAGCTTGTCCGTCACCCGCGCCGCGAGCTGCGAGAAAATGGCATTGACCTGTGCCGGGTCGGCGGGCACGCGCAGCGGCCGCGTCAGCTGCTCCTCGTGGGTCACGTCCGACATCATCAGGCCGAAGGCGCCGTGGACCGAGGCCGAGTGCGGAATGATCACGCGGCTCACGCCGAGCTGGCGCGCGAAGGTCGTGACATGCATGCCGGCCGTGCCGCCGTACGAGAACATCACATAGGAGCGCGGGTCGAGGCCGCGTTCGATAGTCAATTTATGCAGCAAATCGTAGATGATACTATTAGTCAGTCGATATACTTCGCCGGCGGCCTGAATGGTTTCCATGCCGAGCGGGTCCGCAATTTTCGCTTTGAATACTTCCAGCGCCTTGCCGCGATTCAGTTTGGCCCGGCCATCGAGGAAAAAGCGATCGTTGAGATAGCCTAATATCAAGTCGACGTCGGTGACGGTCGGCTCGGTGCCGCCGAAGTCGTAGCACAGCGGACCGGGGTAGGCGCCGGCGCTGCGCGGACCCACCCGCGGCGTGCCGGTGTACGGATCGAGCGAGATTTCGCTGCCGCCGGCGACGCCGATGCTCGCCACGTTCATCTTCGGCAGCGCGTAGTGATAACGCAGAATCATCGGCTCGCGCTCGTAGTCGATCAGGCCGTCGCTGACGACTCCGGCCTTGAACGTGGTGCCGCCCATGTCGGCCCCGATGATGTTGCGAAAGCCGATGATCTCGCCGAGCGCCTTGCTGCCCACCAGTCCGCTGACCGGCCCGGATTCGATCAGACCCACCGGCCGGCTGGCGGCCTCGCGCGAGCCGAGCAATCCACCGTAGGCCTGCATGATCAGCAGCGCGCCGTCGAAGCTCTGATCGCCAAGCTTCTGCTGGAGGCGGTTCAGATAGTTCGAGATCGCGGGACCCAGCCGCGCGTTGAGCACCACCGTCTGGGTGCGCTCGAACTCGCCCATGATCGGCGCGATCTCGGAAGAGACGGTGCAGAACATCTCCGGGTAGAGCTCCCGAATCACGCGCTTGGCCGCCAGCTCATTGTCGGCCTTCACGAACGACCACAGGAAGGAAACCCCGATCGCCTCGGCGCCATTTTCGGCCAGCCGCTGCACGGCGCGCTCGATCTCCGCCGGGTCGGGGGCAGCCAGCGTCTCGCCGTTGGCGTCGACCCGCTCGCGGATGCCGATGATCATTTCGCGCGGCGTCAGCAGCGGCGGCCGCGAGACATTGACGATATCCTTCATCTCGTCTTCGGTGAGGCCAGACCATTCGGCGTATCCGCCGCGCATCAGAACCAGCGTGTCCTCGAAGCCGCGCGTGACCAGTACGCCGGCCTTCACCAGCTTGTCGTCGACAATCGCGTTTTCCGCGATCGTGGTGCCGTGCAGAAACAGCTTGGTCTGCTTGAGCAGCGCGGACCGCTCGATACCGAGTTTCTGCGCCGCGAACTCGAGCGCATTGAAGATCCCCTCGGAAAAGTCGACCGGGGTCGAGAAGGCCTTGGCGACCGTGATCCTGCCCTCAGTGTCCATCACCACGCAGTCGGTGCAGGTACCACCGATATCGACCCCGATTACATACTGCATGATCGCTCTTTCGTGGCCATCGCTCTTCTCCAAGCCGTCTGCGGATGATTGTCGCGATCCTGCGCGTGGCGCGCTTCGTCAGTTCGCGACCTGAATTGCGCACCGGCGATCGCCTCTCGCTACGACCGCCCAACAGTAATACGCGCTGGCCCGATGTGGAAGCGCAAGCCTCGCGCTGGGCCGATCGGGCCGAACGATGCTGATTTTATTGGTGGAGCTGACGCGGATCGAACGCGCGACCTCCTGAATGCCATTCAGGCGCTCTCCCAAACTGAGCTACAGCCCCACCGTCGGGAAAGACCTTTTAGCTAAGCCGAAGCCGAAACGACAGTCAACCGGCAACCGTCGGTCGGTTTGATTTGCCAGCGGCGTGGTTGACAATGCCGCGGTATTAGCTATGCCGTACAGTGGCGCTTGAGAGTATCCCAGTTGAGGAGAGCAATGCGATGGCATGGGTGAAGATGGTCGGCCGGAACGAAGCGTCGGGTTCGCTCAAAGCCGAGTATGATCGGATCGCCGCGCAGTTCGCCGACCGCGGCGGCGCGATTCCCGAAATCACCGCCATCATGAGCATACGGCCCGAGCTCATGATCGCGCGCAATACGCTCTCCAACTCCTGCACCTTTGGCGGCTCCGGCCTTGGACGATTGCGCGAAGAGCTGATCGCGACCAGCATCTCGGCGCTGCTGAACTGCCGATTCTGAGGGATCGAACACGCAGAGTTTCTGCGTAGACATGGCGGCGCGGACCAGGAAACCGTGGTCGCGATCTCAACCGACTGGCGGCAGGCGAAACTTTCGCCGGCCGATCACGCGATGCTCGAATTCGGCGAGAAGCTCACGGTGATGCCGAGTGCGATGGCCGAGAGCGATCTCGAGAAACTCCGGCAAGCGGGCTTCTCCGAGCGCGAGATCGTTGGGCTCACCGCGGCCGCGGCCTATCGCAACTTCATCACGCGTATCGCCGACGGCTTAGGTGTCGAGCTCGGAAAGTACGGCGACGGTTACTACGATTCGCAGGTCTTGCGCGCCTTCGGCGTGACCGGTGCTGCGGTCGGCGGCACGCTTTACGCCGATCGCCAGGCCCCCTCACGCGAACCCGCCGCCGCCCATCGTGTGCACTCTCGTCCGGGCCCGCATACCCGCGACGCTCGCGTGTGCTGGATCGGATCACCGGACGAGCAAGCGCTCGCGAAATCTCACGCAACCACGGCTTCCGCATCGCTCCCCGCGGGGTTGCGAAATCTCGCCATCGCGCTGAGTCTCAAGCCTGACACGCTGGCGGCGACGGTCGAGTTCGCGCACCTGGTCGATATGGGCGGCTCGGGCCTCGGCGATCGGGGCGAGGCGATAATCGGCGTGGTGGTGGCGGCGGTGCTGGGACTATCGTATCTCGGCGCACATCACGCCCAGCGCCTGCTCGACGGCGGGGCGACGCTGGCCGAACTGGGCGCGCTGGCCGATAATCCGGCCGGCGACTCGCTCAACGGGCGCGAGCGCGAGGTCGCCCGCTTCTGCGAGAAGCTCACGCGCGCGCCGGGTACGACGGCGCCGGCGGACGTCGAAGCGCTGCGCGCGGCCGGCTTCGACGATCGCGAAATCGTGTCGATCGTTGCAGCGACGGCATTCGCGAACTACAGCGGACGTCTGGCGGCCGCCTTGGGCGTGCGGCCTGAGGCCTCGCTTTCCGAGGCCGCGCAGAACGCGATTTGAGGGTCTCCTGCGGGCGCGGGATTCAGGCTTGCGCCCGTTCCAACAATTCGCGGGCGGCGCGTCGCAGCTTGTCAGAGATCTGCGCCCCGCCGAGCATCCGCGCGATTTCGTCGGCACGCTCAGCCTGCTCCAGGGCGACCACGCGGCTGACGGTGGAACTTCCGCGTTCGAATTTCTCCACCACGAAATGGCGATCGGCGAAGGCCGCGATCTGCGGCAGATGGGTAACGCACAACACCTGATGAAAGCGGGCAAGCTGCTTGAGCTGGCGTCCGACGACCTGCGCGATCTCGCCGCCGATGCCGGCGTCAACTTCATCGAAAATCATGGTCGGCAGCCCGCGCCGCTGCGCCTCCAGCCGCTTGAGCGCAAGCATGACGCGCGATAGTTCGCCGCCCGAGGCGACCTTCGCCAGCGGCATCGGCGCCTGTCCGAGGTTCGGCGCGAGCAGGAACTCGACCGCGTCGGCGCCGACGGGCCCGAACCTTGCTCCCTGGTGACTCAAGCCGCCCTCGGTTTCATCGAGGGTCGCGAGGCGGGCTTCGAACGCCGCGTTGCGCATCCCGAGCGTCCTGAGCTCCGCTTCCATCAGCCGCTTCAGCCCGGCTCCACCGCGCAGCCGGCGCCGATGCAGTTCATCGGACTTCGTATGGAGCTCATCGAGCGCCGCCTCGAGCTGGCGCTCGGCCTCGGCCCGGTCACTCTCGAGGTTCTCGAGCGCGGCCAGCTCTGCGCGCGAGCTGGCGAGTGTTTCGAGCGCGCTCTCAACCGTGCCGCCGTATTTGCGCTTGAGCCGCGTCAGCTCCTGGAGCCGGGCCTCGACCTCTTCGAGGCGGCCCGGATCGGCCACGTCGCGGCTCAGATAGTGCTCGAGCGTACGCGCCGCTTCTTCGAGATTGGCGCGCGCCGCCGTGATCATCTCGAAGACCTCGGCGATTTTAGGATCGATCGCCGCGGCTTCGGTCAGCCGCGCCCCGGCCCGCGCCATCGATGCCACCGCGGCGGCGTCGTCGCCATTGAGCAACTGCTGCGCTTCGGATGCCGCGGCCATCAGCCGGGCGGCGTTAGCCAGCATCGTTCGCTCGCGAGTCAGTTCTTCATCTTCGCCGGCTTTGAGATTGGCGCGCTCCAGCTCGGCGGCACGGAAGCGGGCGAGCTCGAGCGCCGCGGTGCGCTCGCTTTCGCGGCGGGCGAGCTCCGCGAGCCGGTCCTGCAGTTGTCTCGCACGATCATATGCCGCGCGATAGTCGGCCAGCGTCGCTTCCAGTCCGGCGTGACGATCAAGGATCTGGCGATGGTTCTCGGTGCGCAGCAAAGTCTGCTGCTCGTGCTGACCGTAAACCTGAACCAGGTTCGCCCCCAGACGTCCGAGCGTCTGCACCGTCGCCATCTGGTCGTTGATCAGGACTCGCGCGCGGCCGCTCTCGGCGATGGTGCGGCGAATCAGCAGCTCGCGGTTGTCGTCCTGGCCGGGCAGCTCACTCAGCGTCTCGATCGCGGGCGAGTCGCCTTCCAGCTCGAAACGCCCCTCGACCACCGCCTCCTTCGCCGGCGCGCGAATCATCTCCGGCGAGGCGCGGATTCCGAGCAGCAGGCCAAGCGCGCTCATGATGATGGTCTTGCCGGCGCCGGTCTCGCCCGAGAGCACGTTGAGGCCGGGCCCGAACTCGAGCGCCGCGTCCTTGATAATCGCGAAGTCACGGATGCGCAGGTCGATCAGCATCCCGTCCGCCTCCGCCCCGCGCCGCGCGCGTCATCCCCAGCGCAGTTTGTTGCGCCAGATCTCGAAATACGGATGGGCGGAACGCACCAGCGCCACCGCGTGAGCGCCACGACGGATACGAATGACGTCGCGCGGCCCGACCTCGGCAGTCTCCTGGCCGTCGACGGTCATGCGCGCGTCGTGGTCGGTCGCACCCAGCCGGATTTCAAGCTCGAAGTCGTCGGGCAGCACCACCGGGCGATTGGTCAGGGTATGCGGACAGATCGGCGCGAGCAGCGTGACGGCCAGGGTCGGGTAGAGGATCGGGCCGCCGGCGCTGAGCGCGTAGGCGGTCGATCCGGTCGGGGTCGAGACAATCAGCCCGTCGGCCCGATAGATACAGAACGCCTCACCCTGCGCGGTCACGTGCATATCGAGCATCTTGCCGAGCTGATGGCGGTTGAGCACCAGGTCGTTGAGCGCGCAGAAGCTCTGCCGACGGTGGCGCGCCGAGCCTTCCTCAGCCTCAACGATCGCCTCGATCGTGACGCGGCGGTCGACGTCGTAGTCGCCGGCCACGATACGCGCGAGCGTCGGCAGCGCCTCATCGACGGTAATTTCGGTGAGAAAGCCGAGTCCACCGAGATTGACGCCCAGAATTGGCGTTTCGCGCTGGCCGATCAGCCGCGCGACTCCGAGCAGCGTGCCGTCGCCGCCCAGCACCACGATCAGGTCGGCAGCCTCGGCGAGCGCCCGCGTATCGTGCGGCTCGGCCTGAAGCTGGTCGGCGAACTGGTTTTCGACCAGCGCCTTGAGCCCCTGCGATTGAATCCAATGGCACAGCTCGTGGGCCAGTTTGAGCGCCCGCTGATCGTCGCGTTTGACGACCAGTCCGACCGAATTTATGGGATGCTTTGCCACGTTTCGCAATTATCACGGCCCCGCTGCGCCATCAACGCGCTGCTCGCGCATTCGCCTTTGTATCATATAAGATCGCAGCCCCGAGGGGACGCACCTTCGTCGAGAGACTCGATGGCTTCGGAAAACATCGTCAAAAAGCCGCTGCTGGGCGCCCATATGTCGATCGCCGGCGGAGTCGCCGAATCGCTGGCACGCGGAGCGCGGATCGGATGCGACAGCATCCAGATTTTCACCAAGTCGAGCCGCCAGTGGGCCTCCAAGCCGTATAGCGCGGAGGAGATCGAGGCCTTCAAACGCAATCAGAAGGAATACGGCATCGCGATCGTCATCGCGCACGACTCCTACCTGCTCAATCTGGGCGCGCCCGACGCGATGCTGCGCAAGAAGTCGATTATCAACTTTATCGACGAAATAGAGCGCTGCGAGAAGCTCGGCGTGCCGTTCCTGGTCGCGCATCCGGGATCGCACGTCGGCTCGGGCGAGGAGGCGGGTATCAGGAACATCGCGGCGTCGATCGACGAGGCGCATGCGGCGTGCCGCGGGTTCCGCACCCGGATCGCACTCGAGATCACCGCCGGGCAGGGATCGAATCTCGGCTGCTCGTTCCAGCAGATGGGTCAAATCTTCGACAGCGTGAAGGAGAACGAACGGCTGGGCCTGTGCTTCGATACCGAGCATGCCTTCGCGGCCGGCTACGATATCCGCACCGCCGAGGGCTACGAACGCACGCTCGCCGAACTCGACGAGCGCATCGGGATCGATCGGATCGTCGCGTTTCATCTGAATGACTCGCTGAAGCCGTTCAATTCGCGCGTCGATCGCCATCAGCATATCGGCCAGGGTTATATCGGCGCCGAGCCGTTCGGGCGGCTGATCAACGATCCGCGCTTTGCGGGAATCCCGATGTGCCTCGAAACCGAGCCGGGCGAGGAGATGAAGGATGTCGCCGCCGACCTCGCGACCCTGCGCAACCTGCTGAAAGACGCCTGAGCGATGGCCAAGAGGATTCTCACCGGCGACCGGCCGACCGGCCCGCTCCATCTCGGACATTACGTCGGCTCGCTGCAAAACCGCGTCCGGCTGCAACACGAGTACGAGACCTTTGTCCTGATCGCCGACGTGCAGGCGCTGACCGACAACTTCGAGCATCCCGAGCGCCTCGAAGCGAACATCATGCAGGTCGCGCTCGACTATCTCGCGGTCGGGATCGATCCCGAGAAGACCAGGATCGTCGTGCAATCGATGGTCCCGGAGCTGACCGAGCTCGCCACCTACTTCATGAACCTGGTGACGGTCGCGACGCTGGAGCGCAATCCCACCGTCAAGGAAGAGATCAAGCAGCGCAACTTCACCCGCGGCGTGCCGGTCGGCTTCTGGTCGTATCCGATCTCGCAGGCCGCCGATATCACGATCTTCAAGGCCGACCTGGTGCCGGTGGGGGAAGATCAACTGCCGATGATCGAGCAGGCGCGCGAAATCGTGCGGCGCTTCAACCGCCTGTACGACAAGGTGCTGGTCGAACCGAAGCCAATGCTGGGTCAGGTCGCGCGCTTACCGGGGACCGACGGCGGCGCCAAGATGTCGAAGTCGCTGAAGAACTGCATATATCTGGGCGATCCCCCTCAAGTTTTGCGCAAGAGCGTCATGACGATGTTCACGGATCCGACGAGAATTCACCCCACTGACCCAGGTCATGTCGAAGGAAACCCGGTCTTCGCTTACCACGATGCATTCAATTCCGATAAAGGCGAGGTGGAAGAGCTAAAAGAGCGCTATCGAAAAGGCTCGGTTAGCGATGTCGAGGTCAAGGCTAGACTGTTCCGTGCGCTCAACGAGTTGTTAGAACCTATTCGCGAGCGGAGGCGTGATTACGAAAGACGTCCACTGTTGGTACACGACATTCTAATCGAAGGAACTCGAAAAGGACGAGAGACCGCTCGAGAAACGATGGAGCAGGTTCGAAAGGCGATGAGTATCAGTTATGCTTTGAGTTCTATCCCGCTCGAAGCCGCGCAAGACTTGCAACATCTCCAGCACCTCTGGAAGAAAGCTTACGAGGGTAGTAATGCCGAGCAAGACAACGCGAAAGTTTGCTGGGTTTGCGGCTTCGGACGCTACCTCAAAAACGGACTTTCACATGAGTTTGACTTCAACGAGGAGGGCCAATACGGCTGCTTCCGGAAGCCTAACACCCCGGGGGGCAACGCCGGTGCCGATCAGCCTGATAAGAAATGTCAAGCTCCCGAGAAAAACGTCGACCTAGGGCACTGTAAGTCAGTAATATTGAATTACATTGACGGGCTAAAAAAAGGCTGACAACCTTAATAAAGTAACTGGCCTCAATACGCCTTGGCGAAGTATGCGCGTTCGTTCGCGGGTTCGCCGCAGACGATGCACGAGCCGACCCCCGTCTTCTGATCGAGCGGGATCGCGCGGCAGGTGGCGCGGGTCTCCTCGCGAATCTTCGTTTCGCACTCCGTCTTGCCGCACCAGTAGATATCGGCGAGGCCGCCGCCGCCCTCACCCTCCATCTGCTGACGCAGGGCCGCGTAGTCGCTGAACTGCCGCGTATTCGCGGTCATCGAATCGCGCGCCTGCTTGAACAGGTT
>Ga0307372_10006786_pt1 | contig 16594 bp, 12 predicted proteins | sample OX1MG_FD_202533 | JGI IMG/M metagenome (GOLD analysis project Ga0307372, IMG submission 202533) | Soil microbial communities from Risofladan, Vaasa, Finland - OX-1 | ecosystem: Environmental > Terrestrial > Soil > Coastal area > Acid sulfate soil | place: Finland: Risofladan, Vaasa | collected... | reverse complement strand
GAGCGTATCGTACCAGCCACCCCGGAACCATTCCGGCTTGGCCGTGATCTCGGAGGCGATCGCCGCGATGGCCGCGTTGCCGAAAGCGAGTTCGCTTTCGCCCACCACCGGTCCCTCGAAGAAGACGCCGCGCGCCTGATTGTCCGCGCGCCGGCGATTCCTCGCCGGGCCGCCTGGGTAACTCCGCAGGTTCCCGAACTCATCGGTGCCCGAGAAGACGGCCGGATTGAGCATCGAACCGACCACCGTGGCCCGAACCCGCCCGGCGGTGTGATTGCGGAGAGTCCAGGCAAAGATGGCGCAGGGGATACCCGATTCGTCGGGGTCGAGGGGGATCAGGGGGGTAAAGGCCAGGAGATCGGCCTCCACGGGAATCTCGGGGTCGCGCAGTTCCAGTTCCGCCGTGGGATACCGGCCACGGAAGCGGCTCTCGGCGAAACGGGGGAGGCCGCCGCCGTGATTGGGGTGAATGCCGTGGGAGGCGGCGTGCGGAGGCGCGATCCGCCCTTCGAGCACGCGCGTGACACTTGGCCTCGCGTCCTCCTGGGCCCACAGGGTGAAGTGCGAATAGGGCAGGACCAGCCCTTTCCGCGGCTCGTTCCAGATCTCGAAGTCCCGGAGATTCCCCCGCGCCCCGATCGAGATCGTCCCGGTCCCAATCCCACCCAGGGGAAAGGCCACCTCATTGGCATCCGCCCCGAACCATCGCCCGCCGGCGGAACCGGCCGCCAGCAAGGTGCCCGCGCCCGCGACGGCGATCGCCGTCTTGGCGCTGGTGGTCAGGAATCCGCGCAGGTCAAGCGCAGGCTCGCCGGCCGGTCGCGATTGGTTCTGAATCCGATCTTCCATCTCGTACCTCTTATGAGCAGCTACGCGGGATGAATGAGTGAGTGGTCCGCCGACCGTGCAGGATCGCGATCCCTACTAACTCCTTTCACTGCGGAGGCTCAGCCGATTTTGGCCAGAAGGAGGGTATCGGAGGATTGGCGGATGATCAGTTCGGTGTAGAGCACCGTCTTGCTGGGGGCCGATTCGGCGCCTTCCATCAGTTCCACCAGGCGGCGCACGGCGGTTTCGCCCATCGCGTGCGCGGGCAAGCGGACCGTGGAGAGGCTGGGAGTGACCAGGGCGCTTTCGGAAACATCGTCAAAGCCGACCAGAGCCATGTCATCCGGCACGGTCAGTCCGCCATCCTTCAGGGCATCCATGGCCCCGAGGGCCGTCTTATCGCTAATGGCGAAGATGGCGGTAGGCCGCCGGGCGGGTGGGAGGGCGACAAGTGATTGGGCCTCCTGATATCCCTTCCGCGGGCTCGGATGAACGGGCTTGACCAACCACGACGGATCGATCGCCAGATCCGCCTCGTCCATGGCCCGGAGATAGCCCTCGCGGCGGTCGGTGAGGGTTTTGTATTTCCGCGGACCCTGGAGCAGGCCGATCCGCTCGTGGCCCTGCTCGATCAGGTGGCGGGTGGCAAGATAGGCGCCGGTGACGTTATCGCCGAGCACGCAGGGAACCGCCAGATCGGAGACATAGTTGTCGACCAGGACCAGCGGCAAGCCGGCGGCGGCGAGGGTGCGAATGTAGGCGTCCGTGAGATCGCCGCCGCCCACTACCAGGAGACCGCCGATTTGCTGCTCGGTGATCATGGCCGGCAATTGGGTGGCACCCTGTTCGATACTGGCGAGGAGGAAATGGTAGCCGTCCCGCCCGGCCGCCACTTCCGCCCCATGGATGATCAGGCCGATCAACGGATCGCTATAGGCGGGGACCGAAAGGCGCTCGATCAGGAGGCCGATCACTGGGCGTTGGCCGCGCCGCTGGTAGCCCAATGTGGCGATCGCCTCCCGCACGCGCATGCGGGTCTCCGGCCCCACGCCGGACTTGCCGTTGAGCACGAGGGAGACCGTGGCCAGCGAGACGCCGGCACGATCCGCCACATCCTTCACGGTCGGTCGCGTTGCCATCTCATCCCCCTCGCTAAACGCTCCACTACTTTAGATCCAGATGTATAGGATGTCAAGCACTAAATTTTCACTAAAATTTTACCAGGCAGTATAGCCGCCATCGACCACCAGGGCGTGGCCGGTGACGTAGCTTGAGGCCGCCGAGGCCAGATAGACGACCGAGCCGCGGAGTTCGGCCGGCAGCCCCATCCGGCCCTGGGGGGTCAGCTCCTCCCAGGTCGCGCGCAAGGCGGGCTGGTCGGCCAGCACCCGATCGGTCATGGCCGTCCGCATATAGCCGGGAGCCAGGGCGTTGACCCGGATCCCATGGGGTGCCCACTCGGCCGCCAGGCTCTTGGCCATCATGATCACCCCGGCCTTGGAGACGTTGTAGGGGGCCTGCTTCTGCGGGCGGTTGACGATCATCCCGGACATCGAGGCGATCAGGATCATGCTCCCTCCGCCGCCGGCGGCAATCATGACCCGACCCGCCGCCTGGGCGCAGAAGAACACCCCGTTGATATTGACGTCGATAACCTTCCGCCAGGCATCGGGCGGATAGTCCTCCGCCGCGATATTATCGACGATCCCCGCCGCCGCCACCAGGATATCGATCGTCCCGAACTCGCGTCCGATGGCCGCGAACGTGTCCGCGACCGCCGATGCATCGGTGACATCCAGGGCACGCGCCCCGGCCCGTACCCCGTAGCGTGTCGCCGTTTGGGCCGCCGCCGCGACCGCCTGATCAGCCAAGCGGTCGACCGCGACCACCGAGGCGCCTGCCTCGGCCAGGGCCTCCATCATCTCCAGGCCCAGTCCACGGGCCCCACCGGTCACCACCGCTACTTTCCCTTGCAACGAAAAATCCGCCAACACCTCATGCCTCCCTGATACACGCCATCATGCCCGCTGCCAGACGCGCGGGCAATCGATCCGGTGATCGATGGCGGGAATAGTAGAGTCGAGGGTGGTAGCTGTCAAACGGGGGATGAGGGCGGGGCTGATGGTGCCTCCTGAAGCACAGAAACACAGAAACACAGAAGGAACGGAAGGTACGGATATCTACCCTGGGAGGGGGGTATGGGACGGCGAGAGAATCGGAGTAGTTGGAACGGCCACCCCTCGGCGCGGAGGAGTCTATGCGTTCAATAGTCGCTGCGCGGCACGGAGACGCCATCTGTGTTCTCCGTTTCTTCTGTGTTTCTGTGCTTCAGGACCGCCATGAGGCCCCTTCCCGCGCCGCCCGCTTGACAATCCATTCAACCTGTACTAGCATACATCCCACACGTAAGAAATCGATTACACAATCGATTACACAGCCTGGTGAATGGACTGAGCATGGCGACGATGCGCGACGTGGCGAACCTGGCCGGTGTCTCGACCGCCACGGTCTCCCGCGTGCTCAGTAAAACCAATAACGTGGAGCCCGAGACCGCGGCCCGCGTCCGCGCCGCCATCAACCAGCTCGGCTATGAGGTGGACGGGATGGCCCAGAGTCTTCGCGTGCGCTCCACCTTTACCTTCGCCCTGATCATTCCCGACCTGACCAACCCGTTCTTCCCCGAACTGGCCACCGTCGTGCAACATAACGCCACCCGCGCCGGCTACGACGTGGCGATCTTTAGCGTCGATACCCCCGGCGGCGGCTCCGTGGGCCTCTTCGATCACTATCTTCGGGCCATCCGCCGGAAACGCTACGACGTGGTGATCTTCGCTGAGACCCTCCCCATCGATCCCACGGCCCACGCCCAGCTGGTGGCTACCGGCACCCCGGTGGTCTTGATTAGTGGGATCCCCCATCCCCAGGCGGATCGGGTCTATATCGACGACTACGGGGCCGCCCGTGATCTGACCCAGTACTTGATCGGGAAGGGACATACGGCGATCGCTCACATCACCGGCGCCCCCGGTATGTCGTCCACCATCGAGCGGGCCCGCGGTTTCCGGGAATGTCTGCGGGCGGCCGGACTGCCTGCTGATCCGGCTCTGGAGGTGCCCGGTACCTTCCTCCGCGATGGCGGCTACGCGGCGATGCGTGGCTTGCTGGACCGCTCGCCGCGCCCAACCGCCGTCTTCGCCGCCAATGACTTGACCGCGCACGGTGCCCTGCTGGCCTGCCTGGACGCGGGCGTCAAGGTTCCGGATCAGATCGCGATTGCCGGCTTCGACGACATCGCGGTGGCCGCCGATCTCCGTCCGGCCCTGACCACTGTCTACCACGGCCAACGGGAGATCGGAGCCGAGGTGGTGCGGCTGGCCCTGACCCGAGCCTGCCAGAAGGTTCCCGAGGAACGACAGACCATTATCGTGCCACACCGCTTGATCGTGCGGCAATCCGCCTGATGACCTATCCAGTACGATACCGGCGCCTGAAGGAGGTGAGGAGGTAGGGGAAACGCGGGATCTCGACCAGGCATTCACGCGCGATTCAGCGCGGGAGGACTACGATCAGCAAGCCCTGAGGAGATACCTACCAGGGACGGACTTTTAGTCTATAAGGAGTCGAGCGGATGTCCACACGGAATGATGCAACCCACGATATGGACGCTACCGAACCGACGGTCAGGCCCGATACCAGCCCCTCACGGAGAGACTTTCTCGGCCTGACCGCCAGGGCCGCCGCCGGGACCGCGCTGGCCGGCGCCGGGCTCGGTGCCCTGCCCGCTCTGACCGCGAATGCCGCCGGCCGGGCCCCGCAGGTGATGCGGAAAGGCAGCCAGGTCACCCTGAACTACTACTTCGGCGCCAATCCCGCCGAGGCCAAGTTGCGGCAGACCCTGTTCAATCAGTTCGAGGCCGCCAACCCCGACATCAAAATCGCTACCCAGCTCGATGGCACGGTCCATCTGCAGAAGTTTAACACCGAAGTGGCCGGCGGCAATCCGCCCGACCTCACCATGTCCTGGGAACTGGACTACAGCGCCTACGCCAAGCGCGGCGTCCTCATGGACCTGAATCAGTTCATTAAGAGCGACAGTCAGTTCCAGAACACGGTCTTGCCCCAGCAGTACAAGGCCGTGCTCGATATGTTTTCCTACGGCGGGAAACTCCTGGTCCTGCCGGAGCAGGTCACCGATACGGTGCTGTTCTATAATAAGGATCATATGAAGGCGGCCGGCCTGACCATGCCGACCAGTTGGGACGATCCGACCTGGACCTGGGACAAGTTTCTCAGCTTTGCCCAGAAGCTCACCCAGAAGAGCGGCAGCCGGGTCACCCGCTACGGCTACGCGGAGATGTGGGGCTGGACCCTAACCGCCTGCAACGTGATCGCGGCGGCCAACGGAGGCAACTGGTTCCCGCAGGCGGTCAATCCGCCGGCCGGCTCCAGCAATCTCTCCGACCCCAAGATCGCCAGCGCGATCCAATGGTATGCCGACCTGACCAACGTCCACAACGTGGCGCCCGCCAACCGCAGCCTAACCACCACCCCCGGCTTCCAGATGTTCATGACCGGAAAAGCCTCCATGGGGATCGTCGGCCACTGGTTCTATGGCGCCTTCGCCGGCACCAAGGGACTCAACTTTGACGTCGCCCCGGTCCCGATCGGCCCCAACGGCTTGAAGCACTCGCGGACCAATATCGGTGGTACCGGGATCAGCATCATGGCCAAGACCAAGTACCCCGAGCAATGCTGGCGGTTCGTCAAGTTCTGGGCCGGGGTCCAGGGCCAGACGGCGATTGCCAAGTCTGGCCTGTGGGTGCCGGCCCTGAAGAATATCGGTGCCTCGCCCGCCTACACCCAGTCCAACGGCGCCCTGGCGCATGCCACGATCTTCACCGACGTACTCTCCAAGGGTTACGTGCATTCACTGCCGATCAGCACCGCCTGGCCGGAATTTGCCGTGCCGTGGACCACCGTGCTCCAGGATCAGATCTGGAATGGGACCAAGAAGGCGGCGGACGTGCTGCCGACCCTCGATAAGACCATCAACGCGGACATCGCCAAGTATTAAATTGGGGCCAACCTCCGGCTGACCCATCCGGCCTCAGCCGGAGGCCCTTTCTCGCTGAAACTCCTGATGAGATACTAAACACAGACCGTGGAGGCTTCGTCACCGGCTGATGGCCCTTTCACCCGCCCAGGCTGCCCCCTCGAACCTGACGCCACGGCGCGCCCCGTGGCGCAAATACCTGCCGGCCTATCTCTTCTTGCTCCCCAATCTGCTTGGGGTGCTGGTGTTCATCGCCTTCCCAGTCCTGTTCGCGCTCTATATGAGCCTGACCAACTGGGATGGAGTGACGACCCCGAAGTTCGTGGGCCTGGGCAACTTTCATGACCTGATTCAGGATCAGGTGTTCTGGCTTGGGGTGCGGAACACCTTCATCTATACCTTCATCACCGTCCCCGGAGGGGTAGCGCTGGGGCTGGCCGCCGCCCTCCTCCTCTACCAGAAGGTCCGCGGCCTGGCCCTCTTCCGGGCCGCGATGTTCGTGCCGGTGGTCACCTCGGCCCTCGCGGTGGCCGTAATCTGGAAATGGATCTTCGATTACGACAATGGGCTGATCAACGACGTGCTGAGCCTGCTCAACTTCAATCAGGTGCCCTGGCTGAGCGATCCGGCCTGGGCTCTGATCAGCCTGGCGATCATCGGCATCTGGCAGAGCTTTGGCCTGAACGCGGTGATCTTGCTGGCGGCTCTGGAGGCGGTGCCGGATTCGCTCCTGGAAGCGGCGTCGATCGACGGGGCCGGCCCCTGGAGCCGCTTCTGGCGGGTCCGCCTGCCGCTGATCGCCCCAGCCCTCCTCTTCGTAAGCATCAATTCCTTTATCGGATCGTTTCAGGTCTTCGCCCAGGCCTATTACATGACCAGCGGTGGACCGGACTACGGGACCACGGTGTTGAACTATCTCGTCTACCAGCGCGCCTTCGGGCAGAACCGCTTCGGGAACGCGGCGGCCATCGGCTATATCCTCTTCGCGATCATCTTTATCGTGACCCTGCTGCAACTACGCCTGAGCCGCGGCTATGTCAACGCGGTAGCCGAGGCCGAGGCATAGTGGCGGCATGGAGGAGGTGATCGTCGATGGAAGGTGAGGGAATAGGGGTAATGAGCGGCGCGCGGCGGCCACGGCTGAAGGCGCGCGTACTGGGCAAGCGCGTTGCCAACAAGGTGCTGGTGTACATTCTGTTGGCGGCCGTGGGGTTGCTCGCGATTTTCCCTTTCTTCTGGATGGTGTCCACATCCTTGAAGACGGTGGCGGAGTCGAGCACCTATCCGCCGCCACTCCTTCCGGCGGTGCCCCAATGGCACGACTACTCCGATGTGTTCAACTCGGTGCCGATGCTCACCTTCTTCCGCAACACCGTCTTCTACTCCTCTATGGTGACGATCGGGCAGTTGGTCTTTTGCAGCACCGCCGCCTTCGCCTTCGCCCGCCTCCGCTTCCCTGGGCGTGAAGGGCTGTTCATTGTCTACCTGGCCACCCTGATGATCCCCACGGCGGTCACCCTGGTGCCCAGCTTCATTCTGATGAAATGGTTCCACTGGCTCGACACGATCTGGGTCATGACCATTCCCGGCATGTTCGGCAGCGCCTTCGGCACTTTTCTCCTCCGCCAGTTCATGCTGGGGATTCCCCGCGATCTCGACGAGGCGGCGACCATCGACGGGGCGGGGCTGGTCCGTATCTACTGGCAGATCATCCTCCCGCTCACCGGCTCGGCCCTGACCGTGCTCGGCGTATTGACCATCATGACGGTCTGGAACGACTTCACCTGGCCACTGGTGATGCTCAACAGCAGCAACGTGATGACCCTGACCCTGGGGCTGGCGGTCTTCGCTACCGGCGGCACGGAAGAGTTCACCAACGTGCCGCTGCTGATGGCGGCCGCCACCATGACCGTGGCGCCGCTGATCATTATCTTCATATTCGCGCAACGCTATTTCGTCCGCGGGATCGCCTTGAGCGGATTTGGGGGGCGGTGAATCACGGAAACGTGCACCGCGGCACGGCAGCATTGGAGGAAGACACCACCATGGAACACCTGGCCCTGGAAAACGCTTGCTTGCGGATTCTCGTGGATCGCGAGACCGGCGCCACGCGCCAGGTCGAGCACCGGGGGGCCGGTCTCTCGTTGATCGCCGATTCCGACCGAGCCGCCGCGCACCCCTTCATGGTGATCCTGGCTGATGGCACGATCCTGCGTGAATGGTTGGCCTGCACGGTCAAATCGGAGTCACGGACCAGGATTCGCATCCACTGGACCCTCGCCCAGGGCCTGCGGCTGGAGGTGGGATTGGATCTGGACTCCGCCGCTGATCTCCAGTGGACCGTGGCCTTGCACAACCCCGAGAGGTCTCCGGTGGCCGCCCTCGCCTACCCCTATCTGGCGGGAATCGGAGCCCTGGGTCAGATTCCAGAGGATGATCAACTGGTCCACCCCTATGCCACCGGGTTCCTGGTCCGCGATCCGCTCCATGCCCTGCCACGAGTAGTGAGCGAGACCGAGGGAGAGCAGCCCGTGGTGCTCGGGCTCTACCCCGAGGGTTTCAGTGGCAGCACCATGCAGTTCATGGCCTATGGCGCGGTGGGCCGGGGCGGCTTCTATCTGGCGGCCGAGGATGGCGAGGGACGGGAGAAATGGTTGAACGCCTACCTTCACCCCGATGGGGATCTGCGGATGGCGGTCTGGCATAGCCCCGGCGACTATGCTAGGCGCCGGGACGTGCTCCCCTCGTACCGCACCGTGCTGGCCGCCCTGGACGGCGGCGATTGGTATTCGGCGGCGGATCGCTACCAACAGTGGGCCCTCACCCAGCCCTGGGCGGCGCGGGGACCGCTCTGGGCACGCGAGGATCGACCCCGCTGGCTGTTCGAGCAGGTGGGGCTCTGTACCTTCGGGATTAATCCGCGTTTTGATCGCACCCTCTGGTTGGCCGAGCTCGGCCAGATCGCCGGCACACGGGTCATGCATGTGCTGGGTCCGAACTGGCCCAAGACCGAGGCGAACTACCAGAACAGCCTGCCGGGTGGTCTGGCCGACTGGTTCCCCGCCCGCTTCCATCCCGCCACTATTGAACACATTCGGAGCCACGGTGATTATCTGGTCCCCTTCGAGTTCGATCTCCTCTTCGGCAAAGGGGAGGAGAAGGCGGGCGCGGCGGACGGGACACGCGCCCTCCAAGAGATTCCCAGCCCCACCCTGAGCCGGGACGCCTACCACTTCCCCTTCCTCTGCCCGGCCAGCCCCTTCACCCGGACCTTGCACGTCGAGCGCGACCGCGAGTTGGTCCAGGGATATACCGTGGACGGGGTCTACTACGACATCTCCGTGAACAATGTCCGCCACATCTGCCTCTCGGACCAGCATGGGCACGCTCCGGGCGACCAGGCGGCGATCAGCGACGGCTACACGGCGATGCTGGCCGAGACGGCGGCGGCCATGCGGGAGGCGGCGGGTGGACGGACCATTCCCCAGGGGACGGAGATGATCAACGAGCGGATGCTCCCCTATCTCTGGTTCTACCAGGCGCGGGCCGAGGCCAGTCCGGCCGCCCCGTTCGAGGCTGGCCCGTTCCTCGATCTCATCGAGCAGGGGAAGGTGGAGAAGATCCCCCTGTTCACCTACGTCTATCACGAGTATGGGCCGGTACGGATGGACGGTTGGGCCAAGCTCAGTCGTGAGCAGGGCGACTACGTGTATTTCGTCCTCGGTCGGGTATTTCTGCAGGGAGGCTTGATCGAGCTGAACTACGAGTTCAGCGGACTGGAGGATCTGGGAGACCATCGGGACGTGGCGGCGGAGCACTACTTCCTCTTCACCGAACGGCGCTTCACTATCGATCCCGATCTGGCCCGCTTCGTGGGCCGGCTGGCCAGGGCCCGGATTGGGCCGGCCAACCGCTACCTGGCCTACGGCGCCATGCGCCGTCCGGCCGTGCTGAGCGTGGAAGGCGAGACAAGCCTGACCCTACAGTACTTCCTCTATAACGCCTCCCCGGAGATGCGGAATCATGAGGCGCGCGGTACATTGTTGGTGCCCACGGTCCTGCAAACTGCCTGGCGCTACCGCGACGAAAGTTACGCCTGGCTGCTCCTGAACCTGGCCCTTGACCCGCGCGAGGTGAGGATCGAACTGGACGTGCCGATGGCCCCGGCGCACTCGCGCCTCACCCTTCATCAGGACGGCGAACCGCCGGTGGATCTGGGTGCTCTGGAAGCGCGGCGCGTGGTAACGCTGAGCCTGCCGGCGCGTTGTCCGGTGATGCTGGAGGCAGCGAGCGATTCGCCCTGAAACACAGATGATACAGATGACGATGCTGGAAAAAAGGCTGGTAGCGCGCCTCTTCCTGGGAGCGCGAGCATCTTGCTCGCGCTGGCGCGTCAGCGCCAGGGACGACGCACCCGCTCATCAGGGACGCCGAGCCCAACGGTCCGATTGTTCGCCGGAGCCGCCACCGGGGCGAGCAGGATGCTCGCGCTCCCAGGCGGGACCTTCACCGGCGCCCTCCCGTCGGCATCATCAGGCTACCCAGATAACGATCCGCCGCCACCCAGGCGGGTCTGGAGACCCGCGCCCCTAATAGTATCAGCATCGGACGGATCGGTCCGATCGGTCCGATCCGTCCCACACCCGGCCGCAGCCGGTTCGTTCCTGCCATCCGGCCTCAGCCGGTGGCCCAATATCCAATGAAAACACGAAAGGAAACCACACCATGACCCAGGAGCGTCTTACCGGCCCCGGCACTTCGCTGCGCGATCTGGCGCGGGCCCGTCCCGGCCGCCGCCGTCGTGCCTCAAGCTGGGACCGAACCGGCGGCAACGATGACCGGTTGCACCTTGTCCCCGGCGGTTCGGCTACCCTTCTTGACATAACTGGAGCTGGGATCATCACTCACATCTGGGTGACCACCGACTGTAAGGAGACGGATCACCTGCGGAAAGTGACCCTCCGCATGTGGTGGGACGGCGAGGAGACGCCCTCGGTCGAAGTTCCCCTGGGTGATTTCTTTGGCATGGGGCACGCCACCACTCGTCCGTTCAGCTCGGCGCCTCTGACCATGAGCGCGGAGGACGGCAAGGCGTTCAATTGCTTCTTCGCCATGCCGTTCGCCTCCGGGGCCCGGATCGCGGTCACCAGCGACTGCGCCGAACAGGAGGTGCTGTTCTACTTCTACATCGACTATGAGGAGCACGACCGGCTCGACGATGACCTGCTCCGCTTCCACGCCCAGTGGCGGCGAGAGAATCCCTGCGACGGTCTCTCCCAGGAAGAAGCAGAGGCCCTCGCTAACGAGGAACTGCAATTTGGCGGCAAGAACATCGGCGGCAAAGGCAATTACACGATCCTGCAAGCACAGGGGCGCGGCCATTACATCGGCTGCAACCTGAACGTGACCAACCGGCGGCTTACCGAGAAGTGGAACTGGTACGGAGAGGGCGACGACATGATCTGGATCGATCAGGACCGCGACGAGTGGCCGCCCCGCCTCCACGGCACCGGAACCGAGGACTACTTCAACACAGCCTGGTGTCCCTCCCAGGTGATGAGCGCGCCGTATCACGGCATTCCCCTACCCGGTGGGCCCAATTGGTCCGGGCAGATCAGTCTCTACCGCCTGCATCTGGAAGACCCGGTGCTCTTTGAGCGCGATATCCATGTGACGATCGAGCACGGCCACGATAATCGCCGCTCGGACGACTATTCGAGCACGGCCTATTGGTATCAAACCGAGCCGCACGCGCCGTTCCCCGTCCTGCCGGCGGTGGAGGAGCGGTTACCGCTCAACCTCTCTCGGGTGGTGTGATGGCTCAACCATTGTCTCTCCGTCGCGCGGGACTCGATCTGCTGGTGGCCGGCTGCCTGATCGCCGGCTGCGTGGCGCCCGCCCAGGGCGCGGCGGCCAGACGCGGGGCCTCCGATCCGCGGTTCCCCTTCCGCGTGACCGGGATCACGCAGGTGGCCCAACTGATCGGCCCCACCCCCAACAGCCCGGTCGCCGACACCGCCGCCTCCGCCCATTCGATCAGCGATACTACCCGCTGGGGAGTATGCGGTGGTGATCTGGGGAGTCTGATCGTTTCCGGGGGCACCGCGTACCTCACCCTGGGCGACAACTATACCACCTGTCCGCCGGGGACCGGTGGCCCGGCTGGGGGCTTGGGGCCGCCGGATTGGCGCTCCAACGCGGTGGGGATCGTTCCCGACCCAACCCACTTCGCCCATGGCTTGCGGATCACGAAATGGTACAGCCACAACGGGACGACGGCGGCGGAGCCAATCCCTTCCCAGCATAACGCCGGCGATTGCCAGAACACGGAGACCCCCGGCTGCGAGGTCACGATCATCCCCACCTACGGCTTTGCCACTCAGGGGCACCTATTCCTCGCCTATATGAGCGTCCACCATTGGGGTCCGGCCTCGGTCTGGGACGTGAACTATTCCAGTCTCGTCATGTCCGCCGATGGCGGCAAGAGCTGGACCAACGAGCGCGACAAGGTGACATGGGGCGCGAAAAGCAACTTCGCCCAGGTCGCGGTGGTCCCCGATCCAGACGGCACGCACCTGCTGTTCTACGGCATTCCCGGTGGGCGCTTCGGCTCGGTCAAGCTGATGCGCACCGCCAACACCTGGCGATCGGTCCTCTCGTCCCACGCCTACCAGTATTTCACCGGCCTGGACGCGGCGGGCAAACCGAAGTGGAGCGCCAGTTCGGCCCAGGCGGCGACCGTGGCGGGGGCCCCGGTGGGTGAGCTATCGGTGATCTACGATCCGGGCGTGAAGCAGTGGCTGATGACCTACCTGCAAGGGGGGAACGATCAGGTCAGGCCGAGCAGCGACAACATCGTGATCCGGAGCGCCCCGCATTATTGGGGACCGTGGTCGGCGCCGGCCACCCTGGCATCCAACAGCCAGTTTCCCGGCCTCTACGGAGCCTTCATGAACCTTCATTTCCTGGCCGATCAGGGGAGGACGATCTATTTCGTCATGTCGGAATGGGGGCCCTACAGTGTGTTCTGGATGCGGGCGACCCTGGTGGGAGGAGCGGCAGCCTCCGGCTGAGGCCGACACCCCCGCCTGGTTGGGTATCCTGTAGAGTGTGGAAACCCTGGCCGCCGCGCCCATTGCCCTCCCTGCCGCCTCCGCGACCCGTTCGCGCCGGACCGTGCTGGTCCTCGCCGCGCTGTGGGCCTTTACCGGAGGTGCCTACGGCTGTGTCCTGCCCTTCCTCACTGTCTATGCCGCCGGGCGCGGCCTGACCCTCGGCGGGATCGGGATTCTCGGCGCCTGTAGCGCCGGTGGCAGCGCCTTGATCCAGCCGCTGATAGGGCGCTTGGTGGATCGGACGGGCAGGCGACGGTTGATCATGCTCGCCGGTACGCTGATCGGCGCCCTGGGGTTCGCCGCGCTCGGTCACGCACGCCCCGCCTGGTTGATTGTGATCTGCGCCATGTTGGGGACCAGCGGGTTCTATGGGGCGCGGGTGGTGATCACCGCGACCACGGTCGATGTGGTGACCCGGGCCGGCCACGGAGCCGCCATGTACGCGCGGTTTCGCGCCTGCCCGGCGATCGGCTATACGCTCACGGCCGTGCTCGGCGGGGTGCTGCTCGGGCGCATCGCTTTCACCACCCTCTTCATGGCCGGCGCCCTCCTCTACCTGCTGGCGGGGGTATGCGGGCTGGCCTTACCGGCGTATGCGCCGCACCCGACGGCTCCGCCGTCCGCCGGCGCCCCGCCGGTTCCCCGGATCGGACCACGCCGCGTTCTGATCGCGCTCTCCCTGGTCTCCTTACTGTTCTACGCCGCCGGCAGCATCAGTGATACCTATGTTCCCCTCTTCATGCGCGGGCTCCATGGCTCGTTCGCGGAGGTGGGGCTGGTGGGGACCGTTTCGACGTTGGCGGAGATCCCCTTGATGATCCTGGCCGGCAGTCTGGCCGATCGGGGGTGGAGCGCCCTGGTGTTGGCGGTTGGCCTGCTGGCCCTTCCCGTGCGCTTCGCCCTCTACCTCCTCGTCCATAGCCCGGTGCAACTAATGGCCGTACAGTGCCTCGACGCGGTCAGCTTCTCCGTGTACGCCATCGCCGGGGTGGCGCTCCTGGCTACCCTGACCCCGCCTAGCGAGCGCGCCTGGGCCCTTGGAGTGTATGCCGCCGCCGGCACCCTGGGCCCGATCGGCGGCCCCTTGCTGGCCGGGATATTCGCCGCGCGCCTGGGAATCCAGCCGATGCTTGGCCTGGTGACCCTGGGCGCGGCAGCGGTGCCTCTGGCGGTAGTGATAGGGCTGTGGCCGTTATTGGCGCGGGTGCGTTCGCTTACGGACCGATGACCAACTGAAAACCGTGACCGCGGGCGAATGACCGCTGGTCCGGCGGCTACTCGTCGTTGAGGACCGCCGCCGCGATCCTATGGACACGCTCGGGGTCGGCGATCGCGTCTATCTCGACGATCCTGCCCCCGGCGACGGTGAATCCCATAATGGCGAAGGGTCGTCCACGTACCGTGATGATCACTCCGGGCGTCCCGTTCACCAGCACGGGGTGGAGCTGCGCCCCCGGCAACGGGCGGGCGTTTTCGGCAACGGCCGCGACGCCGCGAATCACCCGGGAGGCTCCGGGGCGCTTGCCCCCAAAGTCGGCTCGCAGCACGACGTTAGGATCGAGTACGGCCACGAGGCCCGCGAAATCGCCCGCGCGGGCAGCCGCGAAGAAGGCGTCGACCACCGCTCGTTGACGTGAGGGGTCGGGGTCTAGAGCCGATGCGGTGGCGCCCTTCACGCGGCGGCGTCCCCGGCTGGCGAGCTGCCTCGCCGCGGCGGGGGTTCGCTCCACCATGGGGGCGATCTCCTCGAACGGCAACCCGAACACGTCGTGGAGCACGAACGCCAACCGTTCGGCCGGTGCGAGGGTATCGAGCACGACGAGGAGAGCGAGGCCGACCGAGTCGTCCAGCAGCGCCTCCTCCTCCGGCTGGAGTGCTCCGTCTCGGCTGATGATGGGGTCGGGGAGGCGCACCTCCAAGGATTCCTCGCGTCGAACCTTGCGGGCGCGCAGCAGGTTGAGGCATACGCGGGCGACCGTCGTCGTCAACCATCCGCCGAGGTTCTCGACCTCACCGGCGCCGGATCGGCTGAGCCGAAGCCAGGCGTCCTGCACGGCGTCGTCGGCCTCCGTGAGCGAACCCAGCATCCGATACGCAACCGCCCGCAGGTGGGTTCGGTGCTCCTCGAAGCGATCCGCCAGCCACTCGTTCTCGTCCATCGGTCACATCCTCCCCTTACCAGGTGTCATATGTACGGGGCCTCACAAAGACGACCCCCCGCACACCGGTGATGTGACATATGACATAAGGAGACACCATGAACGCTCGGATGGACAACCCCGTGATGATCGTACCCGGCGCACTCGATGCGCTGGTAGCGCTCGGGAAGGCAGCCGCACGCGGCGGTCTGCCCCAGAAGACGAGCCTGCTTGTGGTGCTGCGGGCCAGTCAGATCAACGGGTGTAGCGTGTGCGCGCATATGCATGCCCGCGACGCCAAGAAGGCGGGCGAGACCGACGAGCGCCTGGCCACGGTGGCGGCCTGGCGCGACACGCCGTTCTTCAGCGAGGCGGAGCGGGCGGCCCTGGCCCTGACCGAGGCCGTCACCCGGCTCAGCGACCGGGCCGACCCCGTGCCCGACGCCATCTTCGACGAGGCGGTCAAGCACTACGATCAGCAGGCCCTGGCGGCGTTGATCCTCAGCATCGCCGCCATCAACGCCTTCAACCGCATCAACGTCACGACGCGGCAGGTGGCAGGGGCGCAGGGCGGCTGACCAGTACGAAAGCGGGGGTCACTGCCCGTGGTGACCCTCCTCGTACTCCATGAGGGCTTCGGCCGGCACGTGAGCCTGGCCGAGCGAGCAAAGGTCGGCATGGAGGAGGGCTGAGGGCGTCCAGCCCTGCCCCGCGGTCCTCCTCCACGCTGTCCATCGACAGTTCCATATGAAAGTACAGGGGCCATGCTCAACCATCTCATTCGCTGGCGTCGCGAGCCGGATCGTGCCATCACCGCGGCGCTGCTGCCGCTGCGCCTGTTCATCGGCGCTACCTTCGTCTATGCAGGGCTGGACAAGCTTACCGACCCAACGTTCTTCGATTCCAGGGCGCCCACCTTCATCGGGCAACAGATGGCCGGCTACGTGCGCACCGGCTCCCCGCTGTCCTGGTTGCTGACTAACCTGGCCATCCCACATGCTACCTTCTTCGGCGCCCTGATCGCCCTGGGTGAACTCTGGGTCGGTCTGGCGACGCTCGCGGGGCTGCTGACGCGCGTCGCCGCTCTGGGCGGCCTGGCGCTCAGCCTGACGTTCTATCTGACCTCGTCCTGGTCGATCCAACCGTATTTCATGGGTCCGGACCTGCCGTATGCCATGGGTTGGCTCACGCTCCTGCTCGCCGGCCCCACCGCGTTCAGCCTTGACGCATACTTCTTCGGCGCGGTGCGACGTGCTCACTCAGGCCGGCCCGAACCAGACAGGCGCGTGCGGCACGCCGGGCTGCCAGAACGGCGTCTACTGGCGAGACGATCATTCGTGAGCGGGATCGCCTCGGCCGTCACGCTGCTGGTGAGTGGCGGCCTCATCGCCGGCATCGCCAGGCTACTCACGCCCACGCGAGTCGACAGCGACAGCACGGCGCCCCGCACGGCCGGCGTT
>Ga0307372_10006784_pt1 | contig 16599 bp, 21 predicted proteins | sample OX1MG_FD_202533 | JGI IMG/M metagenome (GOLD analysis project Ga0307372, IMG submission 202533) | Soil microbial communities from Risofladan, Vaasa, Finland - OX-1 | ecosystem: Environmental > Terrestrial > Soil > Coastal area > Acid sulfate soil | place: Finland: Risofladan, Vaasa | collected... | reverse complement strand
AGACCCGCCACCGGGCTCACCGGCGGCTGCGGCGAGTACGGCCGATTTGCAGCCGTGTCGATCAGTAGATCTATTATCCAGGGTTCGGGCGCCGGATGGTAATGATCAGGACCCCGGCCTGGCGAGAGGCCCTTCCACGGTGAGGTGCCTGGCCCGGCCGCGGCCCCCCTGGCGGCCCCAGGGTGCGGCCACGTGCTGGCGCGGCAGGACAGACTTGGAACCGTGAACGCCCGATCGGCTCTGTTCGACCTCTATGGGGATCATTTGCGCGCCCGTGGCGCGCAGGCGCCCGTCGCCTCGCTGGTCCGGCTGCTCGCCCCGCTGGGGATCACCGCGCCCGCGGTCAGGACCGCCGTCTCCCGGATGGTCCGGCAGGGATGGCTGGCCCCGGTCCGGCTGGCCGGCGGGCCCGGCTACGCGCTCACGCCACGCGCCACCAGCCGGCTGGACGAGGCGGCCGAACGCATCTACCACCACGGTGACCAGCAGTGGGAGGGCCATTGGCACGTCCTGGTCGTGGACCGGGTGCCCGAGCGTGCCCGCCGGGAGCGGGTCAGGGCCGCGCTGCACTACCTGGGGTACGCGCCGCTGGGCGAGACGACGTGGATCAGCCCCCGGGCGTCGGTCGAGCTGGCGGGGCTGCTGGAAGCCGAACGGCTGCGCGCCGAGCGCTTCCAGGCCACGTTCGAGGGTGACCCGCGCGCGCTGCTGCGGCGGGCGTGGGACCTCGACGGGCTCGCCCTGGCCTACCGGCGCTGGCTGGCCATGGCCGCCGGCCTGGTCGCGGCGGTCGGGCCGGACGCGACCGACGAGATGGTTTTCGCCCGGCGGAGCATCCTGGTCCACGAGTGGCGCAAATTCCTGTTCACCGATCCCGGGCTGCCCGCCTCGCTGCTTCCAGCCCCCTGGCCCGGGGATGAGGCCGCGCGGCTCTTCCACGCCGAGTCGGCCCGGCTCTTGCCGGCCGCGGCCCGTTTCGTGGACTGTTGCCTGCAGGCGGATATGCCGGCACCACCCAGGCCCGCGACCTGAAGGATCATCGTGGCTGACACCGGGCACTCGGAAATCAGTGGGGACCCGGACACCCTGCGCTGGGAGGTCGGCGGCCCGGTGACCACCATCACGCCCGCCGGCGGTCCGCGCAGGAGCAGCCCCGCTTCGAGGGCCGCTGACCGGCCCTAGCGGACGCGGTCCTGGCCGGAGTAGCCGCCGGCCCGGCCACTGTCCAGTTCCTCGCACAGGCACACGATCTGCTCGACCGCGTCCTGAAGGTCGGTGAGCACCCGCTGCTCATAGGTTCCGGCGCGGGTCCGCCACGACACCCGGTCCGCCCGGCACCACACGGTCAGCCCGCGCCGGACCGAGAGCACCGATATGCCTGCCGCCGTCTCGTCAGCGCACAGCAGGCTCCCGCCCAGCCCGCGATCGACCAGCATCGCTTCCAGCCTCCGGGCGGCCTGGCAGGGCCGGAGGTGGGCGCGCTGCAGGCGGGCCGGGACGCACCCGGCCGGCACCGGCTGCGCGAACCACACCACTTTGCCCGGGACCTTCCAGCCGCCGAGCCGGGACCGGCTCAGGTGATGGCCCCACCGCCCGCCGCAGAGCCCGGCGACGACCTGCAGGCCCCGGCCGCCCACCGCCTGGAAGCCGGCGCCGCCGGGCTGGGGCAGGGATCCGTCCTTCCAGCCAGCAAGCGAGTCGAACACCTTGCAGACCAGCTCCCACCGGCCGCTGATACGGCGCAGGTAGAGCCACAGCTCCGGGCCGCCCGCCACCGGCAGCCGCGCCGCCCCCTCGAACTGGACGTTCTGCTGGGCGTGCAGCGTGTTGGCGGCCAGTTCGCTGGTCATGGTCACGCCGTCATAGATCTGGTCGTCCGGGAGCCCGAGCCCGGCCGCCGCCTCCCGGAAGACCTGCCTGCCTGTACGCGCGCAGCTGGCGTCGAGGGGGAGAGGCCAGGCGCAGCAGCCGCCGGCTGCGAGCGCCTCCGGGCCGGCGATGAGCGAATCCGGCGGCCCCCGCCATACCCCCGCACCTGTGCCGGCGGCGGGCCCTCCCCTCCATCGGCCCGCAGCTTCCGGAACGGCCGGAGGTGTCACAGCAAGTGGCGGTGTAGCTACGACGGGCGACGGTAACATGCTCCTCAGCCTTCGTGATCGTAGATCTGTGAAACACAGATTACGAGTTGTTGGGCCCCTTTCGCAATGACATCCCGCGATTACTTTCCGCTAACCTGCCTAGTGCGTGCAATCTTGGTTGCGTGTACAGTCACAGAAGCGGCGGTTTTTCGCACTCCGCCGTGCCTTGAGACAGGCGCAGCATAGAAAGAATCCCCCGGGTGGCAGCCCGGGGGATTCTTCCTGTCGCGCTCCGAGGATCAGCGTTCCCCGGTGACAGCGGCGAGATCGTAACGGCCCGATCGCGCGTCCGCCAGGAAAGCGGCGAACGCGGCCCGGCCAACGACATGAGCACCGCCCTCGGGGCGCTTGCTGTCCCGGACGGCAATGACGCCGGGAAGGTTGGCGGCAACTTCCACGCAGCCACCGTTGTACTGGCTCCGGCGGGCTTTCCGCCAGTCGGCTTGAGACAGGTCAGTCATGGATCACTCCAGTTGATCAGCGAGTTGTCTGAGATAGGTCGTGGTGTCGGCTGGCTCCAGCGCACCATCGACCGCCCGTTCGTACGATTGGATGTACATGCTCACCTGTTCTGGCTCGTTCACCTCCTGGATCGCGGTGTCGGTTTCGGTGTAGGCGATGCTCGGCTCACCGGCGGGGAAGTCGAAGATGTTGATCGCCGACATGAGCCCGCGGGGCGGCCCATCGGTGAACCGCTGGATGCGCAGGTCGATGCTGGGCTGCCTGCTGATGTCGGCAAGGTGTTCGATCAGGTCGCGCCGGTCCGCCCGTGAGCCCCACTGGTAACGCAGGGAGGCCTCGGTGATCACGGCGGTCAGCGTCGGCGCGGTGCCGTCGGTGCGGCTCAGGATCTCCTGCCGCCGCAGCCGGGTGTCCAGTGCCTTGCGCCGCCACGCCGGAGGCCGGGGACCGATCCGCATGAACGCCTCCGCGTAATCCTGCGTCTGCAGCAGTCCGGGCAGGACCAGCGGCATGAATACCCGGATCCGCATCGCGTCGTTCTCGAAGCCGGGGAACTCATTCTCGAAAATGTCGGAGTAGTCACGCCACCAGGGCCTGGCCCGGGCCTCGATAGCCAGCTCCTCAAGCTGCCCGCGCTCGGCGTCGTCAACGTCGTAGATGCGGAGCAGATCCCGGATATCGCTCATCTCGGGGCGTTTCCACTGATTGGCCTCAAATCGGCCTACTTTGCCCCGTCCCCAGTTGAGCATGTCACAGACGTGATTCGCGGTGTACCCACTCTTGACGCGCAGCTGAAGAAGACGCCGGGAAAGCCGACGCTTAGCCACGGTCGCACCGTAGGCGTCATCGGTCATTCTGAGTCGCCTCCTTGACAGGACGTGGTCGACAGTATAGCCCTACCTAAGTTGTGAATCACAGATTTTATGCTCCCTGCCAACGCCACTCACTCCACTCTGCTTTCACGTCTGTCACAGCTGCCCCCGGGAGACCGAGCACCGAAATCGCCATTCCAGCCAGAAACCCGGAAAAACGGACAGTGCCCCTGTGCCAGCACTCCTGGCCGGGCGGGGGATCCACCGGACAGAGGGCTAGCCCAGCGCGTCGTCGAACTCGCCCTTCCGGACACCGTCGAGGAAGCACTCCCACTCATGGCGGTCGTACACCAAGACCCTTTCCGCGGGGTCACCGGCCACCCGCATCAGCACCCACTCAGCCGGGCCGCCCGGGCTCCGCTGCCCGTCCGCACCCGACGGCCCGCGCGTGAACGCGATCTCGATGGCGCCGTCCCCCCCACCGGAGCGCTGCCAGGACAGCGCCGTGGCATCGATGCCCAGGCTCTCGACGGTCGGCTTGGCGGTCACAGCTTCCTCCGGCGCGCTCATGGCCGGCGGCCCACGCCGCAGTACAGCCACCGGGATCCGTCGCTGTCGGCCAGCGCCGGGTCCTCGGCCCCCCACTCACCCACATGCACGACAGCCGCCGGGGTGTGAGGGGAGGGGGAGACCATCTCCAGCCCGGCGAAGAACCGCTCCACATCGGCCCTGGACCGGAAGTAGAGGTTCTCGCTGGCCCTGGAGTACATCTCCTCCGCCGTCCGGACCGAGGCGGGCGGCGTCTTCTCATCAGTCACCTGGGACAGCGCCAGGTAGCTGCCTGGCGCCAGCGCCCGGGTGTAGGTGGCGACCAGCCCCCATGGATCCAGGGGCGGTGCCACGAAATGCACCACCGCCGTCATCATCAGGCCGACCGGCTCGGCGAAGTCGATCAGTGCCCGCAGTTCGGGATGGCCGAGCACGCCGTCCGGGTCCCGCAGGTCCGCGAGCACCACCGTGGTGAGCGGATTGCCTTTCAGCAGGTCAGCCGAGTACGCCAGGACCAGCGGGTCGTTGTCGACGTACACCACCCGGGCAGACGGGAGCACCTTCTGCACGACGTCGTGCGTGTTCCCCACCGTGGGCAGGCCCGACCCGATGTCGATGAACTGCCCGATCCCCTGCTCCGCCAGCCAGCGGGCCGCCCGCTGATGAAAGCCGCGGTTCGCCCACGCCGCGTCAATGACCTCCGGGATCACGTCTCGCACCCGCTCGGCGGCGTCACGGTCGGCGGGGAAGTTGTTCCGCCCGCCGAGGAAGTAGTCATACATCCGGGCAGGCGCGGGCACGCCAGGATCCACCCCGGCGGGGATCTGCAGCTCATCGGTCACGTCGGCTCCTCCGTTCCATCGGCGCGCCGTTCGGCACCACCGTCGGTCACCCGGGCCACCCCGCAGTACATCCACCGGGACCCGTCGCTGTCGGCCAGCGCCGGGTCGTCGGCCCCCCACTCACCCACATGCACGACAGCCGGTGGGGCACCGGGCCAGGGCGGCACCAGCTCCGTCCCGTCGAAGAACCGGGCGACATCCGCCCTGGTCCGCGGGTAGATCTCCTGGGAAGACCTGGCGTAGATGTCTCGGCACACCGCCAGTGCCAGCGGCGGCTTACTGTCCCCGGTGACCTGCGAGATGGCCACATAGCTGCCGGAGGCCAGCGCGCCGGTGTACCGGCGCACGGTCAGCCACGGATCCTCATGGTCAGCGACGAAGTGCAGGACCGCCGTCATCAGCAGCCCCACCGGTTCGGTGAGATCGATCAAAGCCCGCAGGCTCCGATGCCCCAGGACGCTGTCCGGGTCCCGCAGGTCGGCCTGGATCATTGTGGTCGCCCCGGCACCGGCCAGGAACCCCCCGGCATAGGCGAGCACGATCGGGTCATTGTCTACATAGACAACGCGCGCGCCCGGCGCCGCCGGCAGCACGATCTCGTGGGTGTTGCCCTGGGTCGGCAGCCCGGAGCCGACGTCGATGAACTGGCGGACCCCCCGCTCGGCCGCCATCCAGCGGGCCGCCCGCTGATGGAACGCGCGGTTCGCCCACGCGGTGTCCGCCAGTTCGGGGATTAACTCGCGCAGGCGCTCGGCGACCTTCCGGTCGGAGGCGTAGTTGACCGTCCCGCCCAGGTAGTAGTCGTACAGGCGGGCCGGGCTCGGCGTGGCCGGATCCACACCAGGCGGCACCGGCGGATCGGTGGTCACCGCCTGCCTGGCACGCGCCATCTCGCCTCCGTTCAAACGTCCGCCTACAGTCTCGCACGCAGCGTGTGAATCGCGAACCAGGGACGGGGAATCCCCGACGGGCGAATTCATGAGTACGCCCCGCGGCGGAAGCAGCCGGACAGATGGTCATCTATCACCCCGCATGCCTGCAGCGCGGCATAAACGGTAACCGGGCCGGTGAAGGTGAACCCGTGCTGCCGCAGCTCCCGCGCGCACGCCTTCGACGCGGTGGTGGACGCGGGGATATCGGCCGTGGTGACCGGTGCCGGGGCGGCGCTGTCCGCGTAGCGCCATAGCAGGGCCGCCAGCCCGCCGGGGACCGCCAGCGCGGCCCGCGCGTTGCCGATCACCGCCTCGATCTTGGCGCGGTTGCGCACGATGCCGGCATCGGCCAGCAGCCGCCCGGTATCGGCGGCCCCGAACGCGGCCACCGCCCGCGGGTCGAACCCGGCGAACGCGGCCCGGAAGTTCTCCCGCTTGCGCAAGATGGTGAGCCAGGACAGCCCCGACTGGAACGCCTCCAGCGACAGCCGTTCGAAGATCCCCTTGTCGTCGCGGACCGGGCGGCCCCACTCCTGGTCGTGGTAGGCGAGGTAGTCGGCGGTGCCCAGCGACCACGGGCAGCGCGCGAGCCCGTCAGGTCCCGGTGCCGGACCCGCTCCGGCCTCAGCCACCGGGACCGGGCCCGCGCAGCCGGGGCCAGGTCGCCGGGCCGCTGCCAGGCTCGGCGCGGGCGGCAGGTGCGGCGGAGGCGGCAGGCTCGGCGCGGGCGGCAGGCTCGGCGGGGGCGGCGGCCGTCCGGTCCGCGCTGTCGCGCTGCCCCGGTGCGGACGCCGGCCGGTCCGCGCCATCGCGCAGCCCGGGGACGATGGCGGGCCGTTCCCCGCCCGCCCGCAGCTCCGCCACGTCCCGGCGCAGCGCCACGATCTGCACGTCGCGCTCGGTCACCGAGCGCGCGATCACCCGCAGCGCCTCCTCGGTGGCCTGCGCGTTGTAGCCCCACAGCGACATCGGTGGCCGCAGCAGGACGATATCGGTGGCCGTCACCTCGCCAAGGTCGAGCGGCGGGGCATCACCGGCAAAGGCGGCCATCTCACCCGCCCGCCCCCGGGCGGCCAACACCACCCCGCCCAAGATGGCGAGGGCCGCGATCAACAGCAGTACTGGCACACTACGAATCGTGCCATGCTCGGAGGGTGGCACGGCACCCTGAGCACCCCAGCCAGCCCGCCCGGACACTGCTGCTGGGCGTGGCGGCCGACCCGCAGCAGGCGGCGCGCGCCCGGGCCGAGGGCGCCGACCTGGTCGACGCCCGGGGCGCCACGGCGGGAGGACTGGCCGCGATCCGCGCCAGCCTGCCCGGCGCCGTCCTCTGGGACGGCCAGCCCGCGGGCGAGCCGGTGGACGTGGACCGGCTGGCGGTGCAGGCGGCCGGCCAGGCCGGGCGGGGCGCGGGCGCGGGCATAGGCACGGGCATAGGCACGGGCAGCCGGGACCTGGCTGGCGCGGTGATCGCCACCGCCGCCATCTGCACCTGGCTGGGCGCGCCGCTCATCCGCTCCCGGCACACCGCCGCCGTGCGGCAGGCGATCGACATGACGGAGTCCATCGCGGGCGGGCGGCCGCCCGCCCGCACCGTCCGCGGGCTGGCGTGAGCGGCCCGGTCAGCCTCCGTCCGCGGCCGGCGGCGTGGGCGCCGGCGGGCTGAACGCGCCACCGTTGCTGTGCGCCGCCCGGATGATCCGGACCACCTCGTCCGGATCGTCAGCGACGCTCAGCAGGTGCAGGTCCGGTGCGGAGACCTTGCCCTGGCCCACCACCGTGTCCCGGATCCAGGACAGCAGGCCCGACCAGTAGGAGCTGTCGACCAGCACGATCGGGAACCTGGTGATCTTGCCGGTCTGGACCAGCGTCAGCGCCTCGAACAGCTCATCCAGGGTGCCGAACCCGCCGGGCAGCACCACGAACGCCTGCGAGTACTTGACGAACATGGTCTTGCGGACGAAGAAGTAGCGGAACTCGATGCCGATCTCGACGTGGTCGTTGAGGCCCTGCTCCAGTGGGAGCTCGATGCCCAGGCCCACCGACGCCCCGTTGGCGCTGGCCGCGCCCTTGTTGGCGGCTTCCATGATGCCGGGCCCGCCGCCGGTGATCACCGCGTAGCCCGCCCCGGCCAGCCCGGCCGAGATGCGCTCGGCCAGCTCGTACTGCCGGGTGCCGGGCGCCGCCCGCGATGAGCCGAAGACCGAGACCGCCAGGCCGAGTTCGGCCAGCAGGCCGAAGCCCTCCACGAACTCCGCCTGGATCCGCAGCACCCGCCACGGATCGGTATGCACCCAGTCGCTCGGACCACGCCGGTCCAGCAGCCGCTGATCTGTTGTCGTTATGGGAATCGCCTTGCCGCGGAGCATGGCCGGACCCTGACGGCGGATGCGGCGGCGCGACTCGGGTTGTGCGTTCATGATCCTGCCACGGTAACCCAGGCCACCGGCCTGGCAGAACGCCCCGGGGCAGCCATGGGCAGACAGCAGCCGCTGGCGAAAGATTGCCATCGGCCAGCCACCCAGGGCTGTTAGCCGTTCATCCCGTGGTCGCGCAGGATGTCGTTCAGCTCCGCCTTGTCATGCCTGCTGCCCTCGGGCAGCCGCTTCAGCACCAGCACGCACGGCATGCCGAACTCGCCGCCGGCGAACGTGCGCGCCCGGGTGCCGCCGACGCAGACCGACCAGGCCGGCGCCTCGCCCCGGGGCAGCTCCTCGCCGGTCTCCACGTCGATCACATGGGAGCTGCGGGTCAAGATCGTGCCCGCGCCGAGCACGGCGCCGGTGCGCACCCGGGCGCCTTCCACGACCATGCACCGTGAGCTGATGAACGCGTCGTCCTCGATCACCACCGGGACCGCGTTCGGCGGCTCGAGCACCCCGCCGATACCGACCCCGCCGGCCAGGTGGACGTTCCTGCCGATCTGGGCGCAGGACCCGACCGTGGCCCAGGTGTCCACCATGGTGCCCGCGTCCACGTAGGCGCCGATGTTGACGAACGAGGGCATGAGCACGCAGCCGGGCGCGATATAGGCGCCCCAGCGGGCGATCGCGCCCGGCACCACCCGCACCCCGTCCAGGCGGGTCTTCAGCGGCACCCGGTCGTGGTAGCGGAAATCGCCCGCGCCCGACGGCTCCATCGGCAGCAGCCGGAACGCCAGCAGGATCGCGCGCTTGGCCCGCTCGTCCACGCTGACGCCGCCCGTCGCCGGGTCCGGCCAGGCCACCCTCGCCTGCCCCGCGTCCAGCGCGTCGACCGCCGCTGTCACGATGGCGCGCGCATCGCCGTCGTCCGGCCCGAGGTCGCCGCGCCGGTCCCAGAGCCGGTCGATCCGCTCATCCAGGGGGGAGCCAGGTGCGGCGGCAGCGGCCTGCGCGGCCGGGGAATGACTCATACCGCCGATGCTAGTGGCCGGCGCAGGGCTGGCCGTGCCTGCCAGCGGCTCACCAGGCCGGGACTGGCCGGACATACCCTGAACAGGGCAGCTGGCCGGGTACGGTCTAGTGCTGTGCCGACCAAACCGCCGAAAAGACGTGGCCTGACGCCGGGCATCGCCCTGCTCCTGGCCGCCGCGGCGGTGATCGCCTACATGGCGGCCAAGAAGAGCGGGCCGTTCGTGGCGGGGAGCGGCTGCCAGGCCGGGACCGGCGCGGCGGCGATATCGCTGGACTCCGAGCAGGCAGCGATCGCGGCGACCATCGCGGGCGTGGCCCACCAGCAGGCCATGCCGGCCCGCGCCGTCGTCATCGCCTACGCGGCCGCCATGCAGGAGTCGAAGATGCACAACCTGAGCTACGGCGACCGCGACTCGGTGGGGGTCTTCCAGCAGCGCCCGTCGGAGGGCTGGGGCCCGGCCCGGGATCTGAAGAACCCGGTCTACGCGAGCACCAAGTTCTTCCAGGCGCTCGCCAAGGTCCCCGACTACCAGCGCAAGCCCGTGTACCGGGCGGCGCAGGCGGTGCAGCACAGCGCCGACGGCTACGCCTACGTGCAATATGAGCCCGAGGCCACGGCGCTCGCGACCGCCTTCACCGGGCACAGCGCGCACGCGGTGTGGTGCTGGCCGTCCGGGAGCGACCCGCCCGCGGCCAACCTGACCGCGGCCCGGCGGGCGCTGGCGGAGACCTTCGGCCCGGTCGGCTCACACCGGACCGCCACGCCCGGCGACGCGCCGACCATGGTGGTGCGCGCCCCGCGCGCGGCGCTGGGCTGGGCGGTGGCCACCTGGCTGGTGACGCACGCTTCGTCGTACGGAATCCACGACATACGCTACGACGGCCTGGTGTGGCGGGCGGCCTCGGGCGGCCGGGGATGGACACGGGACAAGAGCCCGGCGCACCCCGGCCAGGTGCTGGCAAGCTGATAACCTGCCGCCCGGCCCGTGGACCGACGGCGCAGTCATCTTCGCGGGCGCGCAATACTGGCCGGGAGAAACCGCGATACTGGAACCGGTGCAGCGGGACGGTGCCGGAAGAGGAGTTCGGACGTGACCTACATCATCGCCCAGCCCTGCGTCGACATACTCGACAGGTCATGCATCGAGGAATGCCCCGTCGACTGCATCTACGAGGGCGAGCGCATGCTTTACATCCACCCGGACGAGTGCGTGGACTGCGGTGCCTGCGAGCCGGTCTGCCCGGTGGAAGCGATCTTCTACGAGGACGACGTTCCCGACCAGTGGAAGGACTTCTACAAGGCGAACGTCGAGTTCTTCGCGGACCTGGGCTCCCCCGGCGGTGCGTCCAAGGTCGGGAAGATCGGCAAGGATCACCCGATCGTGGCGGCCGTGCCGCCGCAGGGAGAAGGCAGCTGACTCTCGCCGCCCGGCTGCCGCGCTTCCCATGGGACCTGCTGGCCCCCTACCGGGAGAAGGCGAGGGCGCACCCGGGCGGGATCGTCGACCTGTCGGTCGGCACGCCGGTTGACCCGGTCCCGCCGGTGGTGCGCGCCGCATTGGCGGACGCGGCGGACGCGCCCGGCTACCCGGTCACGCAGGGGACACCGCGGCTGCGGGAGGCGGCGGCCGGCTGGCTGGCGCGGCGGCACGGGGTCAGCGCCGACCCGGCCGCGATCTTGCCGGTGATCGGCAGCAAGGAGCTCATCGCCGCCCTGCCTTCGCTGCTGGGCTGCGGCCCCGGCGACACCGTGGTCCACCCCGAGCTGGCCTACCCGACCTACGACATCGGCGCCCGGCTGGCCGGAGCGCAGGCGGTGGCGGCCGACGGGCTGGCCGCCCTCGGCCCGCAGCGGGTCGCCCTGGTCTGGGTGAACTCCCCCGCCAACCCGACCGGGCGGGTGCTGCCAGCCGAGCACCTGCGCAAGATGGTCGACTGGGCGCGCGAGCGCGGCGCCGTGATCGCGGCCGACGAGTGCTATCTGGGCCTGGGCTGGGACGCCCAGCCTGTGTCGGTCCTGCACCCCGACGTGTGCGGCGGGTCGGCGGCCGGGGTGCTCGCGGTGCACTCGCTGTCCAAGCGCTCGAACCTGGCCGGCTACCGGGCCGGCTTCGTCACCGGCGACCCGGCGCTCATCGCGGACCTGCTGGAGATCCGGCGGCACGCGGGGATGATGGTGCCAGGCCCGGTGCAGGCGGCGATGGCCGCCGCACTGGACGACGACACCCACGCGGCGCAGCAGCGGGGGCGTTACGCCGCCCGGCGGACCCTGCTCAGGGCGGCCCTGGCCGCCGCCGGGTGGGTGACAGATCACTCCGAGGCCGGGCTGTACCTGTGGGTGCGCAAGGCCGGCCTGGACTGCTGGGGCAGTGTCCAGGCACTGGCGGAGGCCGGCATCCTGGTCGCCCCCGGTGAGTTCTACGGCCCGGCCGGGCGGCAGCACGTCCGGGCCGCCCTCACCGCCACCGACGAGCGCATCGACGCCGCCGCGGGCCGCCTCGCCGCCCTGGCCTGAGCCAGCCACCGCCAGCCCGCCCCACCCAGCGCAGACCCGGGGGCGAAGGTCACCGGCCGCATGCGCGCAACGATTCGCCGCTGTGTAGTACAAATGCGCAACAAAACCGCTGCTGAACGCAGGATGCACGGATATGTCCTGCCCGGGCTCCCACCTACGCTGGGTTGGGGGTCACTTCAGGAGCGGACAGGAGGGCGGATGCCGGCCAGGACATACCTGATGTGCCCGCCAGAGCACTTCACGGTCACCTACGCCATCAACCCGTGGATGACCACCGGCGACCCGGTGGATCCCGGGCTGGCGATGCGCCAGTGGCAGGCGCTGCGGGACACCTATCTCGCCCTCGGCCACCAGGTGCGGCTGATCGACCCGGTGCCCGGGCTGCCGGACATGGTGTTCGCCGCGAACGGCGCCACCGTGGTCGGCGGGGCGGTGCTCGGAGCCCGCTTCCGCCACCCCGAGCGGGCCGGCGAGGGACCGGCCTACCTGGACTGGTTCCGGCGTAGCGGCTACCAGGCCGTGCACGAGTCACGGCTGGTCAACGAGGGTGAGGGCGACATTCTGTTCACTGGCAGCGCGCTGCTGGCCGGGCACGGGTTCCGCACCGACGTTCTCGTTCAGCGGGATCTGGAAAGGGTTTTCGGGCTGCCGGTGATCAGCGTGCGGCTGACCGACCCGCGCTACTACCACCTGGACACCGCCCTGTGCGTGCTGGCTCCCGGCGCCGCCGCCTACTACCCGGCCGCGTTCGACGACGCGGCGCGGGCGGTGCTCGCCTCGCACTTCACCGAACTGGTCGAGGCCAAGGACGAGGACGCCGAGGTGCTGGGCCTGAACGCGGTCAGCGACGGCCACCACGTCGTCCTCCCGGCCCAGGCGCACGGCCTGGCCGCCCAGCTCGCGGCCCGGGGATTTGAGCCGGTGCCGGTGGATATGTCCGAGTTCCGCAAGGCAGGCGGCGGCCCCAAGTGCTGCACACTGGAGCTGAGGCCGTGAAAGGGGGAACGGCTATGTCCAAGCAGAGCGAACTGCGCGCCCTGTCGGACGCGCACAGCGCGCACAACTACGATCCGCTGCCGGTCGTCATAGCCCACGCCGAGGGCGCCTGGGTGACCGACGTCGAGGGACGCCGGTACCTGGACCTGCTCGCCGCGTATTCGGCGATCAACTTCGGCCACCGCCACCCGCGGCTGGTCGCCGCCGCCCAGCGGCAGCTGGAACGGGTGACGCTGGTCAGCCGGGCGTTCGACCATGACCAGTTCGGCCCGTTCTGCGCCGAACTGGCGGCGCTGGCCGGCATGGAGATGGTGCTGCCGATGAACACCGGCGCCGAGGCGGTGGAGACGGCGATCAAGACCGCCCGCAAGTGGGGCTACGAGGTCAAGGGGGTCCCCGCCGACGAGGCGGTCATCGTCGCGTTCGAGGGCAACTTCCACGGCCGCACCACCACCATCGTGAGCTTCTCCACCGACCCCGATGCGCGCGGCTCCTACGGCCCCTACACGCCCGGCTTCCGGGTCGTGCCCTACGGGGACGAGGCGGCGCTCGCCGCGGCCATGGACTCCCGGGTGGTCGGTGTCCTCATCGAGCCGATCCAGGGCGAGGCCGGCGTGGTCGTGCCGCCGCCCGGCTACCTGGCCGCGGTACGGGAGCTGTGCACGGCGCACGGCGCGCTGATGATCGCCGACGAGATCCAGTCCGGGCTCGGCCGCACCGGGACCACGTTCGCCTGCGAGCACGAGACCGTGGTGCCCGATATGTACCTGCTCGGCAAGGCGCTCGGCGGCGGCATCGTGCCGGTGTCGGCGGTGCTCTCATCGCGCGACGTGCTCGGCGTGTTCCAGCCGGGCCAGCACGGATCCACGTTCGGCGGCAACCCGCTCGCCTGCGCCGTCGGCCGGGAGGTGATCGCGATGCTCGCGACCGGCGAGCACCAGGAGCGTTCCGCCAAGCTGGGCACGCACATGCACGACCGGCTGTCCGCGCTGCCCGCCGCCACCGTGCGCGAGGTGCGGGGCCGGGGCCTGTGGGCGGGCGTGGAGTTCACCACGCTGGGCGGCCGGGAGGTATGCGAGCGGCTGGCCACCCGCGGTGTCCTCACCAAGGACACCCACGGCACCACCATCCGGCTGGCGCCGCCGCTGATCATCAGCGAAGCCGACCTCGACCTGGCCCTGGACCGGATCGAGGAGACGGTCCGCTAGCGAAGGAACGGGCACGGGAAGCAGCGGCGGCAGCCCAGGAGTAGCGGGCCGCGGCTGTCAGTCGCGGGTGGCGTCGCGGGGCACTGGCTGGCGGCAGTGGTCCAGCCGGATGGCCTCCCGGAAGGCCAGCAGGTCATCCTCGCTGATCGCCGCGCCGTTGTCGGTGCGGCGGGCCCAGTACTGCTGCCCGTCGTGGGTGATCGTGTACGCGCCGTCCCAGTGCAGCTCGATCAGGGCGCAGTCGGAGGCGCGCTGCCGCTGTTGGTGCCCACGCCAGCGCCGCTCCCCCTCGGCGCGCTCCTCGGGGGTCACTGGGGGCCGTCCAGGGCAGCGCGGAACCGGTCCAGGTCGTCCGAGATGATCACCCATGGGCTCCCCTCCCGCCCGCGGGCGACCCACGCCCGGGCGCCGCCGTAGTGCTCGATGCTGATCGCCAGGTGCGGATGCTCGGCGCGCAGCCGGGTCAGGGTGACCGCGTCCCGGGCATACGCCGTGACCGGGTCCTGCGCGGGCGTCATTGCGGGCCGGCCCGCAAAACGCGGGCGACCCGGCCCGCCGCCGCCGCGGCGTCGGTGAGGGGGGCGATCCGGTCAGCCCACGGCCACCAGAACCAGCCCGCGTCCACCATCACCGTCTCGCTCATCCTCGGCGCCGCCGGGTTGGTAACCGTTAACGACGGGGGGCGGCCGTGCGGGGCCAGCGCCGGCACCTGGCAGCCGAGCGCGGCCAGGGCGCCGGCGAGCTTATCCAGTGCCACGGCGGGGTCTTCGCTTGCGTGCACCATGGGCATACCCTGCACTTGCGGGGCTACGGTTAGTCAGTGTTGACCTCCGCTGTGCAACGGCGGTCAACAGTCAACGGGCAGCTCACCGCGATGGTGGTGCACGCGATGGACAGCTTTGCTGCGCGGCTCGCCGCGCTCATGGCCGACCGGGGCCTCGGCGTGCGGGCGGTCGCGCGCCGGGTGCCGTGCGACCCGGGGCTGATCTCCCGGCTCGCCAACGGCAGGCAGCGGTGCTCACAAAGCATGGCCCGGCGTCTTGACGAGGTGCTGGGAACTGGTGGCGAGCTGGCCACCCTGGCCACCGCACCTGCATCCGGGGGAACCTCCGCCGCAGCCGGTACCCGCAGGCCATCACGGGCTGTCGAAGCACTCCAGGTCGCGGCAGGCGGCAGCGACGACGGACCCGGCTTCGCTGAGGATGGGCTGGCCGAACTGGTCCGCCATTACGCGCACGCCGTCACCGTCGCCCCGTCTGCCGCTGTCTACGACGAGCTTGTAAGCGCCCGGTCGTTCGCCGGGACACTGCTTGACCGGTGCGGCCAGGCACGACCGGACCTGGCCGTCACGACGGGATGGCTGTCGAGCCTGCTGGCGATATCAGCGGCTGATCTCGGTGACCACGCTGCCGCCGTGGTGTGGTGCGCGGACACCGAGCGCCGCAGCCGGGACGCCGGGTATCCCGAGCTGCTGGGGTGGGCAGCGCTGACCCGGTCGCTGATCGCCTGGTACCAGGGAGACCCGGTGCGCTCTGCCGCCGCGGCGCGCCGGGGTCAGGCAGGGGCGCTTGCGGGGCCGGTCGCGGTCAAGCTTGCCGCGCAGGAAATGCGCTGCCTGGCCATGCTCGGCGACATGGCCGGCATGGCGGCCGCTCATCGCCGGGCAGCCGCAGCGATGAGCCAGATCGGGCCGGGCGCGTACGTGCCCGGCATCTACTCGGTGCCGCGCGCCGAAGAGCCGCCCTACACGGCGACCTCACTGCTGCTGGCGGGCAGGCACCGTGAGGCGGCTGAGATGACGCGGCGCATCATCGTCACCGCCTACAGCCCGCATGCCCGCGCGCCTGGAGGCCAGCCGACCAACTACGCACGCACGCTGCTGATCCTTGCGCTTGCCGCTGCCGGGCTGGACGAGATCGATGAGGCGGCCGCGGCCGGGGCGGCTGCCCTGGAAGCCGGGCATCTCGTGTGGCCGACCATGGTGCTGGCCGGGAAGCTAGACCAGTCCCTGACAGCGAAGTCGCCCGGTTCCGCGTACGCAGCGGATTTCCGCGCCCGCTACATCGACGCGGGCAGAAGTCTTGCGCTTCCCGCAGTCCCCAGCGGAGGGGATGCCAGTGAATGACGGCGAGCTGACGGCCCCGCAGATGGCCGCGCTGACTGCCAGCGTGGACATCGACGCGCCGCCACCGGACACGGGACCATCCGCGCTGGTCCTGTTCGGCACCAACCAACCGGCGCCAGCGCGAATTGCCGCAGCCCGGTATCACCACGGCGTGGCCCCGCTGATCGTCGCGACCGGCGGGATCAACCGGCACAGCGGCATCGTGGAAGGACGGGAGTTCGCACGCCAGCTTGCTGCGGCGGGTGTGCCCGCAAGCGCGGTACGGGTGGAAGACCAGTCCAAGGACACCTGGCAGAACGTGGAACTTTCCTTGCCCTACCTGCGTGAAGCGCTTGCGATGGGACTGCCTCTCGTTGCGGTATCCAAGTGGTACCACTTGCGCGCCGTGTATTGCCTGCGGACCCTGCTCCCCGAGGCCGTGCCGCTGTATGCGATCGGCTGGGAGCCGGTCTACGCCGGGACTGTGGTCACGCGGGAAAGCTGGCCGTCGAGCCCGGACGGCTGCCGTCGCGTCCTCCGCGAGTCACAGGAAGTGCCACAGCGGGTTGCCGAAGGAAGCTACCTCCCAGCCGCCAAGAAAAACGGTGCCTGGTCGTTATGCGCCACTACCCGGCGCTACGCTGGC
>Ga0307372_10006783_pt1 | contig 16603 bp, 12 predicted proteins | sample OX1MG_FD_202533 | JGI IMG/M metagenome (GOLD analysis project Ga0307372, IMG submission 202533) | Soil microbial communities from Risofladan, Vaasa, Finland - OX-1 | ecosystem: Environmental > Terrestrial > Soil > Coastal area > Acid sulfate soil | place: Finland: Risofladan, Vaasa | collected... | reverse complement strand
AGCGAACGAAAACCGGTTCGAAGACTGCCCACAACTTTTCGCGCTGCCGGGGTCCCAGCGGGCTGCGCCGCCCGAGTCTTGGCACCGCGGCATAGTGGTCAAGGCTCCCAATTCCCCAGGCATCGACGACATGGGTCCATTCGGAGAGCAGGAAGCCCGGCCTAAAGCCCTTCGCGCCAGCTGTCTTCGCCGCCTCAACGATCATCGTGCGTAACATTTCCGCGGACACAATCCGCGGGCGTAGTCCATGCACTAGCTGAAACAACTCGTCTGCGGTTCCAGGCAGGTCCCTTACTGTAATACGCGGCACTATGGCGCCCGTTTCCGGGGCGAGCACCTTTACCTTGGCTTGCAGCATTTTGGCCAAGGGTTCCGAGTAGGTCGTCAGCAGAACGCGAGCGTTGGGATTCGCTCGTGCCAATCTGACCGCCCGATGAAGCGCGACGACGGTCTTTCCCGTTCCTGCAGACCCTGAAACCCGCGCCGGACCCGCGAAGGTTTTGTCGACGACAGCGCGTTGCGACGGATGGAGAAAGACGCCCCATCGCTCCCAGGGATACTCTAGCGCCTGGCGCAATTCCTCCTCGTCGGCGACAAGTCGGATACGTCGCTGAGCATCAGGGTGCTCGTAGGGATTGCCAGCCGGAGGAGGCGGGGATGCCGGTAGGCTGCCAGTGCTGACGTATTGAAGGAGTGCTTCCGTCGCCTCGTCAGGCAGGTGCGGCGCGAGGTCGAGGAATCTGTCCTCGTCCGCCATGCGCACATCGGCGAGCCAGTCTCTTGGAACTCCCACAGACAACAGTGCTTCGTCGGCGAGCGAAACAAACAGCGCCGCCTGCTTCGAGAGACCGGTGTTGGTTGTGTTGACCACTGGAGGAGCTGGCACAAGATCCTCGGCTCGTTCGCGGACCTCAACGATCTGGATAGCACCAGTCGACGGATGCGCCTCAATGCGCCTCCTCTCGGCCCACGCATATGCCTTGTCGTGGTGGTCAACATAGGCAACGAGAAAGCTTTCGGCGCTCTTGTGCACGATCAGTCGGATGTCTCGGCTTACACGCACCGACCAGAAATTAGGATCCTTCGATCGATCAATCCTATGAAACGATAGCCCCCTCCCCGTCGGTTCGATCTGAAGGTCCACAACCGTGGTCTTTACAGCTTTCGCATCCTGCGCTGGCAGGCGGGCCAAAGCCGCGGTGAAGCTGTCAGCGAGAAGAAATCTCGTCATTGGTGCGAGTTTTCACATCAAAAACCAATCGCGCCCATGCGAACGCAATGGGTTATTCACGGTGTCCAGCAGGTTCCGGAGTCCCTTGAAGGCAGACGTCCCTGGCCGGTGGACTCGGTACACATACGTATGCTCGCTTGTCCGACGTAGCTGAAGTATGGCCGGACGGGGCAGCTCCGCGCCCGCGATCTCAATCGTCATGTTGTGGTCGTGCTCCACGACGGCGCGCACCGCCGAGACCCCAGTTTGCTCGTTGGTGAGGGAGAGATGCGGGTAGGGCGGCGTTAGCCATTTCAGACCGAGATAATTTTCCCACACGGCGCGCGGCGGCTGAACTTGGCTTGCGCGCGGTCCGCCTTGTTCAAGAAGGAGTTCCATGACCAGAGTTGAGAGGAGACTCTGCTTGGCTGGCAGCTTGATGAATTGGGGTGGCTGATAGCTCTCTTGGAGCCCCGCAAGATCAGCCGCCGATAACTCGGTAAGGCATATTGCCCGAATAAAGTTTTTTACTTTGGCGATCTCCCCCTGCGCCTTCAAGCGGACCGCTGCCTCGATCAACAAATTAGCCGACCGACTAGAGGCGTTGCATGATCCGACGAACGCTGACTTGTCGAATGCATACATCTTCGCATGAAGATGTTGTGCGCTGAAAATTCGTACACCCCGTTTCCTCATCCTGAGCAGCGAGGCGGGGCAGGTGGCGCCTTGCTGAACTGTTGGAATCGACGCGTCCACCACCAACAGGCTGTCTGGACGCAGCGGAAGGAGCGCATCCCCTCCAGAACTAAAGTAAGCAGACGCTGCGAACGAAGGGCCACTTGTTGCCTTCGCTTCCGCTGTAATCCTTAGCCACACTCCGCTCGTGATCAGCTCGGCCATTACCCCCCTCGCAGCTCTATACGCGCAAGACCTTCATCACCTCGTCGCCGAAATGGTTTATGGCCTTCACCGCTATCCTGCCGTTCAGGGGCCGTGGGAACGGGCGGCTTTCCGAGCTGTAGAGTGTGGCCCAGGCCTCCTCGTCGATATCAGCGCGAAGCGCATCCCGCAGCGCTTTGAAGGGGTCATTCGCTCCTAGAAAATACGCGTGGCGAACGAAGAAGCTCTCTTCGTTGTAGTCCGTATCAATGAACCACGCTGCAATGTCGTGCGCGTCCTTGGAGCGGATTTCGCCAGTGTTCGGATCGTAGACGTCCACTCCATTGACTTTCACGCGAAGGTCCCCGTTATCCAGCGCCTCGAGCTCAATGTCCGGCTCACCGAATACGACAAACAAATTGCCCTTTCCCGTGTTCTTCAGTTCGTCCGCCATGTGAAGATCGGCATTCATCCGCGCCTTCAAAATACGAAGGGGGCCGAGTTGGTTCAGCTCGGAAGAGTGGGCATCGAAGTTGAAGGCGCAGGCGATTAGCATGTCGAATCCCGTCTCGTTCGCCTCGCGCGCGGCGGCTGTGATATCGGGGCGGCTGATTGTTCCATATTCAGGGCCGATGAGAATCCCGGCTCGCCGTTGGATCGACTTCTCACCTTCGCCCTCGATGAAGCGAGCCTCCGCGGCTATCAACCGACCCGGCCACGGCGCCACGCTTTCGAAATCGATCTTGCCGCTCTTGTCGGATTGATGGATGCCGGAAGACTTCAGATATTCGATTACGATCCGCGCGAAATCGCTTTCCGGTTGGCGATTGCTCGCGCCGCGAGCAGCGGCGGCTCCCTCGAGCAAGTTGTCGGTGGCGGCAACGCGGTGGGGTGAAAGGCTTTCGACGGTAAATGGGCCCGCTACTCGAACGCGACTTCCATCGATGTACGGTCGGTCATAGAGATATCCGACGTCGGCCGCTGCTACTATTACGGAATCGATTTCCTGTTGTCGCGCAGTCCATCCTTTCCACCATTCGGCGTGAAGCGCGCAGGCTTGCGAAGGCCAGTCTTCGCCCGCGCTTCTCGTGATTTCCCATTCCTCCCAGGATCGCTTCAATGCGCCATTCAGTGCCTCGCGGAGCGGCTCGAGCACCTCTTGCCAGCGCGTCCAGACGTCATCGATGCGGGCATTGTTTGCGATGGATCCCGACGATTGGGAAGAGAACCGCTCATATACAAAGCCCAGGCGGATATCTGCGCCAGTTGGAGCGTCCGCGACCAGTCTCGATCCTAGCTCAGCCTCTTTGCGTCGACCCTCGGGACTATCTGCGAGGAGATACCAAGGATATCTGGCCGACATTAGCCTCGTGCGGGCGAGCGCCAATGCCACACGACTGGTATCAATGGTGATCCACCTTCTACCCCACTGCTCCGCTGCGTAAGCTGTGGTTCCCGACCCGCATGTGGGATCGAGCACGAGATCGCCCGGATCTGTGGTCAACAAGATGCAGCGCTTCAACAGCTCAATGTTGGTCTGGACGATATAGATCGGCGACGATGCACCGCCCAACCCATCCCACCAGTTCGAAATGGTTCGCACCGACGGTGTCGGCGAATAGCGGATAAATCGAACATCTGTCTTGAGTGGCGCGAGGCGATTGGCATATCCAAGCCTTGTCATGCCGGGAGTCTCGCCTGGAGCAGCAACAACCGTGTGCTTCCAGCATTGCCCGTCCTTGATGGGAAATCGCTTACCCCGAAAAAAGAAGTCGTGAGATTGGTTCCGCCGATAACCGCCGCTTTTCAGCGGATTGAGTCCGTACAGCTTGGCGTCCGGGTGCCGCGCTCTGAACGCACCATAGTTCGCCAGGTAATCTTCTTCATCGCGAGAGCCGAGTTCGCGTATGGACAATCTCTCGCCCGTCGGAAGCTCGACATTTGGAAAGTCAGCAAAAATGTCCTCATCTTCTCGAACCGTGAACAGATTCCGACTTTTTATCCGGCTGCGATCACGCGCATACCAAAGAATGTAATCATTCACCGCCTCAAGGTTATTGCTTACTTGGCTGCCCTTCTTCTTTACGAGAATCTCGGAGATGTAGTTCTCATCGCCAAAGATTTCATCAAGAACCGCTCTCACGCGGTGCACGTTCTCGTCGCCGATCTGGACGAAGATTGATCCGCTCTCTGTGAGAAGGTCCCGCATAACCGTGAGGCGATCGCGCAGATAAGTTAGGTAGCTGTGGATGCCGTCTTTCCAGGTATCTCGGAACGCCTTCACCTGCTCAGGCTCGCGGCTGATGTCGGTCTGCTTTCCGTCCTTGACGTCCCGCGATTGAGTCGAGACCTGCCAATTCGAATTGAACCTGATGCCGTATGGCGGGTCAAAGTAGATGCACTGGACTTTGCCTTTGAGCCGCTCGCGCTCCCCCAAGCTCGCCATCACAGACAGGCTGTCGCCCAGGATCATCCTGTTCGACCAATGCTGGTCGTGCTGGTAAAACCCGGCTGCCGCGCCACGGGGAGCGCCGTTGAAGTCCGCGAACAGATCCTCAATGTCCGCCTTTGTCTGCGCGCTAACGGCCGTGCGTCGCTTCAGGTCTTCGATGATGGCCTTGGGATGGATTTTCTCTTGTATGTATAGCGGCGGCGTCGGGACAATTAGTTCAGACCAATCCTGAGAGTCCTTTCCTCGCCAGACGAGTTGAGCGTCGCCGATCTCAACTTCGCCGGTTTCCGCAAGCTGCCTGCGCTGGTCCTGGGTTAGCGTAATGCGCGCTCCATTCCAGATGAGTTGCGGATCGCGATCCTCATCGCGTCCACGCGCCTCGCCTTCGGGAAGAGGCCTCGTGCGCTCATAAGATGTTGGCGGACGTGGGCTGTGATCTTCTTCGCGCTGGAAGAAGCTCTGCATCTCCGCTGTCGGAATGTTTGTGCGCTTATCGTCGTGGCGAAACGCGTCGACGTGCTTGGGCCCCGGTGTCGGTCGGCGCGCCATTATGCAGTCTCCCTGATCCTGAAACTTTCCAGAAGCCGGGCGAACTCTTCTTGAATGGCGAAGACTTCTCTAAACTCGGCAAACACCCAGTGCCCATGCGTGCGCAGGTTGTTCACGCCTGGCAACCATAGGGTATGCATTGTGTCGGCCTTCAGCTGCGCATCGAGACCGCGATAACCCTTGGTCTCAAGGACCAAATTTAACGGCTCGCTCTCGCCGACATCAGCCCGAACTAGGAAGTCGGGAAGATAGCGTCGGACCGAACGTCCAATACGGTAGGGGATTTCGAACTGCATACCTTGATTCTTCGCGTAGCTCAGCACATGAGGATGCGATTCAAGCACCCTCGCGAGCTCGGCTTCCCATTCGCTGTCAAGCACGACATGGCTGACATGGCTCTTGTTTGGGGCAGTTGTCCAGACAGGCTTGGTCGTCTGGAAGTTCACGGATGCGGTCGACCCCGACGATTCGTAGGGGTCGAGCACAGCCCGGCAAGGCCGGTCCTCGCTAGTCGACTTGATGACGGCGTTCGCAATCAGCTCCGCGACTGTGTCGGCGATCTCGAGGTAGAGCACCGCCCCTACCGGGACGCCACGAACTACCAGGTACCCCTCATCAAGCCAGCGCTTACAGATACGTTGAATCTGCGGGAACAGATACTGTTGCGGAAAACCGTCCGGGTCGCGGAACCGGCGGTAGAGCAGATGCTTCGCGAGCCGGAAACTGATTTCAGAAGGTCGAAAGGCCGCTATGACCTCGGGGGTTAGCGTGATGCTTTCTCCGACGATCCCTTGCATGAGCACTTCGCATGGCCCGACTTCTCTCGGAGTCAACACGAGCCTGGAGTTCTCATCGAACGTTGCCACCAAATTCTCTGAGGGCAGATCGATCCGGAAACCTTCGACTCTTGGGAAAGTGATTTCAAGATCGGCTCGCTCGCGCACAGCCCTGACATGGGTAGCCGTTTTGGGTTTCGTCGGCGGCGAGGCGATAGCAGGTCCGGTGAACGCGAAGGGGATGCCCATGACCTGCGCGTATTCGACCTCGAATTTGCCTTCCTCATTGAGGTCATATGACAGCCGGCGCAAGCCGCGGCCCACGACTTGCTCGCAAAGGAGCTGGGTCCCAAACGCCCGAACGCCGAGGATGTGGGTCACAGTGTTGGCGTCCCAACCTTCAGTCAGCATCGAGACTGACACGACACACCGGACCTGCTCGCCAAGTCGTCCCTTTCGGCCGATCGTGTTCATCACCTCGCGCAGCAACTCTCCATCGGTGGGCTCGGCCGCGTCCCCCGCGCCGCGCTCTCGGCTGCGCTGTTCCTTGAAAGCCTGGATTTCGAACTCCGCCATAGCGCGGAAGTTGGCGTCCAATGTGTCGCCGGCCTCGATTTGCACGCTGTCGATAAGCAGCGTGTTGGGCCGCGCCAGCGGTTGCCCGTGCTCGTCATAATTTGCGAAGAGTCTTAGCGCCCCAGGATGGAAGTTTCGGCTTTCGTCGATTGTATCGCCGTCGTCGGTATCGCGCTCGAAGCCCGCGATCCAGTCATAGACCAGCCGGGAGATCTTGGTGTTTTGGCAGACAACGATGAACACCGGAGGCACGTCCACGCCGCCGGCCTCCCACTCGCGATGATATGCCTCATAATTTGAATACAGCGCGTAGAGCGCAGTCTGCAGCATCGCGGGCAAATCGAGCGGATTGTTAGTCCGGAGCAGGTCCTTGCCGACGTGCTCCCAAAGCTTTCGATAGACGGGATCGTCTGCGGCCGCGAAATTGTCGGACACGGGAATGCGGGGCAGCTTGACGATGCCGCATTCGATCGCATCCATAAGGCTGAAGTCAGAGACGACCCACGGAAACAGCGTCCCCTCCTGATAGCCTGAGCCACGCAGGAAGAACGGCGTTGCCGACAAGTCGAAGACTGCGCGTACGCCGACCTTGCGCTTTAGGGCCTCGATGCCGCTGATCCAGAGACGCGCCGCCTCGTTGTTGTCCCTGGCTTCTGCTTGGGAGTCGCGATCAAGCTTCTCCTCCTCCGAAAACTCTCGTTCGCGATAGCAGTGATGAGCCTCATCGCTTATGACAAGCACGTTCTTGAACGAGAGGAGCTTGCCACAGGCACGGTTGAGCATCTGCCCATCCGTCTCTCGTGTTTGAACCGGCCTGGGGTCGTTGCCCTTCAGAAAAGCCCGCCCGACCTTCGACAGTTCGAGGGTCTCACGATGCTGGAAGGCATGGTAGTTCGTGATGATGATGGTCGCTTTTCCAAGGTCGCCCATCATGTCGTTCGGCACGATCTCACGAGATCGGTAGTAGCTCTCTGGATTCTCGGGATTGAGCACCTTCAGCCGGTCGCGAATCGTGATTCCCGGGGTTACAATTAGAAACGCCTTGGAAAAACGGTCCGACGCAGGCGCCCGAACGGCGTTCACGGTCTGCCAGGCTATGACCATCGCCATCACGGTCGTCTTGCCGGCACCGGTCGCCATCTTCAGCGCGAGGCGCACGAGCTCTGGATTCGCCTCCGCATTGGCGGCATGGATCGACCGCCAGAGATGAGCATACTGCCTGCGCGTTCGCGCCACTTCGGACAGCCAAATCAGTGTTTCGACCGCCTCGATCTGGCAGAAGAACGGACGTTGATTGGCGAACGGATGGTGCCGCCAGTGCTCGAGTAGCCGCTGCGTGCTCGGCGTGACTCCCCAGTCCGCGCTGCCCGGCAGCTCGCGCCATGCATCGACATGGCTTCGGATCTCATTGATGATTGCGTTGTCGTCGTATGTCTCGAGGTCAAGCGTTCCCTGCGTTGCGGCACCTTTCCGCTTGGCCTTGGGAACAGGGACGAGGAATTTCGACGGACGCCGTCCAGGAATTGGTGGCAGATCGAGCGGCTGTCCGTGTTGATCGAGAGGGTGATAAGCGGTCGGCTTCGCGTAGGGCGAATTGAGGATGGGACATTCGTAGAAAGCGCTTGGCACCCTTCCGCCCTTTCAGATCATGCCGCGACCGGGACTTGTTCGCTGGCGCGCTTCAGCGCAGCCCGCACTTCCGCCTTGTTGGCGACGATAACATGCTGCTCGCGCGCAGGGCGCCGCTCCGGATCACCCTCCAGGTTCAGCCGCTTCATGAAATAGTAAAGGAGCGCAAGGCGCACGGGGATTGTGATCGATTCACCCTCCATGCCGAAGTCGAGCGCGACGGCGCGCTTCTGGCCTTCGCTAAGCTGCGGATGCGGCACGAGAATGACTGAGGTGAATTCGTTCCATACGTAGTCATTCCTCGCGTCTGCGGCGGGTTCGCCGTCGCCCCGCGCTTCAAGGAAGCGCGGCAGCAGAAAATCCTTGAAGGTTCGATCAATATGACAGCACGCCCTGACGTGCCAGCGCAGGCCGTCGAATCCGAACGCGTGCGGCGTGATCCATCGCCACATTGGATTATCGCGGCTTAGAGATTGATAGCAAACTTCGATTGCCTTGCGTCGCCGAACAGCGTTGACGACCGCACGCAGAATTTTGGCGTCCACCCGGCGGCGCGGGGTCGGCATTGCGTCAAATGACGGCAGAGCAGTCAACCACGTCTCTGCCGGCTCCAAAACGTGATCGGCAATCGAACGGAGGTGCGACAGATAGCGGTCCGCGTTCGGCTGCAAAAAGACAGGCTTAAATCCGTCTGCCACAAAGTAGCGCTTCTCACTGCGATCGTAGTGGATGTTGGCTGGGGCCAGATCCTGATACTGGGAGAGATCATTAGAGGCCTGCGGCACCGAGACTCCGAAATACTCGGTTATGTCAGCCCGATTGATCCCTCCCTCCCAGAACAGCCGGAATTCGATGAACTCCAGGCGTTTCTCGACGCCCCAACGGAGCGGGGTCGTTCCTCCAGCCATCTAAAGCACCTCCTGATCCGAATAGAAACTATATTGACCGAGCGCCGGAGTGCGTATAGTTTCTTATCTCATGAGCGGCGCTACCCGTCAAGAAATGGCCGTTTGCGCGCGGCTGGACCCAATATATGGGTGTATGATGCCACGTGTCCCTATCGATTGTTTCGACCGTCCGAGGGTCGCCGGGCCGCTTCTCGGGATTTCGCGTGTCGTGGTCGAACAGTGGGGCCAAGCAAGGATGGGCGCGCGACGACCCACTCGGGCGTGCGCCGACCAGCGCGGAGCGGGCCAATGACGTTGAGCAACGCGCAGCTCTGTTACTACGACAGCAACGTCTTGCGGCTGCCCGCCGACAAGCGGAAGGAATACCATGCCCAGGTCGATCGCCTCATCGCCGAACTAAGCCGCAGCATCCGCGACCAGACTGAGATCAAGATCACCACGGTGGTGAAGGCGGGCTCCTTCGCGAAGTTCACAATCCTGCGGAAGACATCCGCCGATCCTGTCGATGTTGACGTTGTCTTCTATATTTCTGGCCGCAACATCGACCAGGAAACCCTCGCCGGTCTCAGCAACACGATCTATGCGCTGCTGATCAAGGTCTATCCGACCAAGGACGTCGAAGATTTTGAAATCCAGCGCAAGGCCGCGACCGTGAGCTTCGTCGGAAGCGGACTCAGCGTCGATATCGTGCCGGTTATCGAGGATGAGACCAAGTCGGGATATGGCTGGCAATTCGACATCCGGGACGGATCGAAGGTCCAGACCTGCGCTCCCTGCCAGATCCAGTTCATCCGCGACCGCAAGGCGGGCGATAAGGACTTTCGCACGCTCGTCAGGCTTGCCAAGAGATGGCGCAACCACGCCGAGCTGAAGCCGCTCAAATCCTTCGTCATCGAATTGCTGATGGCCCACATCCTCGATCAAGAGGGTTCCGGCGGCTCGATCGAGTCGCGCTTCCGGCGCTTCCTTCTTTATATCGCCCAGTCCGGCCTCAAGGAGCCGATCCAGTTTCCCGAGAACGTCGCGCCCTTCAGCGCCTTCAATGACCCCGTTGTTATCCTCGATCCGGTCTATAGCCAGAACAATGTCTCTAGCCGCGTTTCCGAAGACGAGCGCATTCAAATCGTCGGTGCGGCGCTCACTGCCTGGGAGACCGCGAACCTCGCGTCAGCCGAGAATGACAACGAGATCTGGAAGGAGATCTTCGGCCCTCGCTTCAAGGTCGAGGACTAAACCATGACCTATGCCATCACCGCTTCGGATACGGAGACCTATTCGGTCGCCGACATCGAAACCGTCATGCGACGGTTCTCGGCCGACATCGTCATGATCGCGACGAGTTCAGCCGCAATCACCGAGGCTAAGGCGCGCGACTACGCCCATGACGCCGAGCTGCTTGCCAAAGCCGGCTATCTCGAAGCCGTCGACCTGACCCTTCTCTGCGGCGGCGTCGAGGTGAACGCGAGCCGCTATGAGGTGAACACGTCCTCCGGCGAGCTGACCTTGAGCCGACCTGGCGGCGTGCTCTGGCCGCGGGTGGCGAGCCCTGAATTCCGGATCGTGCTCTACTATACCGACGCTTATTCCGAAGCCGCCCGCGAGCAGATGCGACGCAAGCTCAAGATCGGCTGGGTCCCGAGCAGCGCGGACACGACTCATTCGACCCTGACTCAGACGGGCGGACGAGACTACGCTAGCAATGGCTGGGGCCTGCGGCGCAAGGACTACGGAACATGATCCAGACGAAAATATTCGACAGCGAGATCGTCCTGCCAGACGAGGCTCTCGCCGCGCGGCAAAAAACATTGCTCGGCTTCGATGCGCGCTACGCCCGCGTCCGCGACCAGCTTCGGCTCCTGCTCTGTCTGGACGAACTCGGCGCCTGGAACAAGAAGCACCACGCCGGCAAGCTCGGCCTTTGCGCGCTGGTGGCGGAGCAGTACCCGCTCGTGATCTTTTTCGGCGATGTCGGGACGGGAAAGACCGTGACCGCGGAATGCATTGCCAATCATCTGGTCCTGGAGTCGCGTACCGAAGATTCCGTGCTGTTCAAACTCAGCAATCGCGTGCGCGGCAGCGGCAAAGTGGGCGAGATGGGGACGCTCATAACCGAGGCCTTCCAGAAAGTCACCCAAGCGGCCGGCAAAGGCAGGCGAGCCATCCTCGTGATCGATGAAGGGGATTCGCTGGCAACGACGCGGAGTGAGGATCATAGCCACCATGAGGACAAGGTCGGCGTCAACACGCTGATCCAATGCATCGATGACCTGCGCCGTTACGGGGGACGTGTCGTCGTGTTTCTGTGTACCAATCGGGTATCCGTGCTTGATGCCGCCTTGCGCCGGCGCGCCGCGATCATCGAAGAATTCCGGCGGCCTAACGACGACGAACGGCGGGCGCTGTTCGCCATGGACCTGTCGGGCCTCTCGCTCGGCGAGACGCAAATCGGCCATCTCGTCCGATCCACCGCCGCTCGCGACGGCGAGCCGGGCTGGACCTATTCCGACATCCGCACGCGGCTTTATCCGACGGCACTCGCGATGGCGTTCCCCGATCGCCCGCTCACCTTCGATCATCTGCGCAATGCGGTTGCCAGCTTGCGGCCGTCGCCGGTGATGGCGGACCGCTGATGGCCCGATCTTCCCTTTGGGGACGTCGCATTCACATCGCCGGCAGCCTACCCAGCGATCTCGCGGGGGCGCCGACCGCCGAGGCGCAGCAAGCGCGTGAACTCGTTCAGGGCTTGGTGCAGGAGCTGATGAAACGGGGGAGCAACTTCGTCGTGCCCGTCGATGCGGAAAAGCTCCGGGCCGGCGATGATCTGCCGATCTGTTTTGACTGGCTCGTCTGGCAGATCCTGCACGCAAACCTCGCCCGTCGCCCCGGTGACGCGCCAAACCCGCTCGCCATCGCCGTTCAGCACCACAAGAATGAGGAGCAGATTCCGCAGTCGTTCGAACGGCTGTGGGACGATCTAAGGAACTCCGACCTTGTGCAGATCGAGAATGCGGCTCATTGGAACATGGCGAGCAAACGGATGGAGGCGCAAGCGCGCTGGGGCGATATCCTAATCGCGCTTGGCGGAAGCGAAGGCGTCCTGTTTCTGGCCAATCTCTATCATGACGCCGGAAAGCCCGTCGTACCGCTAAATGCGCCGATTTGCGCCGCGGATACGGGCGCGCGTCGCCTCTTCGCATTCGGTCTCTCGAGCAATCATGCCCACCGGCTCTTCCACGCGTCGGGTGTCGGTCCGCATGGCTGGATTAACCGGACCAATTTTCGATCGCGCACGCCCGTTGCCGAGCGGATCGCTGCACTCGTCGAGCTCCTCGAGGCACTGGAGCCGCCGAGAGCATTCGTGGTGCGCTTGCTCAACCCGGACCACACCGACTATGCCGACGTGCAGGCCTACTTCGACACCGTGGTCGAGCCCGTCGTGCAGGGCGAGCTGGGCTACAAGCTGACCGTCGTCGATGGCCGACAGCCGCTTGAGCATGCGCGCGTCGATCAGGAGATATTCGCCAAGCTCCATCGCAGCAGCGTGGTTATCGCCGACATCACCGGTCTGCGTCCCAATTGCTTCCTCGAACTTGGATATGCACTCGGGCGCAGCTTGCCCACCGTGTTGATGGCAAAGGCCGGGAGTGAGCATCCCTTCGACATCTACACGCTTTCCGGCCTCCGCTGGACAACCACCGGTTCCGTCGAAGAACGCCGCCGGCTATTTCGCGAGCACTGGGCCGCGACTCGCCGCCGGCCGCCGTTGGTCCCCATGGAGCCATTGATTCCATGAGCGCCCAACAAGAAATCTTCGTCTCGGTCGATGTGGAGGCGGCCGGACCCATTCCGGGAGAATACAGCCTCTTGTCGATCGGCGCGTGCGATGTTGACGATGAGACCAGGACCTTTGCTTGTGAGATAAAACCGATCAATCACAATGCCGATCCGAAGGCGCTCGCCATCAGCAGGCTCTCGCTTGAGGCGCTGGTGCGATCTGGACTCGCGCCCGAAGCTGCAATGCGCGCGTTCGCAAGCTGGACCGAGAATTTGGCTCAAACCAACCAGACACTTGTCTTTGTGGGATTCAACGCGCCGTTCGATTGGTCCTTCGTGAACTACTACTTCCACAAATACCTCGGCCGCAATCCGTTCGGTTTCGCGGCGCTCGACATCAAAGCCTACTATATGGGACGCATAGGCTGCGCGTGGTCGGAGACCAAGTCGAGCTCGATCGCGGCCAACGTCAAGCCGGTGCGCCACGGCGACCACGATGCGCTACACGACGCGTTATACCAGGCGGAGCTCTTTAGACTGATTCGGGCTAAGGCGCCGACGCCGCCTTCGGAAGCCACGAGCCTGCCATGAATCTGCGGACAGTCGTCGTTGAAGGGCCACTGGCGTTCCGCATGCGGCGGCTGGTGGCAGCACGCGGCTCCGAGTCCGGCTTGCAAATCCTCACGCTGCCGCTTCTCGCCGCGAGACTTGCCAGCGGATTCCGCCGCCCTGCGCGATCGCTGGATGTGGAACCGGCTATCGGCCAATCCGGGAACAGGACGCCTGGGTGCAGGTTGAGCTTATTTGGTGTCCCGGCGCCGAAGATTCTGCCGTCGGCCGGGTCGTCGCCTTCATGCGCAACGAGGCACGCTTACGCCATCTGTTCTGATCTGGATTTCTTAGGCTGGGCTGTTTTCGAGATCGATTCTGTCCGCCGCAGTTTCGCGAAGGCGCGGTCGGTCGCCATGAACCGCGCCAGCATGGGACCGATTAGCTTCGCGGGCCCGACCATTCCTTGGTCGGTTTCGCGCCCAAGAGCATTGCCGTACGCAACGAGGTCGCGATGAACTGCGGCCGGCAGCTCGATTGTCAGCTTGACCGGTTTGTCGTCCGCGAGCGCTCCGAGCTTAAGCTTTGCCATGGCGGCCTCCTCAGGTGCGGTAGGGTTCGAGAACGAGATCGTGAGTGACCAGCACGCGGACCGGGAAGCCCGGGCGGATGGTGATTGTCGGCTGGACGTTGAGCGAGCGCTGCACGACCTGCCGGCCGGTCTGGCTGATGCTGTCGGAGGCTCCTTGCCGCAGGGCCTGCACCAGCGAATTCTCATTGTTGCTGGTGCCCGTCTCCGACCCGACGCTGAGGATGGTCGAGAGGATCGCGGCCTTGAACAGCATGCCCCAGTGATTGTCGACCTCATCCTCAAGACCGGCATAGCCCTCCGGGTCCGCGCCCGGCTGACGCTCCAGCACGATCGATCGCCCGTTCGGCATGATCAGGCGATTCCAGACGAGGAGCGCGCGCGACTGGCCGAAGGCGATTTGGGCGTCGTACTGACCGACCAAGCGCGCGCCCTGCGGGATCAAGAGAAACTTGCCGGTCGGGCTGTCATAGACGTCTTCGGTCACCTGGGCGGTGATCTGGCCCGGAAGGTCGGAGCGCAGTCCCGTGATCAGCGCAGCGGGGATCACGGCGCCGGCCTGCAGCACATAAGGACTCGCCGGCGCCTGCACGTGATCGGGGCTGACGGTGTGGCGTTCGACGGCGCCGTTGAGGAAGGCGAGCTTGTTATCCCGCGCGGTGAGATCGCTCGAACCGCCGATGGCGGGCGCCGCGGTTCCGTCGGAGACCTGCAATGCTCCCGGTGCGGCGACCGCCGCGATCTGCCTTGTATTGGCGGCCGCGAAGAGATGGCTGGTGCGCGCCGCCTCGCGCTCCTGAGCGATCCGCTGCTGCTCCGGACTCGGTCCCGCCGCTGGTGTCGGCATGCCGGGAGCCGGCGCGCCCGCGTTGACGATCGGCCGGGCGAGATCACCGGGCAGTGGCGGGCCGAGCTGCGGCGTATTCCGCGGCAGGCCCGTATAGTCTCGCGGCAGATTGGCGAGACCGTCCGGGGTCGAACGATTGTCGGTGCTGTAGAGTTCGGAGCTGGCGGTCTGGTGATTGGGCTCCAAGGCGAAGAACAGCGCACCGCCGATGCCCACCGCGACGACGCCGCCGAGGCCCATCAGCACCTTGCGCGAAAGGCGGGTTACGCGCGGCCGATCGGGCCGCAGCTGCATCTCTTGCGCGATCCGCGCGCCGCCGTCCGGACCCGCAGCCTCGTCCTGCGGTGCGTCGGTCACGACTGCGGCCCTCCGCTGTCGCTCCGGGCGTTCGTCGCTTGCGAAGCTCCCCCGGAGCTTCGCATCCACGAAAGTGGACCGCTCCTCACCCCATCGGTGCGGACGATGCGGACCTTCTTCTGGGGATCGCCACCGAGCCTCAGCTCGGCCGCGGCGAACAGCCGGTCCACGATCATATGGTTGCCCTGGACGCGATAGTTCACGAGCTCGGCGCCACCTTCCGCGCCGATGACCCAGAGCGGCGGCATTTCGCCGTGGCCGATGCCGGCGGGGAATTCGATGAACACCTGCCGGCCGTCGTCGAAGGCGCGCAGCGGCCGCCAGGCCGGATTGTCGCCCTCGATCCGGTAGCGGAAGTTGAGGGCGTCGATGTTCACGCCGGCTGCGACAGGGGCCGCGCCGTCAGCGGCTGCGTTCTGGCGGCGGAGCGCGATGAGCTGGTCCTGAGCATAGGCCCAGGAGACGGACGCCATGTAGGTCTTCTCGGCCGAGCGCAGCTCGAGATGATAGGTGCGCCGGTCGGTGTTGATGATGAGGTTGGTGACAAGGTCCGGCCGCGTCGGCTTGACCAGGATATGGACGCGCTTGGTGGCTCCCGTCCCGCTCTCGGTATCGCCGATGACCCAGCGGACGGTGTCGCCGGCGGCGACCGGGCCGGAGCCGACAAGCTGCTCCCCGGCTTCGAGCGTGATGTCGGTGATCTCGCCGGGCGCGGCATAGACCTGATAGAGCGCCCCGTCGGAGAAGGGATAGACCTGGATGGCGTTGATGTATCCGGCGCGCGTCGGCTGCACGCGCGCGGCGCCGTTCGCCTGCTCGACGCGCGTGCGCGGGCCGGCCGCTTCTGGCGGCGCGGTTTTCGCACCCGGAATCGGCTTGAGCTGTCCCGGCAGCGGCAGAGGCTGCGGGAGTTCCACGATCTGCACGGGCTTGGGCGGATCGGGCTGCAGCACGGCAGGCCGGGGCGTGTCGTCGTAGCTGATCTCGGGCGGCTTCCACGTCGAGCAGGCGCCGAGCGAGACCGAACCGAGCATCGCGGCGATGAGTGAGAGGTGGCGCATCAGCCGAGCTCCTTGGACCAGTTGAGGGCGTGGACGTAGACGCCGAGCGGGTTCTTCTTCAGCCGCTCGGCGTCGGTCGGGGTCTGGATGATGATGGTGAGGATCGCGCTCCACCGCTCGGTGGCGGCGAGCGCGCCGTCGACGTAGCGGCGCTCGGTCCAGGCGACGCGGAAGCTCTCATCGGAGGCGCGGATGACGCTCGACACCTCGACCGCGACCTGCGTCTTGCCGATCTTGGCGAAGGGATCGCTGGTCCGCGCGTAGTCGTTCAGCGCGAGCGCGCCCTTGTCTGTGGTGTAGTTGTAAGCATCGAGCCAGTTCTGGCGGAGCACCACCGGATCGGCCGGAATGCTCCGCACCTCTTCGACAAAGCGGGCGAGATGCCAGGCGATCTGCGGCTCCGTGGGGCGATAGTCGGCGACGGCGGGCGCCACCGCTTGCGCCTGG
>Ga0307372_10006782_pt1 | contig 16603 bp, 11 predicted proteins | sample OX1MG_FD_202533 | JGI IMG/M metagenome (GOLD analysis project Ga0307372, IMG submission 202533) | Soil microbial communities from Risofladan, Vaasa, Finland - OX-1 | ecosystem: Environmental > Terrestrial > Soil > Coastal area > Acid sulfate soil | place: Finland: Risofladan, Vaasa | collected... | reverse complement strand
TCTTTTTTACAGATGCTTTTAAAACCAAAGAAAGTGCAGGGTTAAACGGATTAAAGTTTCCGAATCTAAAACATAGTGTAAACAATGGAGCTATTCCTGATATTGAAGTATCATTTGAAAATATAAGAAAAGTAAAAGCCATGAAGGACACATTAAATTATCTGATGGCTTTAAAGCAAATGAGTTTTCAGGATACACTAACATTTGTAAGGGTGATGGATGAGTTTCAAAAAATAACTTCTGGGAGAGCCGGACTTGCACCAGTTAGTCTTGAAGATTTACGCAGATCAGGTAAGCCACATAACTTAACAATAGATACAACAATTAATAAATAATGAAACAAATTTTTTAAAATGAAAATTAATTTCAAACAACCGAAATATGTCATTCCTCTTATTATTTTACCTTTTCTGATATTCGGATTTTTCATCTTTGGCGGCAAAACGAAAGCAGATAAAAAAGATACAGTTGCCGAAAAAGTAGAAGGCTTTAATACCAACATGCCCGGTGTAGATACCAGTATTTCAAAAGGAGAAATCAAAGACAAATTCTCTGCCTACCAGCAAGCATTTAAAAATGTAACCGATCAATCTGCTATGGGCGACATAGATCAAAAAAATACAGGAGTGCAGGGTTTGAATTATGAATCATCTTATTCTTCCGCAGATAAGCAGCGGCTTGACGCTCAAAGAAAGATGGACAGCTTAAACGAAGTCTTGCATCTTGGGCAAAGTAAGATACAAAGCAAGATAGCTCAATATGACAAAGGCGGAGGATTTGGCGGTACAACCAAAAATAATTCAGGAAGGTATTTATCAAATGATAAAAGCGGATCATCAGATCCTGTATTAAATAGGTTATTAAAAATGCAACAAGAGGATAGCAGGCAACAAGAAACAAAGTCAAGCAGTGATGAAGACCCCGGTTCTTATGATAGCCAGATGCGTGTTTTTCGTGAACAGATGAAATACATGGATAGTCTTCAACAAACAAGTGGAAGTAACGCATCGACAGCTAAGAATGGAATGAAAAGAAAGCCTTATACAAAGAACTTCAATCCGGGCGCTGACACATCCTTTACACCACTTCCTATCACTTCTGCTTCACTAAAGAGAGAAAGTAATTTTAATACCGTCCGCAACTTTAATGATGATGATGATAACATAGCTGCAATGATTGATCAGGATGTAAAGGCAACTTTAGGCTCAAGAGTTAGAATTCGTTTGCTGAAAGATATGTATGTGGGTGATTACCTGATAAAAAGAGGCACCTATATTTATGGTGTTGTTACAGGATTCCAAAAGCAAAGAGTGAATATCAGTATTGCTCAAATTTTATATAACAACACTTCCTTACCGGTTAAAATAGATTTATTTGATAGTGATGGATACTTAGGCTTGTATGTGCCTGGAAGTAATTTCCGTGAGTTCTCAAAAGAAATTGGCACACAGGGTACGCAAGGGTTATCACAGGTTGTGACTCCTGATAATTCAGATATCAAAATGAGTATGCTTAGTAAGGTCTTCAATACCACTACTACCACTTTATCAAACCTGATAAAAAAAGATAAAGCATTTTTAAAATACAATTACATCGTTTTTCTAAAAGACAATAAAACTACAACAAACGAATAAAGCTGATTCTCCATTTCAAAAATCAAAAACATTAAAAAAGAAAAGATGAAAAAAATAATCATCCTATTTTGCACGATCTGTCTGGTACAAAATATTTTTGCACAGGCAAGAATTGGAAATTATACAGTATTGAATAATAATGTTTCCATAGCTGAAAAAAATGTAAATACAGCAACGATACCTTTAAATTCAACCACTCACTTCATTTCGCCGGAACCAATTCAGTACGTGGATATTTCCTCTCCAAATATCCAAGGGAATTTACCGGAAAAAAATATTTTTCGTCTGCGCCCCGATTCAGATAAAGTTCATCCCGGAGACAAGTTTACGATTACCATTGTTACGCAATCTTATATCTCTGTTTATAAATTAACGGTAGAAGGTACACTGAGTAACGATTCACTATTGAGCAATGGAGCTTATGTTATTACTATTAATCCCAACGATGCCGTACAGGTAAACCAATCAGATGTATTAAATAATCAACAGTGCTTTGACCTTTGTATCAATGCTTTAAAAAGAAAGAGAAGCATTTTTAATATTGATACCAAATCTTATGGAATGAAAATGTACGTAAAGAATATCTATTCAATTGGCGATTACATTATGATAGAATTAGAAGCTAATAATAAAACAAGGCTTCAGTTTGATATTGATCAAATCATATTTAAGATAGTTGATAAACAGTCTGTGAAAGCTACAGTGAGCCAGGATATTGAATTGAAGCCCTTTTATAGTTTATATCAACCTGACGGAAAAATAATAACGAACAGGTGGCGGAACTTTTACATCTTCAAAAAATTTACTTATCCCACACAAAAATTATTGGAAATTGAAATGACAGAAAAGCAATATTCAGGTAGAAGGGTTGACCTCAAAATTGAGTACAATCAGATCTTAAAATCTCAACAATTAAATTAATTTAAAATCATACAATGAAAAGGAAAATAAATCTTATACTTTTATTTCTTGCAATAATTGTAACAGAAAATTTGTTTGCTCAAAACGGATACAAAAGTTTCGCAGCTACTGTCGGTGCATCTACCGCGAATAGTAAATATATTTCCGTGTCATTTGAAACTTCGCTTGATGGCTATCATATTTTCGGTTTGAGTTTAGATGGAATAGGTTACTCGCGAAATCTTAAAAAGCAATTGGATTATACAGATGATAACCATATCCTGGCTTTAGGTCTTTATTATAAAAACAAGATTTCCTCTACAAGAAATTTTAATACTGATTTTTTTATTGGAGTTGCAGGAGGTTCAGATAACACATCTTTCGTTTATTATCCTTTTGTCGGGTTTGAAGAAAATTTCTTTCTTTCTAAAAGGTTGCAATTAACCATTAACCAAAAAGTCATTTACCTGCTTGGGATTAAGCATTTAAACAACTGGCAACCCTGCTTAGATATTGGGTTTCAATTTTCTCTTTAAAAATTCAGAAGGTTTCATAATGGAGGAGAACGCGCATTTAAAAAAAATATACGGAATGTTTGAAATGATCATCTACCTGTATATCTTTTTGGATGTATACATCAATACTCTTTCGCTTAATTACAACAAATATAAGTTCGCTGCAAAAATTAATTCTAAACTTTGGAAGCTGCCTGTATTTACAGATGTAATCTTTAGTCATGCTGTATTACTCAGTATCATTATCATTGTAGCGTTATGCGCGAATGCAAGAAAAAATGTTGAGTATGATTTTTATAAACATTTCTTTTTCCCCTTCATGCTTGGTAGTATATTATTTGGAAGCAGCATTATTGTAATTCAAAAATACAATGGTTGGACACAAGTAATTTTTTATGGATTAACCTATCTCTTCGGTGCAGTTATACTTCATGTAGCGTTTGCTAATCTTACTAAAAAGCTAAAAACTAAATTGAAAAAGGATTTATGGAATGTTCAGGAAGAAAGCTTTAAACAAAATACAGAGTTTGTTGAGAACCCTGATATTTTCAACTTGCCAATGCAGTTTGTTTACAAAAAAAAAGTACATGATGGATGGATGAATATTAATCCATTTCGAGGAGTAATGGTTTTGGGTGTTCCTGGTTCCGGTAAATCTGAAAGTGTTATTGTTCCAGGGATAAAACAGTTTCTTAAAAAAGGTTTTTCAATGCTCGTCTATGATTTTAAATATCCAACTCTCGCTGAAATCACCTATTATCATTACCTGCTTAATAAGCAAAATGGAGGCCCTTTAAAAGATCACAATTTTCATTGTATCAACTTAGATCAGATAGAACATTCAAGGCGTATCAATCCTTTAATGCCTCATTATATAGACACGTTGGCTAAGGCAGGTGAAACGGCTGATGCTATCGTGTCTGCTTTGAAAAAAGGTGAAAAAGGAAGTGGCGGTGGCGCTGACCAATTCTTCACACAATCAGCCATTAACTTTTTAGCAGCTACTATTTATTTTCTTTCACATAAAGAAAACGGAAAATATTCTTCATTGCCACATCTGTTAGCATTTTTATCCAGGCCTTACGACGTGATATTTAATCATCTTTTTTCAATGTTGGAAGTTCAAAGTCTATTGTCTCCGTTTCGTTCTGCTTATGATAATAAAGCATTCGAACAGTTAGAAGGGCAGATTGGTACGTTAAGGGTAAATATTTCAAGACTGGCTACTCCGGAAAGTTTTTGGGTATTCTCAGGTAATGATTTTGATTTAAAGATCAGCAATCCAAAAAGTGTATTGGTGCTTGCAAATAATATTGATGGACAAAATATTAATTCAGCTTTTTATGCAGCCATATTAAACCGAACCATTGCAGAAGTAAATTCGAGAGGTAATAATCCGTGCGCTTTAATTATTGATGAAACGCCTACTTTGTATTTGCATAAGATTGAAAACCTGATTGCTACAGCAAGAAGTAATAAAGTGGCCGTCATTCTTGGTTTACAGGAGCTACCGCAATTTCATCAGCAATATGGAAAATCAACCGCAGATACAATCTCATCTCTAATGGGTAGCATAATTTCCGGAGCAGTTCGATCAAAAGAAACGCTGCAGTGGTTAGAAACTTTATTTGGAAAAATAAAACAAAATAGTGTAGGCTTAAATATAGACAGGTCTAAAACTTCAGTAAATATAAATGAGCGTATGGACGCTGTTATTCCAGCTTCCAAAATTGCCAATCAAAATGCAGGTGAAGTGGTAGCCATTATTTCGAGGGATAATAATAATGATTTAAAAGAATACCAGACCAATACTTTCAAATGCAAAATCAAATTGGATCTTGCAGCTATTGATGAAGAAAAAAAGCATTATATAGAATTGCCTAAGTATTATGACTTTGGCGGCGAGGAAAAGAAAAGAATATTTTTATTAAAAAATTTGAAGAAGATTTATGCGGAAATTGAGGGGTTATGAGGTAGTTGGATATTACCAATGAATTAAATCGTTCAAATATATTCTATGCTATAGGAACAACCTTGATTGGAGAAAGTTGGTTTTAATCAATAATATTGCAAAACATTTTATAAACCATTTTTGCAAGATTTTTATCAAGGTTAAAATTAAAAGATGCCTGAACAACAAAACATAGAGTATAAGCAGAGTTGGCATGATGACTACTTGAAATGGGTTTGTGGCTTTGCAAACGCCAATGGTGGTGTCATTTATGTTGGAAAAGATGACAATGGTAACGTGGTGGGCATTAATGATTACAAAAAGCTGATGGATGATTTACCAAACAAAATCAGGAATGCATTGGGTATAACCACAGAAGTAAATCTGCATGAGGAACAGATGAAATATTTTATTGAAATTATAACGCATCCTTACTCTGTTCCTATTTCATTAAGAGGAAGGTATTATTACAGGAGTGGCAGCACCAAGCAGGAACTAACCGGTGCATCATTAAATGAATTCCTATTAAAAAAATCAGGCAAAACATGGGATGATGTAATTGAACCAAGGGCAACATTTGAAAGCATTGATGAAAGTACAGTTAAAATATTTCTTGCTGCATCTGAAAATGCTGGTCGCCTTCCGGAAAATGCCGGTCTTAATATTCCTGAACTGTTTGAGAAATTACGACTTTCCGAAGATGGACAATTGAAAAGGGCCGCCATCATTTTATTTGGTAAAGACCCGGGCAAATTTTATCCAAATACATTCGTGAAAATTGGCCGTTTTGGAAAAGATGAAACGGATATAAAGTTTCAGGAAACTGAAGAAGGAAATTTAATTACGTTATTACAAGCTGTTTTAACTCAACTCAATCATAAATTTTTAATACGGCCTATAGAATTTGAAGGAATGAACCGCATTGAAAAAGGAGAATACCCGGTAGCTGCTATCCGTGAAATGTTGTTGAATGCATTGGTGCATCGTAATTATATGGGAGCGCCTATCCAAATCCGTGTGTATGATGACAAAATCAGTATTTGGAATGAAGGTTCTTTGCCAGCAGGTTTGACACTGGCTGCTTTAAAACGTACCCATTCGTCAAGACCAAGAAATCCCATCATTGCAGATGTAAGCTTCAAAGGTGGATACATTGATGCCTGGGGGCGAGGCACCATTAAAATTATAGATACCTGTAAAGAGGCTGGATTGCCAGAGCCTGAGATGCTGGAACTGGATGGAGGCTTTAGTATTACGCTTTTTAAAAATAGTTTGACACAGGAGCAGTTAATAAAGATGGGGCTTAACGACAGGCAAGTAAAAGCTGTATTATTTGCTAAAGAGAAAGGAAAAATTACCAATAAGGATTATCAGTTATTAAATGACTGTTCAAGAAATACTGCCAGCAACGATCTTGCAGACTTAGTACAAAGAGGGCTGTTTTCGACAAGTAATGTAAAGGGAGCAGGAGCATTTTATCAACTCATATGAATTGCACATTAATTGCACAGATTGCACATTGATTGCACAGCCATTGCATAATCAAACGGGGTAAAGACGAAAACTCTAATAGTCAATTCCATCAGGCAAGCAAATTAGCAGGCGCACAAAGCCAACAACACAGAAGGGAACCAGCTAAAAATTATTTGTATTCAAGATTGCCTTCAACAACGGTTCCGGATCAATAAATTTTCCATCCTTTTTTATCGCGAAATGCAAATGAGGTGCCGTTACTTCACCAGTGTCTCCACTGATAGCAATACTATCACCTGCAAATACTAAATCTCCGGGTTTTCTAAAAAATTTTCTTAAATGACAATAGATACTTTCGATTCCATTTCCGTGTTGAATAACTATGTAATTTCCTGCTCTCGTATCATAACCTTCTACCGAAATAATTCCATTAGCGATTGAACTCACCACTTCATAGTTAGCCCTTAAATCTATTCCGGTATGTAATGTCTCATTTTGTAAAATCGGATGGAAGCGTTCTCCAAAACCAGAGGTTATAAAAAGCCTGCCTTTAAGTGGTGGAAATACACTTCCAAATATTCTCTCAACTATTTTATTTTTTAAATCAATTTCAGTTTGGAATTTAATTCGGATGCTATCTTCTTTTACAGTTAAATTTTGTAAAGCTAAAGTGGTGTCTGGAATCTTATCCGGAAATTCTACTGAGATTATTCGTGTACCTCTTTGCGTAACAGTGATAATCTGGCCAAAAGCATAATTAAATAAAATGAATTTTAATATTAATAAATTTAATAAATATTTTACCATAAATTTGATTATTATTATTTTAATTAATAAATTTACTGTAAAATAAATTTAATTATGACTTATTCAATCAATGAAATCTCAGAAAATCAATTAGACCTAATAGGGCTAACTAAAAAAGATATTTTGAATATGCCACCCCGGACTTACAATGCTTTGATGTCAGGTAACAGAACTTCACTAATCAGATTTAGTAACTTAAAAGTACCAGGACTAGAAGGAGGTTCTTTAGATGCAAAGCTTTCTCTCGAAAGAAAACCGGATAATAGCGTTTCTATCCGCTTTCATCCTATTAACCAGATACCAAAAAATACTTTTAATCTCACAAAAGAAGAAATTGACTCATTAAATAATGATGTTAATTTCATTGAGAAAAAATTGCCCGATGGAAAGGATAATCTTATCGGCATTGATAAACAAACAAATGAATTTGTTGCTATTCCTAAAGATTCTATCGAAGCCCCGAAAAAAATTAATGGTATTGAATTGACCGAAGGACAAGTGATGGATTTTAAAGAAGGTAAGGATATTAAAGTTGGAGGAGAAAAATTCAGATTAAATCCGAATGACGAATTAGGCGTTAGCGGCACAAGTAAAAATTCAATACTCTCAAATCTTGAGTTTAAGCATTCTAAATATAACTCTTCGGAATTACTAATTGACCTTGCCCTCTTAACAACGGGTGTGGGATCAATCTTTATGATTGGACATTTAGCGGATTTACTCATTCTCACATCAGCGGCAAATCTAAAAGGGACAAAAGAAAATAATATCAGCAAGCTAGTAAATGAAAATAAAACACTTCGGGATGCACTTGCAAAAGCATCCCCTGAGATCGCCCATAAATTTGAAAAAGGAGAATTTTTAACTCCTAAAGAATTAAAACAAATGGTAGAAAACCACTTAGATCGTCATGTTGAAATTGGAGCAATTAATGATTTGGAATTCAAACCCGGCTATCCAACAAGTGTTAACGCAACAGTTGTGGACACAGACAAGACGGAAGCAATAAAACAAAAACATAAGAAGGATATTCAAATAACTCCTGGTAAGAATCCAGAAGATGCAAAAGAAGAACGTGCTGATAAAATAGAAGTTATAAGAGAAGAACCCAAGCAAAAATTTTCGGTAAAAATGTAATTCATATTTTTTACTATAAACTTTAAAAAAATGTTTCCTTTTAGTTTAGCTATAGCTTTTGCTCTCGGAATTATAGGATATGTATTTATTTATTGTATTGAAAAAAAAGTAAAAGTTTTTACAGATTTACTTTCTCCAAAAACAAGGCTATCAAAGAAAAGCCTCTACCTAATTACGGCCATCAATTTATGTTACTTCGGAATTGGATGTGCTCTTATGTTTTTTAATGTTTTAACCTATTAATTTCTCTTATGCAAAACCAATTAGTTCCTGTTGACAGGATTGAAGCAGAAGTAAAGCCAGAAAAAATATATGCAACCCTATTTTTAACACCCTATATTTTAATTGCATTTATTATTTCTATTTCTGCTATTTGGTTTAATGCCTTATATCTAATACTTCTTTCTATCCCATTTGTTGTATTAGGACTTTACAAATATTTTTTAATCATTTCCTCAACTTTTTATCTTACAGACCAACAATTAATAATTCAAAGAGGTGTGTTTACAAAAACAGTCAATTATCTTGAATTATATCGCATTAAAGACATACTTGTAGAGCAACCGTTCTGGATGAAAGCCTTGGGACTAATGAACATCACCCTGTTGTCTTTTGATAAAGAAGAATCTTTGTTGGTTTTAAAAGGAATTAAGATTTCTGATTTACCTCAATCAATCCGGAACCATGTCCAGGAATGCCGGCAAAGAAATAAAGTTCTTACAATTGATAATTGATCAGCCGAATGAATACAAATGAATTATATAATGCACCACAGGAGCTAAAGGAGGATCTGAATCTTGAAATAGGACTTCATGATATAATTGAATGTGAGAGTAGTGCATTTGTACGGCAAACGTTTGACAAGTACAAGTGGCTCGTCGAAGAAGGATTACTGTATGAATCGCAAACAAATTATAAAACCAATAAATCAAAAATCATGGAAACACAAAACACATTAAGTGAAGAAAACCTTACTAATCAAAGTAGGGAATTGAACAACAATGAAGAGAACTATCTTCAGAAGAACATGGATTATATCAACAACCAAATCAAGTACCTCGGCTTCGGAGAGGGGTTTAACGAATCTCTCAAAGGAGCGATGCAATCAGGTGATGATAAAATTGATTTTCCGATCTCTAAAGAATTCTCAGGTGTATTGGAAAAATCAAATTCAATTGATTTTACTCTTCATTTTAATAAGGGTAAAGAAAGCAATATGTATTTTTTAAACAGCTATTCAGCACAATTAAATATACCTGATTCAATTTCGGAAAATACTCAGTCTCAAACTTTTTACCTGAACAAAGGAAAAGGTTTTACGGCAAAGGAGGCCTTTAATCTCCTCTCTGATAGAGCAGTAAATAAAGACCTCACCAACAAGGCAGGTGTAACCTATAATGCCTGGGTTAAACTTAAACCTGCCGAAAATAATGCAGAAAAGGGAAACAAGGATTTTCAAATTTTTAATGAAAACTATGGTTATAACTTAAATGAATCCCTGGCAAAATTTCCAATAAAAGAAATGGAAACTCCCGAAGCAGCAGACAAATTATTGAACTCTTTGAAAAAGGGAAATCTTCAGTCGGTTACTTTTTCTGAAATTGATGGAGACTCAAAGAAATTTATAGAGGCCAATCCCCAATATAAAAATATCAACATTTACAATGTGGATGGGAAAAAACAATTTATTCCTCACGAAAAATCAGCAACACAAAATAATACCAGCAATCAACCAGTAATGGAGCCGGTTATGGAAGAAAGAAAGTCTGCCGGAATAAAAAGATAATATTCGTGTACACATTATTGTTATCATACCTTTTCTACAATAAAAATATTTCCCGATGAAAGTAATTATCACAGAAAAGCCATCCGTTGCAAGAGAAATTGCGGATGTATTAAGTATCGGTAATAAACATGATGGATACTTAAGCAACCAGGAGTATGCCATAACATGGGCTTACGGGCATTTATTGGAACTCTGTCCACCGGAAGTTTATGGGTGGAAAGAATGGACAAGAGAAAACTTACCAATGCTTCCCAAACAGTTTAAAATACAACCTGCTGAGAGATGGGATTCAACTAAAAAACAGTTTGTAAAAGATAACGGCATTCAAAAACAATTGGCTGTTATAGATGATTTGTTTTCCAAGTGTTCTGAAATCATTGTTGCAACAGATGCCGGCCGTGAAGGTGAATTAATATTCCGGTATATCTTCCAGCACTTACATTGTTCAAAACCTTTCAAAAGACTTTGGGTTTCTTCCCTTACTAAAAAAGCAATTGAGCAAGGATTTAGAGAGCTAAAAAATAGCAGTGTCTATGATAATCTATATGAATCCGCACGATGCCGAAACGAAGCAGATTGGTTGGTGGGTATGAATGCAAGCCGGGCGCTAACGATTGGTGCAGCATTTGTGAGCCGGTTCTCACTTGGAAGAGTGCAGACACCAACCCTGGCAATTCTGTGCAACCGGTATAATGAAAATAAAAATTTTATTCCGGAACCTTTTTATAATTTTCGAATAACACTTGAAAAACAAGGACAAAAATTCAACGCATGCAGTGAAAATTATTCAAACAAAGAAACAGCAGTAAACGCTTTTGTGATTGTTCAAAAGGCAGAAAAGGCAACAATTGCTTTTATAGAGAAAAATGATAAAATAGAAAATCCGCCGTTATTATATGATTTGACAACCCTACAAAGGGATGCCAATAAATACTATGAGTTTTCCGCAGATGACACCCTTAAATTAGCGCAATCACTTTATGAGAAAAAGCTGATCACTTATCCGAGAACAGGATCAAATTATATATCAGAAGATGTTTTTGAAAAAATCCCGGAACTCTTGGAAGGCGTTGAGAATGATGCGACATTCGGTGCTTTTGCCACTGATTTAAAAAACAAGACTTTAAACGAGCGAAGTGTGAATGGCGATAAAGTTACCGATCATCATGCCCTTCTAATTACTGAAAATCATCCTGATAATTTAGGCGAAAAGGAAAATAAAATTTACCATCTAATCCTTTGCAGGATGTTAGAAGCGTTTTCAGCCCCTTGTATCAAAGCACAAACTATCATTAAATTAGATTGTTCGGGTGAACCATTTAAAGCTTTTGGAAGCACTGTTAAGGATGGAAATTTAGGATGGCGAGAAGTTAAAAGAGTTGCCAGGATAAATGAAGTAGAGGAGAAAGAGCCCGATGAAGAAATGCAGCTTTTCCCAAAACTGATTCCTCACGAAACGATTCAGAAAACATCTGCTGAATTGCTTTCAAAAATGAACAAACCCAAACCCATTCATACAGAAGGGTCATTGCTCTTGGCAATGGAAACTTGCGGTAAGGATGTTAAGGAAGAATCGGCAAAAGAAGCGCTAAAAGAATGTGGTATCGGAACGCCTGCGACGAGGGCCAGTATTATCGAGACTTTAATCAAACGAAATTATATTGAAAGACTGAAAAAGAACCTCCTCCCAACACCGAAAGGCCTGGCTGTTTATTCTTTATTAAAAGATAAAACAATTGCCTCAGCAGAACTAACCGGTATTTGGGAAAATCGGTTGGAACAAATAAGCAGAGGTAAACAGGATCCTGAATTATTTATGAAAGATATTTTGGATTATACAAAGTTGATAACTGAAGATGTTTTGAAAATTGGAGGCTCTCTACAAAATGCCGATTTAAGTAAAACAAATATTGCGGGTATCCAATGTCCAAAATGTAAAAAAGGAGAATTAAGGAAGGCTGCAAAAAATTATTATTGTAGTAACTACCCTAAGAAAAACTTGGATGGATCTGTTAGTAAAGAAGGATGTTCCTTTATAATATGGACTACAATTGCTGGAAAGAAGATTACTGAAAATACGATTCGCCAGATTGCTGAAAAAGGAAAATCAACTTTAGTGAAAGGGTTTAAAAGTAAAGCCGGAAAAGACTTTAGCGTCTTTTTAATTTTAAAAGATGATTGGCAGGTAGGATTTGAGTTTGAAAAGAAACTCAATAAGGTATAATCAATATTTTTTCCCTTTATATTTTAAAAGGAACGAAATTTACAATGAAGAAAAAACAAAATTACAACCCACTCCAATTTTCGCTATTTGATGAAATAAAGACACACAAAAATTATGGAGATGAAAAATCTTTAGAAGGTAATTGGAAAAGTGTAGTTGAATATTTTGAAGATAAAAAAGAAGTAAATAATAATTTAAAAACTGAAAACAATGAAAGAAACTTATCAGAAAGTAACAACAGAGAGCGGTCAGCCTTACATGATGCTGACCAACGAGGACACAGACCTGAAATCAGACCTTCCCTGGAAGGCCAGGGTACTGTACGACATGATCAAGGAACAACAACCGGAACGATTCCAACAGATGAAACAATCAAAGGAATTAATTCCGTTCCTTCAGAAGATAACAGCACCGTACAACGAGCGAATGACAGAACACGCCCTGAACGGAATGATGGAGACAGAAGCGGAGGAAATAGAATGGCCACAACTGACAAAAGCAGCGGGCCTGGATTAGATTATTATGAATCCCTTCTGGATTTTAAGGTAATCGAAACGGTTATACCTCACCGTACTGACCCTAATTTGATTGTTTCTATCTCACTTGGAGAAAGCCTCGGTGAAAGAGCTGAAACCCAAACCTTTTTATTCTCAGACTTTCCGGAGGAATCGGTTAACGAAACGGTCAGTTACGTTCTTAACGCCTACAAAGAAATTGTAAGTGATCCTCAATATGTTAACGGCGACTTTTATCAGCAAAAACTTCATGCTATCGCCGGAAATGTTTTAACTGCCGTTAATAAAAATATCAGTGAAGAAAAAAATGTCAAAGAACCTGAAACACTCGTTTCCAATTATCACAGCCTGACGGCTCCCGATGATGCAAAAACATTTTCAAAGAAAACAAAATACCAACATAACATCACGGCCCTGGATCTTCTTATAAAATTAGATAACGAACACAGGCCGGCTTCGCCTGAAGAACAAACCGTTCTTGCGAAATACGTTGGTTGGGGCGGGTTAAAAGAAATTCTTTTAGACCCAGCTAATGATGCTGAATGGAAAACGGCTTCCGATAAAGAATTGAGAACTTATGTAAACGATGTTTACAATCGCTTTAACTCGTTAGATACCGACGGGAGCCAGGGACTTCTTAATGCCGCTAAACGAAGTATTATAAATGCACACTATACACCTTATGAAGTAATCAACGCGATTTATGACGGCGTTGAAAAAGCGGGATTTAAAGGTGGCAATATTTTAGAACCTTCTGCGGGTATCGGAAATTTCCTTGCTGCTATGCCCATTGATATGTCTAATAACTCTGACGTTACAGCGATCGAGATGGACAGAACAACCGGAAAGATTTTGCAGAAACTTTTCCCTACCGCTGAAACACACATCACCGGCTTTGAAAAAATAAATCTGCCGGAAGACCATTATGACCTGGTTGTCTCCAACATCCCTTTTGGAGCGGTACCCATATATGACCAGCAACTGGCTAATCTGAAAGATAAAAGCTACAAGAACGCCTCAAACAATATCCATAATTACTTTTTTGCCAAATCAATACTACTGGCAAAGCCCGGCAGCATGATTGCATTTCTTACCAGCCGTTATACAATGGATAGTAAGGAAGATAAAGGTATAAGGGAACTTATGAATGATGCTTGCGAATTTGCCGGAGCTATTCGTTTGCCTGACAATGCTTTTTACGCAAATGCCGGAACACAGGTAGTTTCAGATATTATTTTTCTTAGGAAATTTAACCTCGGTGAAGAAAAGAAACAGAAAAATAACTTCCTTAATGTAAAGACTATTCCTTTTACAGACCATAAAAAGGATACTGGCATTATTAGTTATAATGAATATTTCCATGAGCATCCTACACACATGATTGGCCAGGTTGAATTTGGAGGATTATACGACAAAGAAGGATTTAATCTAAAAGGTAACAAAGAAACAAACCTTCGCGAAAAAATAAACCATATTACCGATGCGCTTTTTGAAAAGCCTATCTTAATTACCAATCAAAAACACACTAACAAAACAGAGCAAATAAACGCGGAGGTTGAGCGGTTTATCAAGCTGAATCAGTATGATAGCATTGGTAACCTTGTTGTTTTAAAAGACGGATTTATCGGAACCATATCTGATAAGTTCCATGTTGACGAAGAACTGGATAATAAAGTAAGAAACCTGGGCCTTAATCCCGCAGATGTACGTTACGGCCGGAAAAACCTTTCTTACAAGGATGAGGAATTACTGAAAAATAACGGTATTGACATTAACGATTTTTACTATCGCGTTGTAGATAACGTGCGCATTCGAAAAGAAGATTTACCGAAAGTCAAATACATCCACACACTAAGAGAAAAAACCAAAGAACTCATTTTTAAAGAAGCCGGTGGATACAGTGATGCTGCACTCAATAGTATTCGTGCCGATTTGAAAAATACTTATAATGAGTTCGTCTTTAAGTACGGAAATATAACCGACAAATCTAACAGCAAAGTTTTAGATCTGGACGCTGATAAATTCGTTGTATCGGCCCTCGAAAAAAAAGATCCGATTACAGGCAAAATTTCTCCTGCGGATATTTTAGTTAAGCGTACCATCAATCCTATCCGCGAAATTCATAAGACCGACAACATTCAGGATGCTATTACGCTGAGCCTGCAAAAATTTGGCAAACTAAAAATGAATTATGTCTCTGAACTGATGGATAAAACTTATGAAGATATCATGCAAAGCCAAAAGGGAGATGCCACATTTATCTTCAAAGATGAAAAAGGAAACCATCTTACCAGGGAAGAATATCTTTCAGGAAATGTAGTAGAGAAATTAAAAACTGCTCAAACTTTTTCCGCAGAAAATCCTGAATTCTTAAATAATGTTGACCAGTTAGAAAAAGTTCAGCCGAAACCAATTGCTGCAGTTGATATTTACAGCCCCATGCATGCCCGGTGGATTCCAGCAAACTATATCAATCAGTTCCTTCAGGAAACACTAAAAACAAAAGAGTTTGAACTTTCGTTTTCAAAAAGTGCGGATGCTTATAAAATAGATATTTACGATAGATCAGGAAACGTGGCTGCATTTGCCACCAAACGTAAAAGCGCTGCATGGGTATTTAATCATGCCCTGAATGGTATGGAACCAAAAGTTACTTACACCGTTGAAGAAGAAGGCGGAAAAACCCGACTGGTTTTTGATCCTGAAGATACACAGCTTGCCAAAGAGAACTATCGCAAAATAAAAGGCAGTTGGGATGATTGGAAGTACAATGACTTGAACCGCCGTGAAAAGCTTGCCGGTATCTACAACAAAACTTTTAATAACACGGTGCTGAGAACTTATGATGGTTCTCATCTTTCTTTCCCGGGATTAATTGGTTTTGTGCCACGGCCACACCAGAAGGATGCCATTTTCCGGAACGTGCAGCAATTAGGTGGCATTAACGACCACATGGTAGGAGCGGGGAAAACGCTCATTCAGGTTGCTACCGCAATGGAGTTACGCAGGCTGGGCATGGCTAACAAACCGTTATTAATCGGCCTGAAAAGTCAGATACCACAGCTTTATGAGCAATTTAAAAAAGCCTACCCACTGGCAAAGGTTCTTTTCCCTTCTGAAAAAGATTTTTCTAAAGTAAACCGCAAGAGGCTCTTAAATAACATCGCTACCAATGATTGGGACGCGATCATTTTATCCCATGACCAGTTTACCCGTATCAATCAGCCTGCGGAAATACAGGTTAACTTAATAAAGGAACTGACAGATGTTCTTCGCGAAGAAATGGTTGAAACGAATGACAAGCGCGAAAAGAAAAGTCTTGAGACAAGGCTTTATAAATATGAGCAAAAAATAGAAGCGCTCATGGATGCTTCTAAAGATAAAGATGTGCTTGATTTTTCTCAATTGGGTATAGACTTTCTGATGGTGGATGAAAGTCAGGAATTTAAAAATTTAGAATTCTCAACAACAAAGAAAAACGTTCGTGGCCTGGGAAATCCTCTTGGAAGCAAAAAAGCTTTTAATATGCTTGTAGCCTGTCGTCACCTACAGAATGTTCATAAGGGAGATAAGGGCATTATATTCTCATCGGGGACACCCATAAGCAACACAATGGCGGAACTTTATTTGCTTTTCAAATACCTGCGTCCGGATAAAATGA
>Ga0307372_10006780_pt1 | contig 16608 bp, 16 predicted proteins | sample OX1MG_FD_202533 | JGI IMG/M metagenome (GOLD analysis project Ga0307372, IMG submission 202533) | Soil microbial communities from Risofladan, Vaasa, Finland - OX-1 | ecosystem: Environmental > Terrestrial > Soil > Coastal area > Acid sulfate soil | place: Finland: Risofladan, Vaasa | collected... | reverse complement strand
CGCTCACGGCCGCCGACCATTTCACCTACAGGGCGCCGCTCCCGACGGTCACGGGCGTGGCACCGGCCTCGGGCCCGGCGTCGGGGGGCACCACCGTCACCATCACCGGCGCCGGCTTCACCGGGACCACCAGGGTGGTCTTCGGCACCGTGGCCGCCACCAGCTTCACCGTGGTGTCCGACACCAGGGTCACCGCCGTCTCACCGGCACAGGCCGCCGGCATACGCAACATCGTCCTCTCCACGGCGGTGGGGACCAGCGCGCTCACGGCCGCCGACCATTTCACCTGCAGGGCGCCGCTCCCGACGGTCACCGGCGTGGCACCGGCCTCGGGCCCGGCGTCGGGGGGCACCACCGTCACCATCACCGGCACCGGCTTCACCGGGGCCACCAGGGTGGTCTTCGGCACCGTGGCCGCCACCAGCTTCACCGTGGTGTCCGACACCAGGATCACCGCCGTCTCACCGGCACAGGCCGCCAGCACACGCAACATCGTCGTCTCCACGGCGGTGGGGTCCAGCGCGCTCACGGCTGTCGATCATTTCGCCTACGGGCCGTAAGACGCTGATCCTGCGGTCCTCCGAGCAACGAGCCCGGTCGACGACCCGTCGGGGCCCTCGTGTTCCGGCTGGCGGGGTTCACCTTGTCCGCGCTCGACGAGGCCGCCGGGACGAACCCCGGGTTCACGTATCCGACGACGCCCACATCGGCGCGGACCAGCCCACGACGACGAGCTCAGGGACAGGTGCAATGACGTCGGCACGATTCGGGTGACGTCATTAGCCTCTCGCGGGGATGCGTGGAGGTGACAGAAGGATGGTGCCGGACATGGCTGGAGCCAAGAGGAAGGCCGTCAGAATCGTCGACCGGACCACCGTCAAGGAGGTGGGAGACAGGTTCGAGATCGAATGGCAGCTGAGCGCGACACCCGACCTCGAGTGGGCTGAGGTCTTTCAGTTGGCCACCCCGTCAGACCGCCAGGGCTCTCTCGATTGGGTCAAGGGTGGTGGCCCTGATGTGATGGGCGCTGTCGTTCGATGGTTCGTCCCCAGTGGGGAGATCGAGGGTGCCGAGGCCGAAGTGCAGCACCGTCTGTCGGTGGCGAACCAGAGGTTGGGATTGGAGTAAGAAGTCCAGGGTCGGGTGTGCGCCCCGACGTGGAGCATCGATCACCACGTGGACGCAGCCAGCGGCCGGCGCTGTTCTCCCGGCACGCTCCCCGACCACCGGACCGTTCAGGCTGTTGCCCGGCAGATGCCTGCCAGTACCTGCAGCGACGGGGCGAAGTACAGCCCCGCCCCGTCGGGCCGACTGAACTCGGTGAGCCGATCGTGAAGGCCGTCGCCGGTAGCGCCGAACATGGCGGCCAGCATCTTCGTGAACCGGCTGGGCTCTGCACTGAAGGCCGTGAAGTAGAGCCCCTGGGACGCCACATCGCCGAAGGGAGTGCTCCGGCGGTAGATCTCGAGCTCTTCGCCATCCTCCTCGATCACCACCCGACGGATGTGGGCGGTCGGAGGCTTCGACTCGCCGAGGTCGATGCTCAGGTCCTTGGTCCGCCCGAAGACGGCCTCCTGCTCGGGCACGGGCAGCGCCGAGAAGGCGCCCAGGTCATGCACCCAACGCATGGCGATCACGTAGCTCCCACCGGCGCCCACATCGCCGTCGGGTACCAGGGCCACCCCGGGTGCCTCCTCCACGGTCGGGTTCTCGGTGCCGTCGATGAAGCCGGTCATGTCGCGGCTGTCGCGGTAGACGAACGCAGGTTGCTGCCGCACCAACTGGGCCACCGGTGCCAGGGTGGCCGCCGCCAGGCGGGCGCCGTCGAGGACGACGTCAGGCCCGGTGCCGTGGAGCCAGATCCACACGTCGCGCTGCGCGCTCGGCACGGCCCCGCCCACGCCCTCGACGGGCTGGAACGGCGCCAGCTGTACGGGCACGGCGTCGGGGGCGAGGCGGCCGAGCGCCGTGGCCCCGAAGCCGATCACCAGGTTCAGTCCGCCCGCGGTGACCTGCGGCTCCCGCAAGGCGCCGAGTGCCGCCCGGATCTCGGGGAGTAGGACACCTGGCCGGAGATCGAGCTCCAGGTAGTGGTGCGAGCGGGTGCCCTGGGCGAAGATGCCTGGCTGCGCATACGTCACAGGGCTGCGGCCTCCTCTGGCAAACCGCCGCCGACGACGGCCGGGGTGGATGCCTGACGGTAACAGCAACCTCACATGCAGCCAGGGGCCACGCCATCGCCGCCCTGGTCACCCACGGCATCCTCCGCGAGCTACCGCCCAGAGCGGGCGGCCGCGGCCGCCCCGCCACGTGGTTTGCGGCCCACCCGCTCATCGACCTGGTCAGTCGCTGGGCCCGATAGCCGGGACCAGGCGCGGATCGGCCGTTCACCGCCCGTTCTCCCGCTCGTCGGCCCCGTCCGGTCTGGCGAGACGGAAGCTCGTCACTCGACGTCCGCGAGAGGCAGTGACTCGACGTCGACGCGCCCGACGGCGTGCACCGCCCCGCGATCGTCGACGACGACGGCGCCACAGCCGGCGTCCTCGACGAACGCCGTCCCCTGCGCTCCCGCCGCGCACAGCCCGGTGGCCAGCGCATCGGCCAGATCGAGCTGCGCGCCCACCACCGTGGCCGACCGCCAGCGCGCCCGGGACCGCCTGGTGAACGGGTCGACGATGTGCGCCCCGCGTTCGTAGGTGCCCGAGGTCGCCACCGCCCCCGGTGACGTCACCACGCACACCAGCCGGCGGCGGTCGTCCGGATCCGTGATGCCGATCCGCCACGGCTCGCCGGGCGCCGGCTCCCCCACGGTGCCGATGTCGCCGCCGGCGTTGACCATGGCACCGGCCACTCCCGCGGCGACCAGCACGTCGAGCGCCCGCGATGCGGCCCACCCTTTGACGAGCCCGGTCGGGTCCAGCCCACCCGGCATCGCCCACGGGTCGAACCATCCCTTGGTAAGCCGGCGCGCCTCGGCGCACCGCGCCAGCACGTCGCCCACCTCGGCCGGAGCCTCGGCCGGGGTGATCTCACCCCGGCACAGCCGGCTCATCGGGCTGTGGGGCTTCCACAGGCTGAACACGGCGTCGGCGCGCTGGAGGACGACGCACGCCCGGCGCATCGCCAACCGGGCCTCCGACACCGGGAGCCCGCCGGGGCGGACGTCGAACGACGCCACCGTGCCCATGACGTGCTCGTCGTGCCGGAGGACCGCAACCGCCGACTCGGGGACCTCGGTGGTGACGGCGGGTGCCCTCACGTGAAGCCGAGGGCGGTGAGCGCGCTCTGCAGGGACGTCCGGAACGCCTGGCTGGTGTAGGTGGCCCCCGACACCCCCTGCACGTTGGCGCTCTGGGCAGAGAGCGCCTGGCTGCGCAGGGCCGGCAGCGCCGAGTTGTCGATCTGCTGCGAGCGCGAGTCCGAGCTCTGCACCTGGGTGGTGACGTTCGTGAGGTGGCCGCCCGACACGGTGGCGGTGACCTGCAGGGAGCCGAAGCGGTATTGCGTCACGGTCCCGCTGGCGGTGCCGCTCGGTGCGGTCGTGGGCGGCGCCGTCGTGGTGGGGGGCGGGACGGTGGGCGCCACCGTGACCGTCGGGGGCGGCGTCACGCCGACGGTGGGCGCCGTCGCCGTGCGGGGCGCGGCGGCCGGGGACGCTGCCGCCGTGGTGGGTGCGCCCGGTGCAGCCGCGGCGATCGTCGTCGTAGGCGCCGTCGTCGTCGACGACGGCGCCGGTGGGGCGGACCCGGCGGCCGGCGGCGCGCCCGTCGTCGACACGCCGCCGTTGGTCGACGACCCGCCCACCGAATGCGTCCCGGGCGAGTTGAACGTGGCCGCCCCCGACGACGGGTGCGGGTGGAAGGCGACGATCCCCACCACGCCGGCCAGGGTCGCTCCGATGACGAATGGCGCGCGCACTACTCCCCCCTCACGTGACGAAGTCCTCGACGTGGATGCGGTCCCGGTCGACCCCGAGGGCCCGCGAGGCCTTCACGACCTGGCGGGTGAAGCCGTGCGGGCCGCACACGAAGACGTCGCGGTGCTCGAGGTCGGGCACCATGCGCTCGAGCGTGGGGGCGTCGAACTTCACGTCGGAGCGCGAGCCGACGAGGGCCCAGAAGTGGCCGCGACGCGACTCCAGCAGCGCCTTCATCTCCCGGGCGAGCACGACGTCGTGGTGGTTGGAGGCGCGCAGCAGGGCCACCACGTCGACGCCGGTGGGGAGGTCCTCGACGAGCGCCCGCAGCGGGGTGACGCCCACGCCCGCCCCGACCAGCGCCACGCGGTCCGACGAGCGGGCGTGCTTCGTGAACGTACCGTAGGGGCCTTCGATGGCCACCAGGGTCCCGGGCCGGATGCGCGGCAGGTCGGCGGAGTGGTCGCCGAGGGCCTTCACGGTGATGCGCAGGTGCGGCGGCTGGGGCATGGCCGACAGCGAGTAGGGGTGCGCCTGCCACCACAGCCCCCGGCGCAGGAAACGCCACTGCAGGAACTGCCCGCCGTCCACCTGGAGGCGCTCGACGTGCCTGCCCTGCACGACGACGGAGATGACGCCGGGTCCCTCGTCGTAGACGTCGACGACCCGGAGCCGGTGCTGCAGGGTGCGCCACACGGGGACGAGGAGGCGGTAGAAGGCGACGGCCCCGAGGGTGGCGGCCCACGCCCCGGTCCACCACCAGCGCGCCGCCGGATGGCCGGTGAAGTCGGCCCCGACGGTGACCTCGTGGGCGAAGGACAGCGCCAGCCCCAGGTAGAAGTAGAGGTGCAGCGCCCACCATGTCTCGTACTTCAGGTGCCGGCGGGCCACGCGCCACGACGTGACCATGGCCAGGACGAGCAGGGCGAACCCGGCCACCGCGGCCAGCATGTTGGGGAGCCCGTCGATCAGGAGCCAGAGCTGGCGCCAGACCCCGGTCGAGGCGGCCTGGGCGTAGCCGAGCGTGGTGGTGACCACGTGGGCGACGATGAGCGACATGGGCCAGGGTGCCAGCCGTCGGTGCCAGCGCAGCAGGCGGTCCTGGCCGAGCGCCCGTTCCAGGGGGGCGAGGCGCGACACCAGGACCACCATGACGAGCAGCAGGTAGGCGCCGACCAGGCCGGTCACCCGGCCCACGGCGTTGAGGTACCCGCCGGGGAGGGCCAGGGTCGCCCGGTGCACGTCGGAGACGGCCAGGGCGACGCTCAGCCCGAGCCCGGTGCCCAGGACGAACAGGACCCGGTCGGCGGCGGCCTTGCGCCCCCGGCGCACCCGGGTGGCCACCTGGGCGGACTGCGTCCGGGGCGTGATGCCTGTCACCGGGACGGGCACCGGCGCCCGTCGGTCCTCGGGCGACGTGCCGGGGGCGGGCGGTGGGCGATGCCGCGCCACGGCCGGATCGTCTACGACTTCGTCGGGCATGTCAGGACGTCATGACCTTCATTCGCGAACGTGTCGTCGGGCGCATCGAAGTGGGACGAGCTGTCCGAGGAGGGCGCCGCCATGGCCCGCCGCACTGCGGGCTGTCGGACGCTGCACCGCCGCGTGATGTCCGGGCGATCCGTCGGGAGTGACTCGATGTCGTGGCGACCTTAGACCGGCATCTGCCGCGAGGGAAGTCATCGCGATTCATGGGCCACTAGCAGCACATCGGCAACGCGAGCACCGCAGGCGACCGCCACTCCGCCGGAATTCCTGAGCCTTCCCGGGCGGAATCGCCAGCTCCCACCTTCACAGAAAGCGACGCGTTGTGGTCGCGCTCTCGCGCAGGAGGGTCAACAGACGCGTCGACGATGGGGACGGTGATGGCGACGAGAAGTCATGGCCGACACCGATGTCGGGGACGGTGGTCGTCGACGTCAGGCCGGGCCCTGCTGCGCGCCTTGCGACCGCGCCATCCGCTGCAGGCAGTCGTACGCCGCGTACTTGTACGCGTCGCTCATGGTCGGCACGTCGAAGGTGGCGTGGATGAAATAGTCGATCGTCCCGCCGAAGTGCAGGACGGCCTGGCCCTGGTGCACCAGCTCGGTGGCCCCCTCACCGACGATGTGCACCCCCAGCAACCGCCGGTCGTCGCAGTCCACCACGAGCTTCACCAATCCCTCGGTGGTCCCGGCGATGGCGGCGCGGCTGTTGTCGGCGAAATACGAGACGCCGACCGCGTAGTTGCGCCCCTCGACCTTGGCCTCGACCTCGGTGATGCCGACGAGGGCGCACTCGGGGATGGAGTAGACGCCGAAGGGGGTGAGCGGGTCGACCGTCTGCTTGAAGGGGATGTCCAGCGCGTAACAGGCCGCCACCCGGCCCTGCTCCATGGAGGCCGACGCCAGTGCGGGTGGCCCGATGACGTCCCCGGCCGCGTAGACCCCGGGAGCGCTCGTCCGGAAGTGGTCGTCGACGGCGATCCGCCCCCGGTCGTCGGTGTCCACCCCGGCGGCGCTGAGCCCCAGCTCCTCGGTGTTCCCCACCCGGCCGGCGGCGAAGATGACCTTTTCGGGCCGCAGGACGGCGCCGCCGTCGGTGTGCAGCGCCAACCCCCCGGCGTCACGGGCCACCCCGGCCACCGCGGTGCGGGCGAGCACCGTCATCCCCGAGGACCGGAAGGACTCCGCCACCAGCGCCGAGCACTCGGAATCGAGGAAGGGCAGCAGCTGCGCCCCGCGGTCGACCAGGGTCACCTCGGCGCCGAGCGCCATGAAGATCGACGCGTACTCGCACGCCACCGCCCCGCCCCCCACCACGACCAGGCTGCGCATGGGCCGGTCGAGCTCCCGGGCCGTCTCGGAGTCGAGCACGTCGGGGTCGTCGAACGGGACCCCCGGGGGATGGAAGGGGTGTGACCCGGTGGCGATCAGCACGACAGAGCCCGCCAGCGTGCGGGCCGCAGAGCCGTCCGCCGGCACGACGGTGACGGTGCGGTCCGGGCCGAGCCGGGCCGTGCCGGTGACCAACTCGACGTGATGACGCGCCAGGTTGGCGCGCACGGCGTCGCTCATCGACGCGGCCACGTCGACGGCCCGGGCGCGCAGCAACTCGATGACGGCCTGGGGATGGAGGTCGATGCCCGCCCCGTAGACGTGGCGGCGCTTGAAGCCCGTCAGGTAGAGGGCGGCCTCCCGCATGGCCTTGGTGGTGAGCGCGCTGGCGGCCATGGCCCCACCGAGCGCCGGGGCCGCCTCGACCACGGCGACGCGCTTGTCGAAGTAGGCGGCCTGGGCGGCAGCCTTCTCCCCCGCCGGTCCGGCGCCGACCACCACCATGTCGAAACGATCAGGCATCTCCACCGCCCGCTGCGTGGCGGCCGGCGCGCACCAGCGGCATGTCGTAGGGCTCAGGTCCCCGGCGGTCGGTACGTGGTCCTCTTGGCGGCGGCCGCGTCGAGCTCGGCCGCCGTGAGGAGCACCACCGTCCGCGCCGTGGCCCCGCCGCCGGCGCTCACGGCCAGCGAGGCGGCCGCGGCGGCGGCGTTGTCGGGCATGTCGGCGATCACGTAGACGTCACTGCCACCGAAGGCGAAGTGGAAGGACTCGACCGTTCCCCCGAGGCCCTCGATGAGCGCCGTGGCGGCCGCCACACGGCTCGAACCCCCCTCCGCCTTCAGCCCCTTCACACCGTCGAGGGTGTAGTTCACTTCGAGCAGGTATTTCGGCATGAGACCCCTCCGTTCCTCGCCCGCCGGCACCGTCGGGTACCCGCCGGCGCCCCACCATATGCGGGACGCCGCCCGACCCACGCCGGCCGCACCGTCGCCGATCCCGTCGGCGTCGGCGTCGGCGTCGGCGTCGGCGTCGGCGTCGGCGGGACGTCAGCCCGGTTCGGCCTCGAGGCCGGCGGGCGTGAGGCCCCAGTACGCGTCGGCCGGGGCGATCTCGCCGCGGATGACCCGGTCGATCATGCCGCAGATGGGGAGGTCGAGGTTGTGCCGTTCGGCCAGGGTCAGCACGAGCACAGCCGTGTTCACACCCTCGGCCACCATGTGCATCTCCTCGAGGATGTCCTCGAGCCGGCGCCCCGTGCCGAGCTTCTCGCCCACGGCGCGGTTGCGGCTGTGCGGGCTCATGCACGTGGCGATGAGGTCGCCCATCCCCGCCAGCCCCGCGAACGTGGTCGGCTGCGCGCCCAGGGCCACGCCCAGCCGGGTCAGCTCGGCCAGTCCGCGCGACATCACGGCAGCCCGGGTGTTGTCGCCGACGCCCAGGCCCTGTCCGATCCCCGCGGCGATGGCGATCACGTTCTTGAGCGCCCCGCCGATCTCGCACCCGATGACGTCCTGGTTCAGGTACACGCGGAACACGCCCCGGGTGACCACCTTCTGGATGACGCTCCCCACCGCCAGGTCCTCGGTGGCCACCACGGTGGCGGCGGCCTTGCCGGCCATGATCTCGCTGGCGATGTTCGGCCCCGTGAGCGCGGCGGCGGGATGGCCGGGCAGCACCTGCTTGATCACCTCGGTCATGCGCAGGAGCGTCCCGCTCTCGAGGCCCTTGGACAGGCTGACGACGGGGATCCACGGCCGGACGTGGGCGGCGGCGTCCTCGAGCACCGCCCGGAACCCCGACGTCGGGACGCCCACGACGAGCATGTCCGCCGACGCCACGGCCTTCTCGAGGTCGGCGGTGGCCGACAGCTCGTTCGGGAGGCTGAAGCCGGGGAGGTAGGCGGGGTTGGTGTGCCCGGTGTCGACGGCCGCCGCCACCTCGGGGCTCCTGGCCCACAGCACGGTCGGATGGCGCGGTGCGACGAGGGCCGCCACCGTCGTGCCCCACGAGCCGGCCCCCAGCACCGTGACCCTCATGACCGGTCACCTCGCTCCGGCGGCATCGCCGCTATCCGGCCGGCCACGTCCGGTGACGGGCGGGCCGACGTGGCCGACACGGACACGCCCGCGGCGTCGGGCGCGGGTCGGGCCGGGCGGCGGCGGGGACGGGCGGCGGCGGCCCGCGCCGCGGCGGCGGCGCGCAGTCGGGGCACGACGAAGAGCACGTAGCCCGTGGACAGCAGCGACAGCACCGCGATCACGCTCATGGGGGCCACCGACAAGTGGTGGGCGTCTTTGGGGTCGGAGAACCCGGTGGCCACGAACAGCACGCTGAACAGGACGATCCCCACCACGGCCAGGGGTTTCCCCGCCACGAGCCGGAAGGGCCGCTCCCGGGTCTCGCGGCGCCGCAGCACCAGGACGCACAGCGAGCCGATGGCGTAGACGGCGGCCTCGATGGTGGCGCCCACGGCCACCAGCAGGAGCCACTGGCCGGTGGCGAAGACGATGGCGGCGACGACCGCCGACACCGCCGCCAGGGTGGTCACGGCCAGCCAGGGGACCGCCTGCAGGTTCAGCCGGGCGAAGGGGCGCGGCAGGTTCCCCTCGCGCGCCGCGGCGTAGATGAACCGCGAGGCGACCAGGAAGCCCCCGTTGAAGGTGTTGAGGGCGGTGAGCACGGTCAGCGCCAGCATCCACAGCTCGCCCACCGTCCCCAGGGCCGCCTGGCCGAGCAGCAGCTGGGGGACGGCGCTGCCGTGCAGCCGGCCGTACGGCACGAGGTGGGCCAGGCCCAGGGCGAACAGGCTGGACGCCAGCCAGATGAGCACGGGCGCGATGAACAGGGCCCGGGTGATGACCGGTGGTGTCCGGGCCTCCTCGGCGGTGGTGGTGACCCACTCGAACGCCGCGTAGAGAAACAGTGCGAAGGCGATCGCCTGGACGCCCGAGAAGCCGCCCTTGCCGAACAGGTCGAAGGGGTGCCGGAATGCGCCCCCCACGTGGAAGACGGCCACCACCGACAGCACGGCGGTCCCCGTCAGCACCGTGTAGGTGACGACCGTCTGCACCCAGCCGGCCAGGCGCACGCCCATGAGGTTGGCCGCCGTGGCCAGGCTCAGGAGCACGGCGATCCACACATAGGCCAGGACGGCGGGCTCGTGCAACACGTGGCGCACGGCCGCCCCGATGAGGAAGGCGTCGGCCGCGATGACCAGCACCACCGTCGTCATGTAGGTGAACGTGACCGCCAGTGCCGTGCGGTTGCCGACGGTGCGGCCGAGGTAGAGGCGGATGCCGGCGGCCGACGGGTAGAGCCCGTTGAGCTCCGAGAAGATCCCCGAGACCAGCAGCACCAGCACCCCGCCGACCAGGATGGCGGCCACGGCGGTGGCGCCCGGGGCGTAGGCGAGGACCGACACCACCCCGAGGTAGTCGATGGCGGCGAAGGCGAGGCCCGCCGAGGTGGCCGTGGCCGTGGCGGTGCCGATCGACCGCCGCAACGCCATCCCCGCGGGAGGCGCCGTGGGGGTGTCGGTCATCGGTCGCAGGCCATCAGGAGCAGGCCATCAGGAGCAGGCCATCAGGCGTCGGGCCAGATCACGAAGCTGATGGCGTCCAGACGCATGACGTCCTCCTGCGAGCCCTTCACCGTGATGTCGCCGCGCAGGTACTTCTGGACGGGGTTCAGGTCCCCCCAGAACATGTCGCAGAAGGTCTCCGAGTCCGTCGTCACCACGATGTCGGGCGTGCCCACGTGCCCCTCGGGGGTCGAGAGGATCTCACCACGCTCGACCGTCATCGAGAACGTCGTCCCGGTGTCGGAGCAGATGAAGTGCAGCGTCCTCGACCAGTCCCGCTGCATCTTGCGCAGCCGCTCGTTGTCGTTGCAGCTGACCGTGTAGTCGGCCAGCGCCTCGGCCAGCTCCCCCCATTCCGCCATGGTCGCCTCTCAGCCCGCCGGCGCCGGGGCCGGGCGCGCCGGTCGACGGCGGGGCCGGGCCGGGGTCGCCTCCTCGGGGCCCGCCCCCGACAGCAGGTCGCCGATGGCCCGCTCGAGCGCCTGCAGCAGGAAGTCCACCTCGGAGGCCTCGATCACGAGCGAGGGCATGAGGCGCATGACCGCCGGCTGGTTCCCGCTGTAGACGGCCAGGACCCCGTGGCGCGCCAGGTGGTACGACATGCGCGGTCCCATCGAGTCCTCGCCGTACTCGATACCGGCCATGAGCCCGAGCCCGCGCACCTCCTTCACGACGTCAGGATGGGCCGCGGCGAGGGACCGCAGCCCGGCGAGGAGCCGCTCGCCCATGGCCGCGGCCTGGTCCACCAGGCCCGTCTCCTCGATGACGGCGATCACCTCGAGCGCCACCGCGCAGGCGAGGTCGGACCCGCCGAAGGTCGACAGGTGGATGAACGGGTTCGGGATCAGGAACTCGCGCAGCTCCTCGGTGAACACGGTGGCCGAGATGGGCACCACCGAGCCCCCGAGGGACTTGGCGGTGGCCATGATGTCGGGCACCACGCCGAAGTGCTCGCTCGCCCACCAGCGCCCCGTCCGGCCGAGGCCGGTCTGGATCTCGTCGAGGATCAGCAGCGCCCCGGCCCGGTCGCAGGCGGCGCGCGCCGCGGCCAGGTAGCCGGGCGGCGACACCACGATCCCGCCTTCGCCCTGCACGGGCTCGAGCAGCACCGCCGCGGTGCGGTCGTCGACGGCGGCAGCCAGGACGTCGGCGTCCCCGAAGGGCACCTGCACGAACTCGGGCATGAGCGGCTCGAAGGGCTGCCGGAAGGCGGCGCGTCCGTTGGCCGACAGCGCGAAGCCGGTGTGTCCGTGGTAGCCGTTGACCGTCGACACGATCCGGGGCCGCCCGGTCGCCCCCCGGGCCAGCTTGAGGGCGAAGTCGACGGCCTCGCCGCCGCCGGTGCCGAACATCGTGCACGACAGGTCGCCCGGCGTGATCTCGGCGAGCTTGGCCGCCAGCTCGGCCTTCTCCCGCGAGCACAGCAGGAAGTTGCCGTGGTCGAGTCGGTCGAGCGCGGCGTGCGCGGCGGCCACCACCCGGGGGTTGCGCCGTCCCACGTTGAACGACCCGGCCGAGGTGAAGCAGTCGAGGAACCGCCGGCCGTCGAGGTCCCAGACCCACGGGCCCGACCGCTGCGCCTCGATCACGTCGAGGCCCGCGGCCTTCAGGACCCGCACCTTCTGGGGGTTCAGGTAGGTGGCGAACTGCTCGAGGGCGTGCTGCTTGGCCTCGGGGTCAGGGGCGAACCGGAGCCCGTCGGCCCGGTCCCCCGTCGGGCGGTCGGTGTCCATCGGCCGACGATACCTCCGGCTCTCCCCTCCCGTTCATCGAGGGGGCTCGGGCTGTCGACGTCGCGGGCCCGCTACCAGTGGGTCTCCGGCGCGGACGGCTCGGCGAGGAGCACGAGCGGCGACTGCGTGGTCGCGGCCGCCACCGAGTCGAGGAGCGAATGTTGCGTGGCGGGCATTCTCACCCCGCCCCACCGTCCCTCGAACACCGGTGACCACTGCGCCAGCGCCTCCTCGGTGGTCCGGATCACCATCGGCGTCTCGGGATGATGGTGTCGAAACGCGGCCACGACCCGGCGCGAGCAGTCGTGGCGCAGATCGAGCGACGACACCACCACGTCGGCCCGTTCGGCGACCTCGCACTGGCCGAACTCCAGGAGCGGGCACCGCCGCTCCGGTGGGCCGGCGGGACCCGGGCACCACGACACCTCGTAGCCGCTGTCCGCCAAGACCCGCGCGCAGGCGAAGACCGCGGCCACGTCGTGCTCCTCGATGAGCACTCTCGGCCGACGGGACGCGCCTGCGCCCCTCCGACCGGGGAGGGTCCAACGGCGGGCGAAATCCGTGCCGAGAGGTTTGCGACGTTCCCACATGACACCCTCCTCGTGGCGACCCGGACCGAGCCGCTCAGCGTGCCGCGTCGACGCTGCGCCGGTCGGGACGGTGGGGACTTGCGGCCCCGATCGGCGCACTGCGGACATCTTCTGACCTCGGCGGGGAGACGCGCGTCGGCAACAGCCCCGCCACCATGCGTTGGCCCTGGGCGATCGTCTCGGTGAGAGTTTCGGACGCCAGGTCGGATCGGCCTCGTTCGATCATCCACTTGGCCGCGACGATCTGCTGGATGATCGAGTCGTTGATCTCGAGTGCCTCTGCGTACCGGCGGTTGGCGTCCTCCAGTCGGCACCGCCGTCGCTGCTCCTCGAGGGTGGCACGCTCACTGGCCGTCGTCTGATCCGTGGCTCGACCCAGCAACCAGCCGAGCACGAACATCCCGACCGCCCGGACGACCCAGCCCGAGGCGTCGATGTCGCCGCTGCTGTGCACGATCTCGAACACGGCGAACAGGGCGAAGCCGATGGTCGCTCCCGTCAGCCCACCGCGCGCCCCGAGGGTGACCGCCAGGAGCGCGATCGGCAGGACGTAGAGCACGGCGATGGCCTGGCCCGACCCGTCGTTGAACCACTGCAGGACGGAGACGGCCAGGAACAGCCCGACGGCGACGGCGACGGCCGTGCCGGGGCGCACGCGGTACCAGGGTGTGGGCTTCTCCCCGATCCTGCGCTCGCCGGCCGGCACGGTCGCATCCATCGGAACAGCGTCGTCCTCGAACCGTGCGGGCACTAGGGACCAACGTCCCAAACCCGCCGGGGAAGGACCGAGCTAGCCGGGAGCTAGCCGAGGATCGGGAAGGTGCGCTCGGCCGCCAGCCGGTCGAGCGTGGCCTGCATCGTGGTCGTGAGCTCCTGGTAGCAGTCACGGACGACGACGTCGTCCTCGGCCGCCTCGGGACCGTACCGCGACGGCCAGTCGATCGGCTCGCCCAGCTCGACCGTGATCTTCGCGGGAAGGGGCCACGTCGGGATCCCCCCGGGGACGATCCCGAAGGGCGGCCCGAGCACGAGCGGCATCACCTTGATCCGGAACATCCGGTCGATCCCCAGGAGCTTCGCCACCCGCTCGCCGCGCGCCAGGACGATGACGGTCTCGTGAGCGCCGACGGAGACCGCCGGAACGACGGGCACCCCCATCCGCAACGCCAGGCGGACGACACCGGTGCGGTCGCCGAAGTCGATGCGGTTGCGCCGCCACCAGGGGCGGAACACCTCGTGGTCACCGCCCGGATAGTCGATGAGGATCCCCCCAGCGCGCAGGATCGCCTCCGCCTCGTCCCGGCCGGCCTCCACGGCGCCGGCCCACTTCATCACCGGGCCCACACCGGGCAGCCCCAGGAAGAACGAGTGGAACAGCGCGAACACCGGCTCCGCTTCACCCCGCTCGCGCCACCACGCCGTCAGCAGGACGGGCAGATCGGGCGGGATCTGGCCCCCGGAATGGTTGCCCACCACCAGGAAGGGCCCTTTCTCCGGGAGGCGCTCGAACCCCCTGACCTCCGACCTGAAGTACGACGCGAAGACCTCGAGGACCGGGCGCGCGGCGCGCAGGAACGCCGGGTCGCGGGCGGATCCCACCTCCGGCGGCACGCTGTGGCGATCGCTCACGACACCCCGACCGCGGTCTGCTTCAGGTCCGCCAGCGAGCCGTGGAGCGCATCGGCGATCGACCAGGGATCCGGCACGCTCGCCGGACACCCGAGCACCGAGACGTGCAGCGCGTCGGCGTAGCTCCAGGCCGTGATGTTGAGGCCGATGCCCTCGAGGATGGGCCCCACGGAGTAGATGGCATCGAGCTCGGCCTTTCCCACCCGCAACCGCTCCCGCGGTCCCGGCACGTTCGACAGCACGAGGTTGACCGGAGGGCGCATGTGGTCGGCCAGATGGGTTCGGGCCCACGTCCGCACCGTGAGCGCATAGAGCTGCGGGGGGACGATGTCGGCGCGCCGCTCCAGGAGGTCGTTGCCGAGCACGGAGCGCACGTCCTTGGACGCGGCCGCCACGGCCTGGATGTGCCGCAGTCGTTCGAGGGGGTCGGCCAGGTCGGTCCCGATCGACACGTACAGGTTGTCGACGCGGTTCCCGCCCATACGGGTGGCGCTGGAATCGGTGGAGACCGGGACGCTCGCCACGAGCGGGCGGTCGGGCAGCGCCCCCTGCGCGATCAGGTAGGAGCGCAGCGCCCCGGCGCACACGGCCAGATAGACGTCGTTGAGGGTGGCGCCGCTCGACCGGCGCACGGCCTTCAGGTCGTCGAGCGGAAGCGTCGTCATGGCATAGGTCCGTTCCGGGGTGAGCGACACGTTGAACATCGTCCTGGGCGTGTCGAACGGCAACGGTGGCTTGACCGCCGAGGACCGCCTCCGGGCCTCCGAGGCGCGCAGCCCCCGGATGGAGCGCGTCGCCAGTCGCGGCAGCTGGTCCAGGCGGGCGACGTGGTCGCGCGCCGCCATGCGCAGGAGCTGGGACCTCGTGGGGACGGGGTCCGGGCGCCACCGGTCGACAGGGGCGCCGGCGCCGTGCCCCCCGAGGGCGTTCCGCAACAGGGCGACCGTGGCCGCGCCGTCGGCCACCGCATGGTGCACCTTCGCCACGACGGCGAGCCGGTCGTCGGCCATGCCCTCCACCACGACGAGCTCCCACAGCGGCCGGTCGCGGTGCAGGGGCCGGCCGGCGACGTCGGCCACGACCGCGGCCAGCTCCCGGTCGCCGCCCGGCTCGGCGACGCGGCGAGCGGTGACGTGCCGGCGCACGTCGAAGTCGGGATCCTCGATCCACACCGGGTGCCCGAGGCCCCAGGGGACCGGGACGGCCCGTCGGCGGAAGGGCGGGAGCCGGTCGAGGCGACGGCCGAACATCTCCAGCACCTGCTCGTACGAGTACCCGCCGCCGAGCGCGGCCATGTCGAACACCGCCACCTTCAAGGTGTGCATGTGGGTCGACGGGGTCTCCGAGTACAGGAACTTGGCGTCGAGCCCGACCATCGGCTCCACGGCTCAGCCCACGTCGACGGCGGGCCCGCAGCTGAGCCCGGATGCCGTCAGGGACTCCGCCAGGAACGCCTCCACCTGCCGTGACCACAGGTAGCCGACGTGGTTCCCCGGGTACCAGCTGATGCGGGGCTTGTCCCAGTGCTCCCACAGGGCGCGGGCCTGCTCGGGGACGGCCACGCGGTCGCCGTAGCCGGCGAACACGAAGCGACGGTCGTGCGGCACCTTGGGCTCGAATCTCATCGGCGACACCACCCGGCACACGTCCTCGGCCACACCACCCAGGATGTGGTGCTCGATGGCACGCGCCCGGATGTGCACGGGGCTGTGGGCGTGGAAGAGGGCGGGGAAGTCCACCACCGGGATGCCGGCCACCACGGCGTCGAGCCCGTCCTCGATCCCGCAGAGCAGCGACACGACGTAGGCCCCGAGCGAGACCCCGTAGACGCCGATGGAGGTCGCTCCCTGGTCCCTGATCCACGACAGGAGGCGCCGGACGTCCCACACCGCCTGGGTCAACCCGTGGACGGTGTTCATCATGTCGAACGACAGGAACGGCTCGCCGCTCACCAGGGTCACCTTGCGCGACCCGTGCAGCGGGAGCACCGGTAGGGCCACGTTGAGCCCGAGCCCCCGGTGCAGCTTGGCGGTGTGGAGGCCGGCGAAGTCCATGAAGGGGTAGCCCATGCCGAACCCGTGCACGCACACGACCCATGGGCGCGGCTCGCCTCGGTGACGGAGGACGGCGGCCGTGGCCCGACGGTTGGGCCCGTAGGCCATCCACCGCTCGCCGCCGGGCTCGGCCGGGCGGGTGGCGAACCCGCTGTCGTACGTGATCCGCTCGTAGCCCAGGCCGAGCGCCCACGCCCGCTTCGTCTCGACGTCGTGAGCGCCGAGCGGGGGTGGGGTGCGGTGGTACGAGGCGGGGCGAGCGATCCAACCCCGCCGGGAGAACAGCT
>Ga0307372_10006779_pt1 | contig 16608 bp, 15 predicted proteins | sample OX1MG_FD_202533 | JGI IMG/M metagenome (GOLD analysis project Ga0307372, IMG submission 202533) | Soil microbial communities from Risofladan, Vaasa, Finland - OX-1 | ecosystem: Environmental > Terrestrial > Soil > Coastal area > Acid sulfate soil | place: Finland: Risofladan, Vaasa | collected... | reverse complement strand
CCGCGGTAATGGGCGCGCTCAGGGGGTTCATGCGGATCGGCCGCGCTCCGATCCCGGAGCGCGACGCGCTCGAGCGGATCGGCGACTACAGCGAGTTCACGATCACCCGGCCGGTGGCCGAGCTGCGCGATCAGGGCGCGCGGTGCATGGACTGCGGCGTGCCGTTCTGCCACAACGGTTGCCCGCTCGGCAACCTGATCCCCGACTGGAACGACCTCGTCTACCGCGACCGCTGGCAGGACGCGATACGCCAGCTGCATTCCACCAACAACTTCCCCGAGTTCACCGGACGGCTGTGCCCGGCGCCGTGCGAGGCGGCCTGCGTGCTGGAGATCAGCGAGGGCAACGCGGTGACGATCAAGCAGATCGAGAACGCGATCATCAACCGCGCTTTCGACGAGGGCTGGGTGCGCCCGTCCCCGCCCGAGATCGAGACCGGCCGGCGGATCGCCGTCGTCGGATCCGGGCCGGCCGGGCTCGCGGCGGCCCAGCAGCTGCGCCGCGCCGGACACGCCGTCGTGGTGTTCGAGCGCGACGAGGCGGCCGGGGGGCTGGTGCGCTTCGGCGTGCCCGACTTCAAGATCGAGAAGTGGGTCGTCGAGCGGCGCGTCGCCCAGCTCGTGGCCGAGGGCGTGGAGCTGCGCCTCGGGGTCGACGTCGGCGTCGATCTGGACGCTGCGACCCTGCGCTCGGAGTTCGACGCGATCGTGCTCGCGATCGGCTCGCGGGTCCCACGCGACCTGCTCGTCGACGGTCGCGAGCTGCCCGGCACGCACTTCGCGATGGAGTACCTCTACGCGCGCAACCGGTGGGCGGCCGCGGAGATTGGCCCGGCGCCGGTTCTGCCGGCGCCCGCGGTCAACCCGATCAGCGCTGCCGGCAAGGATGTCGTGGTGATCGGCGGCGGCGACACCGGCGCGGACTGCGTCGGACAGGCGATCCGCGAGGGCGCGCGGTCGGTGCTGCAGCTGGAGCTGGTCCCGGAGCCGCCGGCGAGCCGCGACGACGACCGCACGCCGTGGCCGCGCTGGCCGAACAAGATGCGACTCTCCTATGCGATGAAGGAGGTCCAGACGGCCGGCCGCGGCGAGCTGGACTTCTCGGTCGTCACGACGCGGCTGACCGGCGAGGGGCGCGTCCAGGCGTTGCACGTCGCGCAGGCCCAGCCGGCGCCGCCGTTCGATCCGGTCCCCGGCACCGAACACGAACTGGCGGCCGACCTGGTGCTGCTCGCGATGGGTTTCGTCCACCCCGAGCACGGCGGCATCGTCGAGGCGCTCGGGGCCGATCTGGACTCGCGCGGCAACGTCAGCGCGCCGGACTACGCCAGCTCGGTCGACGGAGTGTTCGTCGCCGGCGACGCGCGCCGCGGGCAGTCGCTGATCGTCTGGGCGATCAACGAAGGGCGCCAGTGCGCGCAACAGGTTGAGCATTACCTCGCAACCTTGCCGCTCGCCGTCCGTTAGGACCGTTGACCGCCGCGTTCTGAGTCGAGCGCGGTCAGAGCACCGAACCGCCCGGTCGGGCGCGTCCTCTAGCCTGTCATGGTCGCCTTTGTCCCCTCCCGAAGGAGCCCTGCCGATGACCCGCGCCCGTCTATCACTCATCCTGATCGTCCTCGCCGGCGTGCTCGCGCTCGCCGTTGGATCGGCGGTGGGTGCGGGCGTTCCAGCGCAACCGGCAAGCTCCGCCTCGCCCATCGTCGGGGTCGGCGATGAGCAGCCGACGATGTTCAGCAACTCGGCGTTCAGGGCCCTGCACACGAAGATCGCCCGCTACGTCACGCCCTACGACGTCGCCACCAACCACAGTCACAACGACCTGCCGCGCCTGAAGGCGTGGCTGGCGGCGGCCAAGAAGCAGGGGATCCAGCCGCTGATCGCCTTCTACCACTCCGACAGGACCGCGCGGAAGATGCCGAGCGTCGCGGCGTACAAGAGCGCGGTCAAGCGGTTCCTCAAGGCGTTCCCGCAGGTCAAGCTGCTGCAGCCGTGGAACGAGGCCAACCGCGGCAACGTCAAGGAGTCCGGTAACGGCTCCTACTCGAGTCCGACCGCGTCCCAGTCGGCGCAGTACTACCTCGCGCTGAAGGCGGTGTGCCCCAAGTGCACGATCGTCGGGCTCGACGTGCTGGATTCGACCGATGTCCCGGCGACGATCCGCTACATCAACGTGTTCAAGCGGTATCTCGGTCCCAAGCGCCTGCCGAGCATCTGGGGTCTGCACAACTATTCCGACACCAACCGCTTCCACGCGACCGGCACGCGCGCGGTGCTCGCCGACACGACCGGACAGCTGTGGCTGACCGAGACCGGCGGGATCGTCAAGCTCTCCGGGGATTTCCCGTTCAGCCTGGCCCGCCAGACGAAGGCGACGCGGTACATGTTCACGCTCGCCGGGCTCTCGCGCCGGATCACCCGCCTGTACGTCTTCCAGTGGACCGGCGGGATCACCGCGCGCGAGCGCTTCGACGCCGGCCTGACCGATGTCCACGGCAGGCCGCGGCCGGCCTACTGCGTGATCTACGAGCACGTCCTGCACAAGCGCTCCTGCAAGGTCAAGACGGTCAAGGACTGAGGTCGTCTCGAGGCCCGATCACGTCCACCGCGACCCCTACTCTGCGTGGTACCGACGTCCAGCCACCGCAGGAGTCTGGGGATGCCGCTGTGCTTCATCGAACCTCATGACGCGATTCGCGTGATCGCCGAGTCGGTGGGCCGCGAGGCTCGCCGGCAGCTGGTCGGCGAGGTCGTCCACGCGTGGGTCGACGAGATCCCCGAAGGCGAGCTGGTGACCCATTACGCGCGGGCGGTCTCCGGCCTGGACGCCGACGACCTCTCGATGCTGGCGGCGTGGCACGCATCGCTCGAGACCGTCGGCCAGCCGATTGCCAACACCGACTTCCTGCTCTCGATCTACCCGTCGCTCGGCGAGTACCGCCGCGAGGCGCTGAAGGTCGCCGCCGGGCTCGGCGGCGAGGACGCCTTCGATGCCGGGGTCACCGAGGAGCAGGCGCTCGCCAAGGTCCTGCCGCACCTCTCGCGCGAGCGGGCGACGCAGCTCGCCAACGAGTGCATCGAGCTCTACCTCTGGGATCGCCTGGGCACCTCGAACTGAGCGGGCCGGGCGGACCGGCGCCGCCAGCCGGGACGGGCCGCTACGCCCGGGCCGGGGTCGTGATCGCGTAGCTACCGGGACCGCGGTGGCCGTCGTGATGCCAGCCGATGAAGGCGATCTGGGTCCGTGCGCCATCGGGATGGACGAGCTCGCCGCGGGCGAGCGCCTCGCCGCCGATCCGCACCGCGAACTCGGCATCGGTGGTCTCCCACAGCTCGATGCCGGCGCGAATCAGCCGGCCCTCGCCGTCGAAGGTCGTCGAGAGGCGTGGCTTGTCGATCGTCGCGAGCTCGAGCGGCTCGCCGCGGAACGCGATCGCCTCGAGCTGCTCCTCGTCATGGCCGCGCTCGTCGCGCGGCCCGCGGGCGGCCAGCGCGAAGCCGAGCTGGTCCTCGAGGAGGATCGCCAGCGAGCGCTGCACGACGTCGGCGCGGCCCGGTCCGCGGGTGAGCGTCGCGCGGCCGTCGAACTGCTCGGCTCCAAGCGTACCCGTGGCTCTACAGAGCCAGATCCTTGTCCCATCGGCCAGCGCCGCGCCTTCGCCTTCGGCCGTCAGCGCCAGCTCGTAGTCGTCGCCTCCGGTGACCCGCCAGGCCCCCTCGTCGCCGCTCAGCTGCGGCGGCGGCGCGCCGGACACGCGCGCGCCACGCGCCAGCAGCGTGCCGACCCCGGCGATGGCTACGCCCTGGAGCTCGGCGCCCGCGTCGGCAAAGGCGATCGTCACGCGTTCGGTCACGCCCACAGGCTACGCGACCGCCCGACGTCTACACTTCAACGATGGCCACCGTTGACGAGGTGCAGGAGGCGCTCACCAACGTGATCGACCCCGAGTTGGGGCTCGATTTCGTCGAGCTGGGGCTGATCTATGACATCGAGGTCGACGGCGGCAAGGTGCACGTCACGTTCACCCTGACCGCCCCCGGGTGCCCGATCGGCCCCGAGGTCTCCGAGCAGATCGAGGAGTTCGTCTCCGAGCTCGACGGGGTCGAGTCGGTCGGCTCGACGATGGTCTTCACGCCGCCGTGGACGCCCGAGCGGATGAGCGAAGACGCGAAGTTCGCGCTCGGGTACTGATGGCCGAGGAACAGGACTGGCGCCTGCGGGCTGACCTTGCCGACCCCGCGAGATTCCACGAGCGCCTGCGCGGCGCACCGCACTTCGAGCACGAGCTGGAGCCGCTGGTCAGCCCCGAGGTCGTACTGAGCCACGACGACGACACGCTGTTCGCCTACGCGAACACGCAGCAGGCGATCATCGCGGCGCGCGCGGCGATCGAGCACCAGCTCGCGAGCGACGGGCTGAGCGCGAAGCTGGTCGTCTCCCACTGGGACCGCGAGCTCGGTGAGTACGGGGACTGGCACCAGGTGGATCCGCCGCTCGAGGAGGACGGGCGCGAGCGCGAGGCGCGGGAGCGCCAGGAACACACGGCCGACGCGGCCAGCGACGAGCGCGTCGAGACGCGCACCGTGGCGATCACCTCCGGCCGGATGGTGCGCAACTGGTTCGAGACGACGGTGGCCGACGAGGCTCGGGAGGCCGGGGTCGAGCTGTCGATCGTCGAGCACCCCCACCTGCTGACCACCCAGATCGCCTTCACCCTGACCGGCCCGACCAGCAAGGTCGACGCCGTGATCGAGAACCTGCGCACTCGCGCCGGCCAGGCGACGCGACTCGAGACCGCGTATCTCACGCCGCTCTGAGCCGACGTGAGCGAGTCCGCCGGCACCGATCTCGAGGTCCGCGGCCCGAACGTGCGCCTGCGGATCCCGCGTGAGGCGGACGCCCAGCGGCTGTTCGAGCTGGCCAGCGACCCGGAGGTCACGCGCTTCTTCTCGTGGGGTCCCTACGAGGACCAGGGCGAGGCGGTGGCGTGGCTGCAGACGCTGCCGCAGCGCCGCGCGGACGGCATCGCGCTCGAGCTGGCGATCGTCGACCCCGACGACTGGGTCATCGGCGTCATCGCCGTGCTCGAGGTCTCCAAGCGCGACCGGCGCTCCGTCGTGGGGATCTGGCTCGGCCAGGCGTACTGGGGTACCGGCGCCAGCGCCGAGAGCGAGGCGCTGCTCGCCCACCTCGTATTCGGGCCGCTCCGGATGGAGCGCCTCGGCGCCTGGGTCGACGTGCGCAACCCGCGTTCGCAGCGCGCCTTCGAGCGGATCGGCTACGTCCGTGAGGGGACGCTGCGCGCCTTTCACCGCCACGGCGACGAGCGCCGCGACCTCGTCGCCTACTCGCTGCTGCGCGACGAGTGGCAGCTGTCGCCGCTGGCCGCGGTGAAGGTCGAGCTGCGCGGAGACGTGCCCGCGGCGTTTGTCTGCGCCGAGCGCCCGCCGTCGTAGCCGCCACGCCGCTGCGGCGTGGGGGTGGCGCCGCCGCGCCGCACGAAACCGTTCAGCCGGATTTCCGCGGTGGCCGTGGTGCTAGATTCCGCTGTCCTCCGCGGCCCACCGCGGGGTTCGCACGAGCGCAACACGAGGAGTAGGCGGTGCCCCGATCTATCTGGAGCGGCTCGATCTCGGTCGGCCTGGTCAACGTGCCGGTCAAGCTGTACAGCGCGCTGGCGCGCAAGACGGTGCACTTTCACCAGCTCCACGACGCGGACGGCTCGCGGATCCAGCAGAAGCGCGTCTGTGCGGCCGACGGCGAGGAGGTCCCCTACGAGCACATCGTCAAGGGCTACGAGATCTCCCCGGGCCGCTACGTCGTGATCGAGCCGGGCGAGCTCGAGACGCTCGATCCGAAGAAGACCCGGCTGATCGAGATCGAGCAGTTCGTCGATCTCGCGGAGATCGACCCGATCCTCTACGACCAGCCCTACTACCTGGCGCCGGCGACCGGCGCGGCGAAGGCCTACCGGCTGTTGCTCGCGGCGATGCGCGACGCGCAGAAGGTCGCGATCGCCCGCGTCGTGCTGCGCCAGAAGGGCCACCTCGTCGCCGTGCGAGCTCACGGCGACGTGCTGGTGATGGAGACGCTCGTGTTCTCGGACGAGGTCGTGGCACCCTCGACGCTCGAGGAGCTGGCGGCTGCGGAGGCCGAGGTCTCGGAGCGCGAGCTCGCCGTGGCGCGCCAGCTGATCGAGATGCTCTCCGGGCCGTTTGACCCGGCGCAGTACCGCGACGAGCACCGCGAGGCGGTGCTCGCGTTGATCGAACGCAAGGTCGCCGGCGAGGAGATCGCGGTCGCGCCCGAGGCGCCCGCGCCGGCGGCCGTGCCCGACCTGATGGCGGCGCTGCAGGCGAGCGTCGCCGCGGTCGGGTCCTACGACGCGAAGTGGGAGGGCGCCGCCGCCGCCAAGCCCAAGCCCAAGCGGCGCGCCAAGCCACGGACGACGCCGCAGCCGACGAAGAAGTCGTGACGCCGGGGCGCGCCCGCGACCCGCTGACGAGCTACCGGTCCAAGCGCGACTTCTCGCGGACCCCCGAGCCGGCGGGGGCGGTGATCCGCGGTGCCCCGGCGCAGCCGCGGTTCGTGATCCACGAGCACTCCGCGCGCCGGATGCACTGGGATCTGCGTCTCGAGCGCGACGGCGTGCTCGTCTCGTGGGCGATCCCCAAGGGCCTGCCGGAGGAGCCGGGGCGCAACCACATCGCCCCCCACACCGAGGATCACCCGCTCGACTATCTGGACTTCGACGGCGAGATACCCGCGGGGAGCTACGGCGCGGGCACGATGCGGATCTGGGACCGCGGCCGCTACGAGTGCCTGAAGTGGGAGCCGCGCAAGGTCGAGGTGGCGCTCCACGGCGAACGCGTCGACGCGCGCTACGCGCTGTTCGCGATCGGCGAGGGCGTCGATCCGAAGGACTGGATGATCCACCGCATGGACGCGGCCGCCGACGCGGACCGCGAGCCGATGCCCCAGCAGATCGTCCCGATGCTCGCCCGAGCCGGGGCGCTGCCGCGAGAGCAGCAGCAGTGGGCCTTCGAGATCAAATGGGACGGTGTGCGCGCGATCGGCTACGGCGAGCCGGGCCGGCTGCGCTTCGAGAGCCGCAACGGGGTCGACATCACCGCGAGCTATCCGGAGCTGGCGCGGCTCGGCCGCGCGCTCGGCTCCCACCGCGCGGTGCTCGACGGCGAGATCGTCGCCTTCGACGCCGACGGGCAGCCGAGCTTCGAAGCGCTGGCATCGCGAATGCACGTCGCCTCGCCGGCGCGGGCCAAGCGCCTCGCCCAGAGCGCGCCGGTGACCTATGTCATCTTCGACCTGCTGTGGCTCGACGGGCACTCGCTGATGGCCGCCGGATATGCCGAGCGCCGCCGCTCGCTCGCCGCGCTCGCGCTGAACGGCGAGCGCTGGCAGACGCCCGAGCACATCGTCGGCCAGGGCACGGCGACGCTCGAGGCCAGCAGGGAGGCGGGATTGGAGGGCATCGTCGCCAAGCGGCTGGACAGCCGCTACGAGCCGGGACGGCGCACAGGCAACTGGATCAAGCTGAAGAACATGCGCCGCGAGCGGCTGCTCGTCGGCGGCTGGATGCGCGGAACGGGCCGGCGCACCAAGCAGGTCGGCGCGCTGCTGCTGGGTCAGCGCGACGAGGCGGGCGCCCTGCGCTACGCCGGACGCGTCGGCACCGGCTTCAGCGAGCGTGAGCTCGAGCGGCTGACGGCGCTGCTCGCGCCGCTCGCGCGCGCGCAGTCGCCCTTTTCGACCGACGGCCCGGCGCCGCCGCGCGGGGCGCTGTTCTGCGAGCCGCTGCTCGTGGCCGAGGTCGAGTTCCGCGAACGGACCAAGGCCGGCCTGCTCCGCCAGCCGTCGTTCAAGGGCCTGCGCGAGGAGCAGCCGACCGGCGGCGCTTCGAGCGGTCCGCGGACGAGCGCGCCGCCGCCGCCCGCCCGCGGGAACGACGCGAGGCGCCGCGGAGCGGGCGGCCCCGAGGTGGCGCTGTCGAACCTCGACAAGGTCCTCTATCCGGCGAGCGGGTTCACCAAGCGCGAGGTCATCGACTACTACGCGGCGATCGCGCCCGTGCTGCTCCCGCACCTGCACGCGCGTCCGCTGACCGTCACCCGCTACCCGGACGGCGTGGACGGCAAGGCCTTCTTCCAGAAGCAGTCGCCCGCGCATCGGCCGGAGTGGGTGCAGACCGTGTCGGTGGCCAGCGAGCGGCGCAAGCAGATCGACTTCACGCTCGTCGAGGACCGGGCGACGCTCGTCTGGCTGGCCAATCTCGCCGCCCTGGAGCTCCACGTCCCGCTGGCGCGCGCCCCGGCGCTCGAGCGTCCCACGGCGGTCGTTTTCGATCTCGACCCGGGCCCCCCGGCGACGATCGTCGAGTGCTGCCAGGTCGGCCTCTGGCTGCAGGGGATGTTCGAGCGACTCGGGCTCGCGAGCTTCGCCAAGACCTCGGGGTCGAAGGGCCTGCAGGTCTATGTGCCGCTCAACAGCGACGTCACGCACGCCGAGACCAAGGCGTTCGCGCGCAACGTGGCGGTCCTGCTCGAGCGGACCGAACCGGCGATCGCCGTCTCGCGGATGACCAAGGCGCTGCGCGCCGGCAAGGTGCTGATCGACTGGAGCCAGAACGACGAGCACAAGACGACGATCTGCGTCTACTCGCTGCGCGCGCGGGAGCAGCCGACGGTGTCGACCCCGGTCGAGTGGGACGAGGTGCGCGCCACGCTGAGATCCGCCGACGCCACGCGGCTCTCGTTCGACAGCGCCGCCGTCCTCGAGCGGGCCAGTGAGCGCGGCGACCTGTTCGCCCCGGTCCTCGCGCTGGTCCAGACGCTGCCGGCGTTCTAGCGGCCGAGGATCGGCGGCCGGCGGGGTGCCGTCCACCGCGAGGCCTACAGTGCGCCTACCACCAACGCCAGGAGACGGTGTGCCGCTCTGCTTCATCGAACCACAGGACGCCATTCGCGTGATCGCCGACTCGATCGGTCGCGACGCGCGCCGAGCGCTGGTCGGCGAGGTCGTCGCAGCATGGGTCGACGACATCCCCGAACAGGAACTGTGCGTGCACTACGCCAAGGCGGTCGCCGGTCTCGACGACGAGAACCTGCATGTGCTCGCGGTGTGGCACTCGGCCCTCGAGGTCGGTCCGCCGATCGCCAACGCCGACTTTCTCCTCGCCGTCTTCCCGAGCCTCGGCGACAGCCGCCGCGAGGCCCTGAGGATCGCCGCCGGCTTCCGCGGCGAGGAGGCCTTCGACGCCGGCGTGGCCGAGGAGCGCGCGCTTGTCGCGGTGCTGCCGCACCTGTCTCGCGAACGGGCGTCCCGCCTCGCGGAGCGCTGCATCCAGATCTACGTCAAGGACCGTCTCGGCAGCCGCAACTAGTGGTGGCGCGGACTACGCGGCCAGGCCGATCAGCACGTCGATCTCCTGGGATACCCATTCGCCGAGCTGCTCGAGTTCGGGCAGCGTGTCGTAGTCCGCGAGCAGCCCGAAGTTGAGCCGGCCGTTGTAGGACAGGACGGCCACGGACAGTGCGTGGTCGCGGGGGAGCAGGGCGACCGGATAGACCTCGCGGATCTCGCGTCCGAGAACGTGGAGCGGGGCCTCGGGCCCTGGCACGTTGGTCACGAGCACATTGAACAGGCGTGCCGCGATGGGCAGCCGCGCGGCCTGCGCGAGCAGGGCCGGCGGGGCGAAGTCGTGCAGGCTGACGAGGACCGCGGTGCCGAGCGCCTGCCGTGACGCCTTCAACTCGAGCATCGCGCTGCTGACCGCTGCCAGGCGCTCCAGCGGGCCGGCGATGCCGACCGGCAGCGGGGCGCGTATCGCCGTGATCCGGTTGCCCGCCGCATCGCCGCCGTCCGCGACGCGCAACGACACCGGCACCAGCGCGCGCAGCGCGAGCCCCTCGGTGCGCACGTCGCGGACCTCGAGGAAGCGGCGCAGCGCCCCGCTGACCACCGCCAGCACCACGTCGTTGACCGTTGCACCCCGGCGCCTGCCGACGACCCGGAGATCCTCGAGCCGGCAGGTCACGGTGACGAACCGCCGGTAGGGGCCGATCGCCACGTTCAGTGGTGTGGCCGGCGCGGGGTCGAGCGTCGCGCGGACGACCTCGCCGAGGCCGGCGAGGGCCGCGCCCAGGCGCGCGGCGGCGCGCTGTGGGCGCGCCGCCGCCGCGAGCGCCTGGGTCAGGACGCTCACGCCGGCCTGCGCGTCGCGCACCGCGGCGAGCGCCAGCAGCTCCGCGACGCTCGGGCTGCGCGCCGGGGTCCAGTCCGGCGCGCGTTCGTCGCGCTCGCCGTCCGGGTCCAGGACGAGCGTCGCGAGATCGACGCCGGCAACGCCGTCGGTCACCGCGTGGTGAGCCTTGAAGATCAAGGCGAAGCGCTCGTCCTGCAAGCCCTCGACGAACCACAGCTCCCACAGCGGGCGGCGGCGGTCGAGTTGGGCCGAGAAGATCTGCCCGAGCATCGCGAGCAGCTGCTCGTGTCCGCCGGGCGCCGGGAGGGCGGTGCGGCGCACATGGAACTCGAGCCGAAACGCCGCGTCGTCGATCCACACCGGGCGCCCGCGGTCAAGCGGCGTGTGGGCCAAGCGCTGGCGGTAGCGCGGCACACGGTGAAGACGCGAGCCGATCGTGGCAAGCAACTCGTCGAGCCCGGGCGCCGGGCCGGCGACGATCGCCAGGGCACCGATGTGCATGTGGGTCTCGGGCCCCTCCTGGTGCAGGAAGGAGGCGTCGAGCGCGGAGAGGCGGTCAAGATGCCGCGGCGCCATCGGCACGAAGCGTAGTTCGGCCGACCGTCCAGGGTGTGAGGAACGTCCGTCGCGCCGCCGCTGCGGCCGGAGTACCGTCTTGGGTGATGCTGCCAGGTCTCGCACTCAGCGGGCTGTTCGCGACCGTTGCGTGCAGCGTGCCGGCGGTCCCCGTACCGCCGCATGAGCCGGTCCTCACGCGCGGGCCGAGCGAGCTCGTCGCCGGGCTCTACGTACAGGGTGGCGCCTACATCGTCGGCTGCCCGCAGCAGCCGCGCGGCCCGCTCGCCGGCACGTTGAGCGCGACCAGCACGCGAACCGGCCGGGTGCTCGCTCGCGAGACGCTCCGGCAGCCGGGGAGGCTGTTCGTCCTGAGGCTCCCGGCCGGCAGCTACATGCTGCGCGCGACCAACTCGAGTGGGCTGCGGGCGGCGCCCTCGCGCGTGCGGATCCCCGCCCACCGCACGGTGCGCCAAGACGTCTTCATCGACGTGCCGTGATGGCGTTCGGGCGCGGGATGCTCGGGCGGCGCGTGTACCGCCGTAGAATCAATCCGTGGCGATTGTGACCAACACTGTCGAGAAGATCCTGCTCGCGGCACCGCGCGGCTATTGCGCGGGCGTCGATCGCGCGGTGCAGACGGTGGAGCGTGCGCTCGCGCGCTACGGGCCGCCGGTCTACGTGCGCAAGGAGATCGTGCACAACAAGCACGTCGTCGAGCAGCTGCGCGCGCGCGGAGCGATCTTCGTCGAGACCGAGACCGAGGTCCCCGAGGGCTCGGTCACCGTGTTCTCGGCCCACGGTGTGGCCCCGATCGTGCACGAGAACGCGGCGGCGCGGCACCTGCGGACGATCGATGCGACGTGCCCGTTGGTCACCAAGGTCCATGTCGAGGCGCGCCGCTTCGCCGCCGACGGCTACACGATCGTGCTCGTCGGGCATGACGGGCATGAGGAGGTCGAGGGCACGATGGGCGAGGCGCCTGATCACATGGTGCTCGTCCAGACCGAACAGGACGTCGACGACCTGGTGCTGGCAGACCCCGAGAAGGTCGCCTACATCTCGCAGACCACGCTCTCGGTCGACGAGACCCGCGGGATCATCGAGCGCCTGCGCGAGCGCTTTCCGGCGATCATCGGGCCGCGCACCGACGACATCTGTTACGCGACCACCAACCGCCAGGCGGCCGTGCGTCAGCTGGCCACCGCGTGCGAGCTGGTGCTCGTGATCGGCTCGCGCAACTCGTCGAACTCGCAGCGCCTGGTCGAGGTGGCGCGCGACTATGGCGCGCAGGCGCAGTTGATCGACAACGCCCGCGAGCTGGACGAAGGATGGCTCGACGGAGTGCGGACCGTCGGCATATCGTCAGGGGCCAGTGCACCCGAGGAGCTCGTCCAGGAGCTCGTCTCGCTGTTCCGCGCGCGCGGGGTCAGCGACATCTCGGAGCTCACGGTGACCCGCGAGGACGTGCGCTTCATGTTGCCCAAGGCGATTCGCGGCACCGGCACCCCGCGGTAGTGACCCGCACGCTGGTCGTCTCGGATCTGCACCTCGGAACGCGTGCGGGCAGCGACGTGCTGCGCCGCGACGGGGTTCTCGAGGAGCTGCTCGAGGCGCTGGAGGGCATTGATCGGCTGGTCCTGCTCGGCGACATCCTCGAGTTGCGCCAGGGCGATGCGCGCGCCGTGCTGGCGCGCTCGCGGACCGTCCTCGAGCGGCTCGGCGAACGGCTCGGCGACCGCTCGGTCGTGCTCGTCCCGGGCAACCACGACCACGCCCTGGTGGGCGCCTGGCTTGCGCAGCGCTCAGCGCCGCTCGAGCTCGAGCAACGGTGCACGCCGCGCGAGGCGTCGTTCGTCGCGGCGGCGTTCGCGGCGCTGCTCGCGCCGGCCCAGCTCGAGGTCGCCTACCCCGGGCTGTGGCTGGCCGACGGCGTGTACGCGACGCACGGGCACTATCTCGATCTGCACATGACCGTCCCGACGATCGAGCGCCTCGCGGTCTCGGTCAGCGGCCGCGTCTCACTCGACGGGGGGCGGCGCTGGGACGATGCGCATTCGGTGGACGACTACGAGGCCGTCGTCGCGCCGGTCTACGCGTGGGCCTCCGCCGCCGCGCAGAGCGGACGAGCGTCCGAGGCGATCGAGGGCGGGCGCACGGTGAAGGCGTGGAACGCGCTGCGCCCCGGGGGTGCCGGCGCGCTGCGCTCCCGGGCCTTCCCGCTCGTCTTCCCGTGGGCGGTCCGCGCGCTGAACACCGCCGGTCTCGGCCCGCTGCGCAGCGAGCTCTCCACCGCGGAGCTGCGCCGTGCCGGGCTGCGCGCGATCAGCGAGGTCGTCGAGCGGCTGCGGATCGACGCGCGCCACGTGATCTTCGGTCACACCCATCGCGCCGGGATGATCGACGGTGACGAGCCGGCCGAGTGGCTCACCCCGAACGGCGCGAGGCTGCATAACGCCGGCTCCTGGGCGTTCAGCCGGGCCTTCTCGAGCGGCGCGCAAAGCCCGTATTGGCCGGGAACCGCCGTGCTGGTCGAGGACGGCGAGCCGCCGCGGCTCCTGCGCCTGCTCGCGAAGCGCACGGCTGAGCAGCTGAACGCCGCACGCTAGGCGGGTCGCCCACGCGCCGTCGCTGTTCGCCTGACCTGTGCGTGCTCGGCGGTCAGCCGGGCGCAGGATTGGCAGAGCCGACGCTTGCCACCGTCGTCTCCGGCACGCCAATACCGGGCCTGTACGCGCTTGCCATCCTCGCACGCATCGTCGTTGTGGAATACATTCGGGCTGCCCGGTTCGACGGTATGAAACGGCAACGTCTTCGCCATCCTGATGACACTCTTTCCTGCCCGGCGTCGCGCGGGCGATCGCCGGACCAATCAACCCGCAGAGATCGACAACCAGCGAACGGAGAGCCCGTCGGTGGCGAAGCGTCTCGCGGTCGGTTGCGTCGCCTGTCGTAGGTCAGGCGATCGAGTGCAATCATCGACGCGGTCACCGTCGGTCGCAATACCGCAGACGAGGGATCTTGCCCACCGTTCGCGGACGGAGCATGCGACCGGAGCGGCGTCAGCTGCCGATGGCAACGCCACGGCGACTGAAGACGATCGCCACCAGTTGCGCGCGGGTCCTCGCGCCGGTCTTCGCCATCGCGTTGCGCACGTGGGTACGGACCGTCTCAGCTGAAATCACGAGTTGCTCGGCGATCTGCACGCTGGTGTTTCCGAGTGCGACGAGGGACACAACCTCGCGCTCGCGGGGCGTCAGCTCGCCGAGCTGCGCGACCGCTACCGGCTCGTCCTCGTCGTCCGGCTCGACGCCGAGGAACACCGCGACGGCGACCTGATCCTCGCCGAGGTCGACCTTCTGCAGCGCGTACTGGACGCGCACACGCGCGCCGCCTGCGGCGATCACGGAGCGCTCACCGTGGACACCGCCGATCTCCCAAACCTCGCGCCATTCGGCATCCAACGGCATCTCAGCGGAGGCCAGGAAATCGTCGGGTCTCGCGCCGACGAGCTCGTCGTGCGACACACCCAGGAGCCGGCACATCGCATCGTTGACCTCGACTGCGACGCGCTGCTCATCAACCAGTGCGACCGGGTTCGCCGAGCGCTTGAACAGGCTCCAGAAGAGCGTTTGCCATGCCTCCGCGCCGTAGCCTGACGTGGGCATCGAAACAGCTTACGCGTCTCTTCCGGGCGAGATCCCGCTGCGTCGCGCGATCCCCCGTCCGTCGCTCGCCAGGTTGTCGGCTTCGCTCGCCGATCGGGGCGGGCTGCGGTCACGCCGCCTCGCCGGTAGCCTCGCGGGCGTGACGACTGCGCCCGCTCAGGCCGCCCGTCGCTCCGCCATTTCGTGGACGTCGGCGGCCGACTCGTCCGCGTCGGCTCGGCGCCGGACGTCGAGCCTGTCGCCATCCGCCGGTGCCTCGCGACTGCTGAGGTGCCGATTCGACACTCCGGCAACGACGGACACCGCGCACCCCGAGCCGCTACCGTCCAGTCTGTGATCGGCTCCCGATCATTCGCCGCGTGGGGGAGATGGTCGCTCTGACCAGGCGTGCGCGGGCGACGGCTCGCCGGCTGTGGTTCGGCATGCGGTCGCGGATGTTCGTCGCGCTCGTGTTGACGGCGCTCGTGACGCTCACGACGGCGGCGCTCACGTTGCTGGCGCCGCTGAAGTCGGCGCTCAACAACGACAGTAGGCGCATCGGCGAGGGGACGGCGACGGTCGACAGGACGTTGCTGTCGAACCTGCCCGTGAACCGCGGCATGGAGCCGGTCGATCACGTTCTCGATGCGAAGCTCGAGCACTTCGTCCACCAGAACGGGGCGACCTACGTCGTCTGGGACGACCACCTGAAGCAAATCGACGATACCGACAAGGCCGACAAGAAGCCTCAGGACAAGGTCGCCCCGGCGGTCGTGCGTGCGGCTATGCACCCGCCGCGCGGGGTGGTCACGCCGACGACGCTCAGGGGTGACGTGCTCGTGGTCACGATTCGCTACCGCGGCCAGCGGTACGGCAGCACCGTCAACGATGGCCGCTACTTCGTGCTTGAGATGATCCAGCACGTCAACGCCGTCCCGACCGCCGATGGGGTCGTGCGGACCGCGTCCCTCTACGCCGGGTTGGCCGGGCTCGGTGCCGCGATCCTGCTCGGGATCGCCCTCTCGTCGCGCCTGCTGCGCCGGTTGCGGCGCCTGCGCGACGCGAGCCGGTCGCTCGACGAGGGCGACCTCAGCGCGCTCGCCACGCAGCACGACGAGGTGCCAGACGAGATCGGCGAAGTCGCTCGCGGGTTCGCGACGATGCACGAGCGGCTGCGCCAACAGGAGCACGCGAGGCGTACGTTCGTGTCAACCGCATCGCACGAGCTGCGGACACCGCTCATGTCGCTGGAGACCGCGCTTGAGCTGCTCGAAGAGGACCTCGACGACGAGTCCGTTGATCTCGGCGACGCTCGCGACCGCGTGACGTCCGCGCGGCGGCAGGCGCGCCGCCTCAGCTCCCTGGCGAAGGATCTGCTCGACCTGAGCCGGATCGACGCGCGACTCGAGTTGCGCAGCGAACCGGTCGAACTGACCGAGACCGCACGCGCGGTGGCCGCCGAGTTCGAGCATCGCGAAGGAGAAGCCGGCGTTGGCGTGGCGCTCGACGACAGCGGCGGACCGTCATGGGCGCAGGCTGATCCAGGAAGCGTGGCGCGCATCGTCCGGATCCTGCTCGACAACGCGCTCCGGTTCGCACCGCCAGACACCGTTGTCAGGATCCACATCGCCGGTCCACCTGCCGAACCGGCGATCGAGGTCAGCGACGCAGGATCAGGCGTCCCGGCCGACGAGCGGGAAATCATCTTCGAACGCTTTCAACGCGGCCGCAACAGCGGTGGAGAAGGTGGGTTCGGACTCGGGCTCGCAATCGGCGCGGAGCTCGCCGCCCGAATGGGCGGACGACTGGAGCTGACCGATCACGCTCCTGGCGCGGCGTTCCGTCTCACCCTCCCCCCGCCGCTCTCAAGCGATGCGCCCGCCAGCCACACGCCCTCCGCTGCGGACCGACCGTAGCGCCGCCGTGCGTGTGGGATAGCGCGAGCGCGGTGGTGCGCCACGCGCGCGCATGACCGAGGCCTTGCGGCGCCGCCCCGGCCGATCAGGGCAGCAGCACGATCTTTCCGTGCGTCCTGCGGTGCGCCAGCTCGCGAAAGGCCTCGCGAACGTCGCTGAGCGGGTACGTCGCGGCGATCGCGACCTCGACGCTGCCGCCGGCGACGAGGTCGACGATCTCGCGCACGACCTCGATGCGATCGACGGTGTGGGTGCCCTCACCGTGGAC
>Ga0307372_10006778_pt1 | contig 16610 bp, 7 predicted proteins | sample OX1MG_FD_202533 | JGI IMG/M metagenome (GOLD analysis project Ga0307372, IMG submission 202533) | Soil microbial communities from Risofladan, Vaasa, Finland - OX-1 | ecosystem: Environmental > Terrestrial > Soil > Coastal area > Acid sulfate soil | place: Finland: Risofladan, Vaasa | collected... | reverse complement strand
GGGAGTCGCCGCGTCGCAGAGCTGAGCCTGAGCGGCACCGGTCGGATCACCCTCGAAGCTTTCGCTCAGCGCCCCAGATCGCCTCTCAGCGCCCCACTTCGAAGCTGGGAGGCGCCAATCGCCCCTACATCTGGATCCCTGTCGATCCTCGGGGTTCCGTGGCTCACGTCAGCGAGCCGCAGACGCGGTCTCAGCGGCTCGGGGAGCCGCGGCCGGCGCTCTCAACAGGGTGGGGAATTCCCGTGATCGTAAGTGGGGAATTCTCGCGATCCTTGACAATGGACGTCCGCCACAGAATGAGCCTCCGGAAATCGTGAATAGTTAAGGACCAGGTGTTGATACTGCTCTCCAGTCACACTAGACACTGAGTCTCTAAGCACCTGTGCAGTAGGGCAGGAAAAGGTTTGTGCTCTCCATGGTCATGTCGGGGTCGGGGCGGTGGTACTTGCCGCCGGCGCGCTGGTGACGAGCTCCGGGAACGTCGTGGCATGCCGGCGGTATATGCAGAGGCCCCCCCGGGCGCCGGGGCTGGGACGGCCCCTTTGGCGCGCGCTCAGCTGGTGAGAACGCGCACCGTGGAAAGGGACGCGGCGAGAGCGGTGGGAGTGGGGCGCTCGTGGATCGAGGCTGCAAGCGCTCTCGCGAGCTCGGCCTGGCGCAGCTCGACGAGCTGGCGGTTCAGCTCGTCGCGGGCGAGGGGGAAAACGTCGTGGGCGAGCAGCCACCAGCGAGCGGTGAGTGAGAGGGTGGCGCGGACCTGCTCGAGCAAGGCAGGGTAGTCGCCGCTGACGGCGAGGCGCTCGGCGAAGTCGAGGGCTCGCCTGGCCTGGCGCAGCTTGCGCTCCGGGTCCGGCCAGACGTCGCACGCCGCAGCGACCGCAGCCTCGAAGGTGCCATCGTCGAAGAGGACGCAGCCATAGCGAGCAGACCAATGTGCGAAATCGTCGCCCGCGGCGAGCTTGGCATCCAGCTCTGCGGGGTAATCACAGTAAAGATCGATGTCGGCGGGCAGGTCGTCGAGGCTGGGACGAGCGCCGATCACGTGGTAGTCGAGGTCGCTGACAGCAGTGCGGACGCCCCTGGCAGTGGAGCCTGTGAGGATCAGCGCGGCCGCGCCCAGCTCATGGCTGCGGGACTGCACCGCCGCGGTGATCGAGGCCAGCTCCGCCGTCTGATGGCCAGCGGCACGCTCACGGTCGAGCTGGAGGCGGCTCGCCCACAGCTCGGGGTCGGGCAGCCCGAGCCCGATCAGGCCCTCCCTGGTCGGGGTGGGCTGGCGCCAGGCCCTGACGAGGGTGGTGGTCATGACTGAGCCTCAGCGATCTCGACCGCGGTCTCGACATCTGTGAGCGTGTCCTCAATCGAGAGATCGCCGGCCTCCAGTTCGTCTCCTTCGTAAAAGACGCCCTTGCGAAGCTCGTTCAGCTCGCGGTGCAGGCCGGAGAGATCCTTGGGAAGGACGCCGCGCTTGTGCAGCTCCCGAGCCGCTTCGGTGCGCTTCCAGTGCTGTTCGTCGATCGCGATGCCCTGCGACTCGGCGAGGGCGTCGATCGCCGCCTCAGGGCTGGCGAAGGCCCACTGCACGGCATCGCGCAGATCGCCGCCGTCGGCCTCCTCCCGTGCCTTCGCCAGGTGCTCGCGAGCAACCTCGACCTTGGGCTTGGCGCTCATGGTGAAGGAATCCTAGGGGCTCGGCCGGTTGGTGACGCAGCTTGCGCTTCAGTCCTGGCGAGCATGTTGGTCATCGCCCAGTCGGTGACCAACACGCGCAGGCAGGCGGAGGGTCCACCTCGCACATCTGCGAGCCAGACCGAGACCGTCCACCCCCACCCCGGCCTTGCCAGCTCTGCCCGTTGGACGCTTCAGCCGCCGACCCCGATCACCAAGCAGAGAGGCGTAGCGATCCGAGGCCGATCTGCAGGAACCTGCCGACATCGGCTAGCGTCGGGCAGACGACGCTTGGTGCGTATCCGCTTCGACTAAAGGAAGGTCCCCGATGGCGATCCTCACGATGTTCGAGGTTCACGGCGACACCGATCGGCTGGTGGCCAGCCAGCGTCCTAGATCCCGATGGCACTGTTGTCGACTCGGTGGGCCGCGAAGTCGATAACCGAGTCCTATGTGTACTTGCTCGGTTCAAAACGGCAGTAATGAAAGTGGAAGCTGAAGACTGTCGAGTTGGCCAGGTTGGCGTAATGGTTTAACTGAGTTTCATCGTGGGAGGCCTTTGACTTCCTGTTGGCCCTCAGCGCCCTGCCGGTCTGGCTCAGGAGGGCAGCCTCCTTCTTGACGTAGCCGAGCCACTTGGCGAGGATCGCTTCCTCTGCAACCGGCTGCTGGACCGTCTTCAGTTCGGCGTAGGCCCTGTTCAGCGCCGCGGACGCCTTGATGAGGGCGGCGGCGGCCAGCTTCAGCTTGCCCTGCCTCACGTCCTTCTTGACGTTCTTCAAGATCTTCTTGTTCGCGTTGGAGTTCCTCTGGCAGATCGGTTCGACCGCTGCTTTGTAGGTTTCGACGCTCACTTCTTCGGCGGCGGCGACCGCGCTGGCACAAAGAAAGATCGCCGCGACCAGGAACAGGGCGCTGGGTCTCAGGACTCGCATCGCAGGTCTCCTCTCTCACTCTCTCGCTCTCTCACATCCCCTAACAAGCACCGCGCGGGGAAGGTGCGCCCTTCAAGGACGGGATCAGGGCGGAGCGATAGCAGCTCGCTGTGTCAAAGAGGGTTGCTGCGCGGCGCCGAGGCCGTCGAGCACCTCGAGTCGTGACCATGCGGATCGTTTTCGTCGGGGGATGATGCAGGTGATCCGGGGGGCTATCGAGCTCGCATGGCAGGGATAGGGGTGGCGGCTAGCGCCGCCACCCCAGGCCCGTCGTTTGCGCCCTATCGCACCAGCGGATAGACGCAGGTGTATTTGGAGGGGGCATTGATTTCAGACTCTGAGATCGCTCCCGTTCCGTCGACGACGACTGTGCGGTAGTTGGTGCCGTTGGTGTTGCCGTAGAACTCATCGGTGTATTGGTGATCTGAGCCGACGCCTGTGCCCAGGTTGAGCACGCCTCGTACCGAGTAGAGCTCAAGCGGGGAGGGCAGGTAGCCGCCCTTGGCGGCGCACTGATCGGCGGCTTCCTTGACCGTGTTTACGGCCGGATTTGGCTGGGCGTCAAAGCAAAGGCCGCGGATCAGCGTCGCTCCCTGGGGGCAGGAGGCTTCGTGGTGTTCGGCGCCGAGGGTGTTGGCGGTTTGGGCGGTGACCGCGTTGGCGGCCTGGGGGACGGTGCCGAGAGCGCTGAAGTTGACGTTTTGGCCGGTGATCGACCCTTCGGCGATTTTCGAGCCGGTGACCGAGCCTTCGGCGAGCTTGCCGTTGGTCACCGCCTTGGCCTTCAGCTGGCGGGTGCCGACCGAGTTGCGGGGGACCTTGAAGGCGGCGTAGGCGCTACCCCCCAGGAGCACGAACAGGCACAACGTCGAGACCACGTTGGCGTAGGTCAGCTTGCCCTTCAGCTTTGACTTCATCTGTGTTTTGGCTCCTTGCTCGCTGGCTTTTCTTTGCTGGCGGGTCCCAGCAGCTGAAACCCGCATTGGCACTTAAAGGTTCGCTCTCACCCTCAGATCAGCGGCGCCGGTGGCGCAGCCTGTGGCGCTTGTGGCGCTTGGCCTTGCAGGCGGTCTTTGTCCTCACCTGCTGGGTCAGGGACTTGCCGTTTTGGCCGTTTAGCGCCACGGCGACGATCGGCTTTGCGGCGCAGAGGCTTTCGGTGTTTGAGATGTAGCCGTGGGCGCCGCCCAGAAGGCTGAAGCGGAAGTGGCCGATCGGGGCGTCTGGAATCACCGGGACAACCGTTTTCAGCCGCCCGCCACCTAGCGTCGTCGATTCGGCCTGGGGCACGACGGTGACCTGGCCGCCGAGGATGAAGGCGATGTGGGGCAGGACGTTGGTGCCGCTGGCAAAGCCAGAGACGGCATACGCGGGGCCTTCGAGGGGCTTTTCGAGCAGCGGCGTTTCGTCTTTGACGAAGCCGATCGGCTGGCGTCCGGCGCAGTGGTCCTTTTCGAGCTGGGCCTTGGAGCAGAGGTTGCCGAGGTGGCGCTGGTCGATCTCAAAGGTCTTTGGCAGCGTCACCGAGACCGAGGAGAGGTTGGCATCGCCTGGGTTGGTGTTGAGGTCGAAGCGCAGCGCGGGATCCTTGCCGCGGGCTGTAGCCCTGTGGCCGCCGAGTTGGGTGATTGACATTTTCGGTGTAAACGAAAGTGTTTCGCAGTTGACGGCAATAAAGGGTGAACTAAAGCTGACCGCGGAACCCTGATCGCCAATCCCTTCAGAAACTGTCTGGAATTCTGAACAGTTGGTCGGGTTGATCATGAAGCGTTCGCGATTGATGTTGACGCGGATTTCGCGCATCCGCAGCGGGATTCCGCCGATGATCTCGGGGACGGTTTCTGAATCGGCTATCACATGTGCGTCCAGCGGGTCAATATGAAGGGCAACGCGGACGACGACAGTGCCGTAGTCGTAGGGCCCGGCGAGGGCGGGGGTGATGGCGACGAGGGACAGCGGCGCACCTTGGAAGGGTCCGGCGAGAAAGATCCGCCCGACCGCGTGGAAGGGGTGGATGCCGGGCCCGGCGGCGACGTTGGAGGTGCCGATTTCAGAAGAGGCGGGGCAGCTCGGGTCTGCTTGCTCTGTGCGGCCGGAGGTGTTGGCGGCGGCGAGGATGTCGGTTTCGGGGCAGTAGGTGACGCCGTGCAGGTTGGCGGTAAGGCCGGGGGGCATGGTGAAGTTCAGTTTGCCGAGGAACTGGTCGCCGTCTTCGCGGTTCAGTTTCAGGGTGAAGGAAGAATAGGCGCCAGCGGCTGGGTTGGCGGTACCTGCTTCGAGGCTGGGCTTGAAGGGCCGCACTTGGCCCGGGCATTCGCTGCCATGAGGGCCGGTTTCGAGGCTGAAGTTCTTCGTTGAAGGCGCGTCGGGCAGCGCTTCGTCCCATGGGAAAAAGCGGGCACTCACGGCGTAGATCGTGCAGGCGATCGGGGTCGCCATCAGCGCTCGTTCACCGGCGAAGAGGTGGATCTGGAAGGTTTCAAAGGGGAGCTGGGGCAGGTTTTCGAAATGGGCGGTCACCTGGCCGGTTTCGGAATTGGGTGTAAACGAGCCGATCAGCTTGATATTCATACCGAAGCCCGAAACGACGTCGAACACTCGGTACTGGTTACCTGGTTCAGGCTGGCCAAGATAGACGGAGCCGGTGAGCGGCCCGTTAAGCGTCGGCGAGCTGATGCTAATCGTTCCGATCTTAGAGTTATTGGGACATTCAGCAGGCCCTTCTGAACCGAAGTTGGCCTGGGCGTTGGTGCAATCCGTCTGTCCGTCGGCGGCGTCGGGGTTGATAGTGAGGTCGGGAGGCATGGTTAGAATGATCGATTTGATCTCCGAAGGCGAGGCGGCGTATCCCTCAAATTGCTGGGCGCTCATTTCAAGGTCGAGGCCTGAGGGAGAATCCGTTTCGTTGCTGGTCGGGCTAGCATGAAGAAGTGGTTTAAACACCTCTCTTTCGCAACCTTCAATCGGCGGGTAGCTGGATTCCGCCCGAGAGAGGTGTTCGGGATCCTGATAGGTCTGAACTTCGAGCGTCGTGATCAGCGGCTGGCCCGTGCAGGTGGTCGGGTTGTCGGTGAGCGGGACGACCGGCAGGCTCGAGCGAGTTTCTTCATGCAAACAGCCGGTATTAGTGAGGCCGGCGCAGCCGGGCGGGTTGCCGACAGTGCCGCGCGGGAAGCGCTGGGTGTTGTGGCTGGCTTCGGCAGGAAATCCCCAGAGGGTGAGTTCAACCCGTGCCAACGGGGTTAGCTGGGTGATATCCGCGACCGTAAAGCGAAGCCCATAGTCTGTGGCGGTGCGAACCGTGACCGGGATCGCAATCGGGATGTCGAGGGTCGGGACGACGAACTCGAAGAGCGCCGTCTGCTCGGGCTCGGGGACCAGATCGTAGATCGGAGCGGTGCCGAGCAGGTAGCGCGGATTGCCGTCGTAGTTGGCATAGACGGTGATCAGGCCGGCCTGCGAGTTGGAGCCGCACTGATCGAGGGCGAAGTCAGAGGGGGCGCACTTGCTGATCGCATTGATGTTGCCAAAGACGCCCTTTGGCGCGTCGAAGGTCACGTTCTGAGCCGACTCGGGTTCGCCGGGCCTTTCGAGTTCGAAGAAAGTTTCGAGATCGGGGTGGGCACCGGCCAAAGATGTAGAGGCTTTGGTAATAAACGAGTGAGGGGCGACTGCCTCGCTTGCTTGAGCTGGAGCAGACAAGACGGCAAGGGCAAGCAGGCTTAGGGGTATGAAGAGCGCAGGGCGCAGGGCGCGACGGCGGATCACTTTCCACCTCCGTGATGGTGATGGATGGCTCGCTTGTGGCGGCGCTTTCGCTTGTGGGGCTTGCGGACGCAGCGGCCGTGGTTCGCAACGAAGCCCACCTTGCAAGCGACCCGTGGTGTGTAATTGGAAGGGCTGCCTGCAGTGGTCCTAATTGCTGACGGACCCGGGGCCTGACTACCAGGCCCGTGGCACTCGTCGGAAGAGGCACAGGGGGGCGGTTTTGGCACTTCGAAAAAGCCGCCGTCGGTGCGAGCATCGTAGATCTTGGTTATCGGCCCATTATGGTCCTGCGAGGAAAGTGTGTCGTGGGTGAAGAAAAAAGCATCGGTGCCGTCGGCGCTGACGCCGAGAAGACCAGAGTCGAAGGGGCTCGAACCGGATGAGATAAGACCGAGACAGTCCCCATTGAAAGAGAAGAAGTCCGGACTTTCCACTTGGCAGGTGCCCGTGCCAGTGGCCTCCCACTCGTATACATCTTGGCGGTTGTCGGTATCCCTCAATACCAACGCGTCATCGGTGTTAAAGAAGACCCGGCCGTCGTTGGTGAGGCTCGATCCATTGGAGGCGAGACTTGCGTTTCCGATTGCTTGGGCATTTGTCGGATCGCAGGAGGCGCAGTCGAGCTTTCTAGTGGTCGCGTCGTAGCGGTAGACCTCCGCATACCCGTCGTTTTCATAGGCTCCTAACCGTCTGATTGTCCCGAACACTGCGAACCGTCCGCTCGGCGTAACCTGGAAGTCGGCGGTGTGGCGGGTCTTGGCTTCAGAGACGGAGTCGAGCACCACCGAGTCTTCGGGGGAGAGCGTCGTGACGTAGTGCGGGGCTTCGCCGGGAGTGGCGAGGTAGAGGTTGGGGGCGTTCTTGATGCCGTCCTGGGGTTCCGCGGAGCCGGCCAAGAGCTCGGGGGAGAGGAAGTAGATCGCTCCATCCTGAGAGGCAACCCCGCCGCCGCCGCCGATCGCGACGGCATCGCAGTTTTTGGATGATCCGACCGTGTTCCAGTGTTCGCCAACTGAGTTAGAGACCGGTTCGCAGGAGTTGGAGTTGCTCGGCGCTCCGCCTTCGCCGGCGGAGATCAGATGCAGGGTGGCACTGGAGCCAGAGACTTCAGCCTCATAGATATCGGCGCTTTCGTCGGTGTCTGCACTCAGCAGTTTGTCCTTGGTCGTGAAGAAGACCTTGGAGCCGTCTTCGCTCATCCCGTCAAAGAGGACGCCTTCGCTAAAGCCCGGGCCACCGTGTTCGGAGATCACGCCTGGGGTGAGGTCGATCGAGGTTATTGCGTCGTTGACGTCCATGTAGAGGTGCCAGTAGACGTTGCCGTCGGCATCGGCTGAGACCTTCTGGCCCAAGAGAATGTGGGAGCCGTCTGTGGAGATCGCGAGCTCTGCGATCCCGTTTGAATCTTTGTGGGCGGCGCTGCATTGACCTTTGCCCTGCAGGCAGGGGAGTGGGACGGGGAAGTCTTCGGTGGCGGTGTTGTTGGAGATGACGTGGGTTTCGCCGCTCTTCATATTGTGGTCATAGATTGAAACATCACCGGTTCCGTTGTTGCCGCCGGGGGCGAACTGGGAGGTTGAGCCGAAGATCAGGTGTTCCCCGTTTGCCGAGAGGTCGCTGCCGATGTAACCGTCGGGGCTAGCTGAGGGCCCTGGGGCGGGGACGTTTGATGCGGCGACCATGCCCTGAACCAGTTCGCCGTCTTCAAGGCGCACCGGGATACCCGTGTAGCCGCCTTCGAAGCATGGCGAGCAGCTGCCTTCGCCACCGAAGGCGAAGGCGCCGAGGGCAGCGCTAGCGCCGGTCGGGACCGAGGAGAAGGGTTCCGAGGCAAAGGGGTCATTGGCGGGAATGCCGACGTATTTGGTCTCCCAGCCTTCTTCTGTGCGGGTGGCAATATAAGGGTCAACCCCCCTATTGGTGGGGTGGCCTGCGACACCGGGAAGTGCCCCGTCATGGACACCGTACAGAACACGCGAGGTGCCGGTGGCGCCCGAACCCTCTGGATAACCGGCATATGGGGCTTGGCCAGGAACCAGATTCGACTCCACGTCATAACCGCCACTTTCGGCGGAGGAGACAAGCTCGTAAGCGCGGCAGTCGAGGAGCAGTGCCGCGCCGGTCTGCTGGCGGGCGAGCCCGTTGGCGCAGGTTTCGTGAATTTGGGGAACGAAGGGGAAAGTCGTGAAAGTGGAGTCGGGCCCATCAGTGACGCCAAGCCCGTTCGTCGCAACGACTCGGTAGTGGTAGGTGGTCCCCGGAATCAAACCACTCAGTTCGGCGCTCACGCTCAAAAAATAGTTCTCAGAGCCAAGAGCGACATCGGGAACTGGGATCTTGGTGCAGGAGCTGATCGAGCAGTCGGCGGTACCGAATTCGAAGTGATACGTGGTTTCGGACCCCCCTGGGTCGATCCGATCATGAAGAAGAGCAGAGCTGGAATGCACCGCGCTAACCGATCCGGCTGCAACAAGTGGTGCCGACGCCGTGGTGGTGAATACGAGTTCATTTCCATAGGTGCTCCCAAACCGGCTACTAGCGACGATGCGGAAGTGGTATTCGGTGGTCTGGATGAGATTTTCGATATTTACGTGAACTGCGGTTGGACCAGTGGGTGAACCCGCATCCCCTTCAGGCAGGGGAGCTGCGGTGGCGTGGGCAAATCCTTCGTTGCTGTACTGTTGCCCCGTGACGTATTCAAAGTGGTAGTGAGTGTCTTCACCGTTTCCTACAAAGGCTCCATTGAGGGTTGCGCTTGTGGGTCCGACATTGGTCGCCGCTTCGGTAGTGAGTGCCGCGATGGCCGGCGGTGTTGTAAGCGTCTGGTCTCCCCCTCGCGTAGTTCCGAAGCCGTTAGTGGCCACCACACGATAATGATAGGTGGTCTGCGGAACGAGGCCACTGAGGTTGAGTGGAAGTGACGTAGGTGTTGGACCAGTCGGCGAGCCCGCATTTTCGACTGCGGTTTTATGTCCGTAGGATTCGGTGGCGCCCCATTCGTAGAAGTAGTGAGTGTCTTCACCGTTTCCTACAAAGGATCCATTGAGGGTTGCGCTTGTGGGTCCGACATTGGTCGCCGCTTCGGTAGTGAGTCCAGCGACGGCGTGTGGAGTAAAGGTTTGGTCGGATCCTTTTCTTGTGTTGCCGCTCGCATCTGTGACTACTGCGCGGTAGTGATAAGTAGTTTCCGGAGTGAGTCCCGAGATATTGGCGCTCACTTCCGTCGGAGTTGAGTACGGCGGGGCAGGTTCGCATGGGACATGAGGTGAGCCATACGTGCCGGTCGCTCCATACTCGAAGTAACAGCTTGTGTCTTCACCGGCACCGTTGGGATCAATTTTGGCGTTGAGAGTCCCTGAGGTTGGTGTTGCGTTCGATACTGGCTTGTAAGTGATCTTTGGTAGTGGAATATTAGGACTGAAGATGTCGACGACTCCCGCAGCGCCGTCGGCTATGTATAGATAGCCTTCGGAATTGACGGCGATTCCTCCTTCGAGGCTGCCAAAAGGCGTGATTTCGGAAGTTCCGGTGATCTGGTCGAGGTAGGCGCCGGAGGATTCGAACTCATCGACGACATCGTTCCCGCTGTCGACCACTAGCACGTTTCCATTCGTTGGGTCGACGGCAACACCGGTCAGGTCGCCGCTAAAGGCCGTGGGAGCGCCCGCACCGTTGAATTCCTGCACAAATTCGCCGCTGGGGCGGAACTCGTCGACGACGCTCTTATTCTGATCGACGACGTAGATGTTGCCGTCGTTGTCGACAGCGATGTTCCAGGGACGGCCGAAGGAGCCATTCGGCGTGCCGGTGATCGTATTGCCGCTCACGTAGGACTCTGAGGCTGAAAAGTTAGCTTCGGTGTGATTTGGGTTGAATGCCCTGACCCCTGGCCCGGACGGGCTCGCGATGTACACGCGACCTTTTGAAGGGCCCGTGGAGTTGTCAACGGCGACATAGTCATAGCTGCCGCCCAAAGGCCACTGTTCAACGAACGTCGACGGACTGAACACGTCAACAACTTCAGGTCCCGAGTCGGCTACATAGAGATAGCCGTTAGTGCTGTCGAGGGCAAGGCTCCAGATGTAGTGGGCACCGTAGTGACCTTCACCGGTCTGTTCTCCAATCTTTGCCGACGAGGAGTTGTACTCGGTGATCAGACCGCCATGGCCCGGGTCGCTGATCCAAGCATTGTTGGAGGAGTCAATCGTAACGCCGTGGGGGTCGGAGAAGCCGGTGATCTGGGATTCGTAGCTCCGGTCGGCCAATGCGGGAGAAGCGCCTGCGGCGAGGAGCAGCAACGAAGCGCACAACCCCACCAGTCCGATCAGGCCAGGGCGGATGTAACCACGCGCCATCATCAGTGGGCTCCCGTCTTCTTTTGGGATTTGGGCCTCTTGCAGGGCGTCTGGAGAATCGGGGTTTGATTCGCGGTCTTTCCGTTCTGCCCGGTGATGTCGGCGGTGACACGGAGGGAGTGGGAGCAGACGCCGGGGGAGTTTTCGATAATGCCCCTATGGCCGCCGTCAAAGCTAAGGAGGACCTTGGAGACGGGAGCGTCGGGGACGGTTTCGAAGGTTGTGCGGAGACGGCCATGGACGGAATCGACGTGGCCGACGAGGGCGATGTCGATCTGACCGTTAAGAGCGGCGACGACGTCGGGGAGCCCGGCGCGACCGGTGGAGCGGAGGTATATGGGACCTTGGAGGGGTTCCGCGAGGAGAGGGCTTTCGGCACGAGCAGATCCTAGGACTGAACCAGGCGGGCACTGTTCACCGGGGGTGTGACCCGCGGCGAACTCGACGCGGGTGCAGGGGCTCTTGATGTGGGCGTTGTCGACGAACTCAGTGTGCGGAAGAGTGACCTGAGTACGGGAGATGCTTGCTTCACCAGGCCTGGCGGTGAGAGTGGCGGCAAGGGCCGGGTTGCCGGCCTGCTTCGTGGAACCGGAAAGGCGGAGGGCGAGCTTAGGAGCGAAGGGGAGATGAGCACAGTTGGAGACCTGGAAAGGGGCGGCGAGATGGGCCTGGGTGCCTTCGTCACCACTAGCCGTAGCGTCTACCGACAAGGGATTGCAGTCGGTGGGGTTGAGAGTGAAGTCGGGTCGGTTTAACTCAAGCAGGATCTGACGCAGCCGCAGCGGGATGCCGTCAAGGATCTGGGGCAGGGGGTCAGAGACGGCGGTGATCTGAACCGTTTCGGGATTGACGTTGAGCGCGGCCCGAACGACAACGTTACCCAGGTCATAGGGGCCCGAGACGGTAGGGGTTATCACCGCCAGGCTGAGGGGGGCGCCTTTATAGGGGCCTGCAAGATAGACCTTGCCGGGCAGATACACAGGGTGATCTCCCGCCCCCGCCCCGCTCTGCGAGATGCCAATCTGGGAGGCGGCTGGGCAGCTTGGGCTTGCCTCCTCCTGCAGGCCCGAGTAACTGGGCTCCGCTGCCGCTTGAAGAGCGGCGCTCGAGCAGTATGGGATGCCAGCGAGGGAGGCAAGGAGGCCGGGTGGGGTTGTGACGGTGAGACCGCTGAGGTCCTGGCTCCCGTCCGAACGAGTCAGTTCTATCGAGAACGGAGTGTGAGCGCCCGCAGTGTTGCTTGCAGAAGCTGCTGTGAAAGCAGGATTGAAGGGTCGGGCCGCAGCGGGGCATTGGGAGCCGCCTGGACCCGAGTCGAGACTGAAGAGCTGGGTCGAGCTTTGTTCGGGAAGAGACCCGTCCCAAGCCTTGAAGGTGCTGTTGACCGCGTAGGTTTCGCAGCGGGTTGGGGTCGCGAGGAGACCGCCTTCTGCGCCAAAGAAGTGCAGGTTGATCTCGGTGAGCGGGCTCTGCGGAAGCTCCGGGAAGGAGACGGTAAGTCGACCGGTCTCCGGATCGGGCCTCACGTCGCCGGTCAGCTTGATGTGAGTGGCGAAACCGTTGGCGGTGACAAAGATGCGGTAGGTATCGCCCGGCTTGGGTTCGGCAAGGTAAATGGAGCCTGGCAGCGTGCCCGGAAGGGCCGAGCTTTCGAGTGAGACAGTGCCGATGCGGGAGTATTCGGGGCACTGGGATTCTTCCGTGGAAGCGAAAGAACCGACCCCTGCCTGGGCTTCCGAGCACGATGTCTTACCGTTGGCGGCGCTGGAATTAATGGTCAGACCTTCGGGCAGGGTCACGGTGTTGGCGCGAATCTCAGAGGGGGAGGGGGTTGTCGGGCTGAGCTCCTGAGGCACACTCAGGTCCACTTCCAGCCCCGAAGGGGAGTCAGTCTCGGTGGTCGTCGGCTGTGCGCTGAGACTGGGGTTGAAGCTGAGCTGGTCACAACCAGTGGTGGCCGGCCATTCCGCCGTCGCTTCTCCGCTGGTGCCGTCGTAGCTGAGCGCATCCAGCGTGGAGCTAAGCGGACCAGTGCAGGAGGTGGGGTTTTGAAGAAACGGGATAGGCGGGCTGTTCGAAGGGTAGCCCGGTGTGTAATTGGGACCGAAGCGTTCGGCGTCGTGGATGGGTTCGGCCGGAACCCCCCAAAGTTCCTCATTAAACTTGACAATGGGCAATATCTGCTCGACCCCATCGGTCAAGACGTCCAAGCCGTAATCAGTAGCCGTCCTTGCGCTGATCACGTGGTAGACGGGGGTGTTAAAAAGCGGAGTCAACCAACCTATCAACCCTGCTTGGTTCGGTCTCGGTTCCAAGTTATAGACAGGGTCCGTAAAGGGACCAAAGGTGAAATACCCATTGAGGTCTACAGTAGGGTGCGCCACTCCTATCTGTGAATCGGCGGGACAGGTTTCCCTGGCAAAGTCCGCGTTACTGCATTTCGGAGTCGCGTGCGGATTGCCGATGACTCCTGCCGGCAGGTAGATATCCAGGTTCTTGGCGTTGTTGCAGCCGCAGGGGAGCTTGGGGTTCGGATGTCCAGAGTCATCGGAATAATCTTCGATTTCAAAGTTTATGTTGATGTTGGGGTGACCGCCGGCCTGCGTCGTCGATGGCGTTGAACTATAGGAATAGATAGTAAAAGCGCTGGCCACCGGCGCGGTAAGCGATGCAATGCCTGCAAGGGCGAATACCACGGTGGCGAAGCAGGCAATCAGCTGATTACGCCGCCGTGGGCGAAATTTGAAATGCACCGAACCGGAGCTGCCGGAATTACGCAGTCCCAGCCCCTTAGTGGAGAGACCAGAGGAAGCGCGGCAGAGAAACCCCGGAACTTTAGGATTCCACACCTCACGGCGTCTCCTGAAGTCACTCAGAACACTGGGAGCCATCATTCTGACCGACTCCATGCGTACCGCCGACCTATCTCGTCTTGTAGAGAGCCACAGTGCGATGTGTGTGATGCTATGTCGCATCATGGCAAGAGTCGAAAGGAACCATGCGGTTACGTAGCCAGAGCATCGACTTGCTGTCTCCCGACTCATCGATTACCCCCCCGGTGGTGGAAGTGATCCCGCCTATGCCGGGCTGCCTTCTTCCTCTTGTGAAGAATCCTCTTCTTGTGGTGGATGCTAGCGGCGGGGAGTTGCGCGTTGCCACCGCTACCCAGGGGGGCCCCGGTGCCATTCGATGGGCCGGCCAGCGGCGCGTTACCGGACCCGTGACACTCATCTGCCGCAGCGCAGGGGGGGGTTGGGCTGACGAACGGGATGCCACCGTCGGTGCGAGCGTCGTAGATCTTCATCTCCTGGCCATTCAGATCCTGTCCCACAAGGACTTCGGTGGTGCCAAAGTAGACATCGGTTCCGTTGGCGCTTACCCCGATGAGCCCGGGGATCGTCTGTTCACCGACGACCCCATAGTGGATGAATGACGGTCCCGTTCCAGAAGTGATCAGTTGCGGGCGGCCGTCGACAAACTCATAGACGTCCTCGGCCTGGTTGGTGTCCTGCGGGACCAGCGCATTTTCGGTGAAGAAAAAGGCACGCCCGTCGTCGGTCATGAAGAGGCCGTTCTGCGATCCATAGACGTTAGAGGTCGGTGATTCGCCGTTAGGGGCACAAGAGTCGCAGACGACCCGACCTGTCGCTGGAGTGAAGGAGTACAACTCGGTATATCCCTTATTGTCGTAGCCCGTAATCTGGCTAGCCGTGATGAAGGTCATGTGGCCGCCATCAGGTGAGACGTCCATTCTGGTTGCTTCGCTGGTAAGAGTAGTAACTAACTGCACTTGACCGTTGCGGTAAAGGTAGAGATTCTGGCCGCCCTCGATCCCCTTTGTGCCATCCAGCTGCGCGGGGGAGTAGAAGTAAATGTCTCCGCTTTCCGACGCGATGAAGCTGTCAGACCGTCCGTTGCCACCAAGGCCGGCATACGATGTTGCCTGAGAGGTGACATTGACGGGCACAGCGTCGCAATTTGAGGTCCACGAGGCGTTACAGGAGTTTGTGTTATCGGCCCCGCCGTTAGGCTTTGAGATCAAGGTCAGGGGGTGGCCTTTTTCGGCACCTTCCTGGCTCCACATATAAAGCTCGGCATTCGAATCGGTTTCTTCTCCTTCAATGAGCTGTTCATTTGAGGTGAAGTAGAGCTTGGAGCCTTCGGCGGTCATGCCAAGGTAATCCACTACATGGCCGGGCGCAATCTCATAGGTGCTGGCGTCGTCAATGCGCATATACAGCTGCCCCGCTCCACACAGTGGGACCTGCTGAATGTCGCCACGACACAAACCGCCACCTACGGACATCAAGATGTGCGACCCGTCCGAGGAGAGCTGCAGAGGCTCAGCGCCTTCGATTCTTTTGCCTTCGGCCTGCGAGGCGATCGAGATTTGATCGGTCGTCGTGTTGTCGTCGTAGACGTCGCCGGGCGCCCCGCCCGGGGCGAACACCACATTCGAGCTAAACACGAAGTGGCTTAGATCAGACGAGGCCGTAGGCTCCCCTTCGAATTCTTCGCCGCCCGGAATGGTCCCAAGGTCGGTCGGCCAGCGGTCAGCCAGCGCACCAGTGGTCGTGTTCCAGACGTAGGGCGCCTCGGAGGCATCTTCACCATATTCCCCGTTGTAATAGCCGCGGAACGGAGGATGACCATTGCTCCAGTCGACGACCCGGGAAAGGCTACGGTTGGCCAAGACGCCCGCTTGCCAGAAGCCAGGGTAGGTCATTTCGTCGGTGCTGGCCCATGGCGGTCCTCCTGTCAAATACTCCTTGGAAGAGGGCAGGCCTATGTATTTTGTTCCCCATCCTTCGTCGGTGCGGGTTGAAACGTAGAGGTCGCCGTAACTATCGGACGGTTCGCCGCCGCTGTTCGGGATTAGACCCCACCCTCCGCTGAATGCGAGCCGAGGCGGGTTGGTCGCTTCGCCGCTGCTGGGTCCATCGGACGTGAAGACGATCGCCCCGCCTGCTTGGCCAGGCGAAACGAGCTCATATGCTCGACAGTCAGGAAGATTGGAGGAGCCGGTCTCCTGGCGAAGGAGTTCATTAGGGCAAGTAGAGGGGTAGAAACCAAAAGTCTGGTCTTCGGAGGTGTTTGATCCTTCCGAGTTGGTAGCGATGAGTCGAAAGTGGTAGGTGAGACCCCTATGAAGGCCTTCGAGGTGGACTTTGACCGGCACGGCGGCCGTGCCACTGCCGATGCTGGCTTCGGGGGAGCTTTCTCCATAGGAGAGTGTGGTGCCGTAGTCGAAGTGATAGGTAGTTTCGCGCCCGTTTGGATTGATCGTGGCGGCCAAGGTAGCTGTTGTCGCTGTCACATCAGTTGCGGTGACACCTTCAAAAGTAGGTTCCTGCGCAGGGCTTATGACGGCGTCCGCGGTATGAAAGCTTTCGCCGCGTATATTTTCCGCCGAGAGGCGATAGTGATAGCGGATTCCCTGCGCTAGCCCGGGAAGATTCGCGCGGACGTCGGTTGCGCCGGTGAAGTGGGCTGCAGGCGCGCATGGGACCGAGCCCAAGCCATAGGCAGTGTCATACCCGTATTCGAACCGACAGTTGACCACTTCGGTGCCGACGCCACTGCCGGGATCGACGTGCCCGTTCAGCGTGACGGAAGTGCGTTCGACATTCGTCGGTTCGGTCAGAGTAATGGTGGGAAGGATATAGGGCACGAAAACAGCGATCTGATTTCCACCGGAGTCGGCTACATATGCAATTTTCGACGCCGCGTCGATGGAGATGCCACGAGCTCCGGTCAGGTGCCCTGAGCCGAAGTTGTCCGCCGGAATGCAACTATAATAGTAATTCGTCTGCGACAAAGGGCAGTTCGCATTGAAATGACTGACGTATCCACCACCCTGGTCGACATACAAGTCGTTAGTGCC
>Ga0307372_10006777_pt1 | contig 16611 bp, 12 predicted proteins | sample OX1MG_FD_202533 | JGI IMG/M metagenome (GOLD analysis project Ga0307372, IMG submission 202533) | Soil microbial communities from Risofladan, Vaasa, Finland - OX-1 | ecosystem: Environmental > Terrestrial > Soil > Coastal area > Acid sulfate soil | place: Finland: Risofladan, Vaasa | collected... | reverse complement strand
ACGGAAATCGGGGTCTTTTGGCCGCGGCTGCCACTGAAAGTCGTGAAAATGTTTCCGGCCGGATCGAGCGCGGGGTTGGTGACGGGGTGAAGGTTTTCGGCGAAGCTCACGCCGACGCTGACCGGGACCGGGGCGCTCACAGCGGAGCCCGTATCCACCGTCAGATCCCCGCTCACCACACCCTCCGGCACTCTCACCACTAACCGGCTGGGAGAACTCATAAGCAGGCTTGCAGAGAGATCGCCGAAACGCACCAAGGGCCGCGGGCTGCCATTTTCCGTAAAGCCGCTGCCCTGAATCGAAAGCTCTCCGCCGGGAATCGCCGCGCGCGGGGCAACTTCCCTGATGGCCGGTCTTTCGTATGCTGGCTCGGGCTTTTGCATCGGTTGATCTGGTTTGCTTGCCCTCTTCCACAAACTCATCGCATCGCGAGTCCCAGCAGGAACAGCGCCGCCGCGGAGTAAATGCCCGCCGCCACATCGTCGGTCATAATGCCCCAGCCTCCCGGCAAATGCTCGCTCCGGCGCGCGGGGAAAGGCTTGAGCACGTCGAAAAATCTGAACAGCAGGAAGCCGCCGATCAGCCACGCCCACCCGGCGGCGGGCCGTAACAGAAAAGTCACCATCTGTCCGGCCACCTCGTCAATCACTACCGGGCCTGGATCAACAGTGTTAAAGGCTTTCTCCGCGCGGCCCGAAGCCCAAACTCCCACGAGATAAAGCAAAGCGGTTGAGCCGCCGAGAACCACGCCAAGGCCTGTGCGGCCGAGCGGCAAGCGCCCGATAAGGGCCGCCACCGCCACGCCCACCGCGGAACCCGCAGTCCCAGGAGCGACGGGGAACCGGCCCACCGGTCCCACGGTCGCGATGCGCACAGCGGCCCCTCGCGGTGAATCACTCAACGCCAGCCTCAGCGTCGTCCGGTCCAAGCTGATTGCGTTCCTGGTCCTCAGAGTTCGCTGGCGTGGAAATGCGGTATCTTCCTCCAAGCCAGTTGTCCAGATCAAGCAGCTTGCATCGTTCGCTGCAGAAGGGACGAAATGGATTCCCTTCCCTCTGCGTCTCCCGTTTACAAATGGGGCAGTGCGTTGTCATGAATCAGCCCGCCCACGGGTTGGATTTCAACCAACCCAGCTTGAGCGGCCATTCTCCGAAACTGCATTTTCGTCTCGCCGAAAGGTTGCGCTTCAAGACGCGCCACCACGTCGTAATCCGATGAAGCGGTGATGGCCGCCCAGCGGAATTCGCCCGGCTCGGGAAGCGGTCCCTCGAAATCATTGAGGAGCACGTGCCCGTCCACCTCCGGCGCCTGGGATTCGAGGCGTCCCTTGAACAGCAAATCCGTCTCTGGCGCTCGCCCTTCAACTAGCACGGGAAAGCGTTTTCCCACCAGATTTTTCAGCTTGCGCCGGGAAATGCGCCGCTGTAGCGCCAGAATTTTCCTCCGCCGTTGAGTGGAAACTCCCGGCGCAACTGGATTCGGCAAGCGGAATGAGGCGCTGGTTTCCTCGTTCGAGTAGCGGAATACGCCCAACCGGTCGAATTCCGCCGCCGCGACGAAATCCATGAGCGCCTGAAAATCCTCTTCAGTTTCGCCTGGGAAGCCGGTAATCAGCGAAGTCCGCAATGTGACGCTGGGGATGGCGGAGCGGATTTTTTCAACCAACTTGAGGAATTGCGCGCCGTTCGAGCCGCGCCGCATCATTTTGAGGACTGGCCCGGAGGCGTGCTGCAAAGGAATGTCAAAATACTTGGCGGCTCGCGGTGTTTCGGCAACCGCTTCAATCAACGCGTCGGTCACCCGGTTCGGGTAGCAATAAAGGAAGCGCAGCCACACGAGGCCTGGAATTTGCCCCAATTCGCGCAGGAGCGCGGCTAGACCGTCCCGCAGCCCCAGGTCTTCGCCATAGCTCGTGTTGTCTTGCCCCACTAAAACCAGCTCCCGCACGCCTTGAGCCACAAGATTTTCAGCTTCCCGGATTACGGACTCAAAACGCCGTGACCGGAACTTCCCGCGCATTTGCGGAATCACGCAGAAGGAGCACGTGTGGTCGCATCCTTCCGCAATTTTGATGTAAGCCGAGTAACGCGGCGTAGCGAGGACCCTCGGCGTGAACTCATGGTAGAGGTACGGCGTGGGCCGTACGGCGGACTCCCGTTCGGGAGTTGAAAGCCGGCACGCTTCCTCCACGCTTTCGAGCTCATTCGTGCCGAGCACGTAGTCAACTTCCGGCATCTCCGTGAGAATCTGGTGGCGGTAGCGCTCCACGAGACACCCTGTCACGACAAGCCTCTTGGCCGCGCCAGTCTTCTTGTGTTGCGCCATCTCGAGGATCGTGTCAATCGATTCCTGTTTGGCGGGGCCAATAAAACTGCACGTGTTGACGATGATAACGTCCGCTTCCGAGGCGTTCGGCGTGAGTTCGTAACCCTGGCGCGAGAGCATCCCCAGCATCACTTCGCTATCTACCAGATTTTTGGGGCAGCCTAGGCTGACCAATCCTACTTTGGGCATAACGTCTGAGAGCCTCGCGGAGATTCGGACCGGGCTTACGCCGACATGAAAATTCTAGCATAACTCCCCGGCAGTCCGCTTAGGCAGTGGTTTGAGCTCATTTCCGAAGATGCCATGCTGAGAGGAGCGAAACATCTCGCAGCGCTACGCCGAAGACGATGAATCCCTGATGAAAAGGGGACGGCAGCCTGCCGTCGCACCGGATAATGGGTCAGTTTGCTGTAGCGGTGGCCTCTGGCCGCCGAAATCCTTTCACTCTAGCTTTTGTTCGGCGCGGGTTTTACAATCGGACAGGCGCAGGGCGGCTATTCGGCTCTATGTCTTCTCTTTGTATTCTCTGAAGCCATCAACCAATTGCCTGAATGAGGCAGGCTTGTATTTCTCAAAGCTTTCCTGGTCCACGTAAACGAAGTCCCATTTCACGTCTGTCTGACCTCGATTCACGTCCTCACACCATTGTTTCAGCCGTTGCATCTTGAGCGGCAGGTCCAGCTCCTCCCGCCCTTTGGTTTCGACGATGCAACTCCGCTTGTCGGAAAGCTTGACCAGAAAGTCCGGGCGGTAGGTGGAAAGATCGCCGTCCGCTTTCACGTAGTCCAGCTTGAAAGGCACCGCCAGGTAGTTTTTGGCGTAGGAAACCACATCGCCGCAATCTTCCAGGAAGCGGGCGAACACCAGTTCGAAACCTCTGTCGCCGATGATGCGGTTGAAGACGCTCTTTTTCGGGATGAGATAGCCCTGGTCCTTGGCTACGAAAGGGCGCGTCTGCCGCAGCTTGATGGTGTCTCGGATTTGTGCGTCGCCTTTGTCCCGCACCGTCAGGGCGTTGATTGCCTTCTTGAAGGTCTCGATCAAGGTTTTGGTGGCGGCAAGTTCCGACAGGTTGCGCAAGGTGTTGGGGCTTTCCAGTTCCACCGGGCGGTCAAACAACTGGTTTTGCACAAAGGCTTTCACCTTGGGATACAGCACGTCGTAGCCACGAGGGGTAGAGCCCTGATGGTATTCCAAGCGCAGGTCTTTCATAATCGTTTGCGTAAAGTACCCAATCACGCTGCGGTAATCGGCAATGCCCGCCGTATCGAGAATGGTGGTATGTGTCACTTCGCCGGTGGTGATGTCCTTGAAGACAATCTCCCGCTGTTCTTCTACGCTGAACTGAAGGTAGGCCACGCGCTGATGCTCCAACCCGCTCACGTCTAAATCGCCTAGGTTTTTATATTCCCGGTAGACGCGGGGCGTGAGCACGGGGATTTCGATATCCAGGGCGTCGAGGTCCTTCTTCTCGTTCTCCTTATCAACCTCCACCACCAGCGGTGTCTTAGGCTGGGTGCCTTCGCCCATGGGCTTGCGCTCCAGCACCACGCCTTCGGCCTGGATGGATTCAACGAATTCCATAAAGGCATCCGTGCCGACCACGCTGACCTGTTCTTCCTCGCCACCAGGATACATTTTGCGCAAACCGCGCCCCAGGGTTTGTTCGGGCAGGATGTTGCTGGGGGCGGAATAGGCGCGAAGGCCCACGATGGTGGTGACGTTGCGCACGTCCCAGCCCTCTTTCAGCACCATCACGGAGATGATGGCCTTCGCGGGCCTGTCCGGCTCGTCAATCGAGTTGGCCTCTGCACGCAGTTTATCCAACTCCTTCTTGCTCTTGCCTGAAGTTGTTTCGGAAATCTCGCCATTGTTATTGGTGTGAATCACCAGTACCGCGTCTTTTTCAGCAAATTCTGGATAGGTGGCTCGCAGGTATTCGGCCACGTCGTCGCAATTGCGCGTGTCGTCCGTCATCACGAAGAGGATGGCTTTCTTGCCCATTTTTTCGTGCTCGGCATACGCCTTGCGCCACTCGATCACGCCCAGGTTAATATAATCCTCGTATTTTTCGGTGTATTTGGCGCTCTGGCGCTCCACCAGTTTGGCGCGGCTGGGGGCGTCGGGCACAACCGGGTGTTTGACTACATTTTGCGAGATGGCTTCCACCAGCGGGTAATCGGCCACGGTCTGCACAAAAATCGCGCCGTTATTGTGCCTGGGCGTGGCGGTCACGTCCACTTGGAGGGAAAGCGCGGACCCTTTTTGCTTCAGGCGGTTGTGAATATCTTGGATGGATTTGAACCATGCCATGCGCGGATCGTGAATGTGGTGAGCCTCGTCGTTCAACACCACCAGCTCATCCACGTCGCGTACGATCATGCCCAGGTCAACCTTCGAGTCCGTGGTTGCGCCGCTGGGCCGCTTGCCTAAAAAATAATCCATGGTGTCTTCATCGTCGGGCGAAGGCGGAACGTCATCGCCCGCATAAACCCGATGAATGTTGGTCAGAAAGATGTTGCCGGTGGGGCGGGTGATGCGCACTTCGTCCTGCCGGTGCAGGGTGAGTTGGAAATCATCGCGCCAGTTGCGCCCGGCCACGCCATCGTCGGGCAAGATCGGGTCGTCTTTGAGAAAAATGCGCAGGCCGCCAAAATCCTTGTAGATGCGGTCCAGCACGATGATATTGGGAGCGATCACCAGAAAGTTGCGCGCCAGGCTCGACTCCGGCTCATACAGCTTGTGATAAAAACTCCAGGCCAGCACCAGGCTCAGTACCTTGGTTTTGCCCGCCCCGGTCGCCATTTTCACCACAAAGCGCCGCCAGCTTTCGTCGAACATGCCGGCGGAAACCAGCCCGGAACCGTCAAACCGCATCAGGTCGTATTTGTCCTCGACCCCCACCACGTCGTACAGATAGATGATGGTCTCCAGCGCCTCGCGTTGGGCGAAGTAATACTGAAATTCCCCCATCGTGCCGTCGGATTGGGGGAGCAGGTGCGGCGTGTTGAACCACCAGTTGAGCAAACTCTTGCTGGTGTCCGTCGCCCCCGCATAGCCGCTGTCCCGCCACTCCTTCACCTTGCGGCGCAGTTCCGGCACCAGCGGAGGCATGAGCTTGTCCATGCTGGTCTTGCGCAAGGCCTCATCCGCCGGGAACCAGCGGATGGCTGGGTCGAGGATGGTGTAGGGTGATTCGGGGAAGTTGGGATGCAGTGCCATAAAATTCTTTCTCGCGCAGAGCCGCAGAGGCGCAGAGAGAAATAATAATTATAAAAGCGTATACGGATTCAACGCCCTATTCCAATTTATGATTCTTATTATTCATTCTTTTTCTTTCTCAGCGTCTCTGCGCCTCTGCGCGAGTATCTTCTTCAAGGCCGTTCACGGCCCTGACGATGCCTTCCTTCATCAGCGCCGCCCCGAAGTTGAAAATGTATCCGAGTTTCAAACCCGTGAGACGCAAATAGGTTTGAATCTGTTTACGATGCGCTTTGTTGATCTGTTCAACGGACTTCAGTTCCACAATCACCTTATCGGCTACCAGCAGATCGGCGCGAAACGCCTCTTCGAAGGCGATGCCTTTGTAGACAATTGATATGGGAACCTGGCGCTTGACCGGCAATCCCCGCTGCTTCAATTCATACTCCAGGACAACCTCATAGACCGATTCCAAGAGCCCAGGCCCCAATTCGCGATGTATTTCGATGGCGGTTCCGACAAGAATTGTGCCGATTTCATTTTCCGTCATAAGAGTTTTCCTCGCGCGGAGGCGCAGAGCCGCTGAGAAAGATTAGAAAGAAAAACCTTTTCTACCTCTTTTTATCATTTTCCACCTGGGCCCCTACTTTTCCTTTTTATATTTCGACTCCTTTCTATCATTTTTCTCCTGGTCTCTTGCTTTCATTTTCATGTTTTTCTCTGCGTCACTGCGCCTCTGCGCGAGTCATTTCTTCCCTCCCACGCTGACTTCGACGATGGTCATGGTGTCATTCCCGAAGATGTCCACCACCTTCACGGCCAGTTTGGGCCGACCGGGCGGGCAATCGTGAAAGACGCTGGTCAGTTCCAGCGTGCGGTTTTTCTTGGTGCGGAAGGATTGCCACTCGTTCTCGAAGATGTAATCTCCCGTCCACCGCTCTTCCCACTCGCCGGTGTCCTCGCTCTTCACGCGAATAATTTCCCGTTTATTTTCGAAGTTGAAGTCCACCGCCCAGTAATCAATCCAGTCCGTCCAGTTCTTGGTCAGCACCTCCCGCTTCACGATCCCCTTCGCGTCCTTGCTCACCTTCACAATTTGGCCCTTTTCCACCACGATCTTGCTGGCTTTGTCCTTGAGCGCGGCCTCGGCGGCGGCGATGGAGTCCTGCGAATAGAAAACCGAAAAGTCGGTCAGTTCCACAGCAACCGTAGGGGCACGGCTTGCCGCGCCCCGGCTTGCCGTCCCCTGGGGCGGGGCAAGCCCCGCCCCTACAAGAACTTTAACCTCGATAGCCGCTACGTCGTGAAACACCACCTGGTTCTTTTCCACCGCTCGCTTGTCGAACACCTCGGCGGGGATGTACTTGGGCGCGATGTCAATGCCCTTGGCGCGGGCTTCGTCCAGCACGTTGGGAAACAGTCCCATCTCGAATTCAAAGCCCAGGATGTCCACGCGGGTAATGTGCTTCTGGCGGCATTCCAGGATCACCTCTTCCACAAACAGGCGCGTCACCGGCAGGTTCACCGGCCCCACCGCCACCAGCCGCCCGGCCTTCTTGCCGTTGAAGGTGTTGAATCCGTCTGTCCTTTCGGCACGATAGGCACGCAGGATCAGGTCAACGAAAGCGGCTTCTTTTTCTTCCAATTGCTTTTGTTGTTCCGCTTCGCGCAGGTTGGGATTCACGCCGATGTAATGCTGGCGCTCGTACTTGCCGAGGTTCAAGATTTCAAACGCGCGGTAGGGGTTGCCCTCCGCTTTGAGCTGCCGCTGCACGCCGATCAGGCGCTTGCGGGTGGTGTGAACGGCGAACTTGCCGAGGTCGCTGACGATCCACTTGCGGCCGAGTTTTTCAGCCACGGCGGCGGTGGTGCCAGAGCCGCAGAAGAAGTCGGCAACCAAGTCACCTTCTTTTGAAGCAATATTGATGATGCGCATTATCAGGCGCTCAGGCTTCTCGGTGGGATATTCGGAACCGCCTTTCATACGTCCGACTTCATCCCAAACGTCCTGAAGAGGAATGCCTTTGCTCTCATCGAGATATCGTTTCTTGCAACGGGCCGCGCCCTTGTTTGGATCGCGGAGGTATAGTTCGCCTCGTCTTAAGGCTTCCTCCATACCTTTCAGGTCGTACATCCATTCACGCTTTGACGACGGGGATGCCCCACGCCAGAGAAATTTATTTCGGTTGCCCTTCCACGTTGCGTCATCGAGTTTGAATCTCCGGCCAGGCTTGCTTTCGTTGCCTTTGTAATTGACGACCTCACCCGTTTCGAGTGCCAGCAGAGAAAACTCTGCCTCCGCTGTATCAGTTAAATGAGTACGTTCAATGTCAGAGTTATAATAGTAACCATCGCTTTTCGCGTACCACAAAATACGATCTGTGATTATTCCAAGCTTGCGAATAGCATCATTATGAGGATCGTGCCTTCGCCAAATAATTTCTCCAATTAGATTGGAAGGGCCAAACAATTCCTCGCAAATGAATTTCGTGTGCGAAGCAAGTTTCGGGCCGATATGCACAAACATGCTGCCATCCTCCGCCAGCAGATCTCGCATCAGCACCAGCCGCTCGTAGATCATGGCGATGAAACTATCCGCGCCTTTTCCCCAAGTATCGCGGTAAGCGATCTCTTCCAGGATGTTGGGCTTCTTGGTGAAGGTGTCGCCGCCAATCTCGATGTCCATGCTGAAATCCGCGCCCACGTCAAAGGGCGGGTCAATGTAGATCAGCTTCAGGCCGCCCTGCTTTTCAATCTCCTCGCGCAGCGGCCCGTTCTTCAGCGATGAGAGGATCAGCTTGTTGTCGCCCCAAATGAGTTTGTTGGTCCAGCCCTTAAGCTGGCGGCCGCGCTCGTCAAAGAGGCCCGCTTGCAGCGCCGTGTCTTCCGGCTTCTCGGCGCGCGGCTCGTCCACCTGCTCGATCACCTGAAAGGGCAGCACGATATTCGAGACCTCGCTGGTCTTGCCGTTCCACACCAGCTCCACCTCGCGCTTTTCTTCAAAGAGCAGAAAGCGGTACTTATCCGGCAGGGGCTTGCCGGCTTCGATATAGCGGACGATCTCTTGTTGTTCCTGTTCCGTGAGTCGTGGCATGAAAGTCCTTACCGGGAAGTTCCGTCTTGATTTCCTGACCGACCGGAATATACAACTGACCGCCTCCGCATGCAATGCTCCACTTCCAGTCCGCGGGGGAAACTATGCTGAAATCTTCGCCTGAAAAACCACAGAGCGATTCGCCTGGACCGGCCAACGCTGCACCCTGAGCGTTGTAGCGCAGCGTTCGTCGTTGAACGCTGCGGCAGCCATTGCCTTGACAATAGATTGCGCCGCCGGTATAAATGAGTGCTTTGCCTCCTAGTCAGGGATCTTCCCGGCGTCGTTGTAAGCGCCTGCTACGCACAAGTCCTGCGGTTTGCGCTACCATTGGAATGCTCGTCTCTCGCCGGCCCTTACGAGTTGTCCGCACCACACCGGGCGGGTTCTAAACCGGGGCACAGCTAGTGCACCATTTTTGGAACGTGGCGCAAACTTGGCTGCCGGCAGCGAGCGGGCCCTGAAAAACTTGCGGCGTCACGATTGCCCTGCAGGAAGAGGAAAAATGGAACTCCGCAAAGATCCTATCACGATGAGCTGGGTCATTGTTGAGGACGGTGGAGGAATAAGGCTGCAAGACGATCCCTGCCCTTTGTGCCCAGGACGCGAAGGCGTGGCCGCCCAAACCATCTACACTTACCCCTACGACGATCCAAACTGGCAAGTCCGGGTCATCCCCCATCTATACCCGCTCTACCGGATTGAAGGCGATGCCATGCGGCGCGCCGAAGGAATTTACGACAAGATGCGCAACTTGGGCGCGCATGAGATCGTCGTGGAAACGCCGGATCACAACCTGCCACTTTCGCGGCAGAGCGACGAAAACGTGGCGCAAGTGCTCGCCGCTTACGTTTCACGAATCGCGGATTTGAAGCGGGATGGGAGATTCCGCTACATCACGGTTTTTCGCAACCAAGGTCCGGCGGCGGGCCGGGAACTCACACATCCGCATTCGGAAATCACGGCGACGCCGTTCATTCCACGCCGCACGGCTTACGAACTGCGGTCGGCAAAGCGCTATTTCGCCTTGAAGGAGCGTTGCCTGTTTTGCGATACCGTACGGCAGGAGCTTTCCCAACAGGTGCGCACCGTGGACTGCGATGAATACTTTATTGGATTGTGCCCCTTCGCCTCTCGTGTGCCTTATGAGACGTGGATTTTGCCCGTTTACCATCACTGTAATTTCGAGCAGGACTTGACTTCTTGGGACAGCGTGGCGCGTCTGGCGCGGTTTCTGAAGGGAATTTTGCAGCGGCTGGAGGCCGTGACTCCTGCCTACCATCTGGTGCTTCATACCTCGCCAAATACCTCGGGACGTCATGAAACGGGCAACCATTGGCAGACGCTCTCTGACGATTACCACTGGCACCTCGAAATCCTACCCGTGGTCACTTCCAAATCGAAGTCTTACAGTTTGAAGGAGGTCTACTACAACCCCATGCCTCCGGAAGCGGCGGCCCGGGAGCTGCGGGCGTTGCCGGTTTCGGCCCCCGCCGGAGGCTGACCGGCGTTTGCCGCATAGCGTTCCCAGAGCTTGCATGAAGACCCGGCCGGACGTTTGGTAGCGCAGCGCCCGATTTCTGGCTTGGGGATCTTTCGCGGCGCCTCCTGGGAAAGCGGCAACGCGATGCTGTGAACGTTGCGCACCAATGCAAGCCTTTAGATAGAGTTTGAACCGCGCGGGAGGCGGCCTTGGCACAAAGACCGATTGTGACGTTCACTACGGATTTTGGTTTATCCGACCATTTCGTCGCGACCATGAAAGGGGTGATTCTGAGCATCAATCCGGAGGTCCGGCTGGTGGATATCAGCCACCAGGTGAACGCCTACGATCTTTTTGACGGCGCAATGACTTTGGCTCTGGCTTACCCTTATTTTCCCGCGGACACGATTCATGTGGCGGTCGTCGATCCGGGCGTTGGTTCTGCGAGGCGTCCGGTTCTGGTCTCGACTCGCCGTTACAAGTTCGTGGCGCCCGATAACGGAGTGTTGTCTCTCGTTTACGAGCGCGAGAAAGAATTCGAGGTCCGTTGCGTGACGGCTGAGCATTACTTTCTGAAGCCGGTCAGCCAGACGTTTCACGGGCGAGACATCTTTGCGCCCGTCGCCGCTTGGCTCAGCAAGGGCGTCGAAGCGGATAAATTCGGTGAAGTCATAACCGATCAGGTTAAATTCACGCCGCCGAAGGTGAAGCCCCTGGACGGAGGGCGGATGCAGGCGGTGGTGATCAAAGTGGACAAGTTTGGAAATTTGATCACGAATATCGGATTGGCGGATGCGCCCGCGCTCTTCGGCTCAGATCCGCCGGCATTCGAAATCACGGTTAACCAGCAGGAGATCACGCAATTGCACGCGTCCTACTCGGCGGGCAAGCCTTCCGAACTTTTTGCCATTGCCGGCAGCTCAGGCTACCTGGAAATTTGCCAGAATCGAGCCTCGGCGGCCAAGACGCTGCAGGCAGGCCGGGGAACGGAAGTGATCCTGGCCTTTATTGAGAATTACAAATTATAGTGACGGCTTTTCCTGGTGCACCGGTGTCCCCACCGGCGTCATTCGGCGCTGAGGACAGCGCCGCTACAGTTAAGTCCCCGCCTTCGCGGCCCTGATCGCCTTTCAACAGCGGAGGGAAGCGATCCGGGGAATTTCGACACCGTAACATGAAAGGATTGAACCATGCAGGCACCAACAAGTCCTTGGGAAACCGCTGAACACGCGCTCGATTACCTCAAGCGCGCGGATGGCGTTCCGCACCGCACGGAAGGAGAAGCCGTGCTGCTGGACTTCATTCCTGCCAGCACCACGCGGATTCTTGACGTTGGCAGCGGTAACGGCCGCCTCGTGAAATTGGTCAAATCGGGCCGCCCTCGCGTCCGGGCTGTGGCACTGGATTTTTCACCGCCGATGCTTGCGGCCCTTCGCTCCAACTTCAGCGGCGATGCTTCCGTGACGATCGCCAGCCACAACCTTGAGCAACCTTTGCCAGACCTCGGGCAATTCGACGCCGTCGTTTCCAGCCTGGCGATTCATCATCTTCCAAACACGCGCAAACGGGCGCTCTATGCGGAAATATACAATACCCTGCTACCCGGCGGGATTTTCTTGAACCTGGAGCACGTTTCGTCGCCCACCCAGGAGCTTCACGAATTCTTCCTGGCCAGGCACACGGCTCGCCCTGAACAGGATGATCCTTCAAACATTTACCTGGACATGGAAACTCAGCTTCAATGGTTTCGCGAAATCGGATTCACGAGCGTTGACTGCTACTGGAAGTGGCTCGAGTTGGCGTTGATGGGCGGGAAAAGACCTGCTTAGCGCTGCTGCGTTAACTTGCGCTCGTCGCCGGCTCAGGTACGGGTAAGTGGGCAGGTTTGGCCTCTGTAGAGGCGAGTTCACCTCGCCACGTGGCGGCTGGCCCACTACCCAAGTGCGAAATGAATTGCATTTTCTGGCTGGCTGTCACATCATCAGAGTTTTCGCGTGGCCGTAACGCTCAGGCTAGGGAGAGGAACCTCGAATGACTCGTAAAGCGGTAAAGATCGAAGAACCCAAAGGCAAGCTGGGAGTGCTGATCCCCGGCCTTGGGGCGGTTGCGACCACGTTTATCGCGGGAGTGGAAGCGGTTCGCCGCGGACTCGCCGCGCCCATCGGATCACTCACGCAGATGGGAACGATTCGCCTGGGCAAACGCACGGACAAGAAAACTCCGCTCATCAAGGACTTTGTTCCGCTGGCTGGCCTTGACGACCTGGAGTTCGGCGGCTGGGACGTCTATAGCGATAACGCCTATGAGGCTGCGCTCAAGGCCGGCGTGCTCGAACCGGCGTTGCTTGATTCCCTGAAGGATTTTCTTCAACAGATCCGGCCCATGACTGCCGTCTTTGACCGGAAGTTCGTGAAAAACCTGCACGGACGGAACGTCAAGAAGGGCAAGACCAAGATGGACCTGGCCGGGCAAGTGATCGAGGATATCGAGCGCTTTCAGAAGAGCAGGGGCGTTTCAAGGACCGTGATGGTGTGGTGCGGATCGACCGAAGCCTTCCTGAAGGTCTCGGACGTTCACGGCTCCGTCGCTGCCTTTGAAAAAGGCCTTCGCGCCAACCATCCCGCGATTGCGCCGAGCATGATTTATGCGTATGCGGCGCTGAAACTCGGAATTCCCTTCATCAACGGCGCGCCCAACCTTACTGCGGATATTCCCGCGCTCATGGAACTAGCCCTCAAAAACGAAGTGCCGGTCTGCGGCAAGGATTACAAAACCGGCCAGACATTGATGAAGACCATTCTCGCGCCAGGGTTGAAAGCGCGGCTGCTGGGAGTGAAGGGCTGGTTTTCAACCAATATTCTCGGGAACCGGGACGGAGAAGTGCTTGATGATCCGGCGTCATTCCGCACCAAAGAGGAGAGCAAGCTTTCGGTGCTTGAGTACATCCTTCAGCCGGAGTTGTATCCGCAGTTGTACCAAGATTTGTACCACAAGGTCCGGATCAACTACTACCCGCCGCGCGGCGACAACAAAGAAGGCTGGGACAACGTGGATATCTTTGGATGGCTCGGATACCCGATGCAGATCAAGATCGACTTTCTCTGCCGGGATTCTATTTTGGCGGCTCCGCTGGTGCTGGATCTGGTATTGTTTACCGACCTTGCCCAACGCTGCCGGGAAATGGCGCGCAAAGGCATTCAAGAGTGGCTGTCGTTCTATTTCAAGAGTCCCATGTGCGCTCCGTCGCTCTACCCGGAGCATGATCTTTTCATCCAGCTTATGAAGCTGAAGAATACGCTGCGCCACCTGCGCGGCGAAGAGATGATTACTCATCTCGGGCTTGAGTATTACGACTAAAAGGAAAGGTTGTTCATGATTTCTTCAGAAGGCAGCATTCGCGCAGTGGTTGAGTTGGGCGCAGCAGGATTTTCTTCGCCGTCTGGCGCTTCAGCGGGTTCTGCCAAGCCCGAGCCGGACTCCGGAGCTTCCATTGGAACCGGGCATCCTCCGGGGCTGTACGCGCTTGTCGAGACCACCATGGGGAGAATCATCTGCGAGCTTTTTGCGGGCAAAGCTCCTGTAACGGTTCAGAATTTTACGGATATTGCGACGGGAAAAAAGCGATGGTACGACACGGCGGAGCGCGTTTGGTGCGAGCGGCCTTATTACAACGGCCTCACTTTTCACCGCGTTATTCCGGACTTCATGATCCAAGGCGGCGATTACATGGGAAACGGAACCGGCCGCGTGGGCTATACCTTCGAGGATGAGTTCAGTGCGGACCTGACTTTCGACAAACCTGGTCTGCTGGCAATGGCTAACGCGGGACCCAACACAAACGGGGCGCAATTCTTCGTGACGGTCGCGCCCACGCCTTGGCTGAATCACAAGCACACTATTTTTGGACAAGTTGCCGAAGGGCAAGACGTGGTGAATGCCATCAGCCTTACCCCTCGTAATGTCCATGACCGGCCTCTGCAGCCCGTCATCATGCGGCGAGTAACCATTGTTGATACCCGCACCGCCGGCGCCTGAACGGACAGGCAATCGCTGGCTCCGGCCGTGCGGTATTTCTGCAACCTAAACGCCGATCACAGCGGTCAGTTGCTTCACGGCATCAGCGGATTTGCGTAATTCAGCCTGTTCTTCCGCCGTGAGCTTGATCTCAATGATTTGCTCGATGCCTTGAGCTCCCAGCTTTACCGGCACGCCCACGAATAGCCCGTGGATGCCGTATTCCCCTTCCAGGTAAGCCGCGCACGGCAGGATTTTCTTGCGGTCATTGAAAATCGCCTCAATCATTTCCACAGCCGCTGCGGACGGAGCGTAATAGGCGCTTGCCGTTTTTAAGAGGCTGCCGATTTCGGCGCCGCCGTTGCGGGTGCGCTCGATGATCGCGTTTAGCTTGTCCGCTGGCAACAGCTCGGTTACGGGAATTCCGGCGATGGTGGTGTACCGGGGAACGGGAACCATAGTGTCCCCGTGGCCTCCCAGCACGAAGCCTTGCACGTTGTGCACCGAGACGCCCAAGGCCTCTGCGATGAAGGTGCGGTAGCGGGCTGTATCCAGCACTCCGGCCATGCCGATCACACGATTTTTGGGGAAACCCGTCGCCCGCAGCGCTGTTTGCGCCATGGCGTCCAGAGGATTCGTCACCATGATGACGAAGGCTTTCGGCGAATGCTTCGCGGCCTCGCCGACCGCGCTCTTTACTACTTCATAGTTGGCCTTCAGCAGATCGTCGCGGCTCATGCCGGGTTTGCGAGCCAAGCCGGCGGTCATGACGATCACGTCAGACCCTGCTGTATCGGCATAATCATTGGTGCCCGTCACGCGAACGTCATAGCCCTCGATCGGCCCGGTTTCCAGCATGTCCAGGCTCTTGCCTTGCGGCACTCCTTGCAGGATATCGATCAGCACGACATCCGCCATTTGCTTATCGGCCAGCCGTTGGGCGACGGTCGCGCCCACGTTTCCTGATCCAATCACCGTCACTTTCTTACGCATACAACCTCCCCTTTCGAATTTCGCGAGGCATGTTTTGATGTCTCGGCGGTAAAAACCATGACATCCGTCATCGCGGGTGAATGCCGGCAGAAACACGTTACGTTATCGCCCGCCCGTGCAGCGCGGGGCCACTCTTGCTCACACGGGCACGGCGAGCGCCTGATCGAGCGCACGGCGGAGGGCGTCGAGGTTAGGCTCCACGCACAGCCGCTGCCTGCTCTCCTCGCCGGCGGAGCGGTGGCGCATGATGTAGTCGGTATCCTTCAATTGATTTCCAGTGAGCACCGCCACGACGTCCGCGTGGCGCTCGATTTTCCCGGAGCGGCAGAGCTTGCGCACGCCGGCCACGGTGGCTGCGGATGCCGGTTCGCATCCTACGCCGTCTTCCGCCAGCACCCGTTTGGCCTCAAAAATCTCCTCATCTGTGACCGATTCGCAAAATCCGCCCGTCATTTCGAGCACGCGCCGGGCTTTTTTCCAGTTGGCCGGATGCCCGATGCGGATGGCAGTGGCTTGTGTATTCGGCTCTTCAACCGCGATGAGTTCGCGGGAATTCGCGGCGAGGGTTCTGTAAAAAGGATTCGCACCCTCTGCCTGAACAACAACCACGCGCGGCACCTTCTCAATGAATCCTAATTCGAGGAGTTCCTGAATGCCCTTACCGATGGCGGAAGCGTTCCCGAGGTTTCCGCCCGGAACCACGATGTAGTCCGGCGGGCGCCACGCGCGCTGCTCCAGCATTTCCGCCACGATGGTCTTCTGACCTTCGATGCGAAACGGGTTGACTGAGTTTACGAGGTAGAGTCCCAGCTCGGGAGCAATCTCTCGCAGCAGCCGGAAGGCCTGGTCGAATGTGTCGCCTACCTCTACGACAATGGCGCCGAAATCGAGCGCCTGGGCGAGTTTGGCAGCAGAAATCTGGCGATAAGGAACAAACAGCAGGGCGCGGATCCCGGCGCGCGCCGCGTAAGCGGCCATGGACGACGACGTGTTGCCAGTAGAGGCGCAGGCCACCATGCGCACGTTCCGCGAGCTGGCCCGCGTGATGCAGGCGGTCATACCGAGGTCTTTGAACGAGCCAGTAGGATTGTTCCCTTGGTGTTTAATCGTCAAGTGGACGGGTCCCGCCCAGTAGCCCGCGCCTCGCGTTCCCACCAGTGGAGTGGAACCTTCCGACAGCGAGATGATCCGCGCTCCCGGATCCACGAACGGAATCAGCTCGCGAAATCGCCAGACGCCGCTGCGGTCAATCGGTTCGCCGCTAAGGCGGCGCTGGTGCCAGCTCTCCCGCAGCTCTTCTGCGTCGAAGGGATCGAAATCGTATCTGACGTCGAGCAATCCGCCGCACACCGAACAATTGTAGGAGTCTTTCTTCGGGTCCTGGCGCGCCCGGCAGCCTTCCTCAATGCATTGCAGGTATGCGAGAGACATAGATTCAGGTTCCACCAGCCTCTAAGTGGGGAGTATTAGAGGCCCAAAATTTCAGGACTGCTTCTGCGCC
>Ga0307372_10006775_pt1 | contig 16616 bp, 10 predicted proteins | sample OX1MG_FD_202533 | JGI IMG/M metagenome (GOLD analysis project Ga0307372, IMG submission 202533) | Soil microbial communities from Risofladan, Vaasa, Finland - OX-1 | ecosystem: Environmental > Terrestrial > Soil > Coastal area > Acid sulfate soil | place: Finland: Risofladan, Vaasa | collected... | reverse complement strand
GGTAAAAATGGTAGTGAGAATGGTAGCTTTGTCTAACATGGGTAGTGCGCTCCTTGTTTGCTTGTTTTTGTACAAACAGAAGCGTACTACACTTCTCACTCCTTGTCATCAACTAGCACAAAGCGTTTGTGATTATCACAAGCTATTTTGTCGAAGTAGTTAAAGTTAAAAACTACTGCTGCAAACGAGGAAGAGCCCTTAGAACCTGAGGCGGATGAACAAACCAACAGGCCATTGAAGATTGGCACTACTGGGTAAAGCGGGGGTATGAGTTTTAGGTTGGATTGAACGGAAGTCACCGTACTACCTATTCTGCGATAAACGTAATTCCTTGCTTGAGCTTAACATTCTTGAAGGGATCATTTATTGCGACCATCTTTGGTGGGCCTGTACGCCGGATTTCGGGGAGCATTGCCAGATTGTTTTTAGCAATAGCGTATTTCGGATCAATAGCAAGCGCATGCTTGAATGCTGCCTCAGCTTCGTCATAGCGTTCCTGCATCATCAAACAGTTTCCCAGATTACCCCAGGGCGGTGGTAAACAATCGCCCATTGCAATCGAAGCCTCGAAACTCTGCCCTGCTTCCTCCCATTTTCCTTCCATCATCAATTCCAGACCTCGCTGGAAAAGGTCTTCTTGCTCAATAAGTTGATCAAGAGTAAAGTTTGGTCCACGTTCCTTCATGGATCCCTCGGCCACCTTACGAGCAAACTTAACTTCTTTCTCAATCCGATCTGTTAATGGAGGCAACGTATTCAGTTCTTTTGCACGTTCATAATCACGTAAAGACCTGCCAAAACGCGTGGTGTAACGACTTGCCATGCCCCGATTGTACCATAGCTCCGCATTTTTCGGATCTATAGCCAGTGCTTCTGTGAAAGCTTCATAGCTCCGGGGAAATTCTTGCAGCATAGCAAGGGCTGTACCCATTTGAGACAAAACATCTGCTCGCATTGGCACTCGTTGCGGGAGGAAGTTCAACAGGCGCTCGCAGTTGATAACCGCCTCTTCATAATCACCATGAAGAATCTGTTGACCGGCAAGATCAAACAGTTTGTCGGCCTGTGACGGAATGGAGATTATCTTTTTATTTTGTTTAGATCGCTTTGACTTTTTTGACATGGTTTTAATGGCTTGCGATATTTCTGGTGTTGTACTAAACACACAGTATCCCAATACCTTCTACCTACACATCCAGATTCGCGTTCTTCGCATGGCTCTCAATAAACCTCTTGCGGGGGGCGACTTCGTCGCCCATGAGCATGTTGAAGGTTTTGTCGGCTTCGACGGCCTCTTCAATGGTTACTTGCAGGATAGTACGTTTGGCCGGGTCCATGGTCGTGTCCCAGAGAGTTTCGGGATTCATTTCGCCGAGACCTTTGTAGCGACCAACCTCTGGCTCTTTGCCGTTGTGTTCCGCTTTGTACTCCTCTACAAGAGCGTCGCGCTCCTCGTCGGTGTAGACGTAAAGGGTTTGCTTACCTTTGCGAATGTGGAAGAGCGGCGGCTGCGCAATGTAGAGATGCCCACCACTGATCAGCGGCTCCATGTGACGGAAGAAGAAGGTGAGCAGCAGCGTGCGAATATGCGCCCCGTCAACGTCGGCGTCGCACATAATGACGATGCGACCATAGCGCAACTTGGCAAGATTGAAATGCTCACCGATGCCAATACCGATGGCCGTGATCATATTCTTGATTTCCTGGTTTTCGAGCATTTTGTCCAGACGCGCCCGCTCAACGTTAAGAATTTTACCGCGTAGAGGGAGAATTGCCTGGAAGTGGCGGTCACGTCCTTGCTTTGCACTATTGTGAACGAATACGCCACTTGCTAATGCAAAGTTATGTGTACCGGGAACTTCAACATCGTATACATCTACAGTTTGCTCTAATGGTTCAACAGAGACGACACGATGATTAAAGGTCGCAACTGCTTCATGAGCTAAAGCCTCGTCACCATCAAAGTATCGCTCACAGAATTTGTCAAAGCGCAAGAGCGATGCATCACGTCTCGCAAGACGATGTGCGCTATAAGCAGCAATATCAATCTTTCCTGCCACTTCAAAATTCTTCAAAGCTACAACAGTTTTGTTATAATATGTCCGCTGTAAAGTTGCTCGCCGTTTTGCCTGAAAATCCGGTGTCCACTGCTGTTGAGTCTTTGCACGTCGCCATGAAAGCATCTCCTCATCTTGCCACTGTACTTTCGCACGTTTAGAATTCGCATCTTGAGCATCTGGGTTGTTCTCAAAGTACAGACGCACACGCTCTGCCTGAACATTCTTCCAGCGGTTATACCAGTCGGACAACATATGAGTGAAGAGCCACGAATTGGATCGAGGGTCTTTCACCATCTCGTAACCCTGTATGGTTATTCCTGGCTCCTTCATATCAGAGAATTTACGGTACAATGGCATCAATGAATCATCTGGGGCAAGACTGGCGGCTTCCTTAAAACTTCCATCGCGAAGCATAAAGCGGTGGTCGGGCGTGCAGATAATTGACTCTCCATTGTCAAGTGTAACCCGAACTACAGTTGCCTGTGCTTTCGTCATGCGTGCATGTATCAATCGCTCCAGCCCGATGGTACCGTCCTTACGGATAGTATAGCCAAAATGTTCTTTTCCTTGGACTTGTTCCGCAACCAGGTTCTCGAAACTGAGTGAACGACCATCGGCAAGCGCAACGAGTGTATCACCAGAGAAACATCCGCCGGCGGAATCCCCCTCGACTAAGTACAGCTCACATCTATCAGCATGTTTCTCAGAGCAGTCGGCGAGTTTGCCGGGGAGCGTGGTGTCCAGAGCATTTTTGCGCTGGATCAGGTCGCGGGCGGCACGGGCGGCTTCACGCGCACGAGCCGAGAGTAAACACTTATCAATAATCGCTTTGGCCTCGGCTGGCGTCTCTTCAAGATACTGGGTCAGCATCTCAGCCGTCACGGCCTCTACGATGGGGCGCACCTCGGCGTTGTTCAGTTTGGCTTTTGTTTGTGCCTCAAACTGTGGATTAAGTATCTTGACGCTGACGACCGCGGTCAGGCCCTGCCGCACATCATCGCCGGTCAGGTTGCCGTCCTTCTCTTTTAAGATGTTGGCTTTGCGAGCATAGTCATTGAGCGAACGGGTCAGGGCGCTGCGGAAACCGGTAATGTGCATACCACCATCAACGGTGTTGATGCCGTTGGCAAATGAAAACTCTGTGCTAGTCCAGCTATCGTTATATTGTACCGCCAGTTCGACCTTTACATTGTCTATGTCACGAATAGTGCTGACCGGACGCGCCTGGATACATCCCCGATTCTTGTTCAGATAGCGCACAAACGAGACCAGGCCACCCTCGAAGTAGAAGGTTGCTTCGCGGTCGGTGCGCTCATCACGCAGACTGATGGTCATGCCGCGATTGAGGTAGGCCATTTCACGGAAACGCTGCGCGAGAATATCGAAGTTGTAGTCACGAGTCTCCATCACAGTCAGGTCGGGCAGGAATGATGTTGTGGTTCCTGTTTCATCCGTCGGCCCTATCAACTCAAGCTTTGTTACCGGAAAGCCCTTCTCGTACCGTTGCACCCACTCGTTGCCGTCGCGTTTGACATTGACCTGGCACCACTCGGCGAGCGCGTTGACGACGGAGACGCCGACGCCGTGCAGACCGCTACTTATCTGGTAGCCACCGCCGCCGAATTTACCGCCCGCGTGCAGAATGGTCATGACCACTTCGAGCGTTGAGAGACCGGGGCGCTGGTGATGTTCCTCTATAGGGATACCGCGCCCATTATCTGTGATAGTGACGGAGCTGTCAGCATGAATGACCACCGTCACAGTACTGGCATACCCGGCCATTACTTCGTCAATGCTGTTATCAACAACTTCTTGGATTAGATGATGCAAACCACGTTGATCGGTTGCGCCAATGTACATACCTGGTCGCACACGGACAGCTTCCAGGCCTTCGAGAATCTGGATATTTTGCTCACCATAGCCGTTTTCGCCACCATTACCGTTGCCATTACCACCATGTCTCCCATTGCCATTTTTAGGTGGATCCTGTTTAAGTAGTGTATCATTGTCCGTCTCTATGCTATCAATGCCATTTATCGGTTCAGTCATTATTGATTCTCTCGTTTTTGCCATATAATCAGCGCGTCCTTTTGTCACATTCTGAGAAGCGAAGCTTCGCAAAGTATTCGCATTGTGCCAGGAGAGCAAGCATTTTGCCTGTGCTGGAGCATGCGCTGCACACGCTCCCTCATCATGAGGGGTTCAACTGGCATAAATCGCCTCAGTTACGGCATGCAGAACATGGTTCAATTGGGCAATGCAGGTGGTTTTTACTGCTATTACTACTGTCCTCATCCAGCCTGGGAGCTGAATATACCCTGTGATAGTGTTGTCCGTTTGTACTTTCGTACTAGAATATTATACCACAAATTAGGCATAAAACAAAATATCAAGTACTGTTTGGATAGGTTTTTTAGGGGGGATGTGCCAGCAAATCGCGATTACGTAATTTGCTGGCACATCCCTGTATACACCTATCCTGAGACCATCAATATCTATTGCCGCCCATTGGGACACCGGCATTACCCTGCGGCATGCTTTGCATAGCGGGCATGCCCGGCATACCGGGCATATTTTGTATCGGAGGTACACCAGCAAGATTGGTTGCGCAATAGGGACAGAAGGTCCAACGAAGTTCCAGCAGACGTTCGCACTTGGGACACGGGCGTTTCATCTTCTGGCCGCACGAGGGGCAGACCTGGAAATCAGACTCTACACGCGCATGGCAATTGTTGCATGTCTGACGCTCGGTCATCTCAGCAAGCAGCGATTCCTCTTCCAACTGGCGCTCGTAAATCTCAGCGAGCGTCTGACGGGGCCGCAGAATCATGTAGATGAAGAGACCGCCTATGAAGAAGACCGTTACCAGCAAAGTTGCGAGAATTTGTACCAGCAGGTCCTGTGAGCGAGAACGAATATCACGGAACGTCCAGATAATAAGGCTCAACCAGAAAATGGCTATAAAAGCCACCACGAAGCCGATTACAATACTTAAATCGTTTGTCAGGGTAGTTAATGTACTACTGGTTGACGATGGCGTAGCGGTAGCTGCCGCCGTGGGTGTGGCAGCGGGTTGCCCCGCTGCCTGGGCCAATCTTATCAACGGGCTAGAATTTAGCATAGTAAGCATATGTGCCATATTTGTCATAATAGGACCAGCGCCCCTTTCAGGTAATCCAATAGTTCGTACTCTTCATTACAACGTATACAACGGAAAAACGGCTACACAATAGGACTATTGTGAATAATATACGGTGTCAGCAGACAGTTCAAGACGGTTCATTGAAACAGCAACGTCACTATCTTCCCCGCACCTACCCCTATGTACAATGGTGTCCCCGGTAGCTGTCCTTCATGTTCTTCACCGCTCCAAAATACTTGCTCCTGCGGCTCCTCTGCTAAGTTTGTCACAAAAGCCTTTGCATAATCAATAGCCGGGCGAATGCTCGCCTCAACAGCGTGAGAGAGCGGGTTGTAAACGCGCACAATCAAGCCGTTGCCGGTAGTGCTTTGTTTGATGGCGCTGACAACCAGTTCACGTGGCTCAACTTCCAGCAACGTTGCCTGTGAAGGTTGCCGTCCCTCGTGCTGATCAGTGACCAACGCTCGTACAGGAGTATTGAACGCTTGCGCTTCACGCATTACCAGCGCTTCCGCTGCCTCCCAATCACCCGCGTGTGGTACCAGGGCATAGTCGCATACAGACGTTCCCAGGCATTGTGCCTCTGGCGTATGTTCCATCGGCCCGGCATGTCCACGCCGGGTTGACAAATCGCCCCGTGATAACCATTCTACACAGCGCAACAGGGTTACGGCAACTGCCATGCCTTCTGGTGGGATTCCTGGGCCTGGGCCATTCTGCACTACCTCGTACTCCGGCAAACCGCGATTGAGTATCCCCAACCCAACCTGTCCATTACTGATATCCACAAAGCGTTTTTGCGGAAATGTGTTCACCGGTTCCTCCGTCCATTCTAACACGTCAGCAGCGCGCGGAAGGGATACAGGCCGCGTGCGTACCTCAAACGTTCCCTCGGCAGCAACATCCTCTACTGTATAGAACGTAGGAAACATCACGCGAATCCTATGATCTTTCGCCTTATTTTCTATACTGGTATGAATATCAATGCGGTGCCTGCCCGGCACCAGCACTATCTCACTGACAATAGAGCAACTAACCATACGCCCACTACGCTCGCTCCGATCAGCGGAACAAGAGGTCGGCAATGACCAGCGACAGCTCACATGCAAGGTTGCTCGCACCGGCCCACTGGCGATAACCTCTATTTCCGGCGCTTCCGACGGCTGGCTGATACACGTATCGTGTTGTGGTGGACAGTAGGTGTAGAGGTCGCCCACATCGCCGCTATCCACAAACCGGTTAAGTCCACGAAAAACGGCCCCCGACTGCTTATCGGTTACAGTGAGCGTGCCATCCTGCGCATTTGCTTCCACATGATACCACTCGTTTTCGATGCTGTTCGGCGCTGTTGCAAGGGCATTGAGCGGCTTGAAAGGCTCTTTTGTAGCACCTTCTGGCAAACCACGAGGGTAGGCCCAGAAGGTTTTGAGTCCATAGGCAGGCAAGTCGGCGGCGACAAATTCGATGGTTTCGCGGGTCTGGTCGGCAGCCATCACCTCCAGTGTGTGGATATCTTCGCGTTGCACCAATGCCAAAAACTCCTGCTCGGCAGCGAACAATTCTGCATCGCGCACAGGTTTCTGTGTTGATTGCGCGATCAACAACTCAATACGAGCAACACCCGGTGCATAGGCCGCGTCAACATGCATACGACTGATACTATACGGGTTTTCGGTCTGACCCATCGCACCTGCCAGCGTAGACTCAGCCATATCTAGCAGCGCACCTGGAGTTTTCGTGTCCGCCAGCGCCACAGCGGTCGCAATCATCTCACGTGGAAAGGACATCGAGCCAACTTCCTGCCGCCAGCGATTGACGACATTGAAGGGCATACGCTCTCCACGCTCGTCACAGATGACAGCATTGTGCAACGAACCCGGCAATTGCATCACCACCAAAACAGTTTCGGTGCGTGGTCCAGGCGCGGCATTGAACACCACCACAGGCACTGGACTCCCGTTTTTATGTGGCGCAGCAAACGGTGCGCACGTATTCGTCGCGGCGACAATAACGTGCATTGCATGCGCAATGACGCCCTCGGCTATCTGCTGACTCTGGGCAAAGCGGACGCTATTCTCGCGATGCACCTGGTCAATACTACAGCCACAAATGCTATCGTGCGGGTGATTCTGCAACAGGTAACGCCACGCCAATCGCACCAGTCCCTCTGGATACGGCATGCCCAGACGGGCAGCCCAGGCTGTTAACGGCTCAAGCCAGCGTTCCAGCAGATGTTCCGTTGCGGTATTTTGCTGCTTGATCCACATGCGTGTGGAGAGAACGGCGGGCAACAGGTGCGCATACTGGCTACTACGCATCTCGCCGCTCAGAGTCTGCAATGGCATCTCTCGTGGGTACGACTGCACTGCCGCGAGATATTGCGGCAATGTACCTATCTCCACATGCATGCTGTCATAGTGCCGCGTCTCGCTATGTTGGGCAAGGATTTGCTCATGTGCGGCGCTAAGATGAGCCAACAGGATATTCGCGGCCTCGATAGTCGCGGGTAAACCATTTTGTGGCTCTAAATGGTCGGACCCATTCATAAAAAGCAGGGTACCGGTGGTGGCTTTGGGCAATATCTGTGAGGCAAGCAGTTCGGTGCGAGTAGCAAATTCGGCGGGCGAGAGCGGCAAGACGCGAGCATTTGAGTAACCGAGGGGGTCGGCCAAATGCAGTACCAGCACAGAGCTACCATCGGGCGCGGCCCAATAAAATTCGCTTTTATGGGCTTCCGCGCCAACGCCACGCCAGAACACAGCGCTCTCTATACCAAATCCCTGTAATATCTGCGGCAGTTGCGCGATGTGACCGAAGCAATCGGGAACATAGCCGATGCGCATCGGCTTCCCAAAGTCGGCGGCACGGCGCAAGCCAATCTGCAAGTTGCGTATTAACGACTCGCCACTCACCAGGAACTCGTCTGGTTGCACATACCACGGCCCAACCTGAATCCTTCCGGCGCGAACGTACTGACGCAAGCGTTCTTCGTTCTGTGGTTGCACCTCAAGGTAATCATCCAGCAGGATAGTCTGCCCATCAAGCATAAAGTGGCTGAAGGCGCTATCACGATCCAGGATGTCGAGCAACATATCAACGGTGTGAACCAATCGCATACGAAACTGTTGGAAGGTCTGGTACCACTCGCGGTCCCAATGAGTGTGTGGAACAAGGATAATCCTCAGTTGCTCGCCCATGATGCTCCTAAAATAAGATGGTTGCGTAATGCCAGTAGGACATATTATAGCGGATACCCCTCAGCCTGACAACAGAACAATGAGAATATAAGAGTGAAAACGCCAGAGTTATTGGACGATGATGGTGAGTGAAGCTTTAGAGTTAGACTTGAGATGAACTGTGTAGGAACCAGGTGAGAAATTCACCGACTGGGTCTGGCAGGTGTTGGCGGGAATCGTGTAAATGGTGAAGCCTTGATAGGTTATGGACTGACTGATAGAAGTTTTGTTGCACAACTTCGCCTGCTCGCCCTGTGTAACCGTCACCTGATGCTTACTGAAGTTGTAATGCCCGGATAATTTCTTCACAATACTGACCTTGACGCCTGTTGCCGGGCTGACGGAATGGCTTGCTGGAATGGCCTGGGCGCTCGCACTCAACGCGAAGATGCAGAGCATAAGCAACGCCAATCCAGTGCTAAGCAAGCTGATACGAAGTGTACGCACGGTGCTGTTCTTTGCCATGTTTGTCCCCCTGAAAAAATAGGTGTGAGGTGAAAGAAAGGCCCACTAATTGAACCTTTCTCAATAGTTATACACTGTTTTGTGCTAATTTGGAAGAGGCTGGATCAGATGTAGCGGTTCCAGAATAGCCAGATCATACACCCAACAATCACACTACAGGTGTGCCATCCTCTCTGTTTGCTTGAGCAATTTGAAAGAGTCATAGGCAATCTGAGCCTTATAATCCCATCCAGCCCAATATTTCTGCCGGGTGCTGATTGGTCATCTGCCCATAGGAACCTGCATAGAACATCAATGGGCTACCATGACCAACGTGCAAGTACTCAACCTCTCCGATAAAAAGCGTATGATCGCCGGCTTGATGTACATCCACAACGCGAGCCACAATATGCGCAATAGCTCCCTTCAGCAGTGGAACACCCCTCTCCATGAGAAAAGTGATTTCAAGTCCATCCATTGGACGACCGCCAAAGTGACGACTCAACATCTCCTGATCGTCAGAAAGCATACTGACGCCATAGCGAGAGCCAGGGGCAAGCAATTTGTACATCCGCGCCTGTTGCCCGATAGAGATCAACACCAACGGCGGGTTTAACGAGACCGACATGAAAGCATTAGCGGTCATACCATGAACATGTTCCTGATGAGCAATTGTGATTACGCTCACACCGGTGGCAAAGCGACCGAGCGTCTTACGGAACAATTGAGCATCAATTGCGGGATGCTGCTCCATATGACAGCCCTCCTTACACTGTAGGGGCCGATTTATCGCGTCCGCCGCCGCTAATGAAGTTTAACAAATTAGGAGGGATATCATGAGCGTAAATATATCCCCATTAAAACGTGAAACTTCATTATCGGCGGACGCGATAAATCGGTCCCTACAGAATATCCTGATTACTTATTTAACTGCGCCTGTATGTAATTCACATCCACAGGATTGATCAAATCGGGGACAGTCCAGCCATTAATGTCATACTCCGCCATGCAAGTATCGGCAAAGCTCTTCATCCGGTCGCTCAGCCCGGAAGCAGCAGCGGCACCCAGTGCGATGAGGCGGTTTTCTTCGGTCGAACCTGCATAATTGATTTCATACAGTTCATGGCGACTGCCAAACTCAGAACCAATAGAGTCCCAGAGCAACTTCATCAGCTTAACGCGGTCCACCGCATCATACCCATTCGAGCCACGCACATATTTATCAAGATAGGGACGCAACTCTGGATTCTTGAAGTCAGCAACGCTGGAATTGAGGTAGATCATGCTGCTTGCCAGTGTTTGTTCAATGAGATTCTTCACAATCGGATAGAAGGTAGAACCAAACACCTGATAAGCCGAAGCCGCCTCCATATTGGGCAGAACGGCCCCATTCGTCCACGGATCGGCATTGCGTGCCATCGCCTCCGTCAAGCTCCAGAACAGGTTGCGATAGGAAATGATTTCCCCAACGCGAGTCTGTACGCCGCGATAATCCTTCGTGCCAGTTGCTTCAACGGCCTTGAGTACAAGCCCTGCAATAAACTCAAGCTTGACAGCCAGGCGAGTGCAGCCTTGCAGGAGCGCACGCGGCAAGAAACCTGTTTTGGGGAAAAAGTTGTTGGCCCTTTCGATGTCGCCGCACACAAACACATCCTCCCAGGGAATGAAGGCATTATCGAGGATAAAAATGGCATCGTTCTCGTCGAGACGGCTCGACAATGGGTAGTCGAACGGGCTTCCCATCACAGCTGCCGCATTCTCGTAGGATGTACGTGAAATCAACTTAACGCCTGGAGTACTCATAGGCACCATGAAGACAACGGCGTAGCGACGATCTTGCACAGGAATCAGTCCGTGATGCGCCACAAACGTCGCATGTGTCAGCGCTGAGCCCGTAGCAACCACCTTCGCTCCACTGACGTAGATGCCAGCATCGGTCTCTTTTTCGATATGAACAGTCACTTCAGCACGCTCATGTATTCCGCGATCGCGGTCAACCGGGGGATGAATGATGGCGTGGTTGAGGTAGAGTACGCGCTCCTGCGCCTTTTTGTACCACGCACGTGCGTTCGCCTCAAATGGTTCGTAAAATTCGGCATTGGCACCGAGCGTTGCGAGAAATGAGGCTTTATAGTCAGGCGAGCGGCCCAGCCAACCATACGTAAGGCGAGCCCAGGCCGCAATCGCATCGCGGGCTGCAAGCTGCTCTTCCCAGCTTTTTGGTGCCTTAAAATACCTGTGGGTGCGACCACCTGAGCCAGTATCAGTCTCTGTCGTCAGCACATTCTGCATAGTAGGATCGTGCAGAGCATCATACAAACGAGCGATCATACGGGCCGTGTTACGGAAAGCTGGATGAGTGGTCACATCCTTGACACGCTCCCCGTAAATCCAGATCTCTCTTCCATCGCGCAAGCTCTCTAGATATTCATTGCCGGTCATCGGGTGTGTCGTCGCTCCCATTGAGTTTACAGCGTCTATAGTCATAGTCTCCTCCTGTTCTCTGGTCTCCATGCGGTCAACAATGTGCCTTCAGGAAAAAGCTTCTACGTCTACAAGGATTGCCTCCCTTGTAACGCCACCTGCGATACTGTCCCTGGTGCATTAGTTGCCCTGGAGAACCATACGTAATGCAGTTCGTATCGCCACAGGGTCATACTCCGGTGCCACTGTGGCAATGACACGGAGGGCTACAGTCGAGTAGTGCCGTCCAAGTTGCTCAGCCGCTGCCGCCGGGTGCCTGGCTTTGCATGCCTCAAATATAGTAGAGTGTTCGAATAAACCTGCCAGCCAGGCACCCGACGTTTGCGCCGTGTAGAAGCGCCGGTAACGCTCAGCATGGCCGGAAAGCTGCTCGATCTGCTTGCATAAACGTTTGCCTGCACCAGCTACAAGCAAGGCATGGTATGTCCGATGTGGTACATTCCAGCAGTCATACTCCTCTATCTCTGTCAACTCGTCCATCCGGGCAAGACAGTCCTCCAGTTGCTGCATATCGGCAGTATTCATGTATGGTACTGTCATTCGCACACCAAGCGCCTCCAGGCTAATCCGCATTGCATACAACTGATCCAGGTCCTCTACTGAGAAACCTGCCACACGCACGCGCTGATTCGGAGAAGCCTCTATCAGTCCCTCACGTTGCAGCAGCCGTATCGCTTCGCGCAATGGCGTTCGACTCACCCCCAGCTTCCGGGCAAGCTGAACCTGTGAAAGCGGCGTTGCCACGGGAATCTCGCAATTCAAGATCGCCGCACGCAACTGCTGGTAGACAGCTTCCATGCTATCCCCATCGTCAAGCCTCTGGTTGTCAGCAGCGACAGAAAAGCGAAAATCAAGTGACGCCGGTTCAGACATACTCCGTACCCTTTCAGCCATCTGTGGCCTGATATGGTTGTGCGTGTGAGTTAGTTATACATCTGGAAAAAGAAACTGCATACAGAACCTCATCTATGCATCATTATACACGATATAAATGAGTTTTTTCAATACTCTTTATTGCTAGAAATGAACCCCATCCAAAAAATCTGTATACAAATTGCAAAAATGCTGACGCTACTTACGTAGTAGCAACTTCGCCCAGCCACAGTGCTGAAAAAAGTGTTGAAAAAAGATGTATTAAATCACATCCCTTCGTGAATTTATCACATCTATAGGAAATTCGGGCCATTTCCTGACCCAAAAGCTCTATTTTCAAGCAAAGTAGTATACAGTAGAATCAATTCAAGTTGTGAATATTTCCGTGCTTCTTGTAAATAGTACTCTTAAATGGTACTTTAATGGTACTTTGTTTCAAAATATAGAACCATGTCTATGTGACTACTCCCCATAGAAACAACTCATCACATACAAAGATGCGTTTCCGTGGACCAGAAAGGTAGCAGAAAATCCGTGTTCAAGCGACATATCATCAAAGGTAGAGCGTGGCTATCCATTATTTTCAGTATCATGATGGTACTAATGGGATTGAGCGCGTGTAACCAGAGTCCCACTAGCGGACCCGCTCTTACTAGCCAGAATCCCATCACCATCGGCATCTCAATCTCTACAAAAGGGGATTTCGCGTCCGATGGAGCTGCTACGGAACAAGGGTATCAGCTCTGGGTAGACGCAGTCAACAACAATGGCGGCATTCTTGGTCGCCCAGTCAAGCTCGTTATCATTAATGATAACAGCGACCCCACCCAGGTCTCGAAGAACTACACAACGCTGATAACGCAGGATCACGTGAACTTGATATTGGGGACGTTCTCCTCGCTGCTGACGAATGCAACCATCCCGGTTGCGGCTCATTATCACTATGCTTTACTTGAGGGATCGGGCGGTGCGCCATCGGTCTTCGCGACAGCACAACAAAATCATTTTGACGGTCTCTTCGATGCTTCTGTACCTGTCCAGAACAACCTGCTGGCTTTCGCCTATTATATCCTCTCACTACCGCAGTCGCTACGGCCCAAAACGGCAGCATATCTGACCTCGGACGACCCATTCACCTTCCCACAAATTGACACCGTCAGGACATTATTACAGCAAGGCGGCGTCACTACGGTATATAATAAGCAATACGCGGAAGGAACGAATAATACACAGTGGGCACAGCAAGTTGTTAATTCGGGCGCAAACATTGATATTCTCGGCACCCTCCTACCCGATCTGCAAACGGAGATCAAGGTATTTAAGCAGGATCATTATAACCCCAACGCGATTATTGCGACGGCAGGACCTGACGCAGGCCAGGATTTCATTACTGCGGTTGGCGGTACAAAATATACCGAAGGCGTATTTGTACCGAACGGCTGGTATCCCCGGGCAAATAATTTCGGCAACGCCGATATGGTGCAGGCATACATCGCCAAATATGGTGGCACCGCAGACCAGATCAACGCCGATGTAGCCGAGGCATATTCCGCGGGTCAGGTACTGCAACAGGCAATTGAGAGCATTCACAGCATTAATAATAGCCAATTGATTGCCAGATTGCATTCAGGTGCCGTGTTCAATACTGTGCAGGGAACAGCGCAGTTTGACTCGGGCGGCGTAAACGTACAGGCCATTGCATACATGTTCCAGTGGCAAAAAAGTCAGTTTATCCCGGTCTATCCTTTATCTGTAGCGGCGGAAAACCCGGAATATCCCAGACTCGCTAATTTTTAGCAAGGAAATCTCTTGCTGTATTGTAAGGAGCTGACATGATCAGATTCATTAGCAATGTACCTATTTTCCGCCGCCTTTTTTTCGCGTTCGCAGCCGCGGCCCTCATTGCCGGCGTCGTCATTGTAACGCTCGGTAATTTTGACCTGAGTTCACTGACGACTCAAGGTCAGGCAGTACGCACCAGTTTCGATGCTCAAAGCGCAGCATCACAGGAGGATACCAATCTGCAGCGCATGAACGCGGTGCTGGAAGCTTTCCACAACGAGATATTTGGGAGCCTGAGCGGCGTGATCAAAGATCAATCTTTCTTCTCCTCCGGTGCCCTGCTCGATGGAGAGGTGCGTGCCCGTGAAGCGGAATTCGACCAGGCATTACAGACCTACCAGAGCAACTACGAGATAGCCACGTCCCCGAATATGAGTACTGTTCATAGTATCATGCTCGCCGAAAACCCTACCACTGGCAACCAGATCATTAACAGCCAGCAGGCGGCGCTGGGAAATGTCATCAACCACCTGTGGCCTCAATATAAAAGCGACCAGGATGCCGTATTAAGTGATCTGGAAACATTGCAGAATGAGTTGCTCAATCAAGCAACCAACGGTTTTGCGCCAACACCTGCTGCAATCAACCAGATTTACGAAAAGGACTATGAAAAGCTCTATCGCGTTCGCCTGGACTTCACCAACCTCAACAATAACTGGGGTAATGTCGTCAGTGCGGCGGTGAACATGGGCAAAGCCGTTACAGCGGTCGGCCCTTCACAAACTCAGCCAATACTACTGGCGACCACCATCGCCTTCATCTTTATGCTTATCGTGCTGATCACTACTGGCTGGGTAGTAAACATCACCATTACACAGCCATTGCAGCGCCTGGCCGTACTTGCTCGTCGCATTGGCAAAGGCGATATGAGTGCGCGTTCAAAGATGATGGGGCAAGACGAAATAGGCCGTGTGGCCGACGCGATGAACAATATGCTGGATAACATCGTTTACCTTATCCAGGAAGCCAACAACCAGCGTGATGCCCTGCAAGCACAGGTAGAAAAGCTGGTGGGTGAGGTAAGCGGCGTCGGTGAAGGTGATCTGCGCATTCAGGCAGAGGTCACAACTGATACGCTCGGCGTGCTGGCTGACTCCTTCAACTACATGGTAGAAGAACTGGGCAGCGTAGTGGTGCGCATGAAGATGGCCGCTTACGAAGTAGGAAACTCAACTACGATGACCTACGAACGTATGTCGCAACTGGTCAAAATCGCCGATACTCAGCTCCGCCGTATCGCCGACTCCGTTGTCGAAGTCGAACGCATGGCTGATTCGAGCCGACAAGTCGCAGAACATTCACGCATGCTCTTCAGTATTGCACAAGAAGCACGTCAGACAGCACAGGTAGGTCGTACTTCGGTGCAGCGAACCATTGAGGGCATGGGCCGTATTCACGAACATGTGCAGGAGACATCCAACAAAGTACAGGCGCTGAGTGATAGCTCACGGGAGATCAATAATATCGTCGAAGTCATCGCCTACATTGCTCACCAGACCAACCGCCTGGCACTGGATGCCGCCATTCAGGCGGCTATGGCCGGTGAAAATAACAAAGGCTTCGGCGCAATTGCTGCGGATATCCGCCGACTGGCAGAACGCGCCAAAGAGCAAGCCAGCATGATTGCTCATATTGTACACGGCGTTCGCGATGATATCAGCGCTGCGGCAGTCTCAATGCAAGATACAGAGCGAGAAACATCCATTGGTGCCACAGTAGCCGAGGAAACAGGGACAGCGCTGGGTTCGATTTTCTCTGTTGTTGATCGCCAGGCGCACGGTATTGAGATTATCAACAAGATGGCGGCGCAACAGTTGCAATCATCAAGCACCGTTGCACAAATCATGCACTATGTCTCTGACTCCACGCAGCAGAGCAGTGCCAGCACACGTGAGGCTGCACAGAACATGGAACGCCTGACGCTACTGGCTGAGCAATTGCTGGCTTCTGTAGAAACCTTCAAACTGCGTGAAAACATGAACTACTATTCGGTACCGTCAAACGTTACTGTCACGCCGGAACAGCCCCAACAGCAACAATTCTCCATCAGCGGAGTTTTCCGCACGATCACGTCATCTGCCCAAAGCAGAGAGGCCAGCACCTACGGGAATGAGAATGGGAACAACGGCAATGGTGCTTTCACACCATCAAACCCACCAGGTCCGCCTACGCCTTACCAACCGGGTTGGGGAACGGAAGGCAATTCTCGCAGGCCAAACGGTGATGGACAACAACAACTTCCACAACGTTTTCCCACCTCTCCTGGCTGGCAATAAAAAAGCCATTACAGTCATTACAGAGCAAAAGCGCGTAGCTCACCGAGATACGCGCTTTTGCTCTGCCATGCACATACCTCTCGGTGCATCGTAGGGACGGGGGATGTGGCGTGGATGGATGGGACCCCTTGTGGGCAATACATCTCACTTAAGGACAAATGGGGGAAAGAGAAGACAAGAGAGCTCCTGATCTGGCACAATACCAGCAAGCAAAAAAAGAAGGAGCTTTCTGATGTACAGATTACGACAAATGGACGTA
>Ga0307372_10006774_pt1 | contig 16617 bp, 18 predicted proteins | sample OX1MG_FD_202533 | JGI IMG/M metagenome (GOLD analysis project Ga0307372, IMG submission 202533) | Soil microbial communities from Risofladan, Vaasa, Finland - OX-1 | ecosystem: Environmental > Terrestrial > Soil > Coastal area > Acid sulfate soil | place: Finland: Risofladan, Vaasa | collected... | reverse complement strand
GCCTCGACGAGCCCGACCGGCATCCGGGGTTCCGTGCCGCGAACGACCGGACGCTCGCGTTCGGCGAGCGCAGCGGCGGCCGGCTGATCCCGTTCGTGCGCCTCGACCTGAACGAGTCGCCGATCGAAGAGGCCCAGCGCTGCCTCGACGCGGGCGCCCGCGGCATCAAGCTCCACCCCCGCGCCCAGAAGTTCACGGCCACCGACGAGCGGCTCGGGCCGGTGTTCGCCCTCTCCGCCGAGCGGCGCGTGCCGATCCTGATCCACGGCGGACGCGGGCTGCCGCCGATCGCCGACGGCCTGCGTGCGCTCGTCGACCGCTACCCCGAGGCGACGCTGATCGTCGCGCACGCCGGGATCGCCGACCTCGCGGGGCTCGCGCGTGCGATGGCCGGGCGCAAGGGCGTGTTCTTCGACACCTCCACCTGGAGCCCGATCGACCTGCTCGACTTCTACCGGCAGGTCCCGCCCGAACAGGTCGTGTACGCGAGCGACTACCCGTACGGCCAACAGCCCTCGTCGCTTTTGATCGCGGTCAAGACGGCGCGCCACGCGGGATACTCGGACGATCAGCTGCGCGGCATGCTCGCCGGCACCGCGAATGCGCTGGCCGACGGCCTCGAGCTCCCCGAGCCGACGAGCCCGACCGGCAAGGATTCGCTCTCCCAGCCGCTGCAGCTCGCGCGTATCCATCAGTATCTGTCGATGGCGACCCCGCTGCTCTGGACGAGGCAGCCCGACACGGTCGGCGTGCTCGGCCTCGCGATCAACACTTGCTCGGAGCGCGACGGCTGCGCCGACGTGGCCGAGCGCATCCGCGAACTGCTCGAGGCGGCACGCGACCTCTGGCTGACGATCCCAGAGGTCGAGGAGGAGCTCGAGCAGCGGCTCGCGCTGCGGCTCACCCACCGGCTGATCCATCTCGCCGACATCGAGGCGGTCACCGCTGCCTAGGCTCGACGTCAACGACCACGTCTACGACGTGCACGCCGAGGTCGGCACGACGCTCGCCGAGGCGCTGCGCGACGAGCTTTCGCTCATGGGCACCAAAGTCGCCTGTGCCGAGGGTCACTGCGGCGCCTGCACCGTCCTCGTCGACGGCATCCCGACGCTCTCGTGCATCACGCTCGTGCACACGGTCGAGGGCTCCAGGGTGACGACGATCGAGGGCCTGCGCGACCATCCGATGGTGCACGCGTTCGTCCGCGCAGACGCACTGCAGTGCGGGTTCTGCACGCCGGGACAGATCGTGAGCGCGGTCGCGCTCGTCGAGGAGATTCCGGCGCCGAGCCAGGAGGAGATCCGGCACGCCATGGCGGGCAACATCTGCCGTTGCGGCGCGTACCCGAAGATCGAGGAGGCGATTCGCACGTGGCAAGACTGATCCGCACCGAAAAGGAAGTGGAGGGCCGGTACGAGGAGGTCTGGCTCGTCGTCGAGGAAGACGGGCTCGAGCAGTGGCCCGCCGGCCCACGGACGATCGTCGGGCAGCCCGCGACCCGCGCCGACGGCCTCCAGCGCGCCCGCGGAGAGGCCGTATACACCGCCGACCTGAAGCTGCCGGGGATGCTGCACACCGCGGTGCTCCGTTCACCCTTCGCCCACGCTCGCGTCGCGCGCATCGACCTGGAGCCGGCGCTCGCCCAGCCGGGCGTGCACGCAGCGATCGGGCCCGACGACCTCGGCGTGCTCTCGTCCGAGTGCGGCTATCAGGGCGCCCCGGTCGCAGCCGTCTGCGCAGACACCTACGCACAGGCACGCGCGGGCCTGGCGGCGATCGACGTCGTCTGGGAGCAGCTCGAGGTGCTGATCGACCCCGACGAGGCGGTCGCGCGGGGCGAACTGCACGGCCCCCCTCGCCTACGGGAGCGCGGCGACCTCGAGCGCGGGCTCGCCGAGGCCGACGTCGTCGTCACCGGCGAGTACCGCACCCAGGTCGTGCTTCACAACTCGATGGAAACCCACCAGGCCGTCGTGCAGTGGGTCGGCGACACACTCGAGGTCTACATCTCGACGCAGTACATCTGGGGGATCCGCGACGAGGTCGCGCAGGGGATCGGGCTGCCGCCCGACAAGGTGCGGGTCGTCTGCGAATACATGGGCGGAGGATTCGGCTCGAAGAACAGCCCGGACGACTACACCTTCATCGCGATCGAGCTCGCGACACGGACGCACCGGCCGGTGCGCTGCGCCCTCACGCGGCGCGAGGAGAACCTCGTCAGCGGCAACCGCAACGCCACGATCCAGCGCCTCACGATCGGCGCCCGCTCCGACGGGACGCTGACGGCGCTCGGCGGGGAGTACGTCAACGCGACCGGCTGGAACGGCTGGTCGTCGCCGACCGAGGGGCCGATGCAGCTGCTGTACGCCTGCGAGAACGTGAAGACGACGACCTACAGCGCGAAGATCAACCAACCGCCGATGAAGGCGTTCCGCGCGCCGGGGTTCGTGGAAGGGACGTTCGGCCTCGAGTCGCTGCTCGACATCCTCGCCGCCAAGCTCGACCTCGACCCGCTCGAGCTGCGACGGCGAAACTACTCAGCGAACGACCCCTCCGACGACCGTCCGTTCTCGAGCAAGAACCTGCTCGAGTGCTACCGCCGCGCCGAGCCGCACTGGGAGCGGCGGCACGAGGTGCGTGCGCGGTCCACGGAGACGGTGAAGCGCGGTGTCGGCATGGCGTCGCAGATCTGGTACGGCGGCGGCGGCCCGCCGAGCTACGCCTGGATCCGCGTCGGCTCGGACGGCCACGCGACGGTGGTCACCGCCATGCAGGACATCGGTACCGGCACCCGCACCGCCATGGCGCAGATCGCCGCCGAGGAGCTCGGCATCCCGCTCGAACACGTGACGGTGTCGCTCGGCGACTCCGCCCGCGGCCCCTACGCGGCCATCTCGGCGGGCTCGTCGACCACGCCGTCGATGGGGCCCGCGGTGCGCGCGGCGGCCGCCGACGCCCGGCGGCAGATCGAGGAGATCGCCGAGCAGTCCGGCAAGGCGGGAGCTCCGGTCGCGGAGATCGTGTCGCTGCTCGAGGACGCGCAGATCCTCGGCAAGGGCGCCCGCGGTCCGAACCCGGCCGGGATGCAGGTGCTGACGTTCGGTGTCCAGGTCGCCGAGGTCGCGGTGGACATCGAGACGGGCGAGGTGTGGGTCGACCGGATCGGGGCGGTGCACGACGTGGGCCGCGTGATCAACCCACTCGGGGCATCGAGCCAGATCGAGGGCGGGATCATCCAGGGAATCGGCCACACTCTCTCGGAGCACCGGCTGCACGACCCGAAGACGGGCCGGATCCTGACGACGAGCCTCGACTCGTACAAGCTGCCGACAATCGGCGACGTGCCCGAGATCGTCAGCGAGCTGATCGACGAGCCCGACATCCACCTGACCAACCTCGGCTCGAAGGGCCTCGGCGAGCCGCCGATCATCCCGGTCGCCGCGGCGATCGCGAACGCAATCCGCGACGCGACGGGCGCCGAAGTGCACGAACTGCCGATCTCGCGCGAAGAGATGTTGCGGGCGCTCCGTGAGGCCGCGGCCAGGGAGAGGGTTGGAGCTCCGGCGAGCGTCTAGCGTCGAGCTCGACGGCGGTATGCCGCTGCACGGCGGCACCGAGCTCGTGCCGCTCCTGCGCAGCGGCATCGTGACACCCGCCACGCTCGTCGACGTGCGCGGCGTCGTACCGGCCGGCATCGACGGGCCGACGATCGGGGCGGGCACGACGCTGGCGGCGCTCGAGCGAAGCCCGCACATCCCGGACGCTCTGCGCGAAGCCTGCCGACTCGCTGCGAGCCCGCAGCTCCGGAACACAAGCTCACTCGGCGGGAACCTGCTGCAGTCGACGCGCTGCTGGTACTGGCGCCTCAAGTGGCCTTGCCGCCTGCACGGTGGAGACGAGTGCTTCGCCCGTGACGGGGAACACCGCGAGCATGCGATCTTCGCGAACGACTACTGCGCGTCGGCGCACCCGTCGGATGTCGCGGCGGCGCTCGTCGCACTCGACGCGACGCTGCGCACCAACCGTCGAGAGCTGCCCGTCGCCGACCTCTTTCGCGTCCCATCCGAGGACGACCGGCGCACGACGACGCTCGAGCCGGGCGAGCTGATCCTCGATCTGGAGGTGCCGCCCGCCGACCGGTCGGTGTACCTGAAGGCGATGGAGCGTAAGCGCTGGGCGTTCCCGATCGTCGGGGTCGCCGCGGCCAGAACGGCGGGTGTGACGCGGTTCGCTCTCGCGGGCGTGGCTCCCGTCCCGTGGCAGTGCGACAGGAACCTCGAGGGCTCGACACCCCTTCCTCGGAACGCCTACAAGCTCGAGATCGCGAAGGCGCTGGTCAGAAGGGCTGAAACTGCGCTCGATCGCGGTTAACATCCCGCTTCCATGAGGCGCGAGACGCAGCGGCGTCTGCTGCTGCTCGGCATCCTCGGCGCGATCGCCGTGGGCGGAGCAGTTGCAGCACAGGGCACGGCGGTGACGACGTCGGTCGCAAACGCGGCCGCCGCACCGCCGCTTGTTGCCGTGCCACAGCTTGCGGTCGTTCGCATCGCAGCCTGCCCGTTTCCTTCCTCCCTGCGCGACGTGTTCGAGGCCGCAGCGAACGACGCGAAGATCCCGCCGGCGATGTTGTACGCGGTCGCCAGGGTGGAGTCGAACCTGCGCTCGAACGCCACGTCGGCCGCCGGGGCGCGCGGGCTGCTCCAGGTGATGCCGGCCACCGCCCGGGCGCTGGAGCTGAACATCGACGAACCGAGCTCGAACGTGCTGGCGGGCGCCCGCTACCTGCGCCAGATGCTCGACCGGTTCGGCTCGACCGACCTGGCACTCGCGGCCTACAACGCCGGCCCCACCGCCGTGGCCCGTGCGGGTGGTGCGCCCTCGATCGACGTGCAGCGCTACGTCGCGAACGTCAACCTGCTGTGGCAGTCGGTCGCCGGCTGCCGCTAGCCCTTCTGCTCGCGCTTGCGCTCGCCGGGTGCGGCGGCGGGCCGAAGCAGTCCGCACCGCCGGCAACCACCGCTGCGAGCGGCTGCACCGCCGTGACGGCGCCGGCATCCCAGTCGAAGACCGAGCCGAAGCCGACAGCACGCCTCGACCCGGCAAGAACCTACGACGTCACCTTCGCCACGAACTGCGGCAGCTTCACCATCCGGCTCGCGGTCACGATCTCGCCGGCGACGACGGCATCGTTCGTGAGCCTCGTACGCAAGGGCTACTTCGACGGCACCGTCTTCCATCGCATCGTCCCGGGGTTCGTGATCCAGGGTGGCGATCCGACCGGCACCGGGATGGGCGGCCCGGGCTACTCGACGGTCGACAAGCCGCCGGTGTCGACGACCTACACCCTCGGGGTCGCCGCCATGGCCAAGGCAGGCAACGAGGCTGCGGGGACGTCCGGCAGCCAGTTCTTCGTCGTCACGACGCAGAACGCCCAACTGCCGCCCGACTACGCGGTGCTCGGCAAGGTCGTGCAGGGGCTGGCCGTCGTCAAGGCGATCGGGCAGCTCGGCGATCCTGCATCCGGCGGCAACGGGACGCCGACCGAGACCGTCGAGATCGAGAAGGCAACCGTCGCCGTCTCCTAGGACCGCCGCGGTGGTGCTCGCCGCCGGCGCATCGACGCGCTACGGCGGGGTCAAGCAGCGCGAGCTCCTGCCGGCGGTCCTCGACGCGCTCGCGCTGACGAGCGTCGCCGAAGTTGTGGTCGTCCAGGGCGCGCACGCCCTCGAGGCGCCGGGCGCCCGGCTCGTCCACTGCAGCGCCTGGAAGCAGGGACCCGGCGCCTCGCTGCGCTGCGGTCTCGAGGCGCTGGCTGAGAACATCGAGCGTGCGGTCGTCGTGCTCGCCGACGGCCCCGGCCTCGATCCCGCGGCCGTCGAACGTGTTCTCGCCCATGACGCGCCGGTCGCCGCCGCAAGCTACGACGGCACCCGCAGCCACCCGGTCGCGCTCGCACGGAGCGCCTGGGCAGACGTGCCCGACGAGGGCGGCCGTGCCCTCGAGGCGGTGCTCGTCGACTGCTCCGACCTTCGCACTCCAGGTGACGTCGATGTGCGCCGATAGAAGGGACGGACCAACCCGTACCGAAGGATGGACGTCGCAATGCTGGAGCTCGCGCACACGCTCGATGCAATCCCGGAGCCGTCGCCGTTGGCGGAGGCCCGGGAGCGCCGCGGCCTGAGCATCACCCAGGTTGCATACCGAACAAGCCTCTCGGAAGACGAGATCGAGTGGCTCGAAGACGGCCGCCTCTACCGGTTCCCGTCTCAGAACAAGGCCATCCTCGCGGGCATCGTCTACGCGACGGCCGTCGGCATCGACCGCTTCGAAGCGCGCCGCATCGCAGGGCTGCCGGTGACGGGCATGGTGCGAGTCAACGCCAAGGCACGGCTGATCGTGGTCGGCGCTTTTGCCGCGCTCCTCTCGGCGCTCGCCGTGATGGTGATCGCACCGAATATCCAGCTGACGCAGACTCGCACGGTCGAGGCGATCCCCAACGCGAACCTCCCACCGCCCTGGAAGCTGCAGGTGACCGTCGAGAACGGCAACGGTGACATCACCTGGACGCGCACGCTCGCAAGCCGGATCGGAGCGATGGGGTACACGATCTCGAAGGTCACCCGCGCCGACCGGTTCAACTACCCGGCCTCGACCGTGTACTACGGCCCGGGAGGGCAGGACGTCGGCATTCGGCTCGCGCGGCAGCTTGCGGTGAGCGCGCAGCAGACACCCGGCCTCACCGCGCGGCAGCTGCTCGTGATCGTCGGGCCGCAGACCGTTGCGGCGACGACGGGCTAGCTCGCTTCTGCTGGATGGTTAGAGCGGCGTCCGCAGGGCGGCGAGCTTCGCCTTCAGGTCGGCGGGCATCGGCTCGCTGACGGCGACGCGCACGTAGTGCCGCAGGCGCTCCTCGAAGCGGTAGCGCCGCGCGCACCAGCTGCACTTCTCGAGGTGACCCTCTGCCTCCGCGACCTCGTGGTCCGAGAGCGCGCCGTCGAGGAACGGCTGCATCATCTCCTCACACTTGTCGCACCAATCGATCACGTCGGCACTCCGTCCGCGAGATTCTTCTTGAGGATACGCCGCCCTCGATGGAGCCGCGACATCACTGTCCCGATCGGGATGTCGAGAATCTGCGCGGTGTCGGCGTACGAGAACTCGCCGATGTCGACGAGCACGATCGCGTCGCGAAAGTCATGCGGCACCTCTGCGAGAGCGTCGACGATCGAGTCCTGGCTCAGCCGCTCGAGCACCCGCTCCTCGTCGGGGTTCTCGCCGGTCACCTGGGACTCGAGCTTGTTGTAGAGGAAGTAGTCGCCGGCCTCGTTGTCGAGCGGAGTCGTCTGCGGCGAGCGCTGCTGGCGCCGGCCGCGATCGATGTTCAGGTTCGTGAGGATGCGCAGCAGCCAGGCGCGCAGGTTGGTTCCGGGCGTGTACTGGCGCCAGGAGCGAAAGGCGCGCTCGTAGGTCTGCTGCACGAGATCCTCCGCCTCCTCGCGGGAGCTGACCATCCGGCGCGCGACGCGGTAGACCTGCTCACTCAACTGAAGCGCCTCCTCCTCGAAGCGAACACGATCTCTCGCTTCCTTGGCGAGCCTGCGAGTGTCGCCGGCAGTCGGTGCGCTGTCGCTCATCCGGCGGCCAACCCTAGCAGTGGGATAAACGCCCACCGGGCGGCCGGATATTCCCCTCGCGGTTCCTAGACGAACTGCTGTTCGCGGAAACCGCCGCGCGCCATCGTCTCGACGAGGGCGGCCCGGGTCGTGCGCTCGTCGTCGTAGGTGAGCAGCACCTGGCCCATCAGGTTGGCATTGGCGGACTCGAGGCCATCGGTGCCTTCGAGCGTCTTCCCGAGGCGCAGCACGCACTTCTCGCAGCGGATGCCGCTGACCTGGATCGTCTCGGAGACGCTTGCCACGGTCTCAGCCTACCGACCGCGCCACGAGACCTGCCGCCACGTCCTGCGCGGTCGTTTCCGACTGCAGGTCGGCCTCGCAGCGGGTGGGATCGAGGCGATCGAGGACGTCCGCGCCGCCGAGCGCCCGGGCTGCGGGACGGACGAGCTCCACGAGCTCGGCGCCGAGCTCCGCGGCCCCGGCAGCACGCGATCCGTCGGGATGGATGAGCTGGGCACGCGGGCCGAACCTCGCTGCCGCCCAGCGGTTCTGTGCGTAGTCGGCGCGGCCACGATCAGCCAGTAACACACTGTTGACCGGCAGCACGCCCTCGAGCGCGGTCGCGCAGAGTGCTTGCAGCAGCGCAGCGAACGCAGCCGCAAGGTGAACGTCGGTCGGCTGGTCCGGCACGCGCACCTCCAGCGTGCCGAACCTGGGATGTGGGCGCACATCCCACCAGATACGCGTGTAGTCGTCGGCGACACCGAGTGCGGCCAGGCGCTCGACCCACGTCTCCCACTCTTCGTACGAGGCGAACGCCGGCGGCGCCCCGGCCCGGGGAAGCTCGGCGAGGATCGGCGCCCGATTCGACGCCATGCCGGTTCGCTCGCCGGCAAACCACGGCGAGTTCGCCGACAGCGCAAGCACGACGGGCAGCCACGGGAGGATCCGCTCGAGGCAGCGCCAACACTCCTCACCGGAGGGCATCCCGACATGGACGTGCAGGCCCTGGACACCCTGGCGGCGGACGGTGATGCCGCCGTAGCCGGCAAACGAGAGGTACCGCTCCTCCTCCACGATCGGCTGCGTCTCGGGGCGGGCAAACGGGTGCGTCGCCGCGGCGGCGATCGCGAGCCCGTGCGCGTGAGCCGACTTGGCGCCCGCCTGCCGGAGCAGCGGCAGCGCGGCGTCGATCTCGGCAGCCGTCGCGCAGACGCCGGAGTTTGTCTCGAACACAGACGCAAAGAGCTCGGTCTTCATCGTCCCGGGCAGCTCACGCCCCTCGACGCCGAGCAGGATGCGATCGACGGCGGGAACCAGGTCGAACGTGGCAGCGTCGAGGATCATCAGCTCCTCCTCGACCCCGAGCGAGTACGGCGCGTGCTCGCCGAACCGCTGCTCGATCACTGCGCCGAAGCGGCCTTGACGCCGTGCACCGGCCTGCCGGCAGCGATCCACGCGTAGTACGACGCACTCGGACCGAAGTCGGGCCGGTAGCCGGTGACGCGGGGATTGCGGCCGACGTCCCGCGCCCGGGCCGCGTGGCGAAGCAGGTTCGGGTCGTCGAGCTCCTGCCAGACGAGGATCAGATGGGCGGCCGTCATGAACTCGGCGACGAACGTGCAGCCGGAAGCCGGGCACGGAAACGGCTCCGTGCGGACACAGAACCACCCGTCGTGAGCGGCGCCGTCTTCCTGCCAGAGCTCTTCAGCCTCGACATTCGCGTGCTCGAGGACGATCTGCCCGCGCTCCATCGCCGACAAGGTAGCGAGGAACGACGTAGAAGACCGGCCGCGGCCCGGGCAGGCAGTCGGGCTCGCGACCGGTCTCTCGTTTCGGCTCTAAGGGGAGAGCCGAACTTGCGTCACTTCGGCACCGGCTGCTGGCCGAGCCTGGCGGTGACGGACTTCTTCGCAGTGCCTCGATAGAGCTCGAGGCGCAGCGTCTGGCCGGGCTTGCGCTGCGCAACGGCATCCCGCAGCTGCTCGTAGGTCGTGACGCGCACACCGTCGACCGCGGTGATGATGTCGCCGCCGATCTGGTAGCTCTCGCCCTGTACGACGACCGACGTGCTGCCCGCCTTGATCCCGGCCTTGTCGGCGCCGCTCCCCGCCAGCACGTCCTGGACGAGCAACCCGGCGGTGGTCGGTAGATGGAAGAGCTTCGCGAGCTGCGGCGTGACCGGCGCGGCGCTCAGGCCGAGGAAGGCATGCAACGCCTTGCCGCTCGCGATGATCTGGGCCGCGACGTTGCGCACGGTGTTGACCGGGATCGCGAACCCGATGCCGAGGTTGCCCTGCTGGCCTGTCGTCCCGGTCGAGATCTGCGAGGTGACACCGATCACGCGTCCGAGCGAGTCGATCAGCGGGCCGCCCGAGTTGCCGTGGTTGATCGCGGCGTCGGTCTGGATCGCATGGTCGATCGGCAGCGAGTTCGGCGCCTCGATCTGACGCTGCACCGCGCTGACGACACCCGTCGTGAGGGTGCGCGTGAAACCGAATGGGTTGCCGATCGCATAGACGGGGTCGCCGACGGTGACGGCATCCGAGTTGCCGAGCTCGATCGGTGTCAGTGCGCGCGCGTGTGCGTCGATCTTCAGCACCGCGATGTCGGTCGACGGGTCCTTGCCGACCACGGTGGCCGCGATCTGATCCTGGCCGGAGAAGGACACCTGCACCTTCTGCGCTCCCTCGATCACGTGATAGTTCGTGATGATGTGGCCGGCCTTGTCGATCACGAAGCCCGAGCCGAGCGACTGTTCGCTCTGCGGCGCGGCCGGCAGGAGGTTGAACGGATCGGACTGAACCTGTGTAACGCTCGTCGCGGTGATCTGCACGACGCCAGGCGCGTCGCGGCGGTAGATCTCCTCCGGGCTGAGCGCCGTGCCGTTCGAAGGAGCCTGCAGCGTCGCGGTGCCGATTCCGCCGCCGCCGGAAAGCGGCGTGATCTGCTGGATCGTCGTATTGCTGCCGAGCTTGCCGAACACTGCGGCGCCGCCCAGCGCCAGGACGCCGCCGGCGACGGCGACCACCACGAGCTCGAGCGCGCGAATGGAGAGGATGCGGCTGCGACCCACGAACCTCGTTATAACCGTCCAAGATTCAATGACTGTGTGCCGCGATTAATCATCGGTTAAGAAGCTCTCACAGCATGAGGTTCGTCGATCCGGGTGCGATCGGCGAGTGCGACCGGGCGACACAACCGCTCATGCTGTGAGAGCTTCTTGAGACCTGTGAAGGAACTCTTTCTCCTCGATCCCGGCGTGGTGTACCTCAACCACGGCTCGTTCGGCGCCTGCCCGCGGCCGGTGTTCGAGGCCTACCAGCGGCTCCAGCGCGAGCTCGAGCGGCAGCCGGTCGAGTTTCTGGCGCTCGAGCGTCGCTTTCCGGCTCTGCTCGACGGGGCCCGCGACCGGCTCGCCGCCCATGTCGGCGCCCCGCCCGCCGACCTTGCCTTCGCCACCAACGCGAGCTCCGCGCTGAACGCCGTCGTCCGCTCGCTCGAGCTCGCCCCGGGCGACGAGGTGCTGCTCGGCGACGCGGAGTACGGCGGCATGGAGATCCTGTGGACCTACGTGGCCCGCCGCACCGGGGCGACGATCGTCCGGCGGCCGTTCGACGACCTCGAACCGGGGCCGCGGACACGGGTGGTGTTCTGCTCGCACATCGAGTGGACGAGCGGCCGTGTGAACGACGTCGCAGAGATCTGCCGGCGGGCACGGGAGGCGGGTGCGCTTTCGATCGTCGACGGCGCGCACGCGCCGGGGCAGATCGAGCTCAACCTCGTCGAGCTCGGCGCGGATGTCTACAGCGGGAACTGCCACAAGTGGATGTGTGCGCCCAAGGGGTCGGCGTTCCTCTACGCGCGGCCCGAGGTGCAGTCGCTGATCGACCCGCTCGTGGTGTCGTGGGACTGGCTCGACGGAGCGGCGTTCCACGAGCTCCACCGCTGGCAGGGGACCCGCGATCCCTCCGCCTACCTGGCCGTGCCCCGGGCGATCGAGTTCCAGGCAGAGCACGACTGGCCGACGGTGAGGCGATCCTGCCACGACCTTCTCGCCGCCCACGACTTCGGCCTCGAGCCGCTGACCGACGAGTTCGTGCAGATGCGCGGGTTCCGCGTGGAGCATCCCGACCCCGCGGCGCTCAAACTGCGGCTCTACGACGAGTATCGGATCGAGGTGCCCATCATCGAGACACGCCAGGGTTTCGTGTTGCGCGTGTCCGTGCAGGCCTACAACGACGAGAACGACCTCCGGGCGCTGGCTTTGGCACTCGAATCCGAAGGCGTAAAATAGATGTCTTCCATGGCAGGCATCTCCTATCGTCCCGCTGCCAGGTTCCGCTCCGAGTTGCGCCGGTTTCTGCGCCGCAGCGAAGACTGCGCCCGCTCGAACGGGATCACACCGCGTCAGCACCTGCTGATGCTCCAGATCGCCGGCGCCGAGGACGGGACGACAACCATCTCGGAGCTCGTCCACTCCCTCTCCTTGACCCAGAGCGCAGTCACCGAGCTCGTGCAGCGGGCGGAGCAGTCCGGGCTCGTCCAGCGGGCGGGCTCGCCGGACGACGCCCGGGTGGTCCACCTCTCGCTGACGCGCCTCGGGGCGGACAAGCTTGCCTCCGTGCAGCGTGAGCTCGGGCCCGAGCGCACGCAGCTGAAGCGCATGATCGACGCGCTCGACGACCGCAGCTAGACGCCTCGTCCGATCAGCCGAGCTGCCGGGCGGCGAGCCGCTCCTCGCCGCTCGCGGTCACCCGGTAGGCGGCCGCGCCCGGCCGGCAGGTGACGATCTCCTCCAGCTCGGTGCCGGCGTAATGGAGGGCGACGCCGTCGTCGGCGGCGATGCCGGCGGGGAAGCCGCCGTCGACGAGCGCGCGGTAGCGAGGACGGCGCTCGATCTCGCCGTCGTAGTGCGGGCACGCGCTGCCGGCGAGAAAGCCGAGACAGTCCATGCCGTCGAGCGAAGGGCCGAACGAGTCGGTGACGCCCGCCTCGAACCAGCAGATCATCCCGGCGCTCGCGCCCCAGAGCACGACGCCGTTCTCCCAGGCCTCGCGCAGCAGGGCGTCGATCCCGTGCACCTTCCAGATCGCGAGCATGTTGGCGGTCGAGCCGCCGCTCACGCAGATCGCGTCCTGCCCGAGCACGACTTCCCGCAGATCGGCAGGCGGCCACGGGAACACCGTCAGGTGCGAGAGCTCGCCGCGCCCCCGGAACCGCTCGTAAAACGAGACGATGCCTTCGGGCGAATCGGCGATCGCCGTCGGGACGTAGAGAAGCCGGGGCCGCTCCTTCCCGACGACGCCAAGGACGTAGTCGTAGAGCAGTCGCGTCTGCTCGTCCGTGTCGCCGCCGCCGCCGAGCCCGACGATGTGCCGCTCGCCCGCCATCCATCGAGTTCTACCTGGTGACGCAGCCACACAAGCCGGTCTGCTTCAATCGAAGCAATGGCCTCGCCGTCTCAGCTGCGCGTCGGAAATCGTTCCTACGAGATCTACCGGCTCGACACGCTGCAGGCCTCCTACGACATCGCCCGCCTCCCCTACACCCTGCGGGTGCTGCTCGAGAACGTCCTCCGGACCGGCGACGAGAGCGACGTCGAGGCGGTCGCGCGCTGGGACGCGAAGGCGGAGCCGTCGAACGAGATCTCGTTCGCTCCGTCACGCGTGCTGCTCCAGGACCTGACGGGCGTCCCGGCGGTGGTCGACCTGGCGGCGATGCGCGACGCGATGGCGACGCTGGGCGGCGACCCGTCGAAGATCAACCCGCTGATCCCGGCGGAGCTCGTGATCGACCACTCGGTCCAGGTGGACAACTTCGCCTCGCGCTTCGCACTCGGGCAGAACACCGAGGTCGAGTTCGAGCGAAACTTCGAGCGGTACCTCTTCCTGCGCTGGGGCCAGCAGTCGTTCACCGGCTTCAAGGTGGTCCCGCCCGGCACCGGCATCTGCCACCAGGTGAACCTCGAATACCTCGCCCGCGTCGTCGATGACCGTGACGGGATCGCCTTTCCGGACACGCTCGTCGGCACGGACTCGCACACGACGATGATCAACGGCCTCGGGGTGCTCGGCTGGGGCGCCGGCGGCATCGAGGCGGAGGCGGCGATGCTCGGACAGCCGCTCTCGATGCTCGTGCCACAGGTTGTCGGATTCAAGCTCAGCGGCTCGCTGCCGGAGGGCGCGACCGCAACCGACCTCGTGCTGACCGTGACCGAGATCCTGCGCAAGACCGGCGTCGTCGGAAAGTTCGTCGAGTACTTCGGCGACGGCGTCACCTCACTGCCGCTCGCCGACCGCGCAACGATCGGGAACATGTCACCCGAGTACGGCGCGACGTGTGGGTTCTTTCCCGTCGACCAGGTGACGCTCGACTACCTGAAGCTCACCGGCCGGAGCCCCGAGCGGATCGCGCTCGTCGAGGCCTACTGCAAGGAGAACCTCCTCTGGCACGACCCGGCCGACCACGCAACCTACTCGCAGGTGGTCGAGCTCGACCTGGGAGACGTCGAGCCCTCGCTCGCCGGCCCGCGCCGCCCGCAGGACCGCGTGCCGCTCGCCTCCGCGAAGACGGCGTTTCTCGACACGCTCGGAACGTTCGGCGCGCGGGCCGGCACCGCCGTCGCGACCGAGCAGCCGGTGGCCGGGACCGGCTACGGCCTCGCTCACGGCTCGGTCGTGATCGCCGCGATCACCTCGTGCACGAACACCTCGAATCCGCAGGTGATGGTGGCGGCCGGGCTGCTCGCGCGCAATGCCGTCGAGCGCGGCCTGCAGCGCAAGCCGTGGGTGAAGTCGTCGCTCGCGCCAGGGTCGAAGGTCGTGACGCGCTACTACGAGCAGGCTGGCCTTCAGACGTACCTCGACCAGCTCGGGTTCAACACGGTCGGATACGGCTGCACGACCTGCATCGGCAACTCCGGCCCGCTCGCCGACGAGATCTCGGCCGCGATCACCGAGGGCGAGCTCGTCGTCTGCTCGGTGCTCTCCGGCAACCGCAACTTCGAGGCGCGCATCCACCCGGAGGTGAAGGCGAACTACCTCGCCTCGCCACCGCTCGTCGTCGCTTACGCACTCGCAGGACGGATGGACATCGATTTCGAGACGGAACCGATCGGTGCGGGCGAAGACGGCAGCGACGTCTACCTGCGCGACCTCTGGCCGAGTTCGCGGGAGATCGGCGAGACGATCGCGTCGTCGGTGCGCGCCGAGCAGTTCGCGGACACCTATCGCGACGTCTTCAGCGGTGACGACACCTGGCGCGCGCTGCCCGTTCCGGAAGGCGAGCTCTTCGCATGGGAGCCGAGCTCCACGTACGTACGGCAGCCGCCGTACTTCGACGGCATGTCAAAAGAGCCGGGAACGGTCGACGACATCGAGGGTGCCCGCGTGCTCGTCTGGCTCGGCGACTCCGTCACGACCGACCACATTTCACCCGCCGGCTCGATCGGGCCGGACTCGCCCGCAGGGCGCTACCTCGTCGACCACGGGATCGAGCGCAAGGACTTCAACTCGTACGGCGCGCGCCGCGGTAACCACGAGGTGATGGTGCGCGGCACGTTCGCAAACGTGCGCCTGCGGAACAAGCTCGTGCCAGGCTCGGAAGGCACGTGGACGATGCACATTCCGTCCGGCGACGGGCTGACGGTCTACGACGCGTCGGCGCGCTATCTGGAGGAGGGAACGCCGCTCATCGTGCTCGCAGGCAAGGAGTACGGGTCGGGCTCGTCGCGCGACTGGGCGGCGAAGGGACCGAACCTGCTCGGGGTCAGGGCCGTGATCGCCGAGTCGTACGAGCGTATCCACCGTTCGAACCTGCTGATGATGGGCGTACTGCCGCTGCAGTTCGCAGACGGCGACTCGCCCGAGTCGCTCGGCCTGACCGGCCACGAGCGCTTCTCGATCAGCGGCGTCGAGAACGGCGAAGCGCACGAGGTGACCGTGCGCGCCGACGCTTTGGAATTCCGCGCGCGGGTTCGCCTCGACACACCCCGCGAGCGCGAGTACCTGCGACACGGCGGGATCCTTCCGTACGTGCTGCGCAAGCTCATCTAGGACGCGACCGGCCCGCGATAGCGGTAGCCGAAACCGCGCACGGTCTCGATCAGCTGCGGTTCCGTCGGGTCGGCCTCGATCTTCTGTCGCAGGTATCTGACGTAGAGCTTCACCTGGTCGCCGGTGCCCGCGAACGTCGTGCCCCAGACGAGCTCGAGCAGCTTATCCCGCGACAGCACCAGGCCCCTGTTCTCGGTCAGCGCCGCCAGGAGCCGGAACTCGAGCGGCGTCAGTGCGACCTGCTCGTCGCGCACGCGCACCTCGTGCGCGTCGAAGTCGATGTGCACGATGCCGTCGTCGTAGAGCTCGTGCGCGTCCTTCACCTCTCCGGCGCGGCGCAGGACGGCGTCGATGCGCGCTGCCAGCTCGGCGGCGCCGAACGGCTTGCCGACGTAGTCGTCCGCGCCGCCGCGCAGCCCCCGCACGCGCTCAATCTCGCTGTCGAGCGCGGTCAGCATGATCACGGGCACGTTCGAGACTGTTCGGATCAGCTCGAGCGTCTTCCAGCCGTCGATGCCCGGCATGACGACGTCGAGCAGGAGCAGGTCGGGCTTGAGCTCGTAGAGCGCGCGCAGGCCGGAACGACCGTCGGCGGCCTCCGAGACCACGAAGCCGGACTGCTCGAGACGGGACCGCAGCAGCGCCCGCTCGGTCGCGCTGTCGTCGATCACGAGGATGCGGCGATTCATCAGTAGGCGGCGAAGTAGTGGTAGTCCACAGTACGGAGCGTACGAGTGGTGGCGGCCGTCGCGAGCAACGCGAAAACCAGGCTGCCGGCGACCAGGCCACCTGCAGCCGTCCAGTACGCGTACAGCCGACTCAACGTGAACGCCACAGCCGCTGCAACGACAACGCCCGGAAGCAGCGAACGCACAACCGCCCAGGGACGCCCGAGCGAGAACAGGAACACGCTGTTGAAGATCCCGAAGACGAGCAGCGCGTAC
>Ga0307372_10006773_pt1 | contig 16619 bp, 16 predicted proteins | sample OX1MG_FD_202533 | JGI IMG/M metagenome (GOLD analysis project Ga0307372, IMG submission 202533) | Soil microbial communities from Risofladan, Vaasa, Finland - OX-1 | ecosystem: Environmental > Terrestrial > Soil > Coastal area > Acid sulfate soil | place: Finland: Risofladan, Vaasa | collected... | reverse complement strand
CCACGCAGTCGGCGATGTCGGGAACCTTGGCCTCGGTCGCCCCGTAGGAGAGGCTCACCTCGGCGGTCACCCCGTGGGTCTCGAGGTAGCGGCGTGTGAGCTCGGGGTACTCGGTGGAGACCCGCAGGGCGCCGCCCGGACCGGTGGCGGAGGCGGCCAGGTCGGCCACGGACGACACCGGCGAGTCGGCGGGCACGGCCAGCACCACCCGGATCGGGTTGGCCGTGGCCTTGGAGTACTGCAGGGTGCCGAGCGAGGTGACCTCGCTCCCCCGCTCCTCGATCCAGTCGCGCCCGGTGATCCCGATGTCGAACAGTCCGTCGGCCACGTACAGCGGGATCTCCTGGGGGCGCAGGATCCGCACGTCGTCGATCCGCGGGTCGTCGATGGAGGCCCGGTAGTCGACACTGGAGGAGCGGCTGACCGTGAGGTCGGCGTCGGCGAACAGGTCGAGGGTGGCCTTCTCGAGGGAGCCCTTCGGCAGTACCAGGCGCAGCACGGTCAGCGCCCCCCCGAGGTGAATCCGACCCGGCTGCCGCTCGGCAGGTCCTCGAGTCCGCGCAGCACCGACACGGTCTCGAGGGCGGTGCGGGCCGCTTCGGCACCCTTGTTGGTGTCGTCCGGCAGCGACCGGACCAGCGCCTGGTCCACGGTGTCAGTGGTCAGCACGCCGAAGACGACGGGCAGTCCGGTGTCGAGCTGGACCCGCTGGAGCCCGGACGCGCACTCACCGGCCACGAAGTCGTAGTGGCCGGTGTCGCCCCGGATGACCGCCCCCAGGGCGACCACGGCGTCCACCCGGCCGGTGGTGGCCATGCCCCGTGCCACCAGCGGCAGTTCGAACGCCCCCGGGACCCAGGCCACGACGGTGGCGTCGAGGTCGCACCCCTGTCGTTCCAGCTCGTCGAGGGCGGCCGACAGCATGCGGTCCGTGATCCCGCCGTTGAACTCGGCGCACACGAAGCCCACCCGGGCCCGAACAGCCGTCCCGGGGGCCAGCTCGGCCGGATCGAGGCACGAGCCCGCCCGCGCCGCGGCACGGGTCTTGGCGTCCGCCGGGAGCGCGGTCCGGTCAGAGGACGTCATCGAGCCCCTCGAGCAGGTGGCCCATCCGCTCGCGTTTGGTGCGGAGGTACTCGATGTTCTCCGGCGTGGGGACCGGCTGGATGTTGACCCGTTCCACGATGTCGAGCCCGAAGCCCTCGAGCCCGCCGTACTTGGTCGGGTTGTTGGTCATCAGGCGCATGGTGGTGACGCCGAGGTCGACGAGGATCTGGGCGCCGATGCCGTACTCGCGGGAGTCGGCCGGCAGTCCCAGCTCCAGGTTGGCGTCGACGGTGTCGAAGCCCTCCTCCTGGAGGTTGTAGGCGCGGAGCTTGTGGGCGAGACCGATGCCCCGGCCCTCGTGGCCGCGCAGGTAGACGAGCACCCCGCTGCCGTTCTCGTTGATGGCCGCCATCGCCCCGTGCAGCTGCGGGCCGCAGTCGCACCGCAGCGAGCCGAACACGTCGCCGGTCAGGCACTCGCTGTGCACGCGCACCAGGGTGTTCTCCTGGCCCCGGATGTCGCCCTTGACCAGGGCGACGTGGTGTTCGCCGTCGAGGACCGACTCGTAGGCGTAGACGGTGAACTCGCCGTAGTCGGTCGGGATGCGCGCATCGGCGATGCGCCGCACCAGCTTGTCCTTGTGCCGCCGGTACCGGATGAGGTCGGCGATGGAGATGAGGTGGAGTCCGTGCCTCTTGGCGAAGGCCTCGAGTTCGGGGAGCCGGGCCATGGTGGCCTTGTCCTCGCTCACGACCTCGCACAGCACGCCTGCCGGGGAACGGCCCGCGGCCCGGGCCAGGTCGACGGCGGCCTCGGTGTGGCCGGCCCGCTTCAGCACCCCGCCCGGTCGGTAGCGCAGGGGGAAGATGTGGCCGGGCCGGTTGAGGTCGGTCGGCCGGGTGTGGGGGTCCACGAGGGCCTGGATGGTGGCCGACCGGTCGGCGGCGGAGATTCCGGTCGAGGTCCCGTGGCGGACGTCCACGCTCACCGTGAACGCCGTGCGCTGCACCTCGGTGTTGGCCGTGACCATGAGCGGGAGGTCGAGCTGCTCCACCCGTTCCGGGGTGAGCGGTACGCAGATCAGGCCCGAGGTGTGGGCGAGGAAGAAGGCGATCTTCTCCGGCGTGACCGCGTCGGCGGCCATGATGAGGTCTCCCTCGTTCTCGCGGTCCTCGTCGTCCACGACGACGACGATCTCGCCCCGTCCGACTGCTTCGATCGCGTCCTCGACTGCTGAGAAGGGCATCGCCCTGGGTCTCCCTCGTGTCATCCGGTCCGGTCGGTGCCGCCCGGTACTTCCTGTGTCGTCCGGTCCTGCGTCGTTCTTGACGCTCCGGCACCGTGGCCGGTCCTGTGCTGCGTCCGTGGTGCTGCGGCCGGTGAGCGGCCGGGTCCTGCGGCGCGCTCCCTCCCGGGCGTCAGCCCGTCCCGGACGGAGCCAGGTCCACCCGCACGTCGCCTCCCAGGCTAGTCACCGAGCGCACCTCCCCCCGCCACAGGTCGTCGATGGTGGCGGCCCCCGGTCCGGCGAACAGGGGACGGGCGTCGTCGCCCCCGAAGAGCGCCGGCGCGAGGTACAGCACGTAGCGGTCCACCAGGCCGCCGGCGTGGAAGTCGTGGGCCACCCTGCTGCCACCCTCCACCAGTACCTGCACCAGACCCCGGGCGCCGAGGTCGTCGAGCACCCCCTCGAGGGGGCCCGACAGCTCGACGGCCGGCAGCACGGCCGCCCCGTCGGGTACCGTGCCCAGCACCACCCGGGCGGGTTGCTCGTCGGGCCCCCGGAAGCAGGGGTCGCCCTCGGGCAGTCGGACGGTGAGCGCCGGGTCGTCCGCCCGCACGGTGCCGGCGCCCACGATCACCGCGTCGGAGACGGCCCGGAGCCGGTGCGCGTCGAGTCGGGCCTCGTCCCCCGTGATCCACCGGCTCGAGCCATCGGGCGCGGCGATCCGCCCGTCGAGGGTGGCGGCCAGCTTGAGCACGACCCACGGGCGTCCCGTGCGCCGGTGGGTGGCGTAGGGCGCCAGCTGCTCGGCCACCGCGTCCGCGGCCGCGCCCACCTCGACCTCGACGCCGGCCGCCCGCAACGCGGCGATCCCCCGGCCGTCCACCTGCGGGTCCGGATCGGTCATTCCCACCACCACCCGACGCACCCCCGCCGCCCGGATGGCGTCGACGCAGGGCGGGGTCCGGCCCTGGTACGAGCACGGCTCGAGCGTCACGTAGAGGGTGCCGCCTCGGGCACGCCCGCCGGCGGCGTCGAGCGCGGCCACCTCGGCGTGCGGGCCGCCGGGCGGTGCGGTCGCACCGGTGGTCCAGCCGGACGGGAGGCCGGCCGCGGGAGGCGGCACCAGGACGGCGCCGACCCACGGGTTCGGCGAGGTACGACCGCGGACCCGTTCGGCCGCCTCGACCGCCCGCAGCATCCAGGCGGTGTCGGGGTCGTCGGCCGGCGGAGCTGCCGGCGTGGTCAGGACGGCGCTCCGGCCCGGACGCCCTCCGCCGCCGCCAGGATCCCCTCGACGGCGGCCAGCGGGTCGTCCCGGTTGAACACGGCGGACCCGGCCACGAAGACGTTGGCACCGGCCCGGGCGACGTCCACCACCGTGCGCTCGTCGATCCCGCCGTCCACCTCGACGTCGACGGCCAGTCCGGCGGCGTCGACCGCCGCACGGACCCGGGCGATCTTGGGCAGGACGTCGGCGAGGAACGACTGCCCGCCGAACCCGGGGAACACCGTCATGCACAGGACCAGGTCCACCTGGTCGAGATAGGGCTCGAGCGCCTCGAAGGGCGTGTCGGGGTTGGCAGCCAGGCCCACCCGCAGGCCGAGGTCGCGCATCTGGGCGACGAGGGCGGCGGTCTCCCCCACCTCGACGTGCACCGTGCACCCGTCGGCTCCGGCGTCCCGGAACGCCTCGAGGTAGCGGGCGGGGTCGGTGATCATGAGGTGGGTGTCGAAGAACAGGTCGCTGTGGGCCCGCAGGGACGCGACCACCGGCGGACCGATGGTGAGGTTGGGCACGAAGTGGCCGTCCATGACGTCGACGTGGAGCCAGTCGGTCCCGGGGGTCACCCGGGCGACCGCATCGGCCAGGTTGCCGAAGTCCGCCGACAGGATCGAGGGGGCCACCCGCAGCCCGAGCGCCGTCCGGCGCCGGGAGGCGACCTGGTGTGGGGAAGCGACCATCGCCACAGAGCCTAATGGCCCTGGTCCGATGCCCGCGAGGTACGTAGTGTCCCCGAGGAGCCGGGTGTGCAGCGGGCAGGCCCGTGCCGGTTGCGGGGACCGGCGCCCCGGCGCCGCCCGCCACGGCTCAGGCGCCGAGTCGGTCCCCGGGTCCCGGGCGCACGCCGTGGAGCCACGAGGACGCCTCCATGGGTCGCTTGCCCTCGGGCTGCACGGTCCGGAGTTCGAGTGCGCTCCCCTCCCCCGCGCCCACGTCGGCACCCGCCAGCTCGCCCGGAGCGAGCGGCGGACCGTCACGCTCGCCAGGACGCGCCGCCAGGATGCGGATCCGCCTGCCCCGGAACGTCGTCCAGGCCCGGCCGAGCCGGATCACCCGGCGCAGGTGGGCGGCCGGACGGGTCCAGTCGAGCTCGAACTCGTGGGACCGGAGCTTGTCGGCGTACGTGGGATTGCCGGCCTGGTCCCGGGGGACCGGCAGACCGGCACGTCCGTCGACCAGGTGCTCCACGAGCATCCGGCAACCGATCTCGACCAGGCGGGCGCGCAGCTCCTCGACCGACTCCTCCGGGTCGATCCCGGTCGACTCCACGGCGTAGACGCCACCCGTGTCGAGGCCGGCCTCGACCGCCATCAGGCACACGCCCGTCTCCGCGTCGCCCTCGAGCAGCGCCCGCTCGACCGGGGCCGCACCGCGCCACCGGGGCAGCAGGGAGAAGTGGAGGTTGACCATGGGCAGGCGGTCGAGCACCGCCACGGGGATGATCCTCCCGTAGGCGACGACCACGCCGAGCTCGGCGCCGACACCGGTCGCCCCGGCGAGGTCGTCGGTGACGGTCAGGCCCAGTTCGAGGGCTGCCGCCTTGACCGGACTGGGCGCCGGTGCACCCCTGCGCCCACGGCGCTTGTCGGGACGGGTCACGACCAGTGCCACGTCGTGGCCCGCCGCCACCAGCGTGCGCAGCGGAGGGACGGCGGCGTCGGGGGTTCCGAGATAGACCAGGCGGGCCACGGGGTGACGCTAGCGTTCCCGCCGGCCGGGACGGGTGGCCCGGGTCACGGACGGCCGTTCCGGGAACGCCGGATCAGACGTCGCGTTCGTTGCCGGCCGAGACCAGCTTGGCCTCGAGGGCCGACGTGTCGAGGCCCATGGCCCGGTCGCGCAGGATCCGGAGTGCCTGCTTGCGCATGTCGTCGTCGAGGCGCTCCACCATGAGGACCCCGTTCAGGTGGTCGACCTCGTGCTGGAACATCCGACCCATGAAGTCGTCGGCCTCGATCGTGAGTTCGTTGCCGTCGAGGTCGTAGCCCTTCAGCAGCACGGTCTCGGGACGCAGGATGCCGATGCGGAGACCCGGGATCGACAGGCACGCCTCGTCGTGCCACAGCTCGCCGGAGGACTCCACGATCTCGGGGTTGATCACGGCCTTCGGCCCCTCGTCGAGTTCGTAGACGAACAGGCGGCGCTGGACGCCGACCTGGGGCGCCGCCAGACCGGCGCCCACCGCCTCGTACATGGTCTCCACCATGTCGTCGACCAGCCGGACCAGGGCGCCGTCGACGTTCTCGACCGGCTTGGCGACCTGGCGCAGCACGGGGTCGCCATAGGTGCGGACCGCGTAGGTGGACATGCTCCCAGTGTACGCCGCCGTGGGTCCGATCCGATCCCCCGTGGGGGGCGTCGAGCACGCCGGTCCGGTCGTCGGCCCGCCCCGGTCAGGCGTCGGCCGGGTCCACTTCGACCCGGAGCCGCTCCGCCGGCCGGACGGTGGCGGCCAGCCCGTCGCACAGCGTCGCGTGGTCCCCGGCCCGCACCAGGAACCGGTCGGCAGCGGCCCCGGACACCTCGAGGCCGGGGACGCCGCCGAGCGCCTCGGCATAGGCCGGAGCGCCCGGACCCCGCAGCAGCGCCAGCGCACCGAAGGGGGGTAGTCCGAGCTGTCGGCGGACCGGCTCCTCTGCGGCGGTCAGCCGACCGGGATCGGCGTGGACGGCCGCGTCCAGGGCCTCGTGGCCCGGGATCCGGGTCTGGACCAGCACCCGGCCGCTCCCGCCCCGGGCACCGACCAGCCGGGCGGCCCGGGCCAGGAGGGCCAGCGCCTCCTCCCCCGCCGCGAACCGCGGCGCCAACAGGTGCTGGTCGAAGTCGAGGAAGACCACCAGGCCGGCGTGGTCCACCCGGTGGAGGGCCGCCTCGGTCCCGACGACCAGCCGGGACGTGGCGACGGCGTCGGCATCGGTGGTGCCGGCCGTCAGCTCGAGGGCCGGGGTGGCGAGCAGGGCGGCCACCTCCTCGGTCGCACGCGACACCCCGATCCGCAGTGCCTTGAGCCTGGACGAGTCGCAGACGGCGCACACGGCCGGTCGGGACTCGCCGCACCGTCCACAGGTGAGGGTCCCCGCCGCGTCGGCCTGGGCGACCGCACCGCCGCAGCGGGTGCACCGGGCCAGGTTCCCGCATGCCGCGCAGGCCAGCACCCGGACCCGGCCGGTCCGGTGGAGGATGCAGACGACCCGGCCGTCGGGCCGGTCGAGCTCGGAACGGGCGGCGGCGGCCATCCGCTCGCCGAACAGCCCGGTCCGTGGATCGTCCCCGGTCCGGTCGACCACCTCGACCAGCGGCCAGCCGCGGCGCTCGACGGCCCGGTCGGTGGTGACCAGCGGCCGGCCCTCGGTCAGCGCCAGTGGCGGGCACGGGCTGACGAGCAGCACCGGCGCACCGTGGCGTCGGCCCCGCTCGACGACGACGTCCACGGCCGACCAGGTGGGCGAGCGCTCCTCGCGCAGGGCCTCGTCCTGGGCGTCGAGCACGACGGCGGCACGCAGCCGTCCGACCGGTGCCCAGGCACCGGCACGGGTGCCGATGACGACCCGTCCGCCGGACCGGGCGGCGCCCCAGTCGTCGGGCAGCAGGGCGACGGGGAGGCCGGCCGAGCGGAGTCGGGCGGCGAGCAGGTCGGCACGGGAGCGGGCCGGGGTCACCACCAGGACGCCGTCGCTCCCGAGGCGGTGGACCAGCTCGAGGACGAGCAGGGTGGCGTCGAGGGCGGGGGCCAGGCGGACCACCGACGACCCGTCGGCGGCCAGGGCCGCGCCGACCAGCGCCACCGAACCGCCGCCGGGCGATCCGGGGGCCGGGCCGACCCGTGCCGGCGGGGTCGGCAGCGCCCGGACCGTCCGGGACGGGGAGGCCGTTCCCAGGAACGACGACTGCGGACCGGCCCACCGCCAGGCCGCCCATCCGGCGAGTTCGACGACCGACGGGGGCGGGCCCATGCCGCTCGACGCGGCCACGTCCAGGGGGTCGACCCCCGGGTCGGGCGTGACGTCGTCCTCGACGACCCAGGCGCCGACCCGGCGCCCGTGCAGGGGCACCCGCACGCGGCTGCCCACGGTCACCGCATCTGCGAGTGCAGCCGGCACCGCGTAGTCGAACCGCCGGTGGATGGCCGGGACGTCGGGTACGACCCGGACGAACCGGGTCCGGATCGTGCCCGGCACGACCTCGTCGCCGCCCGGTCGGCAGGAGGAGCCGCTCAGAGCCCGAGCGCCTGCTTCAGGTCGTCGGCCCGCGAGGTCTCCTCCCAGGTGAAGTCCTTCTCGGCCCGTCCGAAGTGTCCGTAGGCGGCGGTCTTCCGATAGATCGGGCGCTTCAGGTCGAGGTCGCGCACGATGGCCGCCGGACGGAGGTCGAAGACGTCGTCGACGGCTTTGGCGATGGCCGCCGGGTCGACCTTCTCGGTGCCGAACGTCTCGACCAGGACGGACACGGGGCGGGCGACGCCGATGGCGTAGGCCACCTGGACCTCGCACCGGGCGGCGGCGCCCGCGGCCACCACGTTCTTGGCCACCCAGCGCGCCGCGTAGGCGGCCGAGCGGTCGACCTTCGACGGGTCCTTGCCCGAGAACGCACCGCCTCCGTGACGGGCCATGCCGCCGTAGGTGTCGACGATGATCTTGCGCCCGGTGAGGCCGGTGTCGGCGTGGGGACCGCCCAGCTCGAACACTCCGGTCGGGTTGGCCAGCACCCGCAGGTTCGAGGCGTCGAGCTCGGGCGGGAGCAGCGGGTTGATCACGTTGGACCGGAGGTCCGGCAGGAGCAGGGTCTCCAGGTCGATGCCCGGATCGTGCTGGGTCGAGATGAGGATGGTCTCCAGGGCGACCGGCCGGCCGTCCTCATAGGTGATGCTGACCTGGGTCTTGCCGTCGGGGCGGAGGTAGGGGAGCGTCCCGACCCGGCGCACCTGTGCGAGCCGCTGGGCGAGCCGGTGGGCCAGCCAGATGGGCATGGGCATGAGGTCGGGGGTCTCGTCGCAGGCGTATCCGAACATCATCCCCTGGTCGCCCGCGCCCTGGGCGTTCAGCTGGTCCTCGCCGCCGGTTCCCGCCCGCACCTCGAACGCCTTGTCGACGCCCTGGCCGATGTTCGGGGACTGCTCGTCGAGGGAGACGATGACGCCGCAGGTGTTGCCGTCGATCCCGTAGGCGTCGTCGTCGTACCCGATGTCGAGGACGGTCTGGCGCACCAGCTTCGGGATGTCGACGTAGGTCGTCGTGGTGATCTCGCCGGCCACCAGGACCAGGCCCGTGGTCAGGAGGGTCTCGCAGGCGACCCTGCTGTCGGGGTCGTCGGCCAGGAGCGCGTCCAGCACCGAGTCCGAGATCTGGTCGGCCATCTTGTCGGGATGCCCCTCGGTCACGGACTCCGAGGTGAAGGTGTATCGGCTGCTCACGTCTGGTTCCATTCTTGGTTGTCTGGTGGTCGGGCGCCCGGGCGGCGCCGACGGTCGGTGCTGCTGGTGCAGGGGCGAGGCGAGGGCACGGGGCCCACCGGTCGGCAGTCCGACGCCGCCCTCGAGGCCGGTCCGGGCCGGGCAGACCACGCTACCCCCGTGCGGTGCACCGACGCTACGACCCGCCTGCCCCCGGTGCGGCGGTCGCCTCCGTGGCCAGGGCGGCGACCCGGTCCAGGACGGCGTCGGCCACGGCGCCCTTGTCCGACAGCGGCACCGAGGTGACGGTCCCGTCGGCACCGAAGACGGTGACGGCGTTGGTGTCGTGGTCGAACCCGACCTGCGGCGCCGACACGTCGTTCGCCACCATGAGGTCCACGCCCTTGGCCACGAGCTTGGCGCGGGCCCGTTCGGGCACGTCGTCCGTCTCGGCGGCGAACCCGACCAGGACCTGGCCCGGCCGGCGGCGGCGCCCCAGCTCCGCCAGGATGTCGGTGGTGGCCTCGAGCACGAGGTCGGGGATGCCGTCCGCCTTGTGCAGCTTGGTGTCGGTGACCGCCTTCGGCCGGAAGTCGGCGACGGCGGCGGCCATCACCACCACGTCGGCGCCCACCGCCCGGGCCAGCACGGCGTCCTCCATCTGGGCGGCCGTCTCGACCTCGACCACCTCGGCACCCGCCGGCCTCGGCTGGCTGCTCGTCGTCACGAGGACGACGACCGCACCCCGGCGGAGGGCGGCCGCGGCCACGGCGTGGCCCTGCTTGCCCGAGGATCGATTGGTGATGAACCGGACCGGGTCGATGGCCTCCCGGGTCCCTCCGGCCGTCACCAGGACCCGCAGGCCGGCCAGGTCGGCACCGGCCGCGCCGCGCCGGCGGCGTTCGAGCAGGGACAGGACGGCGTCGACGACGGTGGAGGGCTCGGCCATCCGGCCGGAACCGACGTCGCCACCGGCCAGGCGACCGTCCTCGGGCGGGACCACCATCACCCCCCGGGACGCCAGGGTGGCGAGGTTGGCCCGTACCGCCGGGTGCTCCCACATCTCGGTGTGCATCGCCGGGCACACGACCACCGGGGCGGCCGTGGCGACGAGCGTCGTGGTCAGCAGGTCGTCCGCCAGACCTGCGGCGTAGCGGGCCAGGAGGTCGGCGGTGGCCGGGGCGACGACCACGACGTCGGCCGACTGCCCGAGGCGCGTGTGCGGGATCGGCGACACCTCGTCGAACACCGTCGTCTGGGTGGGCTCGGATCCCAGGGCGTCGAACGTGGCCCGTCCCACGAACCGGGTCGCCCGCTCGGTCAGGACCGGGGCGACGTGCACGCCGGCGTCGACCAGCCGGCGGCAGATCTCGACGGCCTTGTAGGCGGCGATGCCCGCGGACACCCCGAGCACCACGAAGGGCTGCTCACCCGGTCCTCCACCGGCACCGTCCGTCGTCACCTGTCCCACGGGACTCCCCCCGCACACCCGTCCCCGGCTCGGCGGCCGGGGCGGTGCGTCACTCGGCGGACCCGTCCTTGTCGGCGGCGACGGCCTCGGCCACGGCCTCCTCGACGGCGAGCTCGACCGCGCCCTCGATCAGGGCCAGTGCCGCGGCCTCGGCGGCCTCGGCGGCGGCGATCTCCTCGGGGTCGGGTCGCGAGTAGGTGCACTTGCCCTCCGCGACCTCTTCGAAAGCGATCGACAACGGCTTGCCCGAGGCCGACGCGACCTGGGGGGGCACGACCACACCGATGCCCTCGCCCAGCGAGTTGTAGTAGCTGTTGACCTGCCGGGCCCGACGCGACGCCAGTGCCACCAGTGTGAACTTCGAGTCCACCTTGTCGAGGAGGTCCTCGATCGGCGGGTCCATCAGGGTGATCGGATTCTGGGCCATCACGTTCCTTCGGGCGGGTCGGGGGTGGGTGCCGGCGGGGGTGCCGGGGCGTTCCGTGCTCCGGGTTCCCCGTGGGCTCCCGAGCGACAGTCCTCCAGTATAGAGGCCACGTCGGCGGTGGCCTGTTCCACCGTGTCGTTGACCACCACGAAATCGGCCAGCTCCCGACCCTGGCGCTCCTCGTCGGCACCCTCGGCGAGGCGGCGGGCGACGTGCCCCTCGTCGTCCCCCCGCCCCCGGAGACGTTCGGCCTGGACCTCCGGCGACGGTGGCAGGAGGAGCACCAGCGTGGCATCGGGGCGGAGCCGCCGCACCTGGCGGGCACCCTGGAGGTCGATCTCCAGCAGGACGTCCCGGCCGGGGACGGGCTCGGCCACCGGCGTCCCGTAGAGGTTGCCGAGGAACTCGGCCCATTCGAAGAAGCCGTGTGCGGCCACCCGGGCCTCGAAGGCGGCGCGGTCCACGAACACGTAGGCGTCGCCTGCCTCACCCGGACGACGCGGGCGGGTCGTCCAGGACCGGCTGAGCCACAGGCGCGGGTCGCCGGCCACGAGCCGGGCGGCGATGGTGCCCTTGCCGGCCCCGCCGGGGCCGAAGAGGACGACGATGCGGGAGTCCCCGGCGGGCCCGTCGGGGCCCGGTCCGACTCCGGTCAGCGGGCGGTCTCGCGGAGGAGCGCCTCGCGCTGGTTCGATCCCAGCCCCTGCAGCCGGCGGCTCTCCGAGATCCCCACCGTCTCCATCAGGCGGCGGGCCTTGACCTTGCCCAGGCCGGGCAGCGACTCGAGCACGGACAGCACCTTCATCTTGCCGACGGTCTCGTTCCCGTCGGCCATGGTGAGGAGCTCCGACAGGTTGATCGAGCCCAGCTTCAGCTTCTCCTTCACCTCGGCCCGCTCGCGGCGGACCTTGGCGGCCTTGGCCAGTGCGGCCTGGCGCTGTTCGGGCGTGAGTGCAGGCGGTTGCGGCATGGCGGGAACGATAGCGCCTCCGCGGCGGCCGGTCACCTGGGACGCCCTCGGGGCGCGCCGGAGGACCGCACGGGCCGGCGGACACCGGTGCGGCGCCACCGCCTCGACCGTGGCGGATACTGGTGGTGTGCCGGTGATCGACCTCAACGCGGACCTGGCCGAGCACGACGTGCTGACCGCCGACGACGTCTCGCTGCTCGACGTCGTGACGAGTGCCAGCCTCGCCTGCGGCTTCCACGCCGGCAGTGCGCGGGTGATGCGCGACGCCGCCGAGGCCTGCGTGGCCCGCGGTGTCGCCATCGGCGCCCACGTGTCGTACCGGGACCGTGCCGGATTCGGCCGGCGCGTCCTCGAGGTCGCCCCCGACCGCCTGGCGGCCGACGTGGTCGAGCAGTGGGAGGCGCTCGTCGCCGAGGCCGCGGCCGCCGGCGGCACCGTCGCCTACGTGAAGCCGCACGGCGCCCTGTACACCACCATGGCCGCCGATCCCGAGGTGGCCGCGACGGTCACCGCCGCCCTGGCCGGCCGGTGCCGGGTCCTGGTGGCACCGCCGGCGAGCGCGCTGGCCGGTCCGGCGGCGGCCGCCGGGATCCGGATGGTGACCGAGGGGTTCTGCGACCGCGGCTACGACGCCGACGGACGGCTCGTGCCCCGCACCCACGCCGGCGCGCTGCTCGACGGGCCTGCTGCCGTCGGGGACCGGGCGCGGTCGCTGGCCGTCGACCGCGGCGTGCACGCCGTCGACGGGGCGTGGGTGGCCCTCGAGGTCGAGACGCTCTGCGTCCACGGCGACCGTCCCGGTGCCGGCGACCGGGCCCGGGCCGCCCGGGACGCCCTCCACGGGTCGGGCGTCCGGGTCCGCAGTTTCGTCACGGCCGACCCGTCGTGAGCCGGTGAGCCGGTGAGCGCCCCCCGGGTGGTGCCGTTCGGGGACCGGGCCCTGCTGGTCACGACCGGCGACGTCCGGTGCGCCCACGCCGTGGCCGCCGGGATCGACGCCCGTCGGGCAGGGACCGGCGACCCCCCGCCCGACGGGATCGAGGAGGTGGTGGTGGGATTCGACTCGGTGCTGGTCGCCCTCGCCCCGGGCCCGGAGGCGGACGACGTGGCCGGCGTCGCGTCCTGGCTCGGCCGGGTGGCCCGCGAGTCGGTCGAGACCGGACCCGTGGACCGGGGATCGGCCACCCACGTGCTCCCGGTCGTCTTCGACGGTGCCGACCTCGCCGAGGTGGCGTCCGTCGTCGGGTTGCCCGTCGGGCGGGTCGTCGACCTCGTCGTGGGTGCCGAGCTCGAGGTCGCCTTCGTCGGATTCTCCCCCGGGTTCCCCTACCTGACCGGGCTGCCGGACGCGCTCGCCGCGCTGGAGCGACGGTCCACGCCGCGCACGGCGGTGCCTGCCGGCTCGGTGGCCGTCGCCGGCGGCTTCGCCGCCGTCTACCCGCGCCCCACCCCCGGCGGCTGGCACCTGCTCGGGCGCACGTCCGTGCCCCTGTTCGACCCCCGCCGGCGACCGTACGCCCGGATGGCCCCCGGCGACCGCGTCCGGTTCGTCGTCGCCGACACGTCAGCACCGGGACCGCGGGTGGCGGCCGGCGGGCGACCCCCGCTCGACGCCGGTGACGCACCGCATCTCGAAGTGCTCGAGCCCGGCCTGGCCAGTGCCGTCCAGGACGCCGGGCGCGTCGGCGTCGCCGCACTGGGGGTTCCCCGCGCCGGGGCCGCCGACCCGCGTTCGCTGGCCCTCGTCAACCTGCTGCTCGGCAACGGTGTCGGGGCTGGCGCCGTCGAGTGCACGGTGTCGGGGCCGACGGTCCGGGTCGCCGGCGACGGCCACCTCTCGGTCGTCGGTGCGGCGGCCGGTGCCGTCGCCGTCTCGGTCGACGGCCGGACCGTTCCCGACGGCACCGTGGTCCCGGTGCGGGACGGCCAGGTGGTGCGGGTCGGCCGGATCGCCCACGGCCTACGGGCCTACCTGGGCGTGGCCGGAGGACTCGCCACCCCGTCCCTGTTCGGCTCCCGCGGTTCGGACGTGCTGTCGGGCCTCGGACCGGGCCGACTGCGGACCGGCGACCGGCTGGCGCGGGGGGCGCCCGGACGGGCCCGGGGGTACCTCCGCCTGCCGGACGCAGACCCCGGGGGCGGCCCGGTCGTGCTCCGCGTCGTGCCCGGACCCCATGCCCTCGGACGGGACGGGTCGGGTGACGATGCCTTCGCCCGGCTGGTGGCCGCCCGGTGGACCGTCGGGGCGGACGGCGACCGGGTCGGGGTGCGGCTCACCCCGGTGGGCGACGACCGATCCACACCCCTCGCCCCCGTGGCCTCGACCCCCGTCGTGACGGGTGCGGTGCAGCTCCCTCCCGACGGACGTCCCATCGTGCTGCTGCCGGACCACGCCACCGTGGGCGGCTATCCGGTGGTCGCCTGCGTGATCGCCGCCGACCTGCCGCTCCTCGGCCAGCTCGGGCCCGGCGACGTCGTCACCCTCGCCCCGGTGGGCAGGACCGGTGCCGCGGACGCGCTCGCCCGTTCCCGTGCCACGCGCGACGCCGCCGTGTCCGGCTGGTTCCCGACGTCGGCGGGCACATGAGCGACCGTGCGTCGGCGCGGGCGCCGGCCGTGGCACGATGGGGTCCGGATCCGCGGGCGCGGCACGCCCCGCACGAGAGGAGCGACCGATGAGCGACGCCGACCAGGACGAGGACGGCCCCTTCCGGTCGCGGGCCGACGGCCAGCTCCACTTCGAACCGGGGACGGCCGCGGGGACCTTCCCCGTCGCCGCACCGGAGAACGCCACGCCGCTCAGCGAGGACGAGCCGGAGGGGACCGTCCCGGCGAGCCCGCTGTGGGCCATGAAGGAGCGGGCCCACGGCGGCGTCCACCTCTTCGGCCATCCGGCACGGATCCGGGCGCACGCCGGTCACGGCGACGGCCGGGTCTACGCCATCGACGACGGTCCCCACCACTGCATGATCGGGCGGCCGGTGGGTGCCACCGCCGACGGCTGCGTCTACAGCCTGATCGCCCGGGTGGACCTGGCGACGTGGCAGGCGCTGGCCAGCGGGTCCATCGACGGACGCGCCGCGTTCCTGGCCTCGCACGACGCCGGCCTGAGCGGCACCGTCGAGACGAACGGTGTGTCCAACGTGTTCGACGTCGACTGGTACGGGTCGCCCGACGCCATCCCCGAGCCGTACCTTCCGCCGGCACCGTACGTCACCTTCGCCGAGGACCTGCCGACCGCCGACCGCTAGCTCCTCCGGCCCCGCCGGGTCAGCGGAGCACCGACCCCAGGACGGCGCACTCGCGGGCCGCCGCCTCGCGCAGTGCCGCGGCGTCCGGCCCGGACACGAGCAGCGAGCGCGACACGTTGGGGAGCACGGTCCCCGGGACGCACCCGGCGAACAGCCGGCCCGCGTCCTCGGCGGAAGCCCCCTGGAACCCGACCCCCGGGGCGAGGATGACCCCGCCCAGGCCGGAGAGGTCGAAGTCGGACGGGGACCGGGTCGCCCCGACCACCGCCCCCACCGTGCCGGGACGCGGCAGCCCTCCGTGGTTCCGCTCGGCGATGTCGGCGAGCAGCATGTCCTCGACCGTCGGCCCCGACGGGTCCCCGCCGGGTCCCGCCGTACGGGCACACTGCAGCGAGCGCCCCTCGGGGTTGGAGCTACGGACGACCACGATCACGCCCCTCCCGCCCGCCGCGGCCAGGTCGAACGCCGGCTGCAGGGCGCCCATGCCGAGGTAGGCGAGGGCGGTCATGGCGTCGGCGGCCAGCGGGCTGGCCGGGTCGAGCCAGGCCGAGGCGTACGCCTCCATGGTCGAGCCGATGTCCCCGCGCTTGACGTCGGCGATGGCGATCAGGCCGGCGTCGCGGCAGGCGGACAGGACCTCCTCGAGCACGGCCATGCCGGCCGACCCCATCCGCTCGAAGTAGGCCACCTGGGGCTTCACCACCGGCACCACCCCGGCGAACGCCTCCACGCAGCGCAGACCGAAGGTCCGCAGGCCCTCGGACGTGTCCTCGAGCCCCCAGTGCCCGAGCAGCTCGGACGAGGGGTCGATGCCCGCGCACAGGGGCCCGGTGGCGGCCACCGCCCCCGCCACGCGTTCGGCGAATCCCTCCGTCATGTGCCCCTCCTCGTCACGTCGCTGCTCCCGTCGTCGCACGGGCGGCGCCGGGAACCCCCGTGCCGCCGTTCCCGCGGTTCGTCATCCGTGTGCCTGTCCCCGCAGGGTGCGTACGGCCCGCACCCCGTGCGTCGCGCACCACGCGCCGATCCCGTCCAGCACCCGCCACGCCGCCCGCGGGTCGCGGAAGGTCGCCGTCCCGACCTGGACGGCGTCCGCACCGGCGAGCAGCAGCTCGACGGCGTCCCGACCGCACGTCACCCCGCCCACACCGATGATGGTGGCGTCGGGGTGCGCGGCCCGCACGTCGTAGACGGCACGGACGGCGATCGGGTGGATCGACGGTCCGGACAGCCCGCCCCCGGCAGGGCCCGAACCGAGCACCGGCGCCCGCCGTTCCAGGTCGATGGCCATCCCGAGGGCGGTGTTCACCAGGGTCACCGCCTCGGCGCCGTGGCCGAGCGCGGCCCCGGCCACCTCGGCCAGGTCGGCGACGGTCGGGCTGAGCTTGGCCCACAGGGGCACGGCGTCCAGGTGCCCGGCCACCGCCGACAGGACCTCGGCGGTCGCCGTCGGGGAGTGGGCGAACATGTGGCGCCGGTCCTCGATGTTCGGACAACTGACGTTGACCTCGACCGCCGTCAGGCCCTCGACCCCCACCAGCAGGGAGGCCGCCT
>Ga0307372_10006772_pt1 | contig 16629 bp, 12 predicted proteins | sample OX1MG_FD_202533 | JGI IMG/M metagenome (GOLD analysis project Ga0307372, IMG submission 202533) | Soil microbial communities from Risofladan, Vaasa, Finland - OX-1 | ecosystem: Environmental > Terrestrial > Soil > Coastal area > Acid sulfate soil | place: Finland: Risofladan, Vaasa | collected... | reverse complement strand
CGCTCGCCACCTACAATCCGTCTGTTGTCGCTACCCTCGACGGGATGCGCCTCTACTACCGTGCGCTCGGGAGCACGGATGCGCTTGGAACACACCCCAACCTCTCGACAATCGGCACCGCCTTTGCCGAAGACGGTACACATTTCCATTCGCGAAAACAGGTCATCGTTCCTGAAGAACCGTGGGATGCCTTCGGCTGTGAAGACCCGCGCGTAACTCTCTTTGAAGGCCGTTGGTACTGTTTCTATACGGCACTCGGCGGCTTTCCGTTCGGCCCAGACAATATCAAGGTTGCGGTTGCTATTGGCGATACGCCGGATACCTTTACCGAACGGCATCTGCTCACGCCGTTCAACGCGAAAGCCGCAACGCTGTTCTCCGAGCGCGTGGACGGCGACATTGTAATGCTCCTCACTGCGCATACCGACTGGACCGCAGAACATCAGCGGCCGACTATCGCGCTCGCGCGCGCGAAACGGATTGAGGATTTCTTTAGTCCAGAGTATTGGCATAATTGGCATGATCATATCGCCGATCATGCGCTTTCTGAGCTGCGCCGGAGCGACGATGACCATATCGAGGTCGGAGCATCACCGCTCTCGACCCCGCATGGGTGGTTGCTCGTCTATTCGTACATTCAGAATTACTATAACGAACAGGAACGCATTTTCTCAGTTGAAGCGGCGCTGCTTGACCATGGGAATCCCCAGAAGATCATTTCGCGCACCGAGTCCATTCTGGTACCGCAGGAATTCTATGAGGAATATGGTCTCGTACCGCATATCGTCTTTCCAACCAGCGTCACTGTCGGCGAGGGCGGCTGGCTCGATATTTGGTACGGCGCAGCGGACACCGTCTGCGCTAAAGCAAGCGTAAAGCTCCACGATCTTATGCGCGCGCTCGACCCCAAACAGCCCGCACGCACCTTTACTCGCGCGCCGCAAAATCCAATCCTCTCTGCCCGTGGCGACGGCTTCGAGAGCCATGACGTCCTGAACACTGCCGCACTCGATCTCAACGGTTCGATATACCTCCTCTATCGAGCTATGGATAAAATGAATACCTCAACCATCGGACTTGCCGTCTCTAAGGACGGCGTCGCGATCGATGAACGACTGGATGAGCCAGTGTATATACCGCGGAAAGAGTTTGAGATGAAACACGGAGGTCCTACTAATAATTCCGGTTGCGAGGACCCGCGCATCGTACATATTGGCGATATGATTCACATGACCTACACCGCATACGACGGTGTGCGGCCACCCGCTGGCGCGGTAACTTCAATTAGCGTGGACGACTTTCTTGCAAAACGATTCGATAAATGGAGCATGCCGAATTTGTTGACGCCTGACGGCACGGACGACAAGGATCTCGCGCTTCTGCCAGAAAAGATAGGCGGAAATTATCTGCTATATCACCGCATCGATAATCGGATTTGTGCCGACCTTCTGCCTGACATAGAGTCCGGAAAGCGCGTAAGCCGCTGCATCGAAATCATGGCACCTCGCCGCGGCATGTGGGACGGGTTGAAGGTTGGCAGCGCAGCGCCGCCGATTAAAGTTGCCGACAAATGGCTGATGATTTACCACGGCGTCTCGCGTCACGGAACCTATCGCCTTGGTGCCGCACTCCTTGACTCTTCCGGCACGACGATTCTCGCGCGTACCGCCGACCCCGTTTTTGAGCCACTGGAAAAATACGAGCAGCGGGGAGAGATTGCAAACGTCGTCTTCTCCTGCGGCACTGTCGTTCGTGGCGATACCCTCTTTCTCTACTACGGCGCTGCCGACAAAGTTATCGGTGTCGCGACTGCTTCTCTCGCGCATATGCTTGATGCACTCTCGTGACCTATGGAGCTTCAAGCAATTATTTTTGATCTTGACGGTACGCTTACGGAAAGCAAATCGCCGCTGACGGCAGAAATGGGAGAGGCTCTCGCACGTCTTTTTGAGAAAATGCCGGTAGCTGTTATGTCCGGCGGCTCTTATACACAGTTTCAGAAGCAATTTCTTGGCGGTATTCCACAAAAAGCTAATCTTAAAAATCTTTATCTCTTCCCGACGAGCGCTTCACAGTGCTACCTCTGGAAAGACGGGTCCTGGCAATCCCGATACGCCAACCCGTTTACGCCGGAGGAGAAGTCCCGCGTACTTGGGGCGCTTACAGAAGCACTCCGCGAAACCGGTCTCGATAAGCCACCGCCAAAGCTCTGGGGTGAGCAAACGGAAGATCGCGGCTCGCAGATTACATGGTCGGCGCTCGGACAACAAGCGCCAATTGGCGAGAAACAGAGCTGGGATCCCGAACGGAAGAAACGAGCGCCGCTCCAGGCCACTCTCATTGCACGGCTTCCCGGGTTCTCCGTTCGCGTGAACGCAACCAATTCCATCGATATCACACGCGAGGGCATAACAAAAGCGTACGGTGTTCGAAAATTCTCTGAAATTCTCGGGGTGCCGATTTCTAACATGCTCTACGTCGGCGACGCACTCTTCCCCGGAGGGAACGATGAGATTGTGAAGGAATCAGGAATTGCAACCCACCAAGTAAGCGGTCCCGCCGAGACAGCACGGATTATCGAAAGTGTCCTCTCCTCCGACTGAAACCAGCACTATGACCGCATAAGCCGCACGAGGCGGATGGTTTCAAATGAGTGGCGGCCGCCAAGCGCGTGGAAAATGGGTGAGAGTTTGTCGCTGCTCTCGCCGGCGAACGCCTCATGGATCTCGTCGATGGCATCCATCGGCACGAGATGCGCAAAATCAGTGCGGGTCAGCGCTCCGATAGCGTCGAGCTCTTCAAGATGCTGTACGATAGTCGATGGGACGAATCTGCGCATCTTCGCCGCCTCTTTCAAACTCTTAGCGCCCCGCACGCTCTGGAGCGTCTCCGCCAATCTCCCGGGTAGCCCTGCGTTTCTTTGCTTTGGATTTTGCATATCACGCTTTGCTCCTTTGGTGACATATGCCCCACCCATCGCTTTGACGAATTTCTTCTGCAGCGAGACTTTTTCCGTCTCCAGCATCTTGGAGAAAGCGCTCTGCGCCGCGTCTGATGCGGCACGGAAGTCCCTGTCCTTTTCTAAAATCTCCGGATGCACTTCAAGCGCGCGCTGGTTGAGACCGATGAGATACACGCCGGAGAGCTTCCGCACACGGGAGAGCGCGACATATCCCTGTCCGTATTCAAATGCTTTGGAAAGATCCATGATCGCGGCATCCATGCTCATTCCCTGACTCTTATGCACCGTCATCGCGTAGGCGAGCCGGAGCGGTACCTGGGCGACACTCGCTTTCACTTTCCCTTGCTCTTCCAGTTGCCATTCCATCGGCTCAGTAGAAACAGTGAAGCCGTTCTTCGTCTCCACGACGGGCATACCATCAACGCTCCAGCCGGTGATGACGCCGAGCGTGCCATTGACGAACCTTCCCTGCGGCGAGTTCTTGGTGAACATAACCGCCGCGCCCTCCTTCAGTTCCAGGACTTCGGGCGAAAGACAGCCTCGCTTCAGCCCTTCCACAAGCGAATCCTTGCCTTTGGAACTCATGCGGAATGTCCTGACCCTGCCTGGAAGCTTCGCAAGTTCCGCCGCATTGATGCGGTCAACGTCGGCGTTATGAGAGAAGAGTTTCGGCGTGTTAACGGGCAGTTCCGTCGATTCTGTATGGCGCGCCATCAGCTCTTCGTAATGGAACTCCTCCACATTCCCGGTGCGTATCGCTGCGAGTACGCTAAGAAACTCGCTATCATCCTGCCGATACTGCTCGGTAAGGTAACAGGTGATGAGATTCAACTCGCGCCAGACTTTCGATCTATACGCGAAGACGGCCTCTGTGTGACGCGAGACCGGCGGGAGCTGAAAGAAGTCGCCGACAAGGACGACCACCAGTCCGCCAAACGGCGCGTCTATGCGCCGCACCTCGCGGCAAACGGCATCCACCATCTCAAATGTCGTCGCCGAGAGCATGGATATTTCTTCGATGATGAGCACCTTCGCTTTCTGGATGCGTCGCGCGATATGCTCCTTGCCCGCGATGCGGTCAATGTCGGCGCGGGAAAGCGATTCGCTCACACCGATGCCGCTCCATGAGTGAAGGGTCATTCCCCCGACGTGGGTGGCAGCGATACCAGTCGCTGCCGTCACCGAGGGCTCGATGCCGGAGGCGCGTAGCCAGGAGACGAATTCGTTTATCGTGTGTGTCTTCCCGCTCCCCGGCTCGCCGGTGAGGTATACATTCGCACCCGTCTTTAAAATCGTAAGCGCCTCGCCTTGGGTCATCACAACACTCTACCAGACCCGGGACTAATCCTTCACACAAACGCCGCCCGTATCTGGTCGGCTGACTATGAGTTGACAATGGTAACCGCCCGCGCAAGTCGGCGCATTCCTGATGAATCCGCCGCAGCGCGCCCCGGCGGTACCGCCGGGAATACTCGGCGCTTCAAGCAGTGCGTTCTCGACGTGCACTTGCTCGTAGAGAATGCCGAGATTGAAGGCAATGAGAAATGTACCGAGGAAGACCACAACCGCCGCGAGCTTCGAATACCACGTCACCGTATTCCATTTGATATGCATGTATAAAAGTATACTCTACCGAATCCCAGTGTCGCATGAAATGCTCGTAGTAGCGTATGCAGCGGAGACGACGATAACGTTCACCGGCGTACAGCGGGGAAGCATCGTCCCGTTCCCTGCGTTGAGCGTATAGGAGCCGGGCGGGAGCGTGAGCGAGAATGCCCCCGTCGTGTTTGAATTCCCGATGATGAATGGCGAGCTTGAGCCGGCGCGGTACACCGCAATGGCCGTCGCATACGGCTTATCGGCGCAGGCGGGATCGGGCGGTATGCGCTCGACCGGGCAGGTCGGCCCGAGTGAGATTGTCCCGCGCACACCGGAAGTGCCCGGCGAAGTAGTTGTAGCCGCTGGACACGGCGCGAATTCGCAATTCGGGCCGGTACGTGCGATGTACGAACCGTCGGGACAAAGCTTCGCCTCCGTCGAACATACCTGTCCAGCCGGCGTCTTTGGTATACGCATGCCTTCCGCCCAGAGTGCGGCGACAATCGTCACGGCAACAACGCCGAGCACAATGGCGTATTCCTTCATACCCCTAGCATACCAATTTATTTGCGTGCGCGGTATTTGAAAAATTCTACTTCCCGCAAACGCTTCTTCGCCTCAGCGAGTGTCCTATACGTTCCGAATCTTCGCAGTTTCCCGTTTTTCATCTTCGCCTCGCCCACGACCACGTACTTCCCGCTGATCTTCTTGATCATTTCTTTATCTTCCGAACGCCCTTAAACTTCGCCTTCTTCTTCGCCATCTGATCCATGAATTTCTTATCCGCACCACGCTTCGTCCAGCGCTTATTCTGCGGGCTGTAGACCTGATCACGTTTCCTCACCTCACCCCTTCTCCCCGGCCCAGGTGGTGGATTCGTCGCCATATGTTGAATCGTATCACCGCCACGTCTGCGAACGCGAGAAATCCACACCCTATCACAGGTCTACCGGGCTGGTGACCGTGTGGTTCGATGTGAGAACCGTTGGCAGTCCACAGTCAAATGATTGATATCCTGTAGCAGGGGTATACTGATAGTAATCTATGAATCCTCCCCTCGCGGTTGGATATCTCAGAAAACACTGGTTGTTAATCGTTGTCTGTTTCTTTCTTTTGTTAGTCATTTATAACTTCAATACCATAGTGTATCTTCTGACCAGTAATAAAAATGTAGAAACGACTATACGGGCAGACACTTTACAAACAAGAATGTATTTCAGCCCTGCAAGTGGAGAGTACAATACGGGCGATCTTATCGCCGTATCGGTACTCCTCGACTCCACGAAGGACGCAGTGAATACCGTTGGGGGTGAGATCGTCTTCCCGGCCGATAAACTTGCAATAAAATCTATTTCCACCAAAAATTCAATAGATACGTTCTGGGTACCGGTCAATCCGTACTTTTCCACAACTACCAACACCATTATTTTTTCAGGCGGCCTGCCGACACCCGGCTTCCTTGGAATAGCGGGCAACGTTCTCACAGTGGTCTTCCAAGCAAAAGTACCCGGGCCGATTGAGTTATCACTCATTAATACGAGCGTACTTGCCAATGACGGATTAGGGACTGCACTGACTGTCCCGAGCCAACTTGCCGATTTCAATATAGTAACTCCGCCGACGATTCCGTATCTGGTGGGAGATCTGAACCACGATGGGAAGGTGGACCTTACCGACCTCAGCATCCTCATTGCTAATTGGGGAATACCAAAAGATAAAGAGGCAGACCTCGATGGCGACGGCGTCGTTGATGCAAAAGATCTTAGTATTCTTCTTTCAAAACTAACCTTACTTGTTCCTTAAAATAGGTTTGAATCCTTTTGTATTTTATTAGCTGGCCGTCTGGGACTCGGACTATTCCTCTAGTATATACTGGACCATATGACTACCGAAGAATTAAAGAACGCGCTCCAGAGCGCGGTGCGGGGAGAAGTATCGGATGACGCGGAGACACTTAAAACATTCAGCCGCGACACTTCCCTTTTTACAAGAATGCCGGAGCTCGTCGTATACCCGAAAGACGCACATGACGTGAGCGCGGTCGTGAAGGAGATCGGCCGCGCCCGCTCCGCGGGCGCGGATATCTCGCTCGCAGGACGTTCGGCGGGTACCGATATGTCCGGCGGTCCGCTCACCACCGGCGTCGTCGTCTCCTTCACGGAGCATATGAACCACGTGACTGAGGTCGGCAACGACTATGCTGTGACCGAACCCGGTGTGTACTATCGTGATTTTGAAAAGGCGACGCTGGAAAAGGGTCTCATACTTCCCTCCTACCCCGCGAGCCGTGAGATAGCCGCCATGGGCGGCATTGTGTCCAACAATTCCGGCGGTGAGCGCACACTCGAATACGGGAAAACGGAGAAATATGTCGAGGAAGTTGCTGTCGTCCTCTCTGACGGATCGCAGACAACCTTCAGGGCGCTCACAGAAGCGGAATTGGAAGAAAAGAAAAAGCTTCAAACGCTTGAAGGTGATATCTATCGCACTATGGATGCGCTCATAACCGACAACGCCGCACTCATCGAAGAGAAGCGCCCGAAGGTATCTAAAAACTCCGCCGGCTACGCGCTCTGGAACATACGCGACACAAAAACGAATACCTTTAACCTCGCGAAGCTCGTTTGCGGCTCCCAAGGCACGCTCGCTCTCTGGACGAAGGCCAAGCTCGCGCTCGTAAAGCCGAAAGAGCACCGCGCGATGCTCGTCATCTTCCTCTCCGACATCGGTATCCTGCCCGAGATAGTGAACCGTGTCCTCCTCCAGCACCCGGAGTCATTTGAAAGTTACGACGATCATACATTCACGCTCGCCGTGAAGTTTCTCCCGCAGATGCTCTCCCAAATGGGATTTGCGAAGGCCGCGCGACTCGGCGTTGATTTTATCCCCGAGGCGGCAATGGTCGCCACCGGCGGCGTGCCGAAGCTCATTCTCATGGCCGAGTTCGCCGAAGATACGATTGAGGAGGCCGACCAGCGCGCAGCGGCGGCGCGAGACGCACTCGACGGCCTCGCCGTGCGGACCAAGATAGAGAAGAATGAAAAAGAATCGGAGAAATATTGGATCGTCCGACGCGAGAGCTTCAATCTTTTGCGTAAAAACGTCCGCGGGCTCCAAGCGGCGCCATTCATCGATGATTTCGTCGTACCGCCTTCCTGCTACCCCACATTTTTGCCAAAACTGAACGCGCTTATCGACGAATACAAAGAGCATTTCATCTATACCATCGCGGGCCATATCGGCGACGGAAATTTCCACATCATTCCGCTCATGGATCTTACGAAAGAGGAAAATCGCCAGGTCATTCTCGACCTCGCGCCGAAAGTCTATAAACTTGTCGTCTCCGAGGGTGGGACAACGACCGGCGAGCACAACGACGGCATCATCCGCACACCGTATCTCGGACTGCTCTTCGGGGCGGAAATGGTCGCTCTTTTCGAGAAGACGAAAAAAGTTTTTGATCCCCTGAACATCCTCAATCCTGGAAAGAAAGTTGGCGGCACCTTTGACGACATCAAGCGCGATCTCGTCAAGTATTAGCCTGAATGAAACCCGCAGATGGAACGTACTACTGTATGGTAGAGTTTTGTGCTACACTTACTTAACTAATCTAACTATCTCCTCGCATGCCCACTCCTATTCTCAATTCCGCCCGCACTGTGCGGGGTTCCGTGTGGGCATATGCAACCGCGCATAAGGTGATTTCCACGGTAGCCGTCCTCATAGTCCTGTATGGCGGCTATTACGCATACGGCGTCTTCACTGCCCCCTCCACTGCGACTCGGTACGTCACCATGACCGCCGCAAGCGGCACCGTCGTCGCAACTATGACCGAGACGGGGCAGGTGGACGCATCCCATCAGATATCGCTTTCTCCTCAATCCTCCGGCCAGGTGACCGGCATATACGTCAAACCTGGTGACCAGGTACACACGGGACAAATCGTCGCGCAGATTGACGCGACCACCGCTCTGCAGTCACTTCGAGAGGCGGAACTTGCGCTCCAAAATGCCGAATTGACCTACCAGCAGACAACGGCGACCTCAACCCTTGCGCTCAATCTCACCACCGCACAAAACGGAGTCACGAACGCGCAGATTGCGCTCCAGAAAGCGCACGACGACGCGTATGCATCCATCGCGAGCATCTACAGCGATCTCGGGACTGTGGTAAGTGACCTCGATACGGTGCTCTACAGTTACAACGTCGCGGGGCGCACGAATCAACAAAATATAAATGCATACAACGACCTGGTGTCGCAATACGACACCAGCATCGGAGTCTATACGAATTCAACAAACACCTCGTACACGGCTGCTTACAATTCCTACAACGCCGGCATTGCCGCGTACAAGACCACGAGCAGCACCATTTCAGACAGCGACCTCGTCGCGCTTGCGCAATCAACATATGCAACCGTCCAGACGGTGGCCGAAGCGGTACGAAACGCGCACGATTTCTTTGACCGTGTCACAAACGATTATTCGCTCAATAATCTCGGCACATCTCCGACACTCGCGACCTTCCTTTCGGACACGAACACCTACACGACGACCGTTTCAACCGACCTCGGCAATGCGCTTACGAACCAGACGAATATCGTCTCCGCCGAACAATCGCTCGCGCAGGCGCAGAACACGCTCCAGTCAACCGAGGCGGGCTCAAATGCACTCACTGTCCAGCAAGCAGCGCTCTCGCTCCAGCAGGCAAAAGATGCAGTTATCAATGCACAGACGACGCTCGCCGGGTACACCGTCACGGCGCCCTTTGCGGGTACCATTGCCGCCGTCGGGGTACAAGAATATGACCAGGCGGGCCCAAGCACCAGCGTCGCAACGCTCGTTACGAACAACGAGACCGCCGACATTTCCGTAAACGAGGTGGACGCGAGCAAGCTCAAGGTTGGGCAGAAAGCAACACTCACCTTTGACGCTCTGCCGGGCGTCACGCTTGCCGGCACGGTCGCGGTGATTAACAGTGTCGGCGCCGTTTCGCAGGGTGTCGTGTCGTATACCGCGACCATCAGCTTTGACACCCAGAATCCCCAGGTGATGCCGGGCATGAGTATGACTGCCAACATTATCACCGGCACTGAGACCGGCCTTGTCGTACCAAGCAGCGCGGTTAAGACCTCAGGCACCCAGAGTTATGTGCAGACCTTCAGTCCCCCGCTCGCGGGGAGCAACTCGAGTACCGGAGCGCCATCCCCCGTCGCACCGACGCCGACCATAGTAACTACCGGCCTTACCGATAACACGAACGTCGTTATCGAAACCGGTCTGACTCTGGGAGAACAGGTCGTCATCAAGACGATAGCCGGTACAGCGGTAACAACCGCCTCGAGCGCCGCACAAAGCACCTCTCTCTTCGGCGGGGCCGGCGGACGACCAGGCGGCGGAGCGATACGCGCATTCGCGCCATGATTCCCGTTAGAAACCGCGGGCGATTTGGCAGCCAGCAACCCCTATGACCTATGACAAACGACAGAGGTCATGCTCCTCACAAGATGATTGAGTTCAAAAATATCACCAAAACCTATAACGCGGATACGCCGGAGGCGTACACCGCACTCCGCAACGTTTCCTTCTCTATTGATGAGGGTGAGTTTGTCGCCATCATGGGCCCATCGGGCAGCGGCAAGTCCACGATGATGCACATCCTCGGCTGCCTGGACACACCGACCTCGGGTACCTACACGCTTGATGGCAGAGACGTCTCTACAATGTCGGACGACGAGCTCGCCCTGATACGGAAAGATAAAATCGGATTCGTCTTCCAGTCATTTAATCTCCTGTCCCGCACGACTGTACTTCGAAACGTAATGCTCCCGCTTGTCTATGCCGGCATACCGCAGGACGAGCGGGTGGCGCGCGCGACAGACGCACTTACCTCCGCCGGACTCACCGAAGAACATTTCTCTCACCTCTCCAACCAACTTTCAGGCGGACAGATACAGCGCGTTGCTATTGCGCGCGCCTTGGTAAACGACCCAGCGCTCATTCTCGCCGATGAACCGACCGGTAACCTGGACAGCCGGACGAGTCTTATCGTGCTCGGGACGCTCCAGGAGCTCAATCGCAAACACGGACGCACCATCGTCCTCATCACACACGAACCGGACATCGCCGAACACGCCGACCGCATCATCCGCATCCGCGACGGTGCCATCGTCTCCGACGAAAAGAGCGCTGCCCCGCGCGACGCAATGAACGAGACGCGGCTGTATGACGGACCCAATGCCCCCGTACCCGTATGAGAAATCGCGATCTTTTTGAAGAAACCTATGCCGCCCTCTCGGCGAACAAAGTACGCTCAGGTCTGACCGTGCTCGGCATCGTCATCGGCATTGCCTCGGTCATCGCGCTCACGGCCATCGGCCAGGGAGCGCAAGCCTCCATTCAGACTTCCATTCAATCCATCGGTTCCAATCTGATTGAGGTACTGCCGGGTGCGACACGACAAATCGGCTTTGGCGTCTCGAGCGGCCGCGGTACCGCGCGTTCGCTCACCATCGCCGACGAAGATGCCATCTCGTCACAAGTCGCGAACGTCGCGGCGGTCTCGGGTGAACTCTCCAGCCGCTACCAAGTCGCGGCCGCCGGCGCAAATACCAACACGGTTGTTGATGGCGTGGATGCCGCCTATGCCACTATCCGTAATCTTGTCATAGACCAGGGTTCGTTCATCACAGACAATCAGTCGGCGTCGCTCGCAAAGGTCGCGGTCATAGGACCGACCGTCGTTACCGATATCTTCGGCACCACGGCAACGGCGAGCGACGCGCTCGGGCAGAATATCCGTGTCAATAACATCCTCTTTACCATCATCGGCGTCACAAAGACGAAAGGCGCTTCCGGCATCGGCAATACAGATACCACAGTCTTCATTCCGCTCGGCACCGCAATGCACTATTTCGCCGGGAACGGGAATTCCTATCTCTCAACCATCGACATCCAGGCGACAACGCAAGCGGCAATGACTCAGGTACAAAACGACGTGGCCGCGCTTCTGCTCGCCCGCCATAATATCAGCGATCCGACGAAGGCCGATTTCAGCATCCTGAACCAGGCAGACCTCGTTTCGGCCGCCTCCAGCGTCACCGGTACGCTCACGACACTCCTCGCCGCCATTGCGGGCATTTCGCTCATCGTCGGCGGTATCGGCATTATGAATATGATGCTTACGACCGTGACCGAGCGCATGCGCGAGATCGGGCTGCGCAAAGCCATCGGCGCGACGAAGTCGGATATCAATAACCAGTTCCTTTCTGAGGCCGTGGCACTCACGTTCATCGGCGGTGCTATCGGTATCGCGCTCGGCTGGGGCATATCCTTCATCGTGTCGATGACGGGACTTGTCGCCGCTCAGGTCTCGCTCTCGTCAGTCCTGCTTGCCTTCGGCGTCTCAGCGGCTATCGGCATCGTTTTTGGATGGTACCCAGCCCGCCGTGCCGCGAATCTTAACCCGATTGACGCCCTGCGCTATGAATAAAAGCGGGCCGAAAATGCGTATTAGAAACATAGTAGTAATAACATAACGTCCTATGAACAAAAACCTCCTTATTACTATAATCGCACTCATTATCGGATTCGGCGGCGGGTACCTTGTGCACGCCCCTGCCGCATCAACCGCACCGGTGGGAGGTACCGCGACCAGGACGGGCGGCTTCGGGGGTGCACGCGGCGGTACAGGCGGGGGATTCCTTACCGGTACGGTTGCAAAAACTGACTCGGGAAGCATCACTCTCGATACCAGAGACGGCAGCTCGCACGTCGTGCTCATTACGCCAGCCACAGCCGTCTTCAAGAGCGTTGCTGGCACCATACATGATGTTTCGGTTGGGTCGACTATCATGGTCTCTGGCGCGACCAATGGTGATGGCAGCATTTCAGCTACGAACATCCAGTTGCGTCCCGCTGCCTCTTCCACCCCGTAAGCCGATACGGGAGTGCTATACTGAATTGATGAGACGCATAGTTGCGTTTTTTGCGATACTGTTTGCTGCACCTTTCAGCGCCTCGGCGCACGAGGTGTACGTGCTCTCGCCCGAAACCATTAAACAGGCGCTTGCGACGCCCGCCTTCAACGAGTGGCAGGTGATACTCCAGAACTTCGATCAGTTCGTGTTCTGGGGATTCATCGCCGTGCTCGTTGTATTCGTAGTCTTCTTCGTTTCCATCATCCGGCCACTTGAACGCTGGTTTGATCCGATGTTTGCGCGCATGCGGCGCTACGCAGAGCCGGTGGCGCGCATTACGATTGGTCTCTCTTTCTTCGCTGCGGCATATTACGGGGCGACGTACGGCCCTGAACTCCCGATCGCCGCCACATTCGGCGGGGCCACGGACGCCATCCGGGTCATTCTGGTAATAATCGGTGCGATGCTTGTCGCCGGCGTTTATACGGAGATTGCCGCTCTGGTGGCTCTGGTCCTGTTTGGATGTGCGGTGTATTTCCACGGCATCTATATGCTCACTTACACGAATTATTTCGGCGAGATAGTTGTCCTGCTCATTCTCGGGTCCTGGCGCGGAGCGCGGATTCTCGGAGGGAAACTTGCCCCGTATGCCTTCCCTTTCCTTCGCGTCTGTTTCGGCATCTCGCTCTTCTACGCCTCTTTCTATGCGAAAATCCTCCATAACAATCTCGCCCTGCAAGTCGCGACCCTCCCGCTTGCCGGACATACGCAAAGCCTGGCGCAGGTGTTCGGACTCGAGCCGCACTTCCTCGTTCTCGGCGCCGCTATCATTGAGATACTTATCGCGACTTTCTTTATCCTCGGCGTTGAAATCCGCTTCACGTCGCTCTTTCTGCTTTTCTGGCTCTCGCTTTCGCTCTGGTATTTCGGCGAAGTCGTCTGGCCGCACCTCATCCTGATAGGCATTCCTATCGCCTTCATCTTTTACGGATATGACCGATACTCGCTTGAGGGTCGATTCCTCAAACGCGGCGGCCGCGAGCCAGTGCTCTGAACCCGCGGATGGTTGCCGTCCGCGAGATTTCTGATATCTTTCCGCTATATGAAAAAAGTCTTTGCCGTCGTCATCGTCGTCCTTCTCGGTATCGGCATGATCGCAACTCTGTTCCTGCCCGCACTCGTCTCCAACACGCACTAGGGCGCAACACCCATAGATACGCTCGCCGCCTGTCCGCCCGCAGGAAGAAGCACCGAGCCGGCGAACGCCGCGCTCGCAAGCATCGCTCCTGAAATGAAAAGGAGAAGAAATACGCCGCCGAAGACCAGGCGCGGATGCTGGAGCCTGCCGTGCGCGATAAGAGCGATGACGAAAAGTGCGGCAATGGCGGCGAAGAGCGCGGCGAGGATACTTTCAATCGTGCTGAAGGGCGACACGAGCAAGGAGGTGAGCCAATTCGTTGTGCGGGGAGCCGCTTCGGCGACTGCCGGAGCGGGAGCGGCATTCGTTTGACTGCCTAACACCTGTGGGGCTGCGGTAACAACGGGAGCGGCCGGCGATGGCTTCGCGAGCGCGACGCGCACAGGAGCAGTCGGTGCCGCTTGAACGACTGCAGCGGGCGTCGCAAAGAATTCGGCAACAAAGGTCGTCTCATTCCCTTCATACATACCGTTTGCCGTACCGAAACCGACCTGCGTATACTGCGGCCGCTCAATGTTCGCCCGATGCATCGGCGAGTTCATCCATGCCGCCTCGACGGCAGAAGAATCGGTGAAGTTCACGGCGAGATTTTCTCCTGCGTAGCTGTACCGATAGCCGACCTGATCAAGCCACTGCCACGGCGACTTTCCGTCGGGCGACACATGGGCGAAGTATCCTTTCGCTGCCATATCCTCTGCCACCGCCTGCGCCGCCCGGTCGAGGAGCGGACTTTCGGTAACGCCAGCGAGGCCGTTCGCCAGGCGGTCCTGATTGGTGAGCGCGACGAGCGCGCCCGGCAACACAGACGCAAGGAAATCGGTCTTCAGGAAAACGAGTTTTGTCTGCACCAGGTATCCCGCTTCAAACACGATGACGACGGCGACAAGCGCGGCAATCGACGCGATACTGAAGAGATGCGGGCGGTAGTTATTGCGCTTGTGCGGGAAGAAATAATCGTGGAGCTTGTGGAAGAACGGCGTACGCATATCTCTGTGACGATACGACGAATTCTAAAAATGCACAATCACTGCGTCGGAACAGCATGACGCACATCCCGCAATCCCGCTACAGCGGGATTGCGGGATGTGGTATCTCTCTCTATTTATAGCCCGAGCGCCGCGCGAACCTTATTCATGGTCGCCTGGTCCACGTTGAAGGACTGAAGGACGCCGAGGATGGAATCCACCTGACTCGTCGTGAGATTCGTTTTCTCTACCGTCGGCGTGGTCTCGGGAGTCGTCGCAATGACGCCTTTATCAAGATCGGCTCTGGTAAGAGGACCAACGATGCCGACCTGTGCGATGCCGGTCGCCTTCTGGAAAGCGATGACCGCTGCACGCGTTTCCGCACCGAAGTAGCCCGTTACGCCAGCCGGAATTGAGTACCCACCATTGATGAGGTACTGCTGGAGCGCCGTCACATCAGCACCCTGCGAGCCAATCGTGAGATTCTGCCCGAAGTTATATACCGCCGCACCGAGCACACGACCCTGCGGAACGGAAGTCGTCGTATTCGTAGTCGTCACGGTTTCCGTATTTACTGCAATCGCTCCAGGAAGCGGGTTCGGCGTGCCGCCGCCGCCACCGCTGAAGGATAGTATTGAACCATTCACAACCGGAGTTGTGGCAACTGGGGTTGGAGGAATCGCTGTCTGCGTGTAGGTCACGAAGGTTGAGAAATGCTTCGTCCAGACGACAAGATCAGGAGATGCATCAATCTTGCAGGAAGTACCCGCGGCAAGAGCGTCTCCCGTTATCTGGTCATTTGCCGCACAAGTAGCCGTAATCTCGGTGAACGCGCCCGCGTGGTTATACCAGCCGACATGCTGTCCAGATTGTCCCGCGAAGGTAAGCTTCACTGCGTTGTCGAAGATGAGGTCACTCGCCGTGGAGCCCACGGTCACTGCAGACGTCACCGTCGTGTTAAAGCCCGAGACAATGACGGTTGGTGTCGTTACCGGTGGGGTCGGAGCAGAGATAACACCGTCCCATGTCGTGTTACCAGTTACTGTCGTTCCTGAAGGGATGACCGCTGTGACATTGATATTTGTACTTGCAGTACTCGTACCGATCAGTGTCGAAACACTCGGAAGCGAAGTTGTCTGATTACCATTCGTGTCAGGCGTCGTAGAACTCTGAAGTGTGGTCATCGCCGCATCAGCCCACCAGGGAGAATACGTGATGCTCCCATCAAGCGTAGTAACGTCAGGACCGGCCGCACGACCCCAGTAGTTTTGCGTCGCATCAATCGCAGGACTACCAGTCGTCGAGAGATTTAGCTGATTATTGGTTAACGTTGCGTTGTGTACAGTAGTGAGATTTCCTCCGCCGTACGCAAGTGCGCCTGCAGCCGTATCTGCGCCAGTGTAATCGAAGCCGGAAATGGTCGTGCCGTTAACTGAACCCGTCACTGTACCGCCGCCTCGATTCCATAGCACGATACCGTTTTGAGCGATTGCGCCAGTCGGACCAGCACCAGTGATGCTACCACCCGTCACGGTCACGGTGGTTGTATCGGTCGCACCTGAAACAGCACCATTGCCATCAATGGCCTCGATGCCGTTCTTCTGAAAGCCGGAGATGGCGCAATTGTTGACAGTCAGACTTGTGGTCCCACTAGCGGCATCTACAGCAATACCTTGGCCGGTTTGTACACCATTTATTGCGTACGTGCCCGTTACGGCGCAGTCTTTAATACTTCCCGTCGAAGCATTCCAGAACACTATTGCGTCGGGTCCGCCGGAACCTGGCGTCTGATTGTTTGATTGAATCGTCATGCCCTGGATAAGAACATTCGTTGAATTATTGACGAAAACGGACGCTAGCAGGTTGGACGTGTATTTGTGCGCAACGCCAGTGGTTACTAGGGTCGTGGGTACGATGAGCGTCGCTGTCGTTCCCGCACCAGTGATGGTGATGCCCGTTTTGTTCGCTACCGAGAAACTGTCATACG
>Ga0307372_10006771_pt1 | contig 16631 bp, 15 predicted proteins | sample OX1MG_FD_202533 | JGI IMG/M metagenome (GOLD analysis project Ga0307372, IMG submission 202533) | Soil microbial communities from Risofladan, Vaasa, Finland - OX-1 | ecosystem: Environmental > Terrestrial > Soil > Coastal area > Acid sulfate soil | place: Finland: Risofladan, Vaasa | collected... | reverse complement strand
CGGCCGGTTGGCCGAACCGGTCCGCGAGATCACCGTCGCCTCCACCCTGCAGCGCATGCTGCTCTCGCTCGACGCGGTCGGGGCCGACGTGGAGTGGTTGCCGGGCATCGCCGCCGGTCAGACCCTGGCCATCGGGGACATGCAGGTCAGCGGCGCCTGAGCCGCCGGTCGGCTACTTCGCCGCGGCCTGGGCCGCAGTCGCCTTGGAGCACGCGGCCAGGGCGTTGGGCGTCGAGGTGTAGTAGATCGACCCGGTGATCTGCAGGTTGTACGGCCCGGCGGAGGGCGCCGTCGCCTTGCCGCCCACCCACAGCGTGGCCCCGGGCGTCGACGCGCCGGCCGACGCCGATGCCGAGGACGATGCCGACGATCCCGACGAGCTCGTCGTGGATGCGGCGCCGAATGCCAGGACGAACTTCTGGATCACGAAGAGCCGCGGAAAGGTGTCCAGACCGTTGACGAATGCGGTCATCTGCCCGTAGTTCCCCTGCACGGTCAACGTGGTGGGGACCGCGGTGACGCCGGCGGGTGTGGCGGCAGCCCCTGCCGGGGTGGCCGGGGTCGCCGCCGTCGAACCGGTGGAGGTCGCCGGGGCGAAGCCGCTGAACTGCGAGAGGGTCACGCCGGAGGATGCCGCCAGCTCGTTGAACTGGACCTCGAAGCTGGACTCTGCGGCGTTGATGTCGTTCGGGGTCTGCACCGAGGGGATCTGCGTGCTGATCTTCTGCAGGTCGGCGCAGTTCGAGGAGAGCTTCTGTCCCTCCGACTGCAGTGCGGCGAGACGGGTCTGCAGTCCGGTCTCCTGGGTCTGGAGCTGCACCGTCTGGGCCTGGAGGCTGGACAGCTTCGAGTTCTGCGGGGCGACCAGGCCGACCCAGACGATGATGGCCACGACGAGGGCGCCGCCGGCGGTCAGGAGCGAGATGCGGTACTTCCGGATGTCGTTCACTTGAGACCCACATTCTTGCTGAGGCTCGCGTCCGGCGTCACCGAGACGGTGAACGGGAACGAGATGCTGGAGTCGGGGTTGACCGTCGTGGCTCCCTGCAGCGGGTTGGCGAAGTACTGCGATGCCGACACGGCGTTGATCCACGCGGCCGAGATCGACAGGCTCGGTCCCGGTCCGGTCACGTTGAGGTTGATCGTCCCGATCGCCGCCGACTTCGGGCTCGTCGCCGTTCCGGACGACCCGCTCGACGACGAGCTGCTGGACGACGAGCTGCTCGACGACGAGCTGCTCGACGACGTCGGGGCGGGCGTAGGCGCCACCTGGGCTCCGTTGAAGGTCTCCACGGACGCACCGGCGGGCGTGATGGCGATGAGGCTGTTGAGCGCCAGGGGCCAGTCGATCGCCGAGTTGAGCACGCTGGCCCGGCGGGCCAGGCCCTTCGTGTAGGCGTCGTTGGCTGCCACCACCAGGTCGTACTTGGGGACCTGGGCGTTCAGCGAGGCGATGCTGGCCTGGAGGTCGCCGACCTTGTTCTGCTCGCTGCGCACCTGGAGGAACTTCCAGCCCCCGAACAGGAGGAGGAGGACCAGCACGGCGACCGAGCCCACGACCGTGCGCTGCTGGATCCGGCGCATCCGGGACTTCTCCGCGACCTCGGCCGGAAGGAGGTTGAACTTCTTGACCGCCTTGTCGGGCTCGGGGAGCGCCAGGCCGATGGGCGAGGCCAGGACCGGAGCGACGGCGGTGGACTGCTCGGGTGTGAGGTCGAGCTTCGAGACGTCCACGCGGTCGAGCGGTGACACGGTCCGCACGGGGAGGTGCACCTGGGACTCGAGCATGGGGACGAAGCCGGGGAGCTCGGAGCCACCACCGGTCACGAGGATCTGCGAGACGGGGAGGCGGTCCGGCAGGGACGCGAAGTACTGGATCGAGTTCCGGATCTCGTCGACGAGGTCGCGCATGCTCGCCTGGGCGACCCGCTCGCCGGCCTGGATCTGCGTCGAGTCCGCGCCGAACCGGTACTTGAGGGCCTCGGCGTCGACGATGGGCATGTCCAGGGAGGCGGCGATGGCGGCCGTGGTGGCGTTGCCGCCGGACCCGATGGTGCGGACGAACTGGGGTCGGCCGGACTGGTGGACGACCACCACTGTGAGCCCGGCCCCGACGGAGACGATCGCCTCCGGACGGTCCGAGGCCTCGTGGCTGCCGATCGAACGCACCAGTGCCGAGGAGATGAGGTCGACGGCGTCCACGGTGAGGCCCGCCTGCTCGACGGCGCCGATCACGCCGTTCACCAGGTCGACGTGGGCCGCGGCGATGAGCACGCGCCGCATCTTGGCGCCCTCGTCGTTGGTGTAGTCGGCCAGCACCTGGGAGGACAGGATCGTCTGGTCCGGGGGGAAGGGGATCACCTCTTCGGACTGGAAGCGGACGGCGCTCTCCACCTCGTCGTCGGGCACGTAGGGCAGGTCGATCTCGCGGGTGATCGCACGCAGTCCGGCGATCCCCACGATGACCGACGAGCCGCTGAATTGCCCGTTCTTCCAGAGCTTCTCGATCGCCTTGGCGACCGAGGACGCATCACGGATCTCACCGTCCTCGAGCGAGCCGGGCGGGAGACCCACCTGGCCGTAGGTCATGAGAACCGGGGTGTGCTTCGAGACGTCGAGCTCGGCCGCACGGACCGCGCTCGTCCCGATGTCGAGTCCGACGATCAGGCGTGTCATGTGCGGGCTCCTGTGGTCGATGCCTCGCACGGCGACGGCCGGCGTGCGGCCGGCGCACCCGCATCACCGTGCAGGCGGGCGTCGTGCACACGTGCCGATGAACGCAACCTCGATGAATTCATGGGTGATCTCCGGTCCTTCGTAGTACGTCGACGCTTCTCATGGCCGGGTGGGCCGTACAGCATCTATCGGAACGGAGTCGATGCACCTTGAGGTGCAGTGGATGCGGCGATCAACCCAATTGGGTGGCGAACGATCCCGTCTGCAGGATCCCCTGGCGTTCGAGCATCACCTTGAGGTCGTGGGGGTTGCTCGCGGTCGCCATCGCCTCGGCGAGCGAGATCCGACCCGACGCGATCAGGGTGGCCAGCGACTGGTCGAACGTGACCATGCCGTAGTAGGCGCCGTCGGCGACGATGCCCTCGATGTCCCCGGTGAGCAGCGGGTCGATGATCGCCTGCTGGATGCGACCGTTGATCACCAGGACCTCGAGCACGGGGACCCGGCTGTCGCCCTCGATGGTGGGGATCAGCCGTTGGCACACGATGCCCTGGAGCGACCCGGCCAGGCTGAGGCGGATCTGGGACTGCTGATGGGGTGGGAAGAAGTCGACGATCCGGTTGATCGTCTCCGTGGCATTGATGGTGTGGAGCGTGGAGAAGACCAGGTGGCCCGTCTCGGCGGCACCGAGCGCGGCGGCGACCGTCTCCTGGTCGCGCATCTCGCCGACCAGGATGACGTCGGGGTCCTGACGGAGGACGACGCGCATGGCCGAGTTGAACGAGTCCGTGTCGAATCCCACCTCGCGTTGGTCGATGGCGGCCAGGTCGTCGCTATGGAGCACCTCGACCGGGTCCTCGATGGTCACGATGTGACAGGACCGGAGGTGGTTGATGTGGTCGATCATGGCCGCGAGCGTCGTGGTCTTGCCCGAACCGGTCGGACCGGTCACGAGCACCAGCCCGCGCATCTGCTGGGCGAGTTCCGTGACGACCGAGGGGAGCCCGAGCTCGTCGGCCGTGGCGGGCGTCGCTCGCACCCGCCGGATGGCCAGCGCGGCCGAGGACCGCTGGTAGTACGCATTGACACGGAACCGGCCGGTCCCGGGGATGCTGTAGGCGAAGTCGGCCTCGTGGCGGGCCTCGAACGTCTGGCGGACGGACTCGGACATCATCGCCTCGGCGATGGCGTGCGTCTCCTCTGCGGTGAACGCCGACTCACCCTCGAGCGTGCGCAGGGCACCTGCGATGCGCATCCGGGGCGGGGCACCGGCCTTGATGTGGAGGTCCGAACCGTCGAATTCGTCGAGCGCGACCAACAGGCGGTCCAGGTCTGCGATGTCCATTACCCCAATGGTACAGGACCACTCTGCGAGTACAACGAACTTCGGAGAGTGGTCATGAAACTTCGGACCGCCTCGCAGCGTCCGACGCCGGGTCCGAGGCGGTGCGGCGGGCCCGAGGCGGGTCCTGGGAGCGCGGCAGGTCCGAGGCGGGTCCTGGGAGCGCGGCGGGTCCTCCGGGTGCGGGGGATCCGACGGATGGGCCGGATCCGATGGGTGGGGCCGTTCAGGCCGGTGCGGCGGTGGAGCTCCCGGACCCGGACCCTCCCGAGGTCGAGCCCCCCGAGGTCGACGACGAGCCGGCCGGTACCTTCGGGGACGGCGCCGGCGTCGCCGGTGCCGCCGGCTTGTCGGTCGTCGAGGATTCCTTGGCCCCATCGGACGTCGTGGTGGTGGACTCCGTTCCTGCCGGCGCGGTCGTGTCACCGATCCGGGATGCGGAGCCGCCTCCCGACCTGCTGTCCGTCTTGTAGAACCCGCTCCCCTTGAACACGATCCCGACGCTGCCGAACACCTTGCGGACCGGATTTCCGCAGGTCGGGCACTCGCTCAGCGGGTCGTCCTGGAACGACTGCACCACGTCGAAGTTCCTCGAACAGTGGTCGCAACGGTATTCGTAGGTGGGCACGAGCGATGGTCCTTCCGTCTCGAGGAGGCGTTCGATTAGCAGTCTAGCCGCGGGAGTGCCAGAACCGGCCGTCCGCGACAGGCTCCCGTAGACTGGCGCACGTGGACGACGGGAGCGGACTGTGACGGACCGGAGCTTGCATCACCTCGACCCGTTCGGGGGGACCCGCATGGCCGACGTGTCGCCCAAGGAGGCGACGCTGCGCAGGGCCCTGGCCCGCTGCAAGGTGGCCATGAAGCCCGAGACGACGGCGCAGGTGGCCAACAACGCCATCACCAAGGGCGACGTCCTGGCCGCGGCCCGGGTGGCGGGGATCCAGGCGGCAAAGCGCACGGCCGAGCTCGTTCCCATGTGCCACCCGCTGCTGGTCGGTTCGGTACAGGTCGACTTCACCATCGGCGACGACTACGTCGAGGTCGAGACGAAGGTCGAGGCGATCGATCGTACGGGTGTCGAGATGGAGGCCATGACGGCGTGCGCCATCGCCGCGCTCACGGTCTACGACATGTGCAAGACCGCGGACCGGACCATGAGCATCGGGCACCTGATGCTGTGGGAGAAGACCGGGGGCAGCTCCGGGCAGTGGAAGCGCGACCGGGCCGACTGACCGCCTGGGCCGCCCCGGCGCCCCGGGGCCGAGTCGCGCTCGCACCGGCGGTGCCGCGGGTTGATCGCAGGTGGCCCGGTGTCGGTAGATCGTGCCCGACGCGGGTGTGCCGTCGGGAGGTTCAGTTGCGGACGGCGGAGCGAAGGTCGCGCAGCGACAGTTCCGACGTCGCCTCCCCGCCGCACTGCGAGCAGTGCTCGACATGGCGCCAGCTCCGCAGGAGCCGTGTGCCCTCACGGTTCAGGAGCACCACGAAGGACTCCGACAGCGGGTCGATCTCCACGCCGTAACAAGGCTGCCACTCGGTGGAGGCAGGGGCACCCGTACCGTGCGCCGACTTCACGATGCGACGGAAGCGGGAGTTGGCGCGGTCGATGATCCACGTGCTGTGGCAGGACTCGATGACGATTTCTTCCACGGAGGCAGTATCCCACGCTCCTGCTGGATCCCCGCCACTTTTAGATGTCGGTTGGGTGACAGTTGCCGGTGGGGACGCCGCCGCACCGACGCCGGCGTGGGCCTGCAACAAGTGTGGCCGTGGCGTCCCGACTCAAGCGTGGGGCACGTCCGACGGCAGCCACGCCTCGACCGTGGTTCCCTTCCCGACCAGGGAGTCCACCCGCAGCCGGGCCCCGACCAGACGTGCCCGCTCGGTCATGCCGGTGAGCCCGAGGGACTGGCCGGCGTGCTCACGGCGGTGCCGGTTCCGGTCGAAGCCGGATCCGTCGTCCTCGACGCGCAGGCGCAGCCCGGACTCGCCGAATTCCACCGTCACGGTCACCCGCTCCGCACGCGCGTGGTGCTCGACGTTGGTGATCGCCTCCTGCGCGATCCGGAACAGCGCCAGCTCGGCCGCCGCCGGCAGTCGGCGCTCGGATCCGGTGACCTCGAACCGACTGTCGAATCCCTGCCGGGCGGACGCCTCCGCCAGGACCTGGTTGATCGACGCCACGAGACCGAGATCGTCGAGCACCGAGGGTCGCAGCCCGCGGGCGATCGACCGGAGCTCGGCGACGGTCTCCTCGACCGTCGTGCGCAAGGAGGCGAACGGGGCGTCGGTGGCTCCCCCCGGATCCCGGTCCGGTTCCAGCGCGTCGATCTGACGGCACAGGAGGATCAACGCCTGGAGCGGGCCGTCGTGCAGTTCCTGGGCGAGGTGCCTCCGCTCCTCCTCCTGGCCGAGCACGACCTGTCCGGCATACGCCTCCATGAGATCGTGCCGTCGGGTCTCGGCGGTCACGTCCTCGAAGATGACCTGCATCCGGCGATCCCTCCCGTGGCGCCCGACCCGGGTCACCGTCGGTCGGAGGAGGGTCCGGTGTCCGTCGATCTCGACCGGCACGGGGGGGACGCGCTCCTCCGGATCCCCGTCGCGCCCGCCCGATGCGGTCGGGGCAGCCGACGCCGCGCCCGGATCCCCGACCGCGATCAGCCGGGTGAGGACCAGTGCCGCGGCGTCGGGACCGATGACGTCGATCAGACGGCGCGGCTCCGAGGTCGCACCGGTGCGAGGCCTGCCTCCGTCGGTGTCCTCGCCACCCCCGGTGACCCCGGTGACCGGGTGGCGTGGGCCGCCGGGCGGCGAGCGGAAGGCCCGGTCTGCGGAGGGGTTCGATCCGACCACCCGGCCGTCGGCGTCGACGATCAGGATCGGGGACCGGTTGGACTCGAACATCTCCTGATAGAGGAGTTCGGCTTCGAACCTCGCCGCCCGCGCCAGATCGGCCTGGTGCCGCGAGGCCGATTCGGCCGTCACCTTCCCTCCGACGAGCACGGCCACGACAGCGAGCACGGCGACCTGGATCAGCTCCGCCCACAGCAGGGACCGGTCCTCGCGCCCCGTGGCTTCGACCATGCGGGGGATGCAGAGCACGGTGATCCATGCGACGGTGGCGACTCCGCCCGGCAGGCCGTAGGTGAGTGCGGCGAACACGACGGGCACGACGAAGACGGCGACCGTCGAGACCTCCAGGATCAGGTTTCGTGCATCCAACGCGAACCCGACGGTCACCGCCAGCCGGATGAGGGCCAGCGCGAGGACCGCGAGCTGGAGGATCCAGAATCCCGAATCGGCCCACGGTGCGCGGGCGGACGAGATCCCACCCGCGGCAGTCGCGTCGGCCCACGGGGCCGGGGTGCCGGGGTTCACGAGGACGGCGGCGATCCGTCGCCGGTCACGAACCTGTCGGCCAGTGCGACGTGGACCAGCTCCGTGCGGGACGCGACGCCGAGCTTGTCGAAGACGTGGTTGAGGTGGCCTTCGACGGTGCGCGCGCTGATGCCGAGTCGCTGGGCGATCGCCTTGTTCGACATGCCTCGGGCCACGAGGCGAACGACCTCGTCCTCGCGGGCGGTCAGGCGCCCGTCCGGCGCCGTGTGTCCGTGGACCGGATCCTTTTCGCCCCGGCCGAGGGGACCGCCGGCCAGGAGCCCGGCACCCGAGCAGGCGTCGCGCAGGGCACGCACGAGCTCGTCGCCGGGCAGCGTCTTGAGCAGGTAGCCGCTGACGCCGGCGGCCATGGCGGCGCGCACGTAGTGCTCGTCGTCGTAGGCGCTGAGGATGACCACGACGAGACCCGGGTGGTCGTCGACGAGACGTGCGGCGAGGTCGATGCCGTTCGCCGTCGGGAGGCGGATGTCCGCGATCACCAGATCGGGGACGGTGGCGTCGACGACCTCGCATGCGCCCTCGGCGTCGGCCGCCTCGCCGACGACCGTGAACCCCGTCGCACCCTCGAGGATCCCCCGGGTCCCGTTCCGCAGGAGTTCGTGGTCGTCCACGATGACCGTCCGGATCGCCTCGCCCGGCCCGGTCACGGTCCTGTCCGGACGGTCCCGGGGGAACGCGGACGGTTCGTCCGGATCACGCTGTCCCACGGGCACATCGTAGGAGCGTCATCCGGCGATCGTCAGGGACACCACGAGGGAGGCCAGGATCGCGGTCACGAGTGGCACGACTGCGATCCGCAGGGCCCAGCGTGGTCCGGAGGGCCCGTCCCGTCCCTGTTCCCGTCCGAACCGCGTCCCGAGCCACAGGACGACCAGGCAGCCGAGCGCGGCGAGTAGCGCGGCGACCGCGCCCCACACCACGGGCCGGGCGCCCTGGCTCCCGACCCCTGCCAGCCCGCCGAGCCAGACGCCGGCCACGAGGACCAGGGACCGCCCGTGCGCGCGCGGGTCGCGACACTGCGGATCGCGGACCCTCAGGACGGCGTAGACCAGCACTGCGGCGGCGAGCCCGACGAGCGACAGTCCGGGGACCGCCCAGTGACCGATCCACGGTGCCGGGGCGACGAGTGCGGCCTCCGCCAGCGCGGCACCGGTGGCGGCCACCGACAGCGGCGACCGGGTGCCCGCATACTCGATCAGGGCGACGGCGATCGCCGTCGCGGCGAGGATGCAGTACCCGGCGGAGGAGGACGACCCGTGCCAGGCCCAGGCGACGGCGGCAAAGGCCAGGGCGGTCGTCGCCTCCACGAGCGGATACCGGGGCGAGACGGGCTGGCGGCACCGGTGGCACCTCCCCCGGAGTGCGATCCAGGAGACCACCGGGATGTTCTCCCACCACCGGAGCTGACGGTCGCAGGTAGGACAGAACGAGCGCGGGGTCGACACGGACAGCCCCAGGGGTACCCGGTAGACGACCACGTTCAGGAACGACCCCACGAAGAGCCCGACCGTACCGGCGAGCGCCACGACGAGCCCGGTGGGCACCCCGCCGGCCCCACTCATGCCGGGCGCTCCCCGGCCCGACCGCGGCGGGGCCGCTGTCCGTGGCTGCCGTGCGGCGCGGCGATCGGACGGACGGGGCCTGGTACCCCCGTGACCAGGGAGTCCGTGTGGATCGGTGTCGCCGGGAAACGCATGTGGGTCCTCGTCCGAATTCCGCTGCGGAGTGCGTCACACTAGTGGTCGCCGCGGGCGTCACCGCGGTTGGTGCCCGAGGCGACCGCCTGTGTGTGCCCGACGACCGCACCGGCAGGCGCCCGACGACCGCATCGGTGCCGGGCGGCGACCGCGGGGTCCGACGAGTGGACGGGGCGGAGCGTGGGACGGACGGTCCCGCAGGGGCGCCTGCACGGCCGGCGGCGAATACGATTCAATGTCCGCGCGAAGTCTGCCGATGATGGTCGCATGAGCGATGTGGAGGCCACCAGGTACCTGGCGGGCGAGCGCGAACTCGAGTTCGTGGACCTCGATGCCTACGGTGTCGACCCGGCAGCGGGAGCGCTGCTCTCCGGCGATCTGTCGCGTCATCACCGCGTCCTCGCCGTCAAGCGGAAGTTCGGGACTCCGGTGATCGCCACGGCGGACCCGGACGACCTCTACGCCATGGACTCGATCCGTGCGCTCCTCGGGCGTGACTTCATCACGGTCGTGGCCGCGCCGGAACAGATCGACCGGTACATCGCCCTGGTGTTCGACGGTGGGGCGGTGCCGGTCGTCCCACCGGTGGTGCCCGGTGCCGACGGGGCCGACATCGCAGGCCCGGTGGACGCCTTCGACCAGGTCTTCGCCGACGTCGCCCAGCTCGGGCCCCGGCCTCCACTGCCCGCCCTCGACCTCCTCCCCCCGCCGCCCGTCGCACCGGACGGATTGCCCGATCTGGCGGATGCGGTCGGGTCGTCCCTCCCCCCGGTCGACGCCGCCGACGAACTCGCCGCGCTGGCCCGTTCCGTCGAGGTGGGAGGGACGCCGGACGTTCCCGACCCGATCCTCGAGGACGCGGGGACCGCGGTCGACGCCGCCGATCTGGTGGCCGAGGCCGTCGCCACCTTCCACGGCCTCCACCCGGAGAGCCCGGCGACGGGGGATACTGCCGCCGACACCGCCGGGTTCCCACCGCTCGCCATGGCCCTGGTGGCCGACGGACGCGTGCCGCTCGAGGCGATGAGCCTGGCGGTCGAGGAGCACCACCTCACCGGTCAGAGCATCGCCCGGATCCTCACCAACCAGAAGCTGGTGACCGAGGCGGACCTCATGTGGGGCATGGCCGAGGAGATGGGACTCAAGTTCGTCGACCTCGATGTCACCGGAGTCGACCTCAGCGTGTCGAACGTGATCCCCGAGAACACCGCCCGGCACCACAACGTCATGGTGATCGCGCTGGACGGCGGGGTCCCGGTCGTGGCGACGTCGAACCCCACCGACGTGTTCGCCATGGACGACCTGCGCACGATTCTCGGTACCAATTTCATCGTCGTCGTGGCCACCCGGACGCAGATCGGCGCATACATCGGGCGGGCGTTCAGCAGCGGCGACGCCGCCGACATGGCCATGGAGGCCTCGCTCGGCATGGACGGCGGTGCTTCGGACGGCGGGGTGGACGACATCCAGGCCGTCACCGAGACGGCGCCGATCGTCCGGTACGTGAACCTGCTGATCCTGCAGGCACTGAACGAGCGCGCCTCGGACATCCACATCGAGCCGACGGCCACCGATCTGCGGATCCGTTACCGCATCGACGGGGTGCTCCACGACGTCTCCACCGGACCGAAGACCATCGCCGCGGCGGTCACCACCCGCCTCAAGGTCATGGCCGACATGAACATCGCCGAGCACCGGGTCCCCCAGGACGGTCGCATCTCCCTCAACGTGGGCGCCAAGGGCATCGACCTCCGCATGGCGACGCTGCCCACCATCAACGGCGAGAAGATCGTCATGCGGGTGCTCGACAAGTCGAGCGTCGTGCTCGGGTTCGCGGAGCTGGGTTTCGACCCGCAGATGCTCGGGCTCTACGAGCAGCTCTACACCAAGCCGTACGGGACCATCCTGGTCAGTGGCCCGACCGGTTCGGGCAAGTCGACCACGCTGTACACGACGCTGACCGCGCTGAATTCGCCCGAGAAGAACATCATCACCGTCGAGGACCCGGTCGAGGTGCCCCTCAAGGGGGTCAACCAGGTCCAGCTGAACGTCAAGGCCGGCCTCACGTTCGCGGGCGCACTCCGCGCCATCCTGCGCTCCGACCCGGACATCGTCCTCGTGGGGGAGATCCGCGACAAGGAGACGGCGTCGATCGCCATCGAGGCGGCCCTGACCGGCCACATGGTGCTCGCCACGCTGCACACCAACAGTGCCTCGGCCACGCCGATGCGCCTCATCGAGATGGGTATCGAGCCGTTCCTGGTCACCTCCGCCATCTCGGGTGTCGTGGCCCAGCGCCTCGCCCGGCGCCTCTGCATGCACTGCAAGCAGCCCTACGAACCGACCGAGGCCGACATCACCGCAGCCGGGTGGACGCTCGCCGAAGTCAGCGCTCTCGGGGAGTTGAGCACGGTCTACCGCTCCGAGGGCTGCTCGGCGTGCGCGCAGACGGGCTACCGGGGCCGCATCGCCCTCGCCGAACTGATGCCCATGACCGAGGAGGTCGAGCGAATGATCATCGAAGGTGGTTCGGTGGAGGAGATCCACCGCCTCGCCGTGAGCCAGGGCATGGTCGCCCTCCGCCAGGCCGGTCTGCGGAAGGCCGTCGAGGGGGAGACCACGCTCGAGGAAGTCCTGCGGGTGGTCGCATGACCTCCACCACCTCTACCGGCCGCACCGAGTGGACGACCCGCCTGGCACAGGCGCTGATCCAGGCGGGTTACGCCACCGATTCCGAGATGCGGCCGCTGGTCAACGAGGCCCTCAGCACCGACCAGCCGCTCGGGACGCTCCTGATCGGCCGCGAACTGGCGCTTCCGAGCGTCGTGGTCGGCACCCTCTCCCAGCTGTCCCAGGTCCCCGCCGTCGACATCTCGGCGTTCGCACCCCAGCCGGACGCGCTCGCGACCCTGTCCGGCGCGCTCGGGCGCGAGTTCGGGGCCGTCGGGCTGCAGTTCGAAGGAACTGCACTGTCCGCGGCGTTCGCGGAGCCGCCCTCCCCGCACGAACTCGACGATCTCGCCGGTCGCATCGGGCACCGTGTCCGCCCCGTCCTGGCGGACCCGGTCCTCGTGGCACGCCTCCTCGACGGCTCCGCGGCGGGGGCACCGACGGCTGCGGGTGGCGGTGAGGGAGCGGGGGACGAGCCGGCCCCGTCCGCCGCATCCCTGTCGCGAGCCGATCAGGTCGAGAACCTCCTGGCGTCCGGGATGCCCGTGAAGACGGGCGACGACTCGATGCCGCTCCACGTGGACGACCTGCTGCGCTACGCCGTCGCCGTGGGAGCCTCGGACGTCCACCTGACGGCGGCGATGCCCGGGACGATCCGGCTCCACGGCGCCATGCGCCCCATCGAGGGCTGTCCGCCGTTGACCAACGAGGACATCCGAGACATGGTCTTCGGGATCCTCCCGGCCTCACAGCGGGAGCGCTTCGAGGCCGAACACGAGCTCGACACCTCCCACACCATCCCGGGCGTGGGCCGGTTCCGTGTCAACGTCGCCCTCCAGCGGGGAACCGTGACCGTCGCCCTGCGGCCCATCCCGCACGAGATGCCGGTCTTCTCCAGTCTGGGACTCCCGGACTCCATCCGGGAATTCACGGACCTCCGGCGGGGCCTCGTCCTGGTGACGGGACCCACGGGCTCGGGCAAGTCGACCACGCTCGCGTCGCTCATCGACATCATCAACCGGACCAAGCCGATGCACATCGTCACGGTGGAGGATCCGATCGAGTTCCTGCACGATCACAAGCAGTCCATCATCACCCAGCGCGAGATCGGCGAGGACACCGACTCGTTCGCCGAGGCGCTCCGCCGGGTGCTCCGCCAGGACCCCGACGTCATCCTGGTCGGCGAGCTCCGGGACCTGGAGACCATCTCCATGGCACTCACCGCCGCCGAGACGGGCCACCTCGTCTTCGGCACGCTCCACACCCAGGACGCGCCGCAGACGATCGACCGGATCATCGACGTGTTCCCGACCCAGCAGCAGGAGCAGATCCGGGTCATGCTCGCCTCCACGCTCGAGGGCGTGGTGACCCAACAGCTGGTCCCGACCTCGGACGGCAGCGGCCGAGCCCCGTGCGCCGAGGTGCTGGTGTGCACGTCCGCGGTACGCAACCTCATCCGCCAGTCGAAGACCCACCAGATCTACTCCCTGATGCAGGTCGGCGGGAGCTTCGGAATGCAGACCATGGACCAGGGGCTGGCCAACCTGGTCAAGGAAGGCGTGATCTCCGAGTCCGCCGCATACGACCGGTCCTCCAACGAGGAGGACCTCCGGAACCATCTCCACCACTGATGGCCGGCAACCGCACCACTGAGCGACGAAGCGGGGAACCGTGGCACTGACATTCGACTACAAGGTCCGGGACAAGTCCGGCGGTCTCGTCGAGGGGGAACTCGACGGGGACAGCATGGCCCTGGTCGTCCGCCGTCTCCGCGAGATGGGCTACATGCCGATCTCGGTGACCCCGAAGTCGGCGGTGAACCTGAAGACCGAGATCAAGATCCCCGGCCTGTCGGACCGGATCAAGCTCCGCGAGGTCGCGGTCATGACCCGCCAGCTGTCGACCATGGTCGACTCCGGCCTGTCGGTGGTCCGCTCCCTCGGCATCCTCGGGGCTCAGGTGGACAACCCGGAGCTCGCACGGATCATCAACGAGGTGCGGCTCGACCTCGAGCACGGCTCGTCGCTCTCGGCTGCGTGTCTCAAGCATCCGAAGGCGTTCTCCAAGCTCTACTGCACGCTCATCCAGGCCGGTGAGGTCGGTGGGAACCTGGACGATGTGCTGACCTCGCTCGCCGACACCATCGAGAAGCAGGCCCAGCTCAACAAGACCATCAAGTCGGCCATGACCTATCCGGCCGTGGTCATGTCGGTGATGGTCCTGATCTTCTCGGCCATGATCGTCTTCATCGTCCCCGTCTTCCAGAACCTCTTCAAGAGCCTCGGGGGCAAGCTTCCGATGCCGACCCAGATCCTCATCGACGTGTCCAATGTCATGACCAGCGTGTGGGTGGTCGTGGTCGTCGTCGTCATCGTCGGGATCATCGTCGCCGTCAAGAAGTGGATCGCCACTGAGAGCGGCCGGCGCATCTGGGACCGGTGGATGCTGAAGCCGCCGATCTTCGGACCGCTGTTCCACAAGGTGTCACTGGCCCGCGTCACCAACACGTTCGGCTCGCTCATCGGCTCCGGCGTGCCGATCCTCGAGGCACTGGACATCAGTGCGGAGACAGCGGGCAACGTCACCATCGGCGACGTGCTCCGCCTGTCGAAGAACGGTGTGCGGGAAGGTCGGCCGCTGGCGGACACGCTCCGCGAGCACGAGGAGGTCATCCCCGCGCTCATGGTGCAGATGATCGAGGTCGGCGAGCAGACCGGTGAGCTCGACGGGATGCTGAAGAAGGTCGCCTACTTCTACGACCAGGAGGTCGAGGTCACGGTCAACAATCTGACCGCCCTCCTCGAGCCGCTGCTGACCGTCTTCATGGGCGCCGGCGTCGGCATGATGGTCATCGCCCTGTACCTGCCGATGTTCGACTACATCAAGCTCGTGCATCCCTGATCTCCTGGCGGGCCAACCCGTGCGGGCTCTCGAGGGGTGGGGATCTCCACGCATCGGCTGGCCGGATCCGGTCCGTGCCCAGCGTGAACCTCCGGACCGCCAGCCGGCGTCCCGGGAGCCGACCCCGTCCGCACACCGGCGCCGAGATTCCTACGGTCCTGCGGCAACCATTTCCGGAATTGCCGGCGGAGACTCAAGTAACTCCACCGAGAGGTCGAATGGTCTGCATGAAGAATTTGGGGTCGGCGGAGGCCCTCGATGAGTCCGCATACAACGAAGAGGGATTCAGCTTGATCGAACTGATGGTCGTCTTGCTGGTGCTCGCCGTTCTCCTGACCATAGCGATCCCCACCTTCCTCGGCACCACGGCGACGGCGGACAACCGTTCGGCACAGTCGAACCTCATCACCGCGTTCACCGATGCGAAGACACAGTTCCAGAACAGTGGGCAGACCTACTTCGTCGGAGGGACACAGGATGCGGCGGCATTCGCGGGCCTTCTCGACGCTGCACAGCTCGACCTGAGGTTCCGGGCCGGTTCGCTCGGGCCGTCGACCTCGCAGGGCAGCTCGGACTCGCTGTCGACGATCTCGGTGGCCGTGTCCGCCGACGGCAACGGGCTGGTACTGGCGGCCTACTCGGTCCCGGGCAACTGCTTCTACGTCGTGGACAATACGGAGCCACTCTCCGCCGCTTCGATCGCGAGCTCGCCCTACGCCGGCACGACCGTGGTGACGACCACGGCCAGCTCACCTGCTTCGGCTGGCTCGATCGGACTACCGACGGCGGTGGGAACCAATTTCGTCGAGGTCACAGGCGACACCATCAAGGCCGACTGCAATGCCTACACGCCGAAGTCGAATGGTGCTCCCGGCACCGTGCGGTACTCGACGGACGGATTCCCCAACTGACGACGCCCGGACAGTAGCGCTGCGACGTGGTGCACGTCGGCCGCGCAGCCTCGGGTTGGCGAGGACCGGATCGGGGCTCGTGAGGTCCACTCCGACCTCCGTCGGACACCACTCCGGAGATGCGGGCCGGTGCCACGTCGCGTACGTGCCGGCCACCGGGCACCTCCGACCCCCGGCGACCCCCGGGAGGAGACGTTCTTCCTGGTCAAACGGGAAAATGTGCCCGTCAAAAATTGTTGGATCACGTCGCTCAAGTTGACGATCCGTTCTGACGATGGGACTACCGGTTGCCGCGTATGGCGATCGACATAGATGCAGCACATACCGACAAGAGGAGAAAGCACATGGTGTCATCCGTTATCAGTCGCCTGAACGACAGGCGCGACGCGGCAGCCGACCTGGGAGAGGATGCGGGCTTCACCCTCATCGAACTCATGGTCGTCCTGCTGATCCTGGCCATCCTGCTCGCCATCGCCATCCCCACCTTCTTGGGTGTCACCGGCGGTGCCAACGACCGGGCTGCCCAGTCCAACCTGAACACCGCGCTCACCGCCACCAAGACGCAGGCGACGCAGCTCGGCCAGACCTACACCGGCGTGACCACTACGGTGATGAACACGGCCGAGCCCAGCATCAACTGGAACCTCGGTGGGACCACGATCAGCACCCAGGGTCCGGTCTCGTTCTACGTCAGCACCGACGGGAACGGAATCGTCCTGACGTCGTACTCGAAGAGCACGCAGACCTGCTGGTACGCCGTGGACAACCTGGCGACCGTGGGCACTACGACCAATGGCCCGTACGTCACCGCCGCCAGCCCCGGTACGACGGGCAGTGCTCCGACGAACGCCGGCACGTACTACTCCCGGGTGAAGAGCGCCACCAGCTGTGATGCTGCAAGCGTTCCGACCTGGACCGGTTGGGCCGCCAACTACACCGCAGTTCCGTAATCAGGAGCTGAACCGGCTCGTCCGTGAGTTCTGCGGATGAGTGGAGTTGCCGAGACGTGCCCCCCTCTCCCGAGGGGGG
>Ga0307372_10006770_pt1 | contig 16631 bp, 14 predicted proteins | sample OX1MG_FD_202533 | JGI IMG/M metagenome (GOLD analysis project Ga0307372, IMG submission 202533) | Soil microbial communities from Risofladan, Vaasa, Finland - OX-1 | ecosystem: Environmental > Terrestrial > Soil > Coastal area > Acid sulfate soil | place: Finland: Risofladan, Vaasa | collected... | reverse complement strand
TGCCGGCAAATCGAGCCTCCTCAACCAGCTCGCCCGGCGCGAGGCGGCGATCACCTCGCCCGTCGCCGGCACGACGCGCGACGTCATCGAGGTGGCGCTCGACCTCGCCGGGTATCCGGTTGTGCTGGCCGACACCGCCGGGCTGCGCGACAGCACCGACGCGGTTGAGCAGGAGGGTCTGCGCCGCGCCCTCAAACGCGCCGACGAGGCCGAATTGCGCCTTTTCGTGTTCGATGCGGCATGCCCCGGGGACGCGCGCGCCGCCGCCGCCTGGCCGGGCTCCGACACGCTGATCGTCGCCAACAAGATCGATCTGGTCGGCCGATCCGCCGCGCTGCCGCACGGTGCCATCGCCGTGTCGGCGCTGACCGGCGAGGGCATCGCCGACCTTGTGCGCACCCTCGGATCGCGCATCGCCGAACGCTACGACATCGCGGCGCCGGTCCTGACCCAGGCGCGCCATCGCGAGGCATTGGAAATCGCGGTTGCCGCGTTGCAACGCTCGTTCGACGCCGGGCTGGCGGAATTGCGCGCCGAAGATTTGCGCCTCGCCTGGCGCAGCCTCGGCCGCATCACCGGCCGGGTCGATGTCGACGACCTGCTCGACGTGATCTTCGCCGAATTCTGTTTGGGCAAGTGACCGGAATTATGTGCCTGTCTCACCAAGGCCGGGGAATGACCTACCCGCTATCATCTGGCGGGGAAAGCGAAAACCAGGGAGAAGTCATCCCGAGGCGCCGGTCAAGGCGCCCGATTGTCGTTGGGACAAGATATTCGTGCTGTTGTGTTCCGACCTCGATAACCCATCGTTTGCCATCGGGGGCTACAATACGAGTCACGCAGATGGTCTTGCCGTCTGGGGTCTGCGCGTACCCTGTGCTAACCGTGCAACCGGCGTCGGCGGCCCACCTGAGGTAGTCGCCGAACGTCGGATGTCCACCGAAGGGAAGTGCCATAAGAAATCACGCGGCGATGGCCAATTCCAGGGTCACGTTGTCTCCATCGCGCAACTTAGTAGGGTAGCGGGGCTCGAAATTGCCCGACCGCTTCTCCCACAGCTCATGGAAATACGGCGGCGCTTGCGCGATGCCGGCAAACGCCGATCCACAACGCTCGATACTCTCACGACGCTCCGCCTCGATTGCGACGGTCAGCCTCGCCCGAAGTTCGTCTAGGTCGCGTGCCTGCGCCCCGATATCATATTCGAGGCACTGGCCGACCCAGAGATCGCCCTCCTTGAACAGGATCACGCGAATTTGATCGGACATCGCCCATTCTCCTGGCAGACGACACATGCGACGAGATCGAAGCGATCTGTCGGACTCGGAATCGTCGTCGGGAAGGAGGGATGAGATGGGCAGGCCTATAGCCGGTTGTCAAGGGGGATGCAACTGTCGAATGCGCGCATACTGTCGAATCGCTAGCTGTTGAGTCCTCTCGACAACATCTTGTGCCGAGACCGACTCAGTCGCCGCTGTAGAACTGGAGGGGTTTGACGCCGACCGCCTCCATGGCTTGGAGGAAGCTGCCTGCGGCCGGCCTCCCGTTTTGACAACGGCGGTGGCGCGGTGTAAAGGGGGCGCGTCGGAGAGGTGGCCATGGCTCGCAGGCTGTTCTACACGACCCTCGCAATTATTCTCGCAGGATCGGCGTTCGACAACGCCGACCCGCAGCCCGACGTCAATCTGTTCGGCGTTCTTTTCCTGTTCATGGCGTTTCTGGTCTGGTTCTACTGGGAAGACATCCAGGCGGGCTACGCGTATCTCGATGACAGCAGCGTCCCGCGCAGCGGCCATTCCGGGCTGATGTTCATCCGCTTCGCACCGATGCATCTGCGCGAGCTGGTCGGCAAAAAGCGCCGGCGGGGATAGATCCCGCCGCCTGGCTCGGCGCCCGTTCGCGATGCGATGCCTCGACAGGATCGGGTGCGCTCTCTACATTCCGCCGCCATGAACGAGGCGCGCGCCAGCTATGATGTCGTCGTCATCGGCGGCGGGCATGCCGGCGTCGAGGCGGCGGCGGCGGCGGCCCGGCTCGGCGCGCGCACGGCGCTATTGACCCACAGCCGCGCGACGATCGGCGAGATGTCGTGCAACCCGGCAGTGGGCGGCCTCGCCAAGGGCCATCTGGTGCGCGAGATCGATGCGCTCGACGGCGTCATGGGGCGCGCGATCGACCGCGCCGGCATCCAGTTCCGCATGCTCAATCGCAGCAAGGGGCCGGCGGTGCGGGGCCCGCGCGCCCAGGCCGACCGCAAAGTCTATCGCCGGGCGATGGCGGATCTGCTCGCCGAGATCGACGGGCTCGACATCATCGAGGGCGCCGCCGAAGACCTGCTGCTCGACCAGGCCGGGCATGTCTGCGGGCTGGCACTGGGCGACGGAAGCCGGATCGCGGCCGGGCGGGTCGTCCTGACCACCGGCACGTTCCTCGGCGGCCTCATTCATATCGGCCAGGAAAAGATCCCGGCCGGCCGGGTCGGCGAGGCGCCGGCGCTCGGCCTGTCGCATACCTTGCGGCGCTGCGGGTTTGCGCTCGGCCGCCTGAAGACCGGCACGCCGCCGCGGCTCGACGGCCGGACGATCGACTGGCAGGGGCTCGCGGTGCAGCCGGGCGATGACCCGCCCCTGCCGTTCTCGTTCCTGACCGGGCGGATCACGACGCCGCAGATCGTCTGCCACATCACCGAGACCACCCCGGCGACGCACGCCGTGATCCGCGGCAATCTCGATCGCTCGCCGCTCTATGGCGGCGATATAACCGGCGTCGGCCCGCGCTATTGCCCGTCGATCGAGGACAAGGTGGTGCGCTTTGCCGAGCGCGGCCACCACCAGATCTTCCTCGAGCCGGAAGGGCTCGACGACGACACGGTCTACCCGAACGGCGTCTCGACCTCGTTGCCGCGCGACGTGCAGGCCGCCTTCATCGCGACGATCCCCGGCCTCGAACACGCCGTGATGCGCCGCCCCGGCTACGCGATCGAATACGATTACGTCGATCCGCGCGAACTCTCCCCGAGCCTCGAAACCCGGCGGGTGCCCGGCCTTTTCCTCGCCGGCCAGATCAACGGCACGACCGGCTACGAGGAGGCGGCGGCGCAGGGGCTGATCGCCGGCCTCAACGCGGCGCTGTCGGCCGGGGGCGCGGCGCCCTTCGTGCTCGACCGCGCCGACGCCTATATCGGTGTCCTGATCGACGATCTGGTGACGCGCGGCACCGCCGAACCCTACCGCATGTTCACCTCGCGCGCCGAATACCGGCTGACCCTGCGCGCCGACAATGCCGACCAGCGGCTGACCGCAAAGGGCCTCCAGATCGGCGCAGTCGGCCCCGAGCGCGCCCAAGTCTTCGCCATCAAGCTGGCGGCGCTGGATGAAGGGCGTCAGCTCGCCGCCGAATTGCGCCTGAGCCCGACGGCGCTGCGCCGGCACGGCATCGCGGTCAACGCCGACGGCGTCGCGCGGTCAGCGGCCGAACTGCTCGCCCACCCCGGCATTGACGTCGCCCGCCTCGCCGCGATCTGGCCGGCTCTGGGCGCGCTCGCGCCGCAGATCGCCGAGCAGCTTGAGATCGACGCGCGCTATGCCGGCTATCTCGAACGCCAGGCGCGCGACATCGCCGCGTTCCGCCGCGACGAAGCGCTTGTCCTGCCGGAGACGCTCGACTACGCGGCGGTCGGCAGCCTGTCCGCGGAGATCCGCATCAAGCTCGCGGCGTCGCGCCCGGCGACCCTCGGGGCGGCGGGGCGCATCTCGGGCGTCACCCCGGCGGCGCTGGTCGCGCTGCTGCAATTCGTGAAGCGCCGTCCTGAGCGAAGCGCCGCTTGACGCCGAAGGCTTCGCGGCGCTGACCGGTGTTTCACGTGAAACACTGGCTCGCCTGGAAGCCTACGAGGCGCTGCTGCGCCGCTGGTCGGCGCATATCAACCTCGTCGCCGCCAGCACGCTCGGCGATCCGTGGCGCCGCCATTTCCTCGATTCGGCGCAGCTTGTCCCCTATCTCCCGGCGGGCACGCGAAGCCTGATCGACCTTGGCAGCGGCGCCGGGTTTCCGGGCCTGGTGCTGGCGATCATCGGCATCCCCGGGGTCGAGCTGTTCGTCGAGCTGGTCGAGGCGGACGCGCGCAAATGCGCCTTTTTGCGCGAGGCGGCGCGCCTCGCAGCGGCATCGGTGCAGATCCGCAACGCGCGAATCGAATCGGTCACGCCGCATGGCGTCGATGTCGTGACCGCCCGCGGCTGCGCGCCGCTCGACCGGCTTCTCCTTTTGGCTCAGCCGTTTGTGGCAGCCCAGACGGCATGCCTCTTTCCAAAGGGCAGGGAGGCGGCACAAGAATTGGCCGCCGCGCAGCAAAACTGGGAAATGGATGTTACCTCCTATGACAGTCGCACCGATCCGCGCGGGGTCATCCTGTGCCTGACCCGAGTGGCGCGCCGTGAGCGAAGCGGCGGGGGCTAGGCCGGGGGGTGCGCTCGCCACCCGGCGGGCTCGGATCATCGCCGTCGCCAACCAGAAGGGCGGGGTCGGCAAGACGACGACCGCGGTCAACCTCGCGACGGCCTGGGCCGCCTCCGGCCGGCGCGTCCTCGTCATCGATCTCGACCCGCAGGGCAACGCCAGCACCGGGCTCGGCATCGCGCGCGCGGCGCGCGGCGTCACCAGCTACGACCTGTTGCTCGGCGACACCGAATTGGCGCAGGCGGCGATCGCGACGGCGGTGCCAGGACTGCTTCTGGTGCCGGCCTCTTCCGACCTCGCCGGCGCCGAACTCGAATTGGGCCCGCGGCCGCAGCGCGAATTTCTGCTGTCGCGCGCGATCCGCCTCCACCTCGCCGACTATGATGAGGTGCTGATCGATTGTCCGCCCTCGCTCAACCTGTTGACGATCAACGCGCTGGTCGCGGCCGACCGGGTGCTGGTGCCGCTGCAATGCGAATTTTACGCGCTCGAAGGGCTGGCGCAGCTGATGCACACGATCGAGCGGGTGCAGCGCGGGCTCAATCCAGGGCTCGCGTTGCAAGGGGTTTTGCTGACGATGTATGACCGCCGCAACAATCTGTGCGACCGCGTTGCAGCCGATGTGCGCGGCCATTTCGGCGACAAGGTCTACGACACGGTGATCCCGCGCAATGTGCGCGTCTCGGAGGCGCCGTCGCACGGCTTGCCGGTGCTGCTCTACGACCAGCGCTGCTCCGGATCGCAGGCCTATGTCGAGCTTGCCGCCGAGATGCTGCGGCGCGGCGCGATGGGCGCCGGGGCATGAGCGAAGACATCAATCCGCGGGCCAAGCGTCAGCCGTTGGGGCGCGGGCTGGCGGCCTTGTTCGGCGAAGCGGGCGCCCGGCCGGCCGGCGCGCCAGGCGGCGCGCGCAGCGTTCCGATCGAGGCGATCCGCCCGTCGCCGTTCCAGCCGCGCCGCCATTTTGCCGAAGCCGAACTCGAGGGGCTCGCCCAATCGATCCGCGAGAAGGGCATCGTCCAGCCGCTGCTGGTGCGGCCGGTCGCGGACGCCGCGGCCGATTTCGAGCTGATTGCCGGCGAGCGCCGCTGGCGCGCGGCCCAGCGGGTCGGGCTGCACGAGGTGCCGGTGGTGATCCGGCCGTTCAGCGATGCCGAGGCGATCGAGATCGCGCTGGTCGAGAACCTGCAGCGCGAGGATCTGTCGGCGCTCGAAGAGGCCGAAGCCTATAGCCGCCTGGTGCGTGAATATGGCCGCAGCCAGGCGAGCCTTGCCGCCGCGGTCGGCAAGAGCCGCAGCCACATCGCCAACACATTGCGCCTCTTGGCATTGCCCGAACCGGTACGCCGCAGCCTCGATGACGGGGCATTATCGGCGGGGCATGCGCGCGCGCTGTTGGGGACGCCCGACCCGGCGGCGCTGGCGCTGGAGGTGGTGCGCCGCGGCCTCAATGTCCGCGCCACCGAAGCGCTGGTGCGCCGCCGCGCCGCCGCGAAGCCGGCGCGCCCGACGTCCCCGCGCGACGCCGATACGCTGGCCCTCGAACGCGAATTGGCAACCGCGCTCGGCCTGCGCGTGAGCCTGTCGCCGAAGCGCCGTGGCGGCAGCCTCACCGTGCACTACACGAGCCTCGACCAACTCGACCGCGTGCTGGCGCTGTTGCGGCGGGGATAGCCGAGCCGGTCCCCTGCGGGTGGGCGCATCGTCGAGGCGCTTCTCCGGGCAAATCAGTGATCGATGGTTCAGCGGGATCGGCGAGGCTAGAGCAGATTCCGGTCAAATTGATTACCCAAAGTTCGTCATCCCCGGGCTTGCCCCGGGGATCCACGTGGATGGCCGGGACAAGCCCGGCCATGACGGAGAAGGGAGGCGATTCTACGTCGGCGAAACTCGCTCTAGTCTAGTAGCTGGCCGCCTCCGCGCTCCTACACGACCACCGGTGCCGCCATGGCATTGCTATCGGCGGGCGTCCCGGGCGAGGCTGAACAGCGCCTGGCGGCAGAGCGTCTCGGCCGGCAGGCCGGTCAGCTTCATGCGGAATTCGGCGTCCGCAACGCGGTCGAGGGCAAGGCGCAGGCGTCCTTCGCTCCAGCGGGCGAGTTGGCGGCGCCAGCTGTCCTGCTCCTTGAAGAAAATCGGCGGTCGCGCGCCGCGGATCGCCTCCTCGGGGGAACTGCCGGCCGCGACCCGGGCGGCCAGCTGATGCAGCCGGTGCAAATGGCGCAACAGCGCGCGGATCACCGTCACCGGCGACTCACCCTCGTGGAAGACACGGGCCAGCGCCCGGTCGAGGGCCGCCGCGTCGCCCTCGGCCGCCGCGAGGATCGCGTCGTCGAGCGACAGGGCGGCGCTGTCGGCGACCACAGCGCGCGCGTCGTCGAGTTCGATCGTTCCGCCGTCGCCGGCGTAAAGCGCCAGTTTTTCGAGTTCGGCGCGGGTCACCAGCCGATCGTCGCCGAGATGTGCGACCAGGAACTCGAGCGCATCGCGGCTGGCGCGGATGCGGTGCGCGGCGAAGGCGTCGCGGATTACCGTCATCAGCTCGCGCGCACTGTCGCGATAGCAGCCGATCGCGGCGGCATGCAGTGCATCGTCGAAAACGCGGCGCAATGCCGAGCGGCCGGGCAGGTCGCCGGCCTCGGCGATCACCAGCCCGTCGCCCACAGGGTCGGCGAGAAAGCGGCCGAACAGCGCAGCCACCGCGTCGCCCGCCTCGCGCACCCGGATGACGCGCCGGCCTCCCATCAGGCTGATCTGAGCTGCCTCGTCGGCGAGCCGCGCCGGATCGCCGGGGAGCGCGGCGGCGGGCAGCTCGGCAACGCGGAACGGATCGCGCAAATCGGGGCAGATGCCGCGCGCCAGCAGATCGGCCCGCTCGCGCACCAGACCGGCATCGGGGCCGTACAGCAAAACCGCGCGGATCTCCGGGTCGAGCCGCCGCAGAAAGCCCTCGACCCGCGCCGCCGCCAGCTTCACCGCGCGGCTGCGGCCAGGGCCGCCCGACGCTGCAGGAACACGGTCAGCCGATTGGTGATATCGTCGGCGAGTTCCTCGACGGCGCGCTTGCGGGCATCGTCTTCGGCAACGATGTTGGAATATTCATTCGCCAGGATGTCGAAGGAATCGGCGATGTGGCTGTTGCCGGACTGCAGTTGCGCGCCGCTCTTGATGTCGCTCAGAACGAACGTGGCGTAGGCGTCGAACCGGCCGCGCGTGCCGAGACCCTGGGTCTGAATCCCGAGATCCGATCGCGCCGTGTGCAGGGTGATGCGCAAGAGATAGCGCGGCGGCGTCGGATCGCTGTTCGGGTTGAGCGATTGGCGCAGCGCCATGGTCAGCGTCTCGCCGATCCGCTCTGGCACCGGCGCGACGCGGATCGCACGCAATTCGGCGTCGGCCGGTCCCGACGCCGAATTGGCATAGAGCGGGGTCCAGCCGCAGCCCTGCAGAACCGCCACACCGAACCCCAGCGCGCCGCCGAGCGCCCAGCCGAGGAGCGTACGCCGCGGCGGCATCAGGCGACGACGCTGACGATGCGGTTGGGCACGACGACGATTTTTTTTGGCGCGCGGCCGTCGAGGAAGCGGGCGACCTGCGGCAAGGCCAGCGCCGCCTCCTCGACCTCGCGTCGGGCGGCGTCGCGCGGCAGGTCGATCGTGCCGCGCAACTTGCCGTTGACCTGCACCGCGATCGTCACCTGCTCGTCGCGCGCCAGATCGGGGTCAGCCGTGGGCCAGGGCTCATCGGCCAGCAAGGTGGTATGCCCGAGTTCCCGCCACATCGCCTCGGCCAGATGCGGCATCATCGGGCCGATCAGCCGCGTCACGGTTTCGAGGCCCTCGCGCAAGACGTGCCCGGCGACCGTGCCGAGAGCAGGCATATCCTCGAGCGCGTTGGTCAATTCGCGGATGCGCGCGACCGCGCGGTTGAAGCGGAACTTGTCGAGATCGTCGGTCACGGCGGCGATCGTCTTGTGCGTCATCGAGCGGACGTTGACGAGAGGGGGCTCCAGCGCCGGCGGCATCGGCTGGCCGACGTCCGGCAGCGCGACGGCCGGCTCCGACACCATCCGCCACAGGCGGTTGACATAGCGCCAGCTGCCGTCGATCCCGGCGGCGGTCCATTCAAGATCGCGCTCGGGCGGGCTGTCGGACAACAGATAGAGCCGGGCGGTGTCGGCGCCGTAGGTGTCGACGATATCGTCGAGGTCAACGACGTTCTTCTTCGATTTGCTCATCTTTTCGAGGCGGCCGATGGTGACCGGCCGGCCGGCATTATCGACCAGATGCCCGTCGCCCGCGGCGCTGACTTCCTTCGGGAACAGCCACTCCTCGGCGCTGCTCTGATAGGTCTGGTGCAGCACCATGCCCTGCGTGAAGAGGCCGGCGAACGGCTCGTCGAGGTCGAGATAGCCGCAGTGTTTGAGCGCCCTTGTGAAGAAACGCGAATACAACAGATGCAGCACGGCATGCTCGACGCCGCCGATATACTGGTCGACCGGCATCCAGTATTCGGCCGCCGCGCGGTCGAAGGCGACGGGCGCCCGCGCCGAGCAGAAACGCAGAAAATACCAGGACGATTCGAAAAACGTATCGAACGTGTCGGTCTCGCGCTCGGCGCCGCCGGCACAACGCGGGCAGGTGACGTGTTTCCAGCTCGGATGGTGGTCGAGCGGGTTGCCGGGGCGGTCGAAAGTTACGTCTTGCGGCAGTTCGACCGGCAGATCGCCTTCCGGGACCGGCACGATGCCGCATTTGGGGCAATGGATGACCGGGATCGGACAGCCCCAATAGCGTTGCCGCGACACCCCCCAATCGCGCAACCGATAGGCGACCGTGCGCTCGCCGCTGCCCGATCGCTCGAGCCGTTCGCCGACCGCGCGTTTCGCCGCCGCGACCGACAGCCCGTTCATGAAATCGGAGTTGAAGACGGTGCCGTCCTCGACATAGGCGGTGTCGCCGATCGCGAAACTTGCCGGGTCCGCGCCCGTCGGCAACACGACCGGGATGACCGGCAGGCCGTATTTGCGCGCGAAATCGAGGTCGCGCTGGTCGTGTGCCGGGCAGCCGAAAATGGCGCCGGTGCCGTATTCCATCAGCACGAAATTGGCGACATAGACCGGCACGCGGCGGGTGGGATCAAGCGGGTGGATCGCCTCGAGTGCGGTGCGGTAGCCGCGCTTTTCGGCCGCCTCGATAACCGCCTCGCTGGTGCCGAGCCGGTCGCATTCGGCGATGAATTCGGCGAGGTTCGGGTCGTCGGCGGCGAGGCTCTGGGCCAGCGGATGGTGCGGTGACAACGCCAGGAACGAGGCACCGTAGAGTGTATCGGGGCGGGTCGTGAAAACTTCGATCGCCGCGTCGCCCGCCACGGCGCGGCCGGCAAGCCCGAACAGCACCCGCGCGCCTTCCGAGCGGCCGATCCATTTCTCCTGCATCAGCCGCACCCGCTCCGGCCAGCGGTCGAGCGTCTGCAGCGCCGCCAGCAATTCGTCGCTGAACGCGGTGATGCGCAGAAACCATTGTGCCAATAGCCGCTTCTCGACGATCGCGCCGGAGCGCCAGCCGCGCCCGTCGATCACCTGCTCGTTGGCCAACACGGTGTTTTCAACGGGGTCCCAGTTGACCCAGGATTCCTTGCGGTAGGCGAGCCCCGTCGCGAGGAAGTCGAGAAACATCTTCTGTTCGTGGCGATAATATTCCGGGTGGCAAGTCGCGATCTCGCGCGACCAGTCATAGGCAAAGCCCATGCGCTGCAATTGGCCGCGCATCGTTGCGATGTTGTCGCGGGTCCAGGCCGCCGGGTGGGCGTTGCCGGCGATCGCCGCGTTCTCGGCCGGCAGGCCGAAGGCGTCCCAGCCCATCGGATGCAGCACGTTGTAGCCCTGGGCCCGCCGGTAGCGGGCAACCAGATCGCCCATCGTGTAGTTGCGGACATGCCCGACATGCAGCTTGCCGGACGGATATGGGAACATTTCGAGAACATAATATTTCGGCCGGGCCGCATCCTCGACCGCCTCGAACGACCCCCGCTCGCGCCACAGGCGCTGCCAGCTCGCCTCGTTGTCCCGGAAATTGTAACGCGACATGGCTGTTCCCGAAGCGGCGCGCCGGCCGCTGATTACCCGCCGCTAATTATACGTCGTCTTGTCGTAGCGCGCGGCATGGATCTGCTGCGCGCGCAGCAGGATGGCGTTGTCGATCCCGTCAACCACCTCGCGCGCGACCGGGGTCTTCTGCCACTGCCCGTCCGGCGCGCGCACCTGGCGCTCGACCGTCACCGCCACCGAATCCGAGCGCAGCGCGCGCGACAGCACAAACACGCTGACCCGCAGCCGCTCGTCGGGCTTGTTCGGCGGCGAATACCACTTCGTCGCCAGCACCCCGGTCATCGGGTCATCCGCGCTGATCCCGGCAAAGTGCAGCGTATCGAGCGTCGCCTGCCACAATTCCGGGCTGACCGCGGCGCCGGTATGCGGCCCGATCTGGCGTTGCGCCGGGCGCTTGGCGAGGCCGATCCAGCTCCACAGCGTCTCGTCGGTATCGTCCTCGCCGCTCGGGCGCAGCGCGACCGTGCGTGCCCCGGCGGGCGCGCTGGCGGCGGGTGGCGCCATGGCATCGGGCGGGCGCGAGGAGCCGCAGCCGACGAGCAATAACGAAAGGCTTGCAGCGAGCCCGAGCAACGGGCCGTAATGATGCATCGACATAATAACACAACCCTTGGCGCCGCCAGCATAGCGCGGCCGGCATCCCACGGGCAGCCTTGTGCCAGGAATGGAGATGTTATGGAAGAGGCGGCGTTGTCGGATGCGATCGGTGCCAATCTCGCGGCCGTCCGCGGCCGTATCGCGGCCGCCGCTCGCGCCGCCGGCCGGCCGGCCGATGCCGTCACCCTGGTGGCGGTCAGCAAGACCCACCCGATCGCGGCGGTGCGCGCCGCGCTGCGCGCCGGCCAGCGCGTCTTCGGCGAGAACCGGGTGCAGGAGGCGCTCGCCAAATTTCCCGAACTGCGCGGCGAATTTCCCGACCTTCAGCTGCATCTGATCGGTCCGTTGCAGACCAACAAGGTGCGTGACGCGGTCGCCCATTGCGACGTGATCGAGACCGTCGACCGGCCGCATCTCGCCGAGGCACTGGCCCGCGAGATGGCGAAAAGCGGCCGGCAGCTGCCGTGCTTCATCGAGGTCAATACCGGCGAGGAGCCGCAAAAGGCCGGGGTGTGGCCCGCTTCCGCCGATCAGTTCATCGCCGATTGCCGCGACCGGCTGGGGCTCAGGATCGCGGGGTTGATGGGCATTCCGCCCGAGCACGAGGAGCCGGCCCTGCATTTCGCCCTCTTGCGCGAGATCGCCCAGCGCAACGGCCTGGAGAAACTCAGCATGGGGATGAGCGCCGATTTCGAGACCGCGATCCGCTTGGGCGCCACCCACGTCCGCGTCGGCACCGCCATCTTCGGCACCAGGCCCGCGGCGGCGGCCGTCTGAAGTCCCCCTACAGCAGATGGCCGCTGCGGGTGGCTTTGGTGCGCAGGTAGCGTTCGTTGTGGCCGTTGGCGGGGAAGACGTGCGGCACGCGCTCGGCAACGCGGATGCCGTAGCGTTGCAGGGCGGCGACCTTGTCGGGGTTGTTGGTCAGGAGGCGCACCGTCGCGAAGCCGAGCTGGCGCAGCATCTCGGCCGCCGGCAGGTAGACGCGCTCGTCGGCATCGAAGCCGAGCTGCTCATTGGCGTCGAGCGTATCGAAACCGGCATCCTGCAGCTGATAGGCGCGCAATTTGTTGACGAGGCCGATGCCGCGGCCCTCCTGCGCCAGATACAGCAAGGCGCCGCCACCGGCCTGCCCGATCGTCGCGATCGCGCCGCGCAGCTGGTCGCCGCAATCGCATCTGAGGCTCGACAGCACGTCGCCGGTAAAGCAGGCGGAATGGAGCCGCACCAGCACCGGCGCGGCGGGGTCGGGCGTGCCGATGAGGATCGCCAGATGCTCGCTGCCGCCATCGCCGGGGCGGAAGGCGACGAGCCGGGCATCCTCGGCGTCGGCGAGCGGCACCCGCGCCTCGGCGACGCGCGTCAGGCCGGCGATCGCGGCGCGGCGGGTCAGGACCTCCTCGGTCGCGACCAGCGCGATATCGCTGCGCCGTCGGGCGAGCGCCGCCTCGGCCGGCAGCAGCGGCAATACCAGCATCGCCGGCAGCAAGGCCGCCAGCTTGGCGAGCGCAACGGCGGCGAGTTCGGCCCCCTCGGCGCGGTGCGGCTCGGGACCCATCCCCGGCGGCTCGGCGCCGAGCGAGGCTGCCGGCTCGGCCAAGTTACGGATGACGGCGGCCGACAATTCCGGAGGCAGAATGATCGAGACCGCGCCCGACAATGTCCCCGCGAGCGCCCCCGGGAGCGCCCCTGGGCTCGTTTCGCGGCGCGCGAGGCCCAGCGCCACCGCGCGGCGCCGGGTCAGCACCATGCGCAACGGCCGGCTCGCCGCGGCGCGCAGCCGCGCCAGATTGGCGTCGTTCACAAACTCGGCGGCGACCGCAAGGATCGTCGGGTCGCGCCCGGCGAGCAGCACCGGCTCGCCACGGCGCAGCGCGACGATTGCCCGGTCGAGCGCCTGCCCGGCCGGACCTCCCGACGCCAGCGATGCGATCAGCTGTTCCACCAAACCCCACCTTTCATGCGCGTTATGATAAGCCGCCGCCGCGGCTGTGCCAGCCGCCTCCTGCGCATGACAGCCGCGCAGCGGCGCCGCGGCAATCAGAAATTCTCCAGGCTCAGCACTTCGTCGTCGTAATCGTAGGCAAAGATCTCGGCGTGGCGGCCCCAGTTGATGACGGTTTCGAGCACCCGCTCCGCCTCTTCCTCCGACAAATGGTCCTCGAGTTCGCGCAGGAAGCGGGCGGCCGGCGCGCGATGGCCCGGCCGCTCGTCGAGGACGCGGCGGATATGGGCGGCCAGCGGCACATGCTTCAACAGCGCGTCGGCGAACATCTGTTTGCGCTCCAGCATGTCGGCGTCGGCATAAGCGCGGCCGGCCGCGGTCAGCTCGATATCGCCGCGGCTGACATGGGCGAGGCTGAGCAGCTGCAAGGCTTCGATCAGCGGAAACAGCTCGTCCATGTCGAGATTTTCTTCGTCGGCGAGGAGCGGCAAATCGGCGCGGCCGTTGTAGGACGGCTCGGTCAGCCGCTCGACCAGCCCCGACAATTGCTGCACCGCGGCGTCGGGCAGCCGGTAGCCGAGGCCGATCGGCTCGGGCTTGGCGCCGCGCCGCCCGTCGCGCCCCGGCACCGTCGTCAACAGCGTATAGACCTGGTCGACGATCTGGCGAAACGGCGCGCTGTCCCAGTCGCGCGGGCGGGCCAGCGCGACCGGCACCTCGGCGCTGATGCGGCCGGGATCGCTGCTGAAAATCAGGATGCGGTCGGCCATCTCGACCGCCTCCTCGATGTTGTGCGAGACCATCAGGATGCCCTTGATCGGGATCTTTTTTTGCATCCACAGCTCGGACAGATCGTTGCGCAGCGTCTCCGCGGTCAGCACGTCGAGCTGCGAGAACGGCTCGTCCAACAAGAGGATGTCGGGGTTGACGACGAGGGCGCGGGCAAAGCCGACGCGCTGGCGCATGCCGCCCGACAGCTCCTTCGGATAGGCGTTCTCGAACCCGTCGAGGCCGATCAGATCGATCGCATCGACGGCCCGCCGCCGGCGCTCGGCGGCCGAGACGCCCTGCGCCTCGAGGCCCAATTCGACATTGCCCAGCACGGTCAGCCAGGGAAACAGCGCGAAGCTCTGAAACACCATCGCGATGCCATGCACCGGCCCCTCGACCGGCGCGCCGCGATATTCGACGCGACCCCCGGTCGCCGGGATCAGCCCCGCCAGGATGCGCAGAAAGGTCGATTTGCCCGACCCCGATTTGCCGAGGATTGCGACGATCTCGCCGTCGCGCAGCGCAAAATCGAGACGCTCGATGACGAGCCGGCCGATATGGTCCGGCGTGCGATAAGTCTTGCTGATCCTGGCCGCCTGCAACAGCGGCGCGCCCAGGCCCATCGATGCGCTGCGCTCGGAGAGTTCGACCAATTCAGCGGCATCCTTCAATCAAGCCGCAGCCGCTCGGCCGCGAGGTCATAGAGCCGGCGCCATACCAGGCGGTTCAGCGCGAGCACGTAAAGGCACAATACCGCGATCCCGAGGGCGATGCGGGCGGCGTCGCCCGCCGCCGTATAGCGGCTGATGTAGGCGCCGATGCCGGTGGCGTGCAAGGTCGTACTGCCCCATTGCACAACCTCGGCGACGATACTGGCGTTCCAGGCGCCGCCGGCGGCGGTGACGGCGCCGGTGATATAGGCCGGAAAGATCGCCGGCAGCACAACCCGTCGCCACCACAACAGCCGCCGCACGCCGAAATTGCTCGCCGCAAAGTGCAGTTCCTGCGGCAACCCGGTCGTTCCGGCGATGACGTTGAACAGGATGTACCATTGCGTGCCGAGGATCATCAGCGGGCTGAGCCAGATCTCGACGTTGAGCCGGAAATGCAGGATCAGCACCACCGCCGCCGGAAAGAACAGATTGGCCGGAAACGCCGCGAGAAACTGGACGATCGGCTGGGCGCGGTCGGCCATCCGCGGACGCAGCCCGATCCACACCCCGACCGGCACCCAGATCAATGACGCGAGCGCGATCAGCACCATGACCCGCAGCGCGGTGATCCCCCCGAGCACAAAGACCCAGCCGATCTCCGCGAGCGCCACGCGCCCCCTGATGAACAGCACGATCCATAACAGCGCGATAGCCGCCAGCAGCAGCAGCCCGAGATCGAACAGGCGCTCGAACAGCGGCGAGGCGCGTCGCGTCGCCGGACGGGCCGGCATCGTGCGCAGCAGCGCGCCGAGCGCGCCATCGACGGCCCGGTTGATCGCCAGGACGCCCGATTGCACCAGATCGAAGAGGCGCGCGCGCTGCAGCACGATCAGAAACCACGGCCGCACATTGTCCTCGTCGGCGCGCGAGTCGCCGGCGAATTTCCGCGACCACGCCAGGAGCGGCCGGAACAGCAGCTGGTCATAGAGCAGGATGACGACCAGCATGACCAGCACGGCCCAGCCGATGGCGCCAAGGTCGCGGTGCTGGATGGCGATGGCGATGTAGGAGCCGATGCCCGGCAACAGGATCGTGTGCCCTGACACCGTGATCGCCTCCGCGGCGACGACAAAGAACCAGCCGCCCGACACCGACATCATCATGTTCCACACCAGCGACGGCACGGCATGCGGCACTTCGAGCCGCCAGAAGCGCTGCCAGGCGGACAGGTGATACATCCGCGCCGCCTCGATCAGCTCGACCGGCACGGTGCGCAGCGACTGGTACAGGCTGAACGTCATGTTCCACGCCTGCGAGGTGAAGATCGCGAAAATCGCGGCGCATTCGACGCCCAGCAGGCGGCCGGGAAACAGCCAGATGAAACCGGTCACGGTGATCGACAGGAAGCCGAGGATCGGCACCGATTGCAGGATGTCGAGGATCGGAATGAGGATCTTTTCGGCCTGCCGGCTTTTCGCCGCCAGCGCGGCGTAGCTGAGGCTGAAGGCGAGCGAGGCGAGCAGCGCGGCGGCCATGCGCAGCACCGTGCGCAGGGCATATTGCGGCAGGTGCCATGGATCGAGGCTCAGCGGCAGCGCTTCGCCGACCTGATAATGCGCCCCCATCGCCATGCCGCCCCAGGCGACGAGGCCCACCACCCCCAGCACCAACGGCAGCGCGATGAGATCCCAGGCATTGGGGCGCAAACGCGACGGCCAGGCGATGAGGGGCAGGCCCCAACGCTGTTCCATGACCCCATGCTGCTGGTTGCGGGTGGTGCGCTACCTCTATCCTAGCGCCGGCCCCGCGGCGAGCGGGAAAGACGCGCCGCGGGCTCGCCTCGACCGCGACCGGCGCGCGCTAAGCAAGCTTTCGTTGGTTGGCGCACAAATCGTCAGCCTTCGTCGTTCACTCCCTCTCCGCCCCCGTGGGCCATGGCGGGGGGGGCGGAGAGGGTCGGGGTGAGGTGGGGGATGCCAGAGCGCTCGCCGACACCCACCTCACCCTCCCACGCCTGCGGCGTGGGTCCCTCCCTCTCCCCCCTGAAGGGCGGCGAGGGGAAAGGTGGAGCGCGCCAAGCAATTCTGCTTAGATGCAG